>Ga0335073_10003483_pt1 | contig 21939 bp, 14 predicted proteins | sample Lox_Sample_22_FD_207093 | JGI IMG/M metagenome (GOLD analysis project Ga0335073, IMG submission 207093) | Soil microbial communities from Loxahatchee National Wildlife Refuge, Florida, United States - Lox_Sample_2.2 | ecosystem: Environmental > Terrestrial > Soil > Wetlands | place: USA...
ATGGAAGCTACGTGATGGGTGTGCCCGCCGTGATGGTCGATGAAAAGGGCAACCGCATACCGGGCACAGTGCCCGATGCCGAGATTCTTGCGCATCTGGATCGGCATTCAAAAGCGGTGATGCAGGGCTTTTATCATTCGTCGGAGTTCTGCTCGGCCTGTCATAAGGCGAATCTTCCGCCGCTGCTGAATGGTTACAAATGGATACGCGCCTTTACCACTTACGACGAATGGCAGGCATCAAAGTTCTCGCAGCGCAATCCTCTTACTTTCTATTCGGCTGACTTCACCACTTGTCAGGGTTGTCATATGAAGCGAGAAGCAATCGCTCTGCCTGACTATGGAGCCAAGCACGGGACATTAGCATCACACAGGTGGCTGGCAGGAAATACAGCAGTCCCGTTCTACTACGGCTTCGACGAGCAACTCAACAAGACCATCGAATTTCTCAAGAGCGGCAATTATCTGAACGTCGACATTTTCGGATTGAAACCTGACGGCACCGATGCCATGATCGCGCCGCTCGGTTCGACGCCCTTCACGCTGAAGGCGGGCGAGACTGTCGAAGCATACGTCGTGATTCAGAATAAAAACATTGGCCATTCACTCGTTCCGGAAGTTCGCGATCTCTACGAAGCATGGACCCAGTTCACCGTGAAGGACGCATCCGGCGCGGTCGTTTACGACTCCGGATTTCTAAAGCCGAACGGCATGCTCGACGAACGCGCGCACAGCTTCACCAACCGACCGGTGGACCTAACCGGCAATTTTGTAGATAACCACAAGGTGTGGACGATCCATTCCGTGGCGTACGACAACACGATTCAGGCCGGACGTTCAGCGCTAGTCAGATACCAATTTCACATTCCTGACAATGCAAAGAGTCCACTGACAATCACAGCGCGAGTCAACTACAGGCACTTTCGACAAAGCTATCTGAACAACGTGTTCGGCGAAGACCACCCCGCATATCCGGTGGTCGAAATTGCTTCAAGAACCCGCACTTTGAATCTCGGCGACAATCCGGCCAGCGCGCCGCTTCCTACTGACAATCCAGACTGGATGCGGTGGAACAACATCGGGATTGGTTACCTCGATCAGCTGCAGTATGAAGACGCGATGAATGCGTTCCAGCAGGTTGCACGGCTGAGGCCCGACTATAAGGATGGCTATATCAACGTCGGGCTGACGTATATCGAATGGGAAAAGTATGCCGAAGCTCGTACTCCGCTGGAGAAGGCGTTGACATTGCATCCTGACGACGCCCGGGCTCTTTACTATCTCGCCCTGGTTGAGCGCAGGCAGAGACACTCCGAGGCCGAGATCGCCGATCTCCAAAAAGTGGTCGCACAGTATCCTTACTCGCGGGATGCCCGGCGCGAACTCGGCATTTCCTATTACCAGCAGCATCGCAGCGAACAGGCGATGGAACAGTTCAAGGCCCTGCAAGCCATCGATCCGGACGATCTCGCCGCACATTACAACCTTGCAATTCTGTATCGCCGCATGGGATTGAAACAGCAAGCCGCGCGGGAAGCCGCGCTTTACACAATCAAGAGAGTCGATCCCTCGGCACCAACTTATTCGCTGGACTACCTGCGCAAACATCCCGAAATTTCGACCGAGAGCGTGCCTTGGCACATGCACACGGATTTGACTCATGCGTCGGCAGCGGGGGTGGGTCAACAGTAAACCTGAGGATGGTGATTATTTGAATCGTCGTACATTTGTTCGCTCGCTCAGCCGCACGGCCCTGGTTCTACCATTCGCAGATATCCTCGCGCTTGCGGGAACTGGGCAGGACAAGCCGCAAACCGCACCACAGTCGCCAAAAATCGGACCGCAGGAACGCAGCTACGATGCGAGGCCTGCGCCACCTCCTCCCGGCCCGAAATCTCCCATCGAGGGCACTCCGCTTGGAGTGAGCTTCGTTGACGTGGTGAAAGATGCAGGGCTCAATGTCAAAACAATCTACGGCGGTGAGTTCACGAACAAATATCTGCTTGAGACAACCGGGTGCGGCCTTGCCTTCTACGACTACGACAACGATGGATGGCTCGATCTTTTCCTGGTGAATGGTTGGCGACTCGACGGATTTCCTCCAGGTCAAGAGCCGCGTTGCCATCTGTTTAAGAACAATCGCGATGGCACATTCACGGATGTGACAACAGGTTCAGGGCTGGAGCACAAGACCGGCTGGGGACAGGCATGTTGCGTGGGCGATTACAACAACGACGGGCACGACGATCTGTTCGTCACTTACTATGGTCAAAATGCGCTCTATCGCAACAACGGCAACGGCACGTTTACTGATGTGACGGCGCAAGCGGGATTAATTCAACCCGGACCGAAGATACGGTGGAATACGGGATGCACCTTCGTCGACTATGACCGTGACGGGCACCTCGATTTGTTTGTGGCGAACTACGTCGACTTCGACCTGAAGACAGCGCCAAAGCCCGAAGATGGACCTTGCACTTATAAGGGCATCCTCGTTGCCTGCGGTCCTCCAGGACTGCCCGGCGGTAGAAACATTCTCTATCACAACAACGGCGATGGAACGTTCAGCGATGTTAGCGAGAAGTCCGGCATGTGGACCGCGGTGGGCACCTACGGCCTGAGTGTGGCCGCATCGGACCTCGACAACGACGGCTGGCCCGATATTTACGTCGCGAATGATTCCGCTCCGGCGACGCTTTATCTCAATCAAAAAGATGGAACATTCCGCGACATTGCTATCGAAGCCGGCGCTGCGCTCTCGGCAGAGGCAAAGCCCCAGGCAGGTATGGGCGTGTCCATCGGCGACTACAACCATGATGGAAATCTGGATGTGGTGAAGACCAACTTTGCAGGAGACACCGATTCTCTCTACACCAACCTCGGAGACGCCGCCTTCGAAGATCGGACCTATCCTGGAGGCTTGGGAGTCAATACGCGGCTGCTTGGCTGGGGTGTCGGTTTCTTCGACATGGATAATGACGGCTGGCTTGACGTGCTGATGTCCAATGGGCATGTATATCCGGAAGTCGACCGATCAAGGGCAGACTTGAAATACGCTGAACACAAATATCTCTATCGCAACCTGCGGAATGGGCGCTTTGAGGAGGTCACAGATCAGGGAGGTCCAGGGATTCTGGAGAATGCCCCCGCCCGCGGCTGCGCCTTCGGCGACTACGACAACGATGGAGACATCGATGTTGCCGTCAATTGCATTAATGCGATCCCGCAGTTGCTGCGATGCGATTCGACGCTCGATCGCAACTGGATCAAAATCAAACTTGTCGGCGTGAAGTCCAATCGTTCTGGTATTGGGAGCCGTGTGATCGTGACCGCCGTCACGGAACCCGATGCACCCAAGCCTCTCGTGCAGGTAGACGAACTGCGCAGCGGTGGAAGCTACTTCTCGCAAAACGATCTGCGAATGCATTTTGGGTTGGAGCACGCCAAGAAGGTGGATATGCTCGAAATTCGCTGGTTAAGCGGTCAGGTGGATCAGCTCAAGAATCTTGAGGTGAATCAGCTTTACGTCATTCAGGAAGGTGGCAAGATCCTCAAGTCGGGCCCTTTGACGCAAGCAAAGACTGACGCAAAGGCGAAGACTTAGCCGTTATCATGGCGAATCGACTTCTTATACTGCTTCTACTCCTTTTAACGAGCAGTGAAACGACTCCGGCTCAATACAACTCACCATCAGCTAAACCTGCCAACCCGACAGTAATATCACACTTGACTTGCCCGTGGTTGACATCGGGAAGCGCAGCAGGAGCGCTGGGAGATGATGTTTCTATGAGCGTCAGCGCAGCAGACAGCAGTGAGGGTTCCTGCAAATTTCTAAAACTCCAGGATTCTCGTGATTCTTTGCAGATTCAAGTCAGCAGCGCCAGGCTCACTGGATGTTCCGGCGAGCACACAAGATTAGTTGGGATTGGTAACGAAGCTGCCAAGTGCAAACTTCCGGGATCTCATGGAGAGAGTATCGAAATGGTGAGTAGTCGGGTTCGCGATGTTCACTTTAACGTGACGCTCACTGTCTTCGGCCCCAAAAAGCCTGCAAAGTCTCCTGACGAGCCGGAAGTTACTCTGGAGCAGATCGCAGAACAGATTGCCGGAAGCCTCTATTGACAACACGACGCCAACGACCCTCGGCGGACCAATCAAATTGTTAAGTTAATAGTTCAACTGCAGCGATGTGGAGGCCAGTGAATGCAGAACAGGAACGCCATGCGAGTCGGCATCATCGGTACCGGCGCGATCGCTCGGAAACATGCTGAGGCTTATCAGAAGATAGGATACGAGATTGTGGCCTGCACCAATCGCTCGCCTGCTGCAGGAATCGAGTTCGCAACAGCAACGGGTGCTGAGTTTTTTCCTGCCAGCGAGCAACTTTGCTCTCATCCCCGAGTCGACTTCGTCGATGTTTGTACGCTGCCCGATTATCGCCTCGAGGCGGTCGAGCTTTGCGCCGAAGCAAAGAAACACATCCTCGTCCAAAAACCCATGGCAGCCACGCTGGCGACCGCCACGCAGATGATTGAGGTCGCCAATGCCGCGGGAATCCAGCTCGGCGTGGTTAGCCAGCATCGCTTCGATGACTCGATAATGTTTCTCAACAACGCCATAAGCGCCGGTCGTCTAGGCAGGATTCTCCAGGCTGACGCTTACGTAAAGTGGTACCGTTCGGCGGAATATTACGCGAGGCCCGGGAAAGGTACGTGGGCGATTGAAGGAGGCGGAGCACTCATTACTCAGGCCATCCATCAGGTCGATCTGTTGTTGCACCTGGCCGGAGCAGTGCAAGAAGTCTCCGCTTTTTGGCAGAAGGGAGCACTGCACTCCATCGAATCCGAGGACGTTATCAGCGTTATTCTGCGATACGCTTCGGGAGCCACCGGAGTCATTCAGGCCTCGACCGCCTTCTGGCCGGGATCTCCGGAGCGACTTGAGTTTCATGGCACCCACGGAACCGCCATCGTGACGGGCGATCGCCTGACTACGTGGAATGTGCGTAACGACGTCGGCGAACCCCCTCCGCTCGCAGGTGAAGCGGCCTCAGGCGCATCGGATCCGATGGCGATTTCAACGCTGCCCTTTGAGCGCCAGTTCATTGACTTCGGGGAGGCGTGCCGTATCGGGCGTCCCCCTCGGGTTTCGTGGCGTGAAGGCTGGCGCGCCATGCAACTCGTCAGTGCCATTTACCAGTCGGCAGCCGAAGGCAGACCAGTAGCTATCAAGCAAACTATGCCGGGCGAGTGACAATCCGACATCGGCGTCGGTGTCAGCTCTTCAGGTGCACCATCTGAGCGTTGATCTGCGCCTTGATTACCAGCTCAGCTGCGAGCAGACACTGCGCTTGATCCTGCGCGGTGTGCGTGCGGTGTACGACATCCGAAACGAACTGCGGACCGAAAGGTAGGACAACGTTATTGCAATCGATATATCGTTGTTCGCTCTTATTTACTATGAAGAGATTATTTCCGCTCTTGCTGACAGCCACATTCGTGTACTTGCGCACTTCGATATAGCCCTCCGTGCCGAGGATGAATAGCCTTCCATCACCCCATGTACCGAGTGCATCCGGCGTAAACCAGTCGAGCCTTACGTATCCGAATCCGCGATCGCCGCGCAGCATCATATCCCCAAAGTCCTGGAACTTCGGATGTTCCGGATGATTGACGTTCGCGATTTGTGAAGCAACGACCTCCGCCTCGGTCGATCCGGTGTAATAGAGGAACTGATCGACCTGATGCGACCCGATATCGCAGAGAATCCCTCCATACAATTCCGGCTCCCAGAACCAGTCCGGACGCGGAGATGCGCCACCCGCATGTGGATCGGACCCGTTCTTCACCGGCTGGAAAATCTGATGCGGGGCGATGTTGATTGTCTGGACGACACGCCCGATCGCGCCTGCTTGCACTAACTCTCCGGCCTTGATCGCACCCTTCACCTCGAGCAGTTCGCTGTACATGATCGCGTAGATTCGCTTCGTCTCCGCGATTGTCTTGCGCACCTCCGCCACCTGTTCCAGCGTTGTGGCTCCAGGCTTGTCGCTCAGGTAATCCTTGCCGCGCTTCATCACCTTTACGCCCAGCGGTGCTCGCTGATTTGGAATCGTTGAACTCAGCACCAATTGCGTTGAAGGATCGTTCAGAATCTCCTCTTCCGAGCTCACCATCTTCGCCTGCGGAAATGCCTTCGCAAAAGCCGCCGCTTTATTCGGTTCAGCCCCGTATGCCGCGACCAGCACACCCCCACCGCGGAGAATTGCTCCAACCATGCCGTAGATGTGGTCGTGGCTCATTCCGCAGACCGAGAATCTGATCGAATCCTTGGGCTTCGCATCTGCGCCCTGGCCCGGCTCCGCCACCTCGTGCGTGATATGACCGCTCTCAACAGGGTTCAGGCCAAATGCTGTCTCCGGTAGCGCCGACATCATTCCCGCTCCGCCTATCGCCTTCAGGAACGACCGCCTGTCCAATGCGTCCATTGTCATGAATCAGCCTCCGCTATCCGAAATATCGAACCCAAGCTGGAAATCACGATAATAAATCTTTAGCCGGATGAATTTTCTCTATCCTGTGATCGTCAAGACCGGACAGGGTGCGTCGACGATGAGCTGAAAGGCGCCCGATGTGCGCATTTGCAGTCCGAGATGTGAGGTCTTGCGGATGCCCAGCACCAGCAGATCGACGCCGCGTTCCCGAATATGGTCCAGAATCTGCTGATGTGCCTTGCCAACTTTCACAAAGGACCTGGAGTCGTGAAAGCTGCTCGACTCACGGGAGACCACGTTGTCGAGCGCGCTATAGAAGTTGTTCTTGATCTCCGAGAAACGCTCCGGATGATCAATTGCGTCGCTCGGGACAACGTTCAGTACATCGAGCTCCGCTCCAAACGACTCAGCAAACGAAACCGCGAAACCCGCGGCACCTGCCGCCGCCGGCGTGAAATCCGTGGCATAGAGTATCCTCGCGAACGGCACCCCTGTGTCAGATACGGCTGGCACTCGAGGTCCCACCGTCAGGCAAGGCCATCGCGTCGACCGCAAGATTTGCTCAGCGACAGATCCAATCAGTCCGCGCTCGATCCGATTTCCTCCGTGCGTACCCAGCGCAATCAATGACGGGCCGTATTTATCCCCCAACTGCGGGATTGCATCGGCCGGATCGCCGTCTTCAAGCTCGAAAATTATCTCGAGTGATTTGTCTTCGAGAGGCGAGGCCTTCCTGGCCAGGAGAAACTGCAGGTCCTTGCGCTGTTGACTCACCAGCTTCTGGTCGACCTCTACCTCCATCGCCGCCTGGGACAGCGTGAAGGCATGCGCCATGACCAATTTTGAAGAGAAGTGTTTGGCCAAAAGTCTTGCATAGAGTCCTGCGTTCTGCGAACCGAGAGAAAAGTCAGTCGCAAAAATGATCGCATTCAGAGTTAAAGATGTGGTCTTAGCGGTGGTGGGCACAGTCAATAGTTCTCCCTGGATACTCTAGAGCCACCGACGCTGGGATAAGCCCACGCAGAAAGGCATAAACGGGCATTCAGGAAACAGCCCCCTTGTGCTTGGTGCTCTTTCCGTTGCTTGTCACGATCTGCGCTTTCGGTTGTGCGCGCTTCACTAGCGATCCAGACGTTGTCACAGTAGCAGGGTGCTCCTGCCGGAGAAGCTGCAACAGTTGTCCAACGGGTCCTTTGGGCTCAGGGCCGTTAAGGAGCGCGCTGCTGAGTCGGCGTACGATGGGGCCGTTCTCAAGTGGCAGACTCTTCACGCTGCCAACCTTCAACGGCTTTTCCAGGGCCAGACACGGGACAAATCCAACACCCAGTCCAGCCTCCACCGCCGCGATGATGCCCTCAGTAGAAGTCATATCTATGGATGTGCGGAGCTGCTGTCTCAAGACCCCATTTTGCTCGAGGTACTCCTCCACGAAGCGCCGCATACCGGACCCGACCTCGCGCAGCAAGATCGGTTCCTGAACAAGTTCGGCAGCTCTAAGCACAGACTTCTTAGCCCAGCGATGAGCCGGATGCACAATAAGTGTCAGTTCGTCTTCGCCAAATGTTTCGATCTTCAGGTCTGGGCGAAAGGCCGGAGCCTCGATCAACCCGACCGAAATCTGGTGACTCGTAAGAGCGTGCAGGACCTCATTCGTGCTTCCACTCGTGACGTGGATGCGTAATTTAGGCCATTCATCGATCAGATGAGCCAGAAGTCTGGGAAGAAGATAGACAGCGATCGTGTGTGATGCGCCAATCGCCAGTTCGATACCCTGCTGGCCTCCAAAGGGAGCTAGCGCCGCAAGAGCGTCGTTGCTGATGGTCTCGATCTTCCGCACATACTCAAGCAGAGTCTTGCCCGCAGGCGTCAACCCCACATCACGCCCGATGCGGTCGAATAAGGCGATGCCAAGGCTCTCCTCCAGAGACTTGATCTGTGCAGTGATGGCAGGCTGGGTCAGATGTAGCTCGTCCGCAGCTCTGCGAAAACTCATGGAGTCCGCGACGACGCGGAACACTCTAAGCTTGAAGTTCTCTATCATGGAGTCGCTCCGGTCTGATAGTTCAACGTTGCCAGTGCGAGTTTGTACTGATACTTCGCGTTCGTATTGCTGATAGCGGCATCCGTCTGCTGGTATTGAGCCTGGCTGAGTTCGACGATGGAGCTGAGTCCCATCTGATAACGTGTCTGTGCCAGAGTGAGAGCCAAATTGGCCTGTTGGAGAAGTTGGGTGGTCACAGCAACCCGCTGGTATGCTGTGTTCGCCGCCAGCCACGAGGTACGAATATCTCGCACAATCCGATCTCGCAGATCACGGCTTTGCTCTGAAGCGGCTTCTGCGCGGATCGCTGCCTCTTTGGCTTGCGCAGAGTAAAGGAAGCCATTGAAGATCGGGATATTCATATTCACGCCGACGCCGCCCCACCAATTAGTTGGGTAATACTCCGCCGGACGAATGGGCACACTCCCCGCGGTGCCTGCCGCGCTGATTGTGGGCAACATCTGGTCTCGCTGCGCGTGGCTGAATTTGAGCGAGGCTTGCGTGTCGTAATCCAGCGCTTGTAGATCCGGCCTCTGTTGTAAGCCTAGCTTTATCAGCTGGTCGGCATCGGGTGGCGGAGCCGGCAACTGCGTATTCGTCTCGACTAGTTCATAGATCACTTGCCGGTCGAGCCCAAGAACCGCGTCAAGCGCAGCCATGGTCGACTCCGCATTGTTTTGAGCGTCCAGAAGAAGCAGCTTGCCTTGAGAAAGATTCACATCGGCAAAACTCAAATCGAGAGTTGATTTGAGCTTGTTCTTTGTAAGCTGGCTGACTTGGGTTTCCGTTGTTTGACGCGTATCGACATTTTGCTGTGCCACCTTGAGCATCGCCTGCGCTTGCAGCGCGTTGTAGAAGGCCTGATCCGTCGCCAGCACGATGTCTTCGATGGTAGCCTGCGCGTTGGCGTTCTGAGCTTTCTCACGGAGCTTTGCGGAGGCGACAAGATTCCTTGTTCTTCCAAAATCGGTGATCAGCTGTGTAATCCCTCCGCCGGCGGCGGCGTGCTCGAAGAGACGCGATGCGGTAAGCGATCCGGCGGAAACACGGCTTCCATCTTCGGCATCGGCTGCCGTAATGCTGGCATCGAATGTGGGGAGCTCTGCAGCTTTCGTTTCACGAACCACCTGATGCTCGGCAAGCGCAATCAACCGGCCAACGCTGATTCGCGGGTTGTCTTTAATCGCCATCTGTTCGGCCTCAGCACGGGTCAGCGTAGGGTGTTGCCCAGGAGGCTGCTGACCCGGCATTGTTGGCGACGAGTTACTGGCGGCAGTTTTCATCGTTACGGCACTCGACGGCGCCACGGCATCTGCAATAAGGCTGGTTTGCGGAGCGTCAGGCAGTGTGGGCTTCGCGGGAGTCGCCTGTGCGGCCGCAGTCTGGACACACAGTAGCACTGTCAGCCAACACATCCCAAGAAACTGTCTACTCTTAATTGAACTCTTCATCAGTCTCTACACCTCGGAGGGTGTGCTCTCCTGTTCCCGCTTGCCATGAACCAGCAGATAAACTGCCGGCACCAGGTAAACCGTGACGACTACGGACACTGCCAGGCCGCCGATGATCGCGCGGGCGAGCGGAGCGTACTGCTCGCTTCCAGCTTCGGCTCCAATCGCCATCGGAATCATGCCCAGCAAAGTAGCGAGTGATGTCATCAGGATGGGTCGAAGCCGAATCCTGCATGATTCAACGACGGCTTGCGCCGTCGACAGTCCGCCCTCCTGCAGATGACGAGCGAATTCCACGATGAGAATGCTGTTGGACACTACGATGCCGGTCATCATGATTACCCCCATGAGCGACATGATGTTCAGCGTGCTGTGCGTGACCAGCAGAATCAGAATCACCCCGGAGAGCCCCGGCGGGATAGCCATGAGAATGATGAACGGATCTACGAACGAGGTAAGCTGTGCCATCAGTATCAGGTAAACGAGCAGGATTGAAAGCACCAGGCCAACACCAAAGCTTGTGAAAGATTCACTCATGCTCACAACAGTGCCGCGCACAACGATGCGCACATTGCGGGGTGCCTTTATTCCATCGATCAGCTTGTTCACGTCACCGCTCACATGCTGCAACGCTTCAGTAGATGGCATGACATAAACGTCGATGACACGACGAATCTGATAGTGATCGACTTCTGTGGGAGTATTGATCTCCTTAATCTGTGCGACTGATTGCAGCGGTGTGTAGTTGGACTGCCCATCGGCGCGCAGTGGAATCTGCCTGAAATCGTCCATGCTCATATGTGCGATTCTTTGATCGAAGTACTGCACAGTGAGCATGTAGTTGTTGCCCGTCTTTGGATCAATCCAATAGCTGGGAGCGATCATGCCGTTCGAGGTCAACGCAGTAATAACGTTGTCGACAACACCTTTTGGAGATAGCCCGATTAGGCTCGCGCGTTCCCGGTCGATGTTCAGTTCCAGCCCGGGATACTTCAGATCTTGGGGAATCAGCACATCGCTGACCCCTCTCATCTCTCTTGCCTTCTGCGCGATTTGCTGGGCGATTGCGAAGGACTGCTCCATATCATTGCCACTGATCTGTATATCGATGGGCGCCGGTAATCCCTGGTTGATAACAGAGTCGACCAGGCCGCCCGTCTGGAAATAAGTCGTCAGTTCCGGCATTTCATTGGACAGTTTACGGCGCAACCTCGACATGTACTCATAGCTTCCGGTTTTGTGCCCCTCCTTCAGGCTCACCTGAACGAAAGCCGTATCCATTGACGAGTTACTCGTATAGATCGAAGAGAGATCGGGAGTGATGCCGATGTTGGAAACAATCATGTCCAGGTCTTTAGGCGATACAACGTCACGGATTTCCTGTTCAACCCGCGCGATATATTTATCGCTCACCTCAAGTCGCGTCCCGCTGGGGCATTTGATGTTGATGACGAACTGTCCCGGGTCAGTGCGCGGAAAATATGCCCGGCCCACCATCGGGAACAGCGCGAATGTGAGCAAGACGCCGCCAAGAATGTATAAAGTGGTGGCCATAGGTCGAAGGATCGACTTGTTAACGGTGACGACATACTGATTCAGCATTTGCTGAAACCAGTAGTTGAACCGAAGCACGATGCGCTTGAAGATTGAGAGTCTTTTTCCTTCCTCTATCCGGTCATGTTCAACTTCAGAAGCGTTGATGAACCGGGCACAGTAGAGCGGCACTACTGTCATAGCGACCACGTAGGAAGCGAACATGGAAAAAACAACGGTCAGGGCAAGTGCGGTGAAAAGATATCGGCTGACGCCGTAGAGCAGCGTTACCGGAAAGAACACGATGGCGGTAGTGAAAGTGGCTGCGAGCACAGCAAGCTGTACTTCCCGCCCACCAATCTCCGCCGCTGTTTCCGGAGACTCTCCCATTTCAATGTGGCGAAAGATGTTCTCAAGCACGACGACAGAGTTGTCGATTAGCCTGGAGAACGCCAGCGCGAGTCCAGCCAGCACCATCGTATTGATTGAGCCACCGCCCACCTTGATGCACATGAAGGCAGCAAGTGCGGACAGAGGAATCGATAGCAGAACCGCGAATGTTGCTCGAATGCTGCCGAGGAAGAGCAGAATCATGAGAGCGGTGAGCACCAGTCCGATGCCGCCTTCATTCATCAGATTCTTGATCGCCGATTTCACGAACAGCGATTGATCGAAGACGACCGCGGTCTTCAGCTGCGAGGGCACGTCTACCAGGTTTTTGATCGCCGCTTTCATCCCATTTACGATGGTGATGGTGTTGCTGTCTCCGCCCTGCTTCAGTACGGGGATATATACGGATTTCTGGCCATCGATGCGCACGATGTTTGTCTGGATCGTGCCTGAGTCCTCTGCTTTGCCGACGTCCCGCACGAGAACCGATGCATTGCCAACAGATTTCAATGGCAACGCGTTCAATCTCTCGACGTTGGGTACCTGACTGTTGGCGTAAATGTTGTAGTCCTTCGCACCGATACGCACATCGCCCGCGGGCAGAATCAGGTTGGATTGATTCACGGCGCTGACCACGTCCATCAGGCTCATGTTGTAGGCCTGCAGCTTTACCGGATCGACGTAGACCATGATCTGGCGATAACGGCCGCCAAAAGGCTGCGGGACAGACGCCCCAGGAACGTTGGCGATCTGGTTGCGCACCTGAAACTGCGCAATATCCTTAAGGTCCGTCTGGTTGAGTCCTCTTCCCTTCAACGTAACCAGACACACAGGCTGGCTCGACGCACTCATTCCCAATACGACCGGAGGCAGAGTTCCAGGAGGCAATCGTCGTAAATCGGCCATAGCAAGATTGGCGATATTACTTAACGCGGCATTGCGATCCGTTCCCGGCTTGAAGTAGATCTTGATCAGACTCACGCCGGTCAGCGAGCGCGACTCAATGTGGTCGATGTTGCTGCCCAACGTGAAGAATCGTTCGAAGGTGTCAGTGATGTCCGCTTCGATCTGCTGCGGCGGCATGCCGGAATAGAAGGTTGCAACTACAACCACTGGAATATCGATCTGGGGAAACAGATCCACCGGCATTCCCGCAATGGCGGTAATGCCGACCACCACAATCACCATGCACACCATGATGATGAAATAGGGATACTTGAGGGCAAACTTTGGCATTATTCGCCGCCCTCGGCCTGTTCGGCATCCGTGTCGCTGGTCGGCTGTTGTTGTGGTTGCGGTTTTACGGTTTCCCCGGCTTGGTACTTCGATTGGCCACCGGTAATGACCCGGTCTCCTTCAGCCAAGCCGCTTTTGACTTCCACCAACGTGGATCCCTGCAACCCAAGCTGAACGTTGCGTGATTCAATGCGATTCTGAGCGTTAACCACCAGCACCGTCGCCTGGCTCCCGTCCTTCACCACAGCCTGCCCAGGGATGGTCAACACGTTGTCTTTGCGCTCCAACTCGATGGTCGCATTGGCATACATACCCGGGGACAATGACAGATCTTTGTTCTCGACATCGATCTCGGTCTCCATGGTCCGAGTGGCGAGACTGACATTTCGCGTAAAGCGAACAACCTTGCCCACAATGGATCTGTTCACCGCATCGACGCGTAAGTTGACTAAGGCGCCCTCATGAATGAACTGAACCGCGTCTTCTGGAACCGGCAAACGAAGCCGGAGCAGGCTGCTCTGGGAAAGCTTCACCACAGGGAGACTCTGGACATCGGAGGATGTTCCAGCCTGAATGAGCGCACCAGTATCTGCATATCGCCAGATAACAACCCCATCCAGCGGAGCGGTCACCCGGGTGTAGTCGGCCAGATCGCTCACACGCTCGTTGTTTGCTCCAGCGACTGCAGATTGCTGTTGCGCTGCGGCCAGCGCCGCCTTCGCTGCATCGACCTGCGCTTCCGATGCCAGATCCTTCGACTGAGCATCGTCCAGTTCCTGCTCCGCGATGAGACCTGGCTGTGCAGCTGAAGCCTGCTTCAGGCGTTTGTAATCGGCATGCAGCGCCGAGTGCTCCGCCTGCGATCGCAGCACTTCGTGTTGTGCGCGCGTGATTTCGTCTTTGCTGTGCGCAACTTCAGCAACGGTGCCCTTTAACTGCGCGTCCAGCTCGGGAACCTCCAGCACGGCCAGCACCTGACCTTGATGCACCTTGTCGCCAATATCGACATAAATATGCTGGATATACCCCGACACCTTGGCGTGAACGTCGATCACCTGATAGGGCTGAAACTGCCCTGCCAGATTCAAAGTGTGGGTGATCGTTCCTCGCGTGGCTGTAGCGACAGTCGCAGTCGGTATCTCTGCTGCATCAGCATCAGAACTCCTGGCTCGGGAATTGCAAGCACTCATGCAGAACGCGGCAGGCAGAGAGAGTCCTACGGCTAGGATCAGGGAACTTCGCTTTCGCATATCTCGTGTGTACCTTTTGGTTAGTCTGACCGGAATTCGCTGACATCGCGGGACCTGTTCCCCGGTTGAGAACGCGCCACGCTGTAACCGGCAATAAGAGAAATGCCGGTTGCAAAGGTCTAGCTAAAAAGGAAACGGATCAGGCGAGAACGGGAGGAGGACGGAAAAAGAAAGCACTCAAACTGGCGAAATTCGAGGGTCGTACCGGCTGATCTGAGTGGGAATATTTTCCGTTGCGTACTAGACCGCGCGGTGCGGTTAACGCCAGAAGAAGGGCGAAGAAGAGACCATAAAAAGACGTCTGCACCACTTTCTCGGCAGCACTGGATCTTTTAACCAAGCGGCTCTCTACCGTCAGGCTTTTTTCATCGTTGGACAGGAGCTTCGCCTGAGGAATCTCATGAGAAACCGCATGAGGGGGATCGTAAAGAGACAGCTTGTACTGAAGTCCCCAGCCGAACACACAAAAGGCCAATCCCAGAAACAAGAACGTGAACTGGGAGAAAAATGCCCGTTTTATGCGGCTAGCAACCAAAGAGATCTCGGATCGCGAAGGTGACACGCAGACTTTCCCTCCTCCGCTATCAACAATAATATTCCTTGATAGGAAGCTGCGGGAAGTAAGGTATCCAAAATCTTTTTATCGTCAATAAATTCATGAACGACCCACACCAAGGACGATAGTTCCACCCTATTGCACCGCCTTCACACAGCGGCCGTAGCCCGGCGCCATCAGCAGCTTGATCGTTTCGATAGGCCTGCGCGAAATACCAGATTGAACCGGCAGCTGGTAGTGGCTTCCTCTACGAACTATGCCTCCGCAGGTGTGGTCGTCCACATGCCCCTTCAACCGGGAGATTCGTCACCCAGGTCAAGATCCCGTAATCTGCTCTCGAGTCATCTCCCCTAGCAGTGTTGTGGGCGGCCGCATCGCAGCTTCCGGCGTTAGCCGCGCGGAGAAATCAAGGAAGCGAGCGATCAGCCCAGTCCAGCCCGTCTGATGACTGGCCCCCAGCCCGGCACCGTTGTCGCCATGAAAGTATTCGTAAAACAAGATGTAATCGCGCCAGTGTGGATCTTCCTGGAACTTCTTCGTTCCTCCATAGACCGGACGCTTCCCGTCGGCATCGCAGAGAAAGATTTTCGAGAGCCGCCGGCTAATTTCCATTGAGACTTCATAGAGCGTCATGTAATTTCCTGAGCCTGTCGGGCATTCAACTTTGAAGTCGTCGCCATAGAAGCTGTACATGACTAGCAGCCCGCGGATGATCAGGCTATTCACGGGCATCCATATTGGCCCCCGCCAGTTGGAGTTGCCGCCGAACATGCCGGTATTCGACTCAGCGGGAAGGTACTGAACTTTGTATTCGCGCCCAGCGAGATGAAATACGAAAGGATGATCGAGGTGATATTTCGATAGCGAGCGTATGCCATACGGGCTGAGAAACTCGGTCTCGTCGAGCATGTAAGACAGAATGCGCTGCAGCTTTTCCTTGTTGCACACTGACATCATCCGGCGCTGTCCATGCCCGATAAATGAACCGTCGGCAATCGCAATCTTTTCCAGCACCTCCGGATGGCGTTTACGGAATAGAGCGATCAACTCCTGCATGCGGGTGTGGTTCGCTAAGGAGCGTGGCTCGAATACGCTTGCGGCACACAGCGGCAGCAGTCCCACCATGGAGCGAATCTTCAAGCGCGTGGCATCGCCATTCGGGAAATGGAGGAGATCGTAGAAGAAGCCATCTTCCGTATCCCACATCTCATCGTGGTTCGCACCGATACGATCCATCGCGTAGGTGATCCAGACGAAATGCTCCAGGAAGCGCATCGCGACCTCTTCGTACATCGCGTCGTACTCGGTCAGGATAAGCGCAATGTCCAACATGCACATGCAGTAAAACGCCATCCACGCGGTGCCGTCGGCCTGATCCAGGTGTCCGCCGGTTGGCAGTTCCGCACTGCGATCGAAAACACCGATGTTGTCGAGCCCAAGGAAGCCACCCGCAAACACGTTGCGCCCCTGCGGGTCCTTGCGGTTGACCCACCAGTTGAAGTTCAATATCAGTCCCTGGAAGGAGCGCTCCAGGAAACGGAGGTCAGATCGTCCCAACTCGGTCTCAACCCTGAAAAGAAACAAGGTGGCCCAGGCATGTACCGGAGGATTCACGTCACCGAAATTCCACTCGTAGGCGGGAATCTGTCCGTTTGGGTGAGCATATTGATTCCGCAGCATCAGCAACAGCTGCTCTTTGGCAAAATCGAAGTCCACCAGCGAAAGCGAAAGGGTATGAAATGCAAGGTCCCACGCCGCATACCAGGGATACTCCCATTTATCCGGCATGGAGATGACATCACTGTTCAGCATGTGAAACCACTCCCCGTTGCGCGAGGACCCCTTGCCGGATCCCACCAGTGGATGAGCGTCATGCTCGGTCAGCCACTTGTCGAGATCGAAATAGTAATACTGCTTGGACCACAGCATTCCGGCAAGCGCCTGGCGGTGGATGCGGCACTCATCCTCGTTCAAATTCTTCGGTGTGATGCGATCGTAGAACTCGTTTGCCTCCGCAAGCCGGCTCTCAAATACCTGATCGAATGTGTCGAATGCATTCGCCGACCGCGAATTGCTCATCCGCAAACGCACGACCTTACTGCCGCCCGCGGGAACATCGAGCACATAGTGAGCAGCACCCTTGGTGCCGGACTTCGCTGGATTCACTGCCTCGTGCGCGCCCGAGATCACGTATCTGTGAAACGCGTCTTTCACGTACGGAGAGGCGTTGCGCTGACCCCAAAGACGCTCGGCATTGGATTCGTTCTCGGTAAAAAGCAGCTCGGGCGCCCCTTCGCAATGCAGCGTGTTGTCACCAAGCTGTGCATGCGAAGCATGAATTCTTCCGTTGTCGTCCTGACGCAAAACGGGCTTTGGCTCATCTTCTTCCCACGACCAGGTGTTTCTGAACCACAATGTCGGGAGCACGTGGATCTGCGCTGGTTCCGGGCCGCGATTGTGGACGGAAATGCGGACCAGCGTGTCTTCCGGTTCGGCCTTGGCATACTCGACGAAGACATCAAAATATTGATCCTCATCGAAGATTCCGGTGTCGAGAAGCTCGTATTCCATCTCTTCTCGTGAGCGCCGCTTATTAGTCTCCACCAGATCGCGATATGGATATTCTGCCTGCGGATATTTGTACAGGTACTTCATGTACGAATGGGTAGGGGTGCTGTCGAGATAAAAGTAGTACTCTTTGACGTCTTCGCCATGGTTGGCTTCGCTGTTTGTCAGGCCAAACATGCGTTCCTTCAAAATGGGATCGCGTCCATTCCACAACGCCACCGCGAAACAGAGCTGCTGCTTGTCATCGCAGTAGCCGGCCAAGCCATCTTCGCCCCACTTGTAAGCACGCGATCTGGCCTGGTCGTGGGTAAAGTAATCCCAGGCGTTGCCATCTTCGCTGTAGTCCTCGCGTACTGTTCCCCACTGCCGTTCGCTAAGATAAGGTCCCCACTTCTTCCAGGGAATTCCCAACTCGCGAGTATCGTTCAACCGTTTCTGTTCTGTGCTCTCAACGTAGGACAGAGGAGCACGGTTCTTTTCTGCGGCAGTCATGGCCTTTCTCCCTCACTTCATTCGAAAGATCAGAGACAGCAAAACGTCAGGCGCGGCGGTCTTCAATACTAACGCATTGAAACAGATCGACGGCGGATAGTGCTCGGGAACGCATAACTGTCCAGATTGACGGTTTGTTGACCTCCCGAACGGGAGAGAGACCGTGTTGAGCCGCCGCTTGGCGACGCTCGAAAGCTGTCAACTATGACAGTTCACGCGGCTTGTTCTGTCACCTAACATCAGCTCGGTTGAAGCAACACCGTCTCATCGCTGCGGCTTGTTCTGTCCTTGGGAAACTTGTCGGAGGAGGGAAACACTGTTCACCAGGTTGCCAGTGCTCGTAACACTGACTGAAAAGGCTAAGGCGCAAATGGCTACATGGTCGAGATCAAAGGCGTTGCCTGCCACAGGGGCCACCGCCATAAGCCAGCAACTCAGCGAAGATCGCGCTCAAAATGTGACGAATATCCTGCTGCAGCAAGGTAAAGTATCTCTTACACAAATGCTGTTCTCCCGGTCAGTGAAGCCAACAGATGGGGGATGAAAGACGTGCTGGCTGAAATTGACGGGGGCTTAGTTCGAGTTCTGCAAAGAAAAGCGATTGCAAAAGGTTCAAAGCTAACCTTCCCTTTTAGATCGGAAAATGAGTTCCTGAAGGTAGCCTGGTATGCGACGAGAAAGTCAATGGCCAACTGACAAAATCCTGTGGTTGCTGGTCCTTATCGCTTGCGCCATGTCTCCCGCAAGAGGACAGTCACCGGTTGGCACGATCGAACCGATCTCCGAAATTACGGAAGGCAACATCGGAACCTTTCCTGCGAAACCGGTTTCCGCCTTTCCCTCCATTCACCCGCTCGGCCATATCGAGCTCAGCCTCGAGGATCTTCCCAACAATCCCGACAAGTTATACAGCTCTGATTCTGGCTCTATGGTGCAATCCACCAAGAAGGTGCCGGAGACCAGTGTGCAATGGAGATTTGCGATCCAGGAATCGCTCCTCTACACCGGGATCATGCACACGTTCAATATATGGACGGAGCCGGGAACCCGCGACGCTTTGCTCGGCCCTTGGCTCCAGAACTATTTCAATTCAGTCGGGGAGTTGCGGGGCTGGAGCGACAGCGATCGGTTTATGGCTCCCTATGTGGGCCACACGATCGAAGGTTCTGTCTTCGGATATATCGAACGCCAGAACGACCCGCGATACCGCAACGTGCAGTGGGGCGATGGACGCGAGTACTACATGAGCCTTCTTCACTCGCTGGCATACTCCGCGGTGTGGCACACACAGTGGAAGATTGGACCCATTAGCGAGGCATCCATCGGCAATGTAATGCTGCATGCTTCTCCCGGCTTCATTACGCTGGCCGACACTCCGACGCTGGGGACCGTCGAGATGATGGGCGAGGACGCCGCGGATCGGTACTTGATTACCGGCCTTGAAAACCGCACCACCAACCGGGTGATAATCATCCTGGCCCGGAGCTTCCTTAATCCTGGCCGGTCCTTCGCGAATGTAATGGCTTTTCACCTGCCATGGCGTAGGGATACTCGCCTCGGCCTGCTTGGAGAAGATTATGTTCTCCGTAAGGAGCTCGTCGCAGAGTACAAGGCAGGCGGAGAAAAGCCCTTCGTATACAAACGGCCGCCTAAGCCCCAATTCGAACATACCTACCCGAAGGAAGCTGACATTGAGCTTACCGCCTTTCCCGTTTACGAGACCTTTCTCGGAGGCGGGAGTTGTATCGGCGGTGGCGGTTCGGGAGCCTCGCGACCCAACCCTTACTTTCAACTTGTCGGCGAGGTCAGTGGATGCCTGGTGATGCACATGCCTGCCGCAAATCAGAGCGGCGACATGCTGTTCTACGGCGGAGGACTGCGTTGGACACCGCTCGCAGCGCGCCATATTTCACCTTTCATGCAAGTAATGTTTGGTGGAAAAAAAGTCACTCACGAAATCGACGACATACCTCTGCGAACAAAGCTGTTGGATGAATGGAACGACGGCAACGGCACCCTGCCGCACTATCCAAAGCGCAGCGACTGGTCGGTCGAAGTCGTAAAGAACGGCCCGGCGCTTGGTTTCGGAGGGGGCTTTGATGTGGTGCTAACGCGAGCGTTTGCGTGGCGAATGGTGGATGTTGAGTATTCCCACGCCTGGATGGGTAATGTGGATATGATTCAGCCGCAGGACGCCTTGCGAATTACGACTGGAGCGGTCCTGCGTATCGGCACTTGGTAGTGCAATATGTTATGTCTACTTCCGGCGCAACGGCTTCGCCAACCATGCTGAACTATCGTCACACTCCCGGTCGGATATCTTCTCTTGGAAATGCGACCCACGCTGTGCATCAGATTCCCGCGTTTGAAGATCAGGTAGCAGATTTCCGGCGTCAGCCAGTCTCTTCACAGGAGGATCCGTCGTGAAGGAGCCTCTCGCGCCCAACGAATACAAACGGCGCGCGCTGGATGTCGCAATCCACGTCGGCCTCGTAATCTTACTGGCAACTGCGTGCCTGATAATCCTGCTGCCATTCCTCCCGCTGATCACGTGGGGCATTGTCATTACTATTGCCGTCTATCCCCTGTACCGAAGACTGACCAACCTTATGGGAGGACGCAACAAGCTTGCCGCGGTTCTCTGCACCTTATTCTTCCTGGCCGTCTTGACTGTTCCGGTCGTTCTACTCGCGCAAACCGTGGCGCAAGGTATTCAGACGATTTCCGCCCACGTGAAGAATGGAACTTTCGGCATTCCGCCGCCGCCGGACAGCATCGGGACCTGGCCTCTCATTGGTCCGCCCCTGAAAAGTATTTGGAACATGGCTTCGACAAACTTGACCGGCCTGTTGAGGAGCGTGGCTCCTCAGATCAAGGATTTCCTCCCCAGCGTTTTGTCGGCCTCCGCTGGAATCGGACTTACGGTTCTTCAGTTCGTACTTTCAATTCTGGTGGCAGGCTTCATGCTGTCCAACGCCTCGCGGTTCGCGGCGATCTCGCGTTCACTGGCGAATCGCCTCTTCGGCCTCCACGGTCCGGAGTTCGAAGACCTCGCAGGATCCACAATTCGGAGCGTCACTAACGGGATTCTTGGCGTCGCAGTCATTCAATCTGTTCTTGCTGCTCTAGGATTCGTGGTAGCGGGATTGCCCGGTGCCGGGCTCTGGAGCTTGGCCTTCCTCCTGGCCGCCGTACTCCAGATTGGCGGTCTCGTCCTCGTTCCAGCTGTCATCTATATGTTCGCAATCGCGACCACAACAAAAGCCGTGCTGTTTCTCCTTTGGAGCATCGTAGTTGGGCTTATCGATAACGTCCTCAAACCCATGCTGCTGGGACGAGGAGTGGCGGTTCCCATAGCCGTAGTCTTTCTGGGAGCGATCGGCGGCTTCCTGGCTGTAGGCATCCTGGGGCTATTCGTTGGCGCCATTGTGCTGTCCGTCGGCTACAAGCTCTTTCTTGCATGGCTTGAGGGTCCTGTCGCTGCGAAACAGGAGAACTGATCGGCCGCCAGACCGGCACTTGCTGCATTCGACAACTCCGCTCCATCGCTTCTTGTGTAGCTCAAAGTCAGGTGATTGCGATCACCAAAGAAATCGACCTCCATCTGTTTAACTGGGCTAAAGAGGACGCCGCTTGAACACTTGTCGCACTCTAAAGCTGCGGACTCTGCCTTATGTGAACAGGTGTACCCGTGGAGCCACTACCCAATGGCCTTTTGAGCGATTCGCACGCAGATACCGGGACGGGCCTAATCGAGCCGCCCGCGATCTGGGAAAATCACCGTCCGATGGTGGGTATGACGAGTCAGCAAGCTAAAGAGCAACTCGACCGCTTCGGACCGAACGAGCCCGCCGTGGCTCAACGCAATACCTTACTCTCAGATCTTCGGCACGCATTATCCAATCCTTTGGTGCTGATTCTGGTGATTGC
>Ga0335073_10003484_pt1 | contig 21939 bp, 16 predicted proteins | sample Lox_Sample_22_FD_207093 | JGI IMG/M metagenome (GOLD analysis project Ga0335073, IMG submission 207093) | Soil microbial communities from Loxahatchee National Wildlife Refuge, Florida, United States - Lox_Sample_2.2 | ecosystem: Environmental > Terrestrial > Soil > Wetlands | place: USA...
CCGCCCTCCAGCACGACGTTCTCCAGCGGGTCGCGCCCGCGCGCCGCATTGCGCACCATCGCGGCGTGCCAACGCGATAGCAACGTGAGCCCCTGAGCTGCTACGTCCGCGCGCTCTGTGGCAACGTCGTGCTGCTCGAAGGGATCGCTTGCGAGATCGAACAGCATGACGTCGTCGAACAGGTGGTAGCCGCCGTGCAGGGTGTTGATCAGCATCCACTGGCCGAAGCGGACCCCGCGCTGACAGGTCCATGCGCCCTGGGACACGACGAGGTGATCGCGGCCGACGTCGGTCCCCTGCTTCAGGCTCGCCGCGAAGGATTGCCCGTCCCAGCTCGCCGGGACCTTCTCGCCCAGCAGCTCGAGCAGAGTCGCCGTGACGTCGATCTGGTAATGCAGGGCGCGCCGCCTGCCGTGTGCGAGCCCGGGCCACCTGAGAACCAGCGGCACGTGTGTCGTATGCTCGTCCGCGGCCTGGTGGTCGCAGTAAATGTTGAGCTCGCCCAGCGTCTCGCCGTGATCGGCCGAGATCATGATCGCCGTATCGCTCTCGACCCCGAGCTCTCCGAGGAGCTGCACCAGCCTGCCGACGCAGCGGTCCGCGGCGAGCACGCCGACGTCGTAGCCATCGAACATCGCGCGCACCGCCGCCATGTCGGCGATCTCCTGCGGCTGGCGCGGATAGTGCGCGCGGTCGTACTCGTTCGGGCTGAAGCCGCGACCCTCCCTGGCGCTGTGCGGCCCGCAGCCCCGCCAGTGCCGGGCGCGGACTTCCTCGGTCAGCCAGCCGGGAATGGGCGAGCTCCGGAAGGGCTCTCCATATGAGGCAGCCGCGCGATAGGGTGTGTGGGGGTCCCACAAGTGCACGTGCAGGAACCAGTCGTCCTCGCGACCCCGCCGCCGCAGCCAGTCGGAGGCGATGACATATACGTCCTCCGCGGTTTCCATCCCCCACTTGCCGACGTTGTAGGCCTCATCGAAGCCCGCGTACCAGTGAAATGCCGAATGACGGTGCGCGAAGGAGCTCACGGTCACCGTTCTCAGTCCCTGTTCCCTCAGGCGGTTGGGAAAGGAATCGAGATGCAGGCGGGAAAAGAACCCTCTCCCCGCCCCGTCGATAGCCGGGTCCGCGTCGGTACCTCCGTGGTTGACTACGCCGTTGTGGATCCCGAAGCGGCCAGTCAGCAGGGCGGTGCGGCTCGGAAGGCAAGGCACGTCCGAGGCATAGACATTCTCGAAGACGATGCCGGCCGTCGCGATCCGATCGATGTTGGGGCTCGTTTCGCGGTGGTACCCGTAGCAGCCGAGGTGGTCGGCCCGCAGCGTATCGATGTCGATGTAAAGCAGTCGCATGCGCTGGCTCCGTTGCTTCCGGGCCGGTACCCCTTCAGATTATCTGCCGCTCCTGCGGGTTGCCACTAGTCATCATAGACATACGTCCACCCCGAATCATGAAGCGGTGCGAGCGCGTGGCAGGCACACGGAGGTGCCCCGCCGCCGCAGGTGGCGGAGCCGCGGGCAAAAACCACGCTTTTTGACCGCGGTGCGCTGGGCCGGGCATGACGCCCGGATCCAGCGCTTCATACTACGGCGCGCCTGCGGCTACCCCGCCGCTGGACATGCCGCCAGGGTTCGGGACGGACGCGCTCTGCTCGGGCGGTGCGGGCAGCGGCCCGTTGCCGCTCCCGGGAACCACTCGCCCGCCGTGCGCCGCCAGAGCGGTGTCGATCAGACCCAACAGCCGCTGCACCACTGCGGGCTGCTGCGCGGCGAGATCGTGGCGCTCGCCGGGGTCCGAAACGACATCGTAGAGCTCATCGCGCAGCGGCGGCATGAAAGGATAGTGCAGCCTGCCCATGTAGTGGATGAGCTTCCACCTGCCGTCGACCACCGCGACGGAGCCGGTCCGTAGCGGCGCAAAGCGCGGATTTTGCTCGAAGTTCATGCTGAAGACGGGGCGGTCCGCGGCAGGGTCGGTCGCGCCGGGAACACAAGCGTCGATCAGCGCGCGTCCCGCCCAGGCCGGCGGCGCAGGCACGCCCGCGAGCGCGGCGAGCGTCGGCGCGATATCCGCCTGCTGGACGACATCATCGCAGCGCCGTCCGGCGGTCTCGCCCGGCAGCTTGAGGATGAGCGGGATTTGGGTGATCTCGTTGTACAGCCCGGGGCCGGTGTGGGCGCCGTAACCGTGAGCAAAGCTCTCACCGTGGTCGGCCGTGACGACGATCGCGGTGTTGGGTCCGAGCAGCTGCATCGTGCGCTGCAGGAACTGACCCACATAATAGTCCGAATACGCCGTCGCTTCGTCGTACCGGGCCTCGAGGGTGTACACCTGCTTGCTCGAGAGCCGTGACTGGATCCAACCCCAGTTGGGCTCGGTCTGCGCCGCATCGCGGTCCTGAGCGGAGGGATCGAACTCGCCGAGCCACGGCGGCGGCGCGGCATACGGCGAGTGCGGCGGAAACAGATGCACCCAGAGGAAGACCGGCTTGCTGCGGTCGACGGTCGCCAGCCACTGGAGCGCCGGCTCCGTCGCGAGGCGCGGGTCGTGCTCCAGATTTGGCGGCGGACGGTCGAATCGTGCGGCGAGATCGTCTATCTCCTGCAGGGGCGACAACTCGGAGGCCGCGCATACGTATCTCAGGTACTTCGACAGCCCGTCGGCGCAGAGAGTCACATGACCGATCCGGTCGGTGCTCGCAAACTGGAAGTACTGACCGAAGCCCTGCTTGTATCCCCCCGCGATCGCATTGGTCGAGACGTAGCCCGTCCGATAGCCGGCACGCTCCAACACCGCCGGCAGCGACGCGCGCCGCGTGTACGCCAGCGGCCATACCGGCAGTTGCAGCGCACGATGGGTCCAGGGTAGCGTGCCGGTCAGAATCGTCGCGATTCCGGGAGTCGTGAAGTTGCCGTTCGCGTAGGCGCGATCGAAGGTCACGGCGCCCTGCGCAAACTGCGCAAGCTCCGGTGTCGTCGGTCGCGAGTACCCGTAGAGGGACATGTGCGGGGCCGAAAGAGCGTCGATCGTGAGCAGCACGATGTTGGGACGGGCGGGGCCCGCGCTCACGGGGATGGCGCGCGGGTCGCCTGCGGCGGCCGACGCCGGGTCGCCGATGTCGCCGCGAGACCAGCCAAATACGGGCAGGCTTGCGAGCGAGAGGAGGCCCACGGCCGTGCAGACTGCAGCAATCGGCATCAGCGCTCGCGTGGCGGAGCGGCCCCTTTCCGTCACGGCGACGAGCACGCCGGCCAACACGGCGAGACCCAAGGCGGCATTGGCCGACAGCGGCAGAGAGCTGTGGACCGTATACAACCAGGTCCGCAGGCACCCGATCAGGGTCGCCACGATGATGACGGCGGCGAGCGCAAACAGAACCGCGCGCAGCGCATCCGCCAGGAACGCGCCTGGCGGCCGCCGCAGCGCCTCGACACCCTTGAGCGCTGCGGTCAGGATGATCCAGAAGGGTATGACTACTGCCGCGAGGATGAGCCACGCAGTGGCATAGAGCGGCAGCAGATCGATGGCTCGGAAGTCGTAGAGGAACTGCTCGCAGTGACTCGCGAAGGTGAGCGGCAGCGCGATTCCAAGGACAGCCGCCGCGGGCGCAGCGGCGACCCGCCAGGCGCGAAGATGAGGATCATTCGGCATGTCCGCCCGGGCGCCGGCTCTCGTGCGTTGCCCTGCCGCGCCCACCGCGCACGATCGCCACCACCGCATGCGCCAACCTCGTGCAGGCACGTACGATCGTGCGGCGCAAAAAGGCGAAGGCGGAGCCGATCGCGATGAGCAGCGGGAACAGGAACTGGTAGAGGGCGCCCGCCGAATTCGGATCGATGTACGCGTAGGCCGGCTGCAAGGGCACGCATGCGAGCAGGGCGCCGACGGCAATCATTCCGATGAGAGTCGAGCGCTTCATGGTCGCCTAATTTGAGCAAGGGCTGTACCCACGTCAACCTTCTCCTTCGCCGAACCGTCGGCGGGCCGCGCGCATCACCCGGTCGAGCTGCAGCACGAACTCGTCGTCGGGCATCGGCGCGCGCTCCCCGCGATGAATGGGCACCGACGAGAGCGCCGTTTCGATACTCGCGGCGAGCGAGTGCTCGCTCTGGCCGGGCCTGTCGCCGGCGAATTGCAGGATTTGCCGCAGGACCCGCTCCGGGTCCGTCTGCAGCGCCTCGAAATCGACCCACAGCAACTGCTCGCGTGCCATTTCCGCGACACACTGCTCGAGCACGCTGCTGCAGGCCGTCACGGCCTCACGGAGAAAGCGCTGGATCATGTCGTCCGGGCATTGCCAGAGCCCATACAGACTCGTCATCGCGCTCCACATCCTCAGGTTCGATGCCAGCACCTCGCCGGGATGGCGGCCCATCCAGACGAAGCGGGCCCTGGGAAGGAGCTTGCGCAGCGTCGGGATGCGAAAAGTATGACCGGGTGATTTCAGCAGCAGCCGCGCGCTGCCGCCCCCGGCGACGCTTCCCACGAACGACTGCCACCGTTCGAGACCTCCGCCGTCGGCTCCCCCATCGCCCGACCAGGCCGCCCGGCCGCATTCGAGCAGGCGCCTCGGGTCGATCAGCCCCCGGTATATCGAGGGCTCGCCGAGCAGGAGGAGGGCGAACTCATCTTCCTGGGGACCTTCGGTGGCGATCAGACCTCGATCCATCGGGCGCCGCACCGCCGCTGCGCGCGCCGGCGGCCCCGTCAGGAAGCAGGTCGACGGATGGAAACACTGCCAGGTCTGGGGCGTTACCCAGCCGCCGCAGGCGTTCACCAGCTCGTGCAGCACTGTCGTACCCGAGCGCCAGAAGCCGACAATGAACACGGGGTCGACCGGCAGGCCGGCAGGCGTGACCCGCTCGAGCTGCGTGCGCCAATTGAGCTCGAACCAATGGGCGTGCCACCGCAACCGCAGGCCGTAACCGAGCCGTGCGCGGGCAGGGGTTCCACCGGCGCGGATCCAATCCGCGAGCGCGCGCGCCCCGAACAAGGGCTGAAAGGCAGAGCCTGACCGAGACGTCACCCCACGATAACCGCCCGGGCCACCTCTGCGTTCCACGCCGCTTGCGCCACACCATCTATCCGGGGGCCCTCGCGGAATGCTAAAACGTACCGATGAGCAAAATCGAGATCAAGACCCGCGACGGGCTTTGCCCGAGCTACCTCTACCGCCCCGCAGGCGCCGGCCCCTGGCCCGCGGTGCTCGTCTTCATGGATGGCCTCGGCATCCGCCCGGCCATGCTGCAACTCGGCGAGCGCCTGGCGACCCACGGCTATTTCGTGCTGCTGCCGGATCTCTTCTACCGCGCGGGGCCGTACGAGCCCATGGACCCGAAGGCCCTCTTCTCGGATCCCGAGAAGCGCAAGGTCCTGATGGAGAAGTTCTTCCCGGCCGCAGCGTCGGCCAATATCATGGCGGATGTGCCCGCGTTTCTGGATTTCATTGCGGCGCAGCGCGACGTGCGGCCTGGCGGAATCGGTACCACGGGCTACTGCATGGGCGGGCGGCTCTCGCTCATTGCGGCCGGGACCTACCCGCAGCACATCGTGGCCGCCGCCTCCTATCACGGTGGCCGGCTCGCCAACGATGATCCGGACAGTCCGCACCGGCTCGCCCCGAAGATGAAAGCGCGGATCTATGTCGCGGGCGCCATCGAGGATCAATCCTTTCCGGACGACATGAAGGCCCGCCTCGAGAAAGCGCTCACCGACGCCGGGGTCGATCACGAGATCGAGACCTACCCCGCAAAGCACGGCTGGGTCTTTTCCGACTTCCCGGTCTACGATGCCGCCGCCTCGGAGCGTCATTGGCAGACGATGCTTGCGCTGTTCGATTCGAAATTGAACCGCTGACGCTCTAGTATGACGCGCTGGATCCGGGCATCCTGCCCGGCCCAGCGCCGTCTCGGGCAAAAAGCGTGGTTTTTGCCCGAGACTCGGCCACCTGCGGCGGCCGGGTACATCCCTGTACCTGAGTCGCTGTGTCGTCTCGCTTCATGGCTCGGGGTCGACTGCCTGTCGATGGCCAACTAGCGAGGGACGGGGCGCACCCCGAGCACCAGCTCGGTGCAAGGCGGCAGGTGCGGGAGCACCCGTGGTGCGTCTGCCGCCGCACGCCTCGCTTCGCCGCACCCCAGAGGTTCCCAAGGGGTTGAAATCGAGGACGCTCGCAGGCGCCGGTGCCGGCGCGCCTGCCATGCATGGAACTTGCAGTGACCTCGCCAGGGGGTGTTCACCTGTGAGCGTACGCGTCCTGAACCTGCCGGAGCCGGCCCGACGCGAGGACCTCAGTCGCGAGGCCATCAAGCGCGCCTTCCTCGACAATCTCTTCTGTGTGCAGGGGAAGACCCCGGCTCTCGCCACGCGCCACGATTACTACATGGCGCTGGCCTACACCGTGCGTGATCGGATGATGCACCGGTGGATCAGTACGGCCGAGGCGTATACCTCCCACGGCTCGCGCACCGTCGCCTACCTCTCCGCGGAATTCCTCGTCGGCCCGCAGCTCGGCAACAACCTGGTGAGCCTCGGAATGCTGGAGGAGGTGCGCGCAGCCATGACGGAGCTGGGTTTCGACCTGGAAGACCTCCTCGAGTGCGAGGACGAGCCCGGTCTCGGTAACGGCGGTCTCGGGCGTCTCGCCGCCTGCTTTCTCGATTCCATGGCGACTCTCGAGATCCCCTCCCTCGGTTACGGCATGCGGTACGAATTCGGCATCTTCGATCAGGAAATCGCCGACGGCTGGCAGATCGAGCGCACGGACAAGTGGCTGCGCTTCGGCAATCCCTGGGAGATCGCCCGGCCGGAGTGGGTGGTGGAGGTAAGGCTCGGCGGCCACACGGAGCACTACAAGGATCACGCGGGGCGCCTGCGTGTACGCTGGATTCCGCACCGGATCGTCAACGGCGTGCCGTACGACACGCCCATCCTCGGGTACCGTGTCAATACCGCCAATACGCTGCGCCTCTGGCGTGCGGAGGCGCCGGAGTCGTTTGATTTCGCGGTCTTCAACCGCGGTGACTACTACGGAGCGGTCAACCAGAAGGTCGTCTCGGAGAATCTGAGCAAAGTGCTCTATCCCAACGACGAGGTGATCCAGGGCAAGGAGCTCAGGCTCGAGCAGGAGTATTTCTTCGTATGCTGCTCCCTGCAGGACATGCTGCGGATACTGCGCGTGCAGCGCATCCCGCTCGTGCGCTTTCACGAGAAGTTCGCCGTGCAGCTGAACGATACGCATCCCTCGATCGCCGTCGCCGAGCTGATGCGGCTGCTCGTCGATGAGCACACCGTCGACTGGGATGCCGCCTGGTCCATCACCTGCAGCACGTTCGCGTACACCAACCATACCCTGCTGCCGGAGGCACTCGAGCACTGGCCCATAGCGGTCTTCGCCAAAGTGCTGCCGCGGCACCTCGAGATCATCTACGAGATCAACGCACGTTTCCTCGACGAGGTGCGGATCCGGTTCTTCGGCGACGAGGAACGCATCGCGCGCCTGTCTCTGATCGATGAGTGCGGTCCGCGGTACGTCCGCATGGCCCATCTTGCATGCGTCGGCAGTCACGCGGTGAACGGGGTCGCGGCTCTCCACACCCGGCTTCTCCAGGAGAGCGTTCTCAGGGACTTCCACGACCTATGGCCCGAGAAGTTCAGCAACAAGACGAACGGCGTGACGCCGCGCCGCTTCCTGTCGCTCGCCAATCCCAGGCTCGCACGGCTCGTTTGCGAGGCGATCGGCGACGGCTGGACGCGGGACCTCGAGCGGCTGCGCGAGCTCGAGACGTTCGCGGACGACCCCGCCTTCCAGCAACTCTGGCGGCAGATCAAGCGCGCCAACAAAGAGGACCTGGCCGCCCACGCGCGCGACCGCACCGGTGTGGCGATGGATCCGCAATCGCTCTTCGACGTGCAGGTGAAGCGCATCCACGAATACAAGCGACAGCACCTGAACATCCTGCACGTCATCGCGCTCTATCATCGGCTGAAGTGCGATCCGGATGCCGACATCCATCCGCGCACCGTGATCTTCGGTGGCAAGGCCGCGCCCGGCTATCATCTCGCCAAGCTCATCATCAAGCTGATCCACGCCGTCGGCGACGTCGTCAATCGCGATCGCGATGTGCGCGATCGCCTCAAAGTCGTCTTTCTGCCCAACTTCAACGTCAAGAACGGCCAGCGGATCTATCCCGCCGCGGACCTCTCGGAGCAGATCTCGACCGCGGGCATGGAGGCCTCCGGTACGGGCAACATGAAGTTCTGCATGAACGGCGCCCTCACGATCGGAACCCAGGACGGAGCCAATATCGAGATCTGCCGCGAGGTAGGCGCCGACAACTTCTTCATGTTCGGCCACACCGCGGCGGAGGTTCAGTCACTGCGCGACGGCGGCTATCGTCCCGCGGCTCTCTACGACAACAGCACGGAGCTGCGTCAGGTGATCGATCTGATCCGCGATGGGTTGTTTTCGCGAGGTGATCCCGGACAGTTTCGCCCCATCGTGGACGCGCTCCTCCGGCGGGACGCATTCATGCTGCTGGCGGACTTCCAGTCGTACGTCGATTGCCAGCAACGGGTCGGCTCCGGCTACCAGGACGTGCCGCGATGGACCCGCATGTCCATTCTCAACGTCGCCCGCTCGGGCCACTTCTCCTCGGACCGTACCATCCGCGAATACGCGCACGACATATGGCGCGTACCCAGTGTGCCCATCCAGCTGTAGCGCCCGAATTCCCGCTCGGCTAAGGCGGCGGGGGTCGCAGCCAGTCGGGCTCGGGGAGCCGAGCGAACGCCTCGCGCAGCGCCTCGCTCCACAGGCTGCGCAGATTGCGGAAGTAGCCGTTGTCCGCATCGATGCTCGCGTGGCGGGCCACGGCGAACCGGTCGCGCTTCACGATGACCAGATCGAGCGGCAGACCCACCGCGAGGTTCGAGCGGATGGTCGAGTCCATCGATACCAGCGCACATTTGGCGCCCTCGCTCAGACTGCTGCTTCTGCGGATGACGCGGTCGAGGATGGGCTTGCCGTATTTCGACTCGCCGATCTGAAAGTAAGTCGTCTCCGCGGTCGCTTCGATGAAGTTGCCGGCGGCGTAGAGGCTGAAGAGACGCGGCGTCTCGCCGCGGATCTGCCCGCCGAGAATCAGGCTGGCGTTGAACTCGACGCCGAACTCCTTGAGCGCCGCCGCATCGCGGCGGTGGACTTCGCGCAGCGCCTCCCCGACCAGCCGCGCGGCTTCGAAGAGGTTTGCGCACGTGAGCAGGCTGGCGGCCGCATCCGCCGAGTCCATCTGCTCCTGCAACAGACTCGTTACCGCCTGCGTGAGGGCGAGGTTGCCGGCGCTCTGCAGCACGAGGACGCGCTCGCCCGGCTTCTGGAAGACCATGGTCTTGCGGAAGGTGCTGATCTGGTCGACGCCGGCGGCGGTGCGGGAGTCGGACAGAAAGACGAGTCCCGTGTCGAGCAGCATGGCCACGCAATACGTCATGTGGGTGAGGCGCTCATTGCACGTCGATGCTCGTGGCGGTGACACTGACGTCCATCACTTCCGGGCCACCGCCTCGTCGCACCCCACGGACCGGAGCGGCGTCGAGGTAGTCACGGCCGACGGCGAGGCGGCAATGTCGGCCTCCGGCAGGCTCCACATGCGCGACGTCGATCCCATGCCAGCCTTGCGCCTCGGTCAGCCATGCCTCTACCCATGCGTGGCTGGCAGTCTCCCCGGCATCTCCGGAGCAGAGGTAGCCGCTCACGTAACGAGCCGGGATACCCATCGAGCGGCAGCATGCGATGAGCACGTGCGCTTGATCCTGACACACGCCTTCGCCGCGCGCGAGCGCGGCGGCGGCCGGATCCTCCACGGTCGTCGTGCCCGGCTGATATCGGACCCTGGCGCACACTGCCGACGCCAGCTCGTAGAGCCGCTGCCGCAGCGGGCCGTGCCCCTGGAGATGATCGCGCGCCATTGCGACGATCCCATCGCTCGCGGCGGTCAGCGCCGTCGGCGCGAGATACGCGAGCGGCGAGAGCGTGCCCCGTTCCTGAAGCACGTCGCGCGGGCGAGTAATCTCCACGACCCCGGTGACGACGATCGAGATCTCTCTGTGCGTCTCTTCCAGGGTCAGGAGATGCGTGATGTTGCCATGCGCATCCACTTGCTCCGCGCGCCGGCCCGGCGCATGGATGGACCAGGCGAGCGTACGCTGTTCTCCGTCGCGGCGCGGAGTGAGTCGCAGCGTCTGCGCCGTGTACTTGACCGGCTCCTGGTAGTGGTAGGTGGTTCGATGTGAGATGCGCACTTGCATGGGGGCCACTCAGGAGGCCGGGACCAGGAAATCGTCGGCGATCCGCGCGCCAAGATCGCGCAGCTTCACCTGGAAGCGATCGAGAAACTGCGGCAACCCCTCGGCACAGAAATCCTCGAAGCGTCCGAAGTGGAACCGGGCATGCAGCTCCCCGACCCGCCTGCAGGTCTCCTCCGAGCGGCTGTTCGTCACCGCCGCGAGGTTGGACTGCAACTCATCCAGGCAGCGGTGCACGCTCTGCGGCAGGTCGTCCCGCATCAACAGCATCTCGGTGACCCGCTGCGGGGTCACGCTGTCGCGGTAGAGCCGCCGGAAGATCTCGAAAGCCGACATTGCCCGCAGCAGCACCGCCCACTCGGAAGCTTCCGCCCGCAGGCGCTCACCGCTGCCGCCGGGATCGCGCCAGCGGGACTCGAGCAGCCGGGTGGTGTTGTCGGCCCGCTCGATGAAGGTGCCGATGCGTGTGAAATGGAGCGCCTCGTCGCGCAACAGTGTCGCCGACATCACCCCGCGTATCAGATGTGCGCGGTACTTGACCCACTCCAGAAATTCGCCCCGCGCCGACTCCGGCATCGTTGCATTGAACGACAGGGACTCGAGATAGGTCGAGTTCAGCGTCTCCCACACGTCCGAGGTGATGGTGCCGCGGACGGCGCGGGCGTTCTCGCGCGCCGCGCGCAGGCACTGCGCGATGCTGCCCGGATGCTGCCGCTCGAATGCGAGAAAATCGAAAGCCAGGCGGGCGGTGACGGCGTCGCACCGCTCGAAGAACCTCGCGCCGACTCCCAGCGACACGAGCGTTGCCTGCCAGCCCTGCATGACGGCCTCCGGCGCGCGCGGCAGCAGCGAGAGCCGCTGGTGCGCATCGATCATGCGCGCCAGGTTCTCGGCCCGCTCGAGATAGCGTGACATCCAATAGAGGTGGTCGGCGGTGCGGCTCAACATATCAGTCGCCGAGCACCCAGGTGTCCTTCGTGCCGCCGCCCTGGGACGAGTTGACGATCAGCGATCCCTCACGCAGCGCTACGCGCGTCAGGCCGCCGGGCACGATGGCCACATCGCGGCCCGACAAGACGAATGGCCGCAGATCGATGTGGCGCGGCGCGATGCTCGCGGCCGAGAACGTGGGGCAGGTCGACAGTGCCAGCGTCGGCTGCGCGATATAGCGTTCCGGATGCGCCCTGATCCGCCCGCGAAAGTCTTCGAGTTGCGTGGCGGTCGCTGCGGGCCCGATCAGCATTCCGTAGCCGCCAGCGCCATGGACCTCCTTGACCACCAGCTCCGCGAGGTGGTCCAACACGTAAGCCCGGTCCTCCGGCTTGCCGAGGATCCAGGTGCGGACGTTCTCCAGCAGGGGAGCCTCCCCCAGGTAGAAGCGGATCATCTCCGGCACGTACGGATAGATGGATTTGTCGTCCGCGACACCAGTGCCGATCGCGTTGGCGATCGTGACGTGGCCGGCGCGGTAGACGGTGAGCAGACCTGGTACGCCGAGCGTCGAGTCGGGCCGGAACGACAGTGGGTCGAGGAAGTCGTCGTCGACTCGCCGATACACCACGTCCACTCGCTGCGGACCGCGGGTCGTGCGCATGTAGAGCACGTCATCGAGCACGAAGAGATCCTGCCCTTCGACCAGCTCGATCCCCATCTGCTGGGCGAGAAAAGCGTGCTCGAAGTAGGCGCTGTTGTACATGCCCGGGGTGAGCAGCACGACGGTGGGATCCGAGGCGCCGGCCGGGGCGACGCTCTTCAGGTTCTCGAGGAGCAGGTCCGGATACTGCTCGACCGGCGCGATCGATTGAAGCGCAAACAGCTCGGGAAACAGGCGCATCATCATCTTGCGATTCTCGAGCATGTAGGAGACGCCCGAGGGCACGCGCAGATTGTCCTCGAGCACGCAGAAGTTGCCGCTGTCATCACGCACCACGTCGATCCCGGCGATGTGGGCGTAGATTTTGCCCGGCACCTCCACACCCTGCATCTCGGGCCGGTATTGCACGTTGCAGAGCACTCGCTCGGGCGGGATTACCCCGGCCCGCAAAATCCGTTGCTCGTGGTAGATGTCGCCGATGAAGGCGTTCAGGGCGCGAACGCGCTGCACGAGTCCCGCTTCGAGCCGTGTCCAGTCCTCCGAGGGAATGATGCGCGGAACGATGTCGAAAGGGATCAGCCGCTCGGTGCCGGAGTTCTCGCCATACACCGCGAAGGTGATCCCGACCCGGTGGAACAACGCGTCTGCCTCGGAGCGCTTCCGGGCCAGGTACTCCTGCGACTGCCCTTCGAGCCACTGCCAGTAGTCGCGACAGTGCGAGCGGGGCGTACTGCCCGCCTCCAGCATCTCGTCATACGGGCCGGCCCGCACGTTGCCCCCCTTGTGCCGATCTCGGAAACTGCCGCAGCGATCAAGCGAGATCCATGCCAGAGGGCTCCCGCGCCGCCGCTCAAGGACTTGCGGGGCCGCGTCTGCCTACGGACCCGCGCGTCGTGAGCCGCCTGCCTCGTTCTGGTGCAGCGTCGCGGCGGGCTTGCACCATTCTCGTGCGACGGCCCGCCAAGCCCCTGCGCCCGTGCGGCTGATGGCTACCGGAACGTCGCCGTGAGGCCCGCGAAGACGTTGAATCCCGGCGCCGGCTCGAAGTAACCGGCGTTCGAGTCGTCCACGATCACCGAGCCCACGTACCGCCGGTCGAGCAGGTTGTTGATGCGTAGGAACGCGCTCAGCCGGGTCGAGCCGAGCTCCGCGCCGTAGCCGCCCGCCACGTTGAACACGGCATGAGCGGGCGCGAACGCCGTATTCGCATCATTGGCCGCTATGTTGCTCATGTACTGGGCGCTGACATTGGCGTTCCAGCCGAGCTCTCCGCCCCAGCTCAGCCGCGAGTACGCGTCGCTGCGCGGGACACCGGGCAAGCGGTTCCCGGAGCTGATGAGCAGCGTAGGCGTGGTGCAGGGCGCTGCGACACACGTGCGATAGCCGTCGATGTAGAGCGCGGCGACATAGGTGTAGGCAATCTGGGCCCGCCATCGGGTTGCGAACCGATAATCGATCGACCCCTGTGCGCCGCTGCGGCGCGTGCGGCCCGCGTTCTGATACGTCGAGCGACCGCCGGCGTTGGTGGCGACGACGATCTCATCGTCGGTGCGCGTGTCGAACGCGGCGACGTCGGCCGAGAAAGCGCCGCCGGCCGCGAACTTGGCGCCGACCTCGCCGTTGTTGCTGCGGGCCGGCCGCAGCGCGAGATTCAATCCGGGCGTACCGTCCGGCCGATAGGCGAGCTCGGAGTCGAGCGGCGTCTGGAAGCCCTTGCCGTACGATGCATAGAGATGCATCCACGGCCGCGCCGCAAAGAGCAGCCCGGCGACGGGCGATGTGGCGGTATAGACGATCCCGCCACTGTCATTGCCGTTGGTCGGGGTAATGAAATTGTCCACGGATATGAAGCGGACCTCGCTGTGGCGCGCGCCCGCGGTCAGAGTCCAGCGCGGCGCGAAACCCCAGCTCGCCTGCGTGTACTCGTCGATGTCCTTGGCGATGTCGTTCTCGTCGCGCCGCAGGGTGCCTTCGGTGCCGAGCAGGCTGCCTTGGAAGTTGTTGTAGCCGCGGCGCAGCTCGTTCTGCGTGTCGAAGCTGACCCCGGCCACCCATGAAAGTGGCCGGCCTGCGACCGGCCCCTGCCAGGTCCAGCGGGTGTCGCCGCCGCCGAAGCCGCGGTCGAGCGATATGACCCCTCCTGAGCTCGTGGGCGCCTTCTGGGCGGCGACGGGAATGTACAGATACTGCAGCACCGTGCGGTGGCCGTAATACCCCATCAGGCGGATCGACTGGTGGTCGGTGAGACCGAGGTTGTAGATGAGGCCGCCCTCCTGCTGCTCGAGGCCCTTGCGGGTATCGAACTGCAGAGCCGCTGGCGCCGTCTGATCGGGATCGGCGGCGAACTGGGCGGCCGTCAGGCCGAGCGGATCGTCCGCGCCCGGCCGGGAGACGACATTCGCCACGAAAGTGAGCGTGTTGCGCGGCCCGAAGGTGTAATCCAGCTTGGAGTTGAAGGAATTGTTGTGCGCCTCCTGGTGCGGCCGAAAGCCGTCCCAGGAGAAGTGGGTCAAGTCGACATTGTAGTCGAGCGGCCCCACCGCGTCGCTCGCGTCGACTCCGGCCCGGACCTGGCCGTAGCTGCCATAGCCCAGCTTCGTGCGAATCTCTCCGGGGGCAGTGCCGTCGGCCGTGAAGATCTGGATGACCCCGCCGGAAGCGTTGCCATAGAGCGCCGAGAACGGTCCCTCCAGAACCTCGACGCGCTGCGCGGAATCGAGATTGAACTGCGAGATCTGACCCTGGCCGTCGGGGCCTGTCTGCGGAATGCCGTCCTGGTAGATGCGCACGCCCCGGATGCCGAAGGTCGAGTTCGCGCCGATGCCGCGAATCGATACCTGCTGGTCCTGCGCATAGTTGTGACGGTCGAATGCGAGCAGGCCGGGGACGAAGCCGATGTCGTCGGAAAGATTGATTCCGAGCGCGTCGTGCTGCAGTTCCGCTGCCGGGACGTCGCTGATGGAGGCTGGCACGTCATAGGCGGGCATCGCGACGCGAGTCGCGGTCACGACGACATCGCTGAGCGTGAGAGTCTCCTGGCCGCGCGCGCTGCCTGCCCCGACTGCGGCCGCTACGCAGAGCGGCACGAGTATCGCAATCCTCAGGGTGAGGCGTCGTTGTTGTCGCATCGCAAATCGGTGCGTCTCGCGGGGCGAGGATTATTGCGCGGCGGGGCCGAGGGTTCCATCCATCCAGGGGGCTCTGGCGATTTTCTCTAGGCTGCCCTCGCGATTTTCTGCAGGGCGCCGTGGCGCTCAGTCGGCTTCCGGAACCAACGTGAGGGATTGGCTTTTGCCGCGGCGCAGCAGCCGGATTTCCACCTCACGTCCCGCGCGCTCGGCGGTGAGAAGGCGATGGAGACGGTCGACGCCCGTGATGGGCTCGCCATCGAGCTCCAGCAGCAGATCGCCGCGCTCGAGCCCGGCACGCTGCGCCGGTCCGTCCGGCAGGACCTCGGAGACCATCACCGCTGCGGGTTCCGTCCGCTCGAGCGCGCGCAGCACTCGGCGGTCGAGCGCGATGGTCTGGCCTGCGAGCTTCAGACGGCTGCGCCGCACGCGCCCGTGGCGCATCAGTTGATATGCGACCTCGACGGCGGTGTCGATGCCGATGGCGAAGCAAATCCCCTGGGCGCCGCCCGCCACTGCGGTGTTGATGCCGACCACCCGACCTGCCGTGTCCGCGAGCGGACCCCCGGAATTACCGGGATTGAGCGGCGCGTCAGTTTGGATCACGCTCTCGATCAGGCGCCCCGAGGCCGTGCGCAGCGTGCGTCCGAGGGCGCTGACGATGCCGGCGGTCACGGAGGCCTGATAGCCGAACGGATTGCCCACGGCGATCACCAGCTGGCCGACGCGCAAGCTCACCGAGCTGCCGAACGCGGCGTGTGGCAAGCCGCTGCCGTTGAGTCGCAGCACTGCGAGATCGGTGGCGGGGTCGTCGCCCACTCGCGCCGCCTCATAGGTGCGGCCATCCGACAGCGAGACCACCGCGGTGTCGGCGTGCTGCGCGACGTGGCTGTTCGTGAGCAGGTAGCCATCGGGGGTGTAGACGACCCCCGAGCCCATGCCCCGCGCGCGGCCGTTCGCCGAGCGCGCTTCGATCCCGGCGACGGCGGGGCTGATGCGCTCGACGCTCTGCGCCACGAGCCGCGAGTATGGGTCGAGCTCGGGCTCGATGACTTCGGTGTCCGGCATGCTCGCCACCATCGGGGCCGGGCCCATGGTTTCCACCCGGCCAAACGGCCGGGTCGGCCCCGGTCCTCCGGCCGGTACCGCCCAGAGGTGGCGCGCACCAGACTTGCGGTTATCCTAAAGCGGAGATCCCCATGACTCAGGAACCCAACCTCCTCGGTGCGCTCTCGGACGTGTTGGTGGCACGCTTCGCCGCCGCGCGTGACAGCGTGGCCGCCCTCAGACTATCGGCGAGGGCTCGTCTCGGCGCGATCCTGTGGCGGAACGATGTGCTCGTGACCTCGGAGCAGTCGCTCCCTGACGGCGACGCGCTGGAGGCGGTTCTTGCCGATGGCTCCTGCGTGCCCGGTAAGCTGGCCGGACGCGATCCCGCCACCAACGTTGCCGTCATCCGGCTCGACAAGGCAGCTCGTGCCCCGACGCTCGCGGCGTCCGAGCCTCAGGTTGGCGCCCTTGTCATCGCAGCCGGCTCGGACGGCGGCGGCCGCCCAAGCGCCAGGCTCGGTATGGTGAATGCGGTCGGCCCCGAATGGCACAGCGTGCGGGGCGGCCGCATCGAGGCACGCATTCAGCTCGACATGCGCCTCGGAGCCAGCGAGGAAGGCGGCCCCGCATTCGATGCGGCCGGGGGCTGGCTCGGCATGACGACCTTCGGTCCGCGCGGACAGATCCTCGTGATTCCCGCAGCGACCGTGGAGCGCATCGCGCCGGTCCTGCTGGCGGGCGGACGCGTGCCGCGCGGCTGGCTCGGGGTCGCGTTGCGCCCGGTCGCCGTTCCCGACGAGCTGCGTGACACCGCCGGCGAGGCGACCGGCCTCATGGTCATGTCGCTGAGCGCTGAGGGTCCCGCGGCCAAGGCTGGCCTCGTTCCCGGCGACATCATTCTCTCTGTCGATGGCACCCCGGCGCGTCGCTTGCGGAGTGTCCTCGCGCGCCTGGGCAGCGACAGCCTCGGCAAGTCGCTGTCGCTGCGCCTCATTCGCGGCGGCGCCGTGATCCCGGTCGAGGCTACGATCACGGAGCGGCCCGAGGAATGACGGAGGCCGCCGTCGGGTCGCTCGCGGGCAGGCTCCGTGTCGCGATCGCGGCCCGGGGCGAGGAGCGGATCGAGACACTGGCGAAGTTGCTGCGCTCGTTGGGCCATGAGGTGGTCGACAGCGATGCGCAGCCGGACGTCGTGCTCGCTGACCAACACCGGCCGGAGGAGGGCCCGCATCCGGCAGTGGTTCTAGGGGGTACGGATGCTGAGGCGGAAGGACTTCTCCCGGAGAACGCACGCGCCGCGGAGATCGACGCCGCCCTGCGTGCCGTCGCGCACGGTCTCATCGTCAGATCTCCGGCTGCGCGCACTCCGGCATTCAACGCCGTCCAGGAAGCCGAAGCGCGAGCACTCCTGACCCCGCGTGAGGCGCAGATACTCGACGCGATAGCCGACGGTCTGACGAACAAGGCAATTGCTCGCCGCCTCGGCATCTCTTTGCACACCGTCAAGTTTCATGTCGAATCGGTGTTCCGGAAACTGGGCGCGAGCACGCGTACCGAGGCCGTTGCCAGAGCCACCGAGCGACGCCGGGAAGAAACGATAGACCTGTGACGGGACCGCCGCGGAATCAGCCTCTCTGCGCCGCGAAGATCTTCCGCACCGCCGCCATGTCATCGGCATCCACCGCCAGCTTGTCGTCCCGATAGCGCTTGACGCGCGCAAGCCGCAGCGCCATGCCGCCCGGATAGCGGCTGCTCGCCTGCAGATCGCTGAAGGCGATCTCCACGACCAGCTCCGGCCGCACGTAGACCGTCCACCGGTCGCGATGCGCCGCGCGCACGAGCAGCTCGCGGGTCTGCCACTCGAGCATCGCATCCGTCAGCCCCTTGAAGGTCTTTCCCAACATCACGTAACTGCCGGTTGCACGATCGAGCGCGCCGAGGTGCAGGTTGGACAGCTTGCCGGTGCGGCGCCCGTGGCCCCACTCGGCCGCCAGCACTACGAGGTCGAGTGTGTGGGCACGCTTGATCTTCAGCCAGCCCGCGCCCCTGTTGCCGGCTTCGTAGGGCGAATCGAGCGACTTCGCCATGAGGCCCTCGTGACCGGCCGTCAGCGCGGCCGCGTAGAAGGCATGCGCCGCCGCCGCCGAGGAAGTGACGATCCGCGGCACGCGCAGAGCCTCCGGAACCGCTGCGGCCAGCGCTGCGGATCGCTCGCGCAGCGGCCGATCCGCCAGGCTCCGGTCGTCGAGCCGCAGGCAGTCGAAGAAACAGGCGCGGACGGGCAACTCGGTCAGCAGCTTCTCGACTTCGAGCCGGCGGCCGAAACGACGCATCGTGATCTGGAACGGGTGTGGCCGCCCGGAGGCGTCGTACGCGATGGCCTCGCCGTCCAACACCAGCGCCTGTGCCGGCAGCGCCCGTACCGCGGCAACGATCTCCGGCAGCGCCTCGGTGACCTCGTTCAGAGTCCGGGTATAAAGGCAAACGCGCTCAGCCTCCTTGTGCGCCTGTACTCGCGCGCCGTCCAGCTTCCATTCGAGAGCAATCTCCGCGCCCCCCAATTCCGCCAGCGCCTCATCCACGTCCGCGGCCGTCTGCGCCAGCATCGGCGCCACCGGCGAGAACAGCTCCAGCCGATACCGGCCGAGTCCGGCCGCGCCTTCCGTCATGGCGGAACGAGCAATCGCACCGAGACCCCCGGCGTACATTGCCGCACGCCGTACCTCCGCACCCGCCACCCCCGATGCCGAGGCGATGGCGTCGATCATCACTCCCGCGAGCGCTCCTTGACGCAGCTCTCCGACCAGCAGCCGAAGGAGGAACGTCCGCTCCTCAGCCGTCGCTCTCGCGAGGAGATTGCTCAGTGCCGCGCTGCGGCGCTTGGCGGCACCGCCGCCGCGGATCGCCGCCAGCTCCGCCAGGTGGCGGTCGGCCTCCTCGACGGACAGGCTCGATTCCCGGGGCGCCTGTCCTGCCGCGGCCGCTGCATCCTGCAGCGCCGCGTACCCGACACCGATCCGGCCCTGCGGCAACTCGCCCGCGAGGTAGCTCACGCCGATTCCAATCTCCTCCCGCGACAGCTTGCCGAGCAGAGCGGCGATTTCCCTGACCTTCGCCAGGCGGGAGGAGGTCTCGCTCACCCTGGAGGAAGTGCGGACGAGGTCGGCGAGCAGAGTCATGGCGCCATCTTGCCAGGACGGCGCCGCCGTTCGTACTTGCCCCTTTCGGGCGATTCTCCCCGGTCCGGGGCGCCTGATATAGTCCAGCCAGTGGACGCAGACCTTCAAGCTCCTCGAGCGAGGACAGGCGGCGGACTCGAGATCAGAGCCGTCCGTCGCACCGACCATGATGGCTGGCGCCCGCTGTGGGACGGCTACAACGCTTTCTACGGGCGCAGCGGCGCGACCGCGCTGCCGGAGCCGATCACACAGGCCACGTGGGAGCGCTTTTTCGATCCCGCGGAACCCGTGTACGCGCTGGTTGCGGAGCGCGGGGGCAGGGTAGTGGGCCTCGCGCACTATCTATACCATCGCAGTACCACCCGCCTGCGCGATGTCTGTTACCTCCAGGATCTGTTCACGGCGTCCGAGCTGCGCGGTCTCGGCATCGGCAGGCTATTGATCCAGGGTGTTTACGACGCCGCGCGTATCGCCGGCTGTAGCCGGGTGTATTGGCAGACGCACGTCACCAACCTGCCGGGCCGTGCGCTCTACGACAAGGTCGCGCAGAACCATGGTTTCATCGTCTACTCGCACGAATTGACGTAGGAGTCGGGCGCGGCCGGATCGACCGGCAAAGCGCTCGGGTCGAATGCAGCATTGGGTCGCAAGCCTCGGGCCGCCGGTTCTCTTCCTGCTGGTGTTGTTGCAGCAGGCAGGCGTGCCCTATCCCATCACTCCCGTGCTCATCGTTGCCGGCGCGGTCTCGGTTCATGGCCACCTGCCGGCAGCGGCAGTAATCGCTCTCGCGGTCGCCGCGGCCCTGACCGCCGATCTCGGTTGGTACACGGCGGGGTTCCGGCTCGGCGCGCGGGCGCTCAAGCTCCTGTGCGCGCTCTCGCTGTCGCCGGACTCCTGTGTGTCGGATACGGAGCGTTGGTTCGGGCGATTCGGCGCGCGCGTTCTCGTCATCGCCAAGTTCGTCCCCGGACTCGGCCTGGTCGCGACGGCGATGGCCGGCGTCTCGCGCGCGAGTCTCGCGGGGTTCTTGTTCTACGATCTGATCGGCAGTTTTCTCTGGGCGAGCACCGCCGTCGGCGCCGGCGTGCTGTTCCACGATGCAGTGGGCGAAGTTCTGCAGGTGTTGGCGGAGCTCGGCTACTGGGGCATCGCGCTGCTCGCCGCCGCGCTGGCCGCCTTCATCGCCGTGAAGCTCTGGCAGAGGTACGCGCTCATCCGCGAGCTGCGCCTGTCGCGCATCTCCGTGGCCGAGCTCAAGGAGCTGGTCGATCGTGGCCCCCCGCCCGTCATCATCGATGCGCTCGCGCCGGCGAGCCGCCAGCGCGAAGGCGTGATCCCCGGCGCGATCCCGGTGGAGACGTTGCGGCTCGATTCCGGCAGAGCAACAGTTCCTTTCGACGCGGAGGTGATTGTCTATTGCGCGTGTCCGAATGAGGCGTCCGCCGCGCGCATCGCGCAACAGTTGATCCGTATGGGCTGCATCCGCGTCCGGCCCCTCACGGGCGGGATCTTCGCCTGGAAGGACGCGGGATTCGATGTCGAGGCGTCGGAATCAGGAGTGACCGCGGCTTCGCGCGTCGCTACCTGAGTTGTTATGGCTTCGGCGTCCGACCACCGGCGCATCCAGCCCACACCCACTACACCAACACTCGCTCGATGCCGCCGTTGTTCGCCCGCGCCACGTACTCGGCCATCCAGTTCTCGCCGAGTATGTGCCGGGCAATCTCGACGACGATGTAGTCCGCGTCGAGATCGGCGTCGTCGTTATAGCGCTTCAGGCCCTGGAGGCAGGAGGGGCAGGAGGTCAGAATCTTGACTTTTGCAGCGCCCGCCGCGCGCAGCTTCTCCGCGCCCGCGCGGACCTCCTCCTCCTTGCGAAACCGTACTTGTGTCGAGACGTCGGGCCGGGTGATGGCCAGCGTGCCCGATTCGCCGCAGCAGCGGTCGTTCTTGTCGATGCGGCCATTGCGCGCGTCGTTCATCAGCGAGTTGACGACCTTCAACGGATCGTAGCTCTTCATCGGTGAATGGCAGGGATCGTGGTACATGTAGCGCGCCCCCGTCACCCCCTCGAGCCGTACCCCCTTCTCCATCAGGTATTCGTGAATGTCGATGATGCGGGAGCCCGGGAAGATCTCCTCGAACTTGTACCCCTGCAGCTGGTCGTAGCACGTGCCGCAGCTCACTACGACGGTGCGAATGTCCAGGTAGTTCAGGGTGTTGGCCACGCGGTGGAAGAGGACGCGGTTGTCGGTCGTGATCTTGTCCGCGCGATCGAGCTGACCTGCGCCACGCTGCGGATAGCCGCAGCAGAGATACCCCGGCGGCAGGACGGTCTGCACGCCGACGTGCCACAGCATCGCCTGGCTGGCGATTCCCACCTGGGAGAAGAGCCGCTCCGAGCCGCAGCCCGGGAAGTAGAACACCGCCTCGGTGTCGCCGCTGGCGATGGCGGGGTCGCGGATGATCGGCACGTAGGCCGCGTTCTCGATGTCGAGCAGCGCGCGCGCCGTCTTCTTCGGCAGGCCGCCCGGCATCCGCTTGTTGACGAAGTGCACCACCTGCTCCCGCATCGCGGCCTTGCCCGTGGTGGCCGGCGGCCGGCGCGTCTGCGCCCGTGCCACGCTCTGCAACAATCCGTGCGCCGCGCGCTGCGCCTTGTAGCCCCACTCGATCATCAGCTTGC
>Ga0335073_10003485_pt1 | contig 21935 bp, 15 predicted proteins | sample Lox_Sample_22_FD_207093 | JGI IMG/M metagenome (GOLD analysis project Ga0335073, IMG submission 207093) | Soil microbial communities from Loxahatchee National Wildlife Refuge, Florida, United States - Lox_Sample_2.2 | ecosystem: Environmental > Terrestrial > Soil > Wetlands | place: USA...
CAAGGATCGACCCACGCCCATTGTGGAACCGCCCCATGTTGCTGTCGCGCCAGCTCGCATCGCTCTCGATCAAGACCAAGATCACCGCCGGCTTCGTCTGTGTGCTGGTGATCCTGCTGGTTGTGACCGGGACCAGCTACCTGCAATTCCTCGGTGTCGCCGACTCGTTCAGCACGTTTGCGCGGCGGGTCAGAGTGGTGTCCGACATTCGCGATATCGACCGCACCTTCACCGACATGCGTCGCAATGTGCGGGAATTCGCATTCACCGGCATCGCCGACGACGCCTCGGCCGCGACGGCTGCCGCCGGCCAGGTGCAGTCTGCGATCGCGAAAGCCCTGGCCATCGCGCGGACGGCGGAACGGCGCCAGCGCCTGGAGGAAATCCGCACCCAGTTCCAGAACTACCGCAGCGGCGTTGATCATGTGTTTGCGCTGAAGCGCGATCTGGACACGCTCACCAGCCAAACCCTTGATCCCAGCGGCAGGGCAGCCACCGACCAGCTCTCGAAACTGATCGATGCGGCGGACAAGACCGGGAACGCCGCCGTCGTCGGCGCGGCGCGTCAGGCCTTGCAGTCGCTGATGCAGGTGCGGGTGAATGTCCTCAAGGTGATCGGCCGGCGCGATGACGCGGCCGCCCAACAGGCCGACCAGTATCTCGCCGCACTCAACAATACGATCGGCGGATTGGACCGGACGATGCAGGGCGGTGCACTGCGGGCGACGCTCGACGATGCGCGCCGCAGCATCGCGGCCTATGTCGGTGCCTATAAGGACGTGTCGCGGATGAACCGGGAGCTGATGGGGCAGCTCGATGGCGACATGAAACATGCCGCTGAGAACATCGCGGCGGCCGCAGTTGCCGCGGTTGCCAGCGGCGAAACGGACCAGCATACGATCGAAACCGACACCTTGGCGGCGATCGGCTTGACGCAAACGGTGTTGCTGGTGCTGGCATTCGGCGGCCTGGTGCTGGGCCTGCTTGCGGCGTGGCTGATCGGCGGCGGAATTTCGCGGCCGGTGCTGCAAATGGTGGAGGCAATGCGGCGGCTGGCCGCGGGCGACCTCGCCGTGACGATCGCGGCGGAGGACCGCACCGATGAAGTCGGGCGCATGGCCCAGGCCATGCTGGTGTTCCGCCGCAACGCCGAGGAGACGCAGCGCCTGCAAGGCGAGGCCGAGCGCGTCCGCGTTGCCAAGGACCGGCGGCAGGCGGCGATCGACCAGCACACACAGGATTTCGGCACCGCCGCGACCGGCGTCATGGCAACGCTGGTGCAGGCGGCCGCGTCGATGCGCCAGACCGCCAGCGAGATGACCGAAGCGGCGCACCGGACGCGCGAGACGGCGGGACGGACGGCGGAGAACGCCAATGCCTCGGCGCAGAATCTCGCCGCGGTGGCGGCGGCGGCCGAGGAGATGTCGGCCTCGATCCAGGAGATCAGCCAGCAGGTGACCCGTGCGACGCAGGCGGCACGCGAGGCGGTGGAACGGACCTCGGCGACCGACGCCAAGGTGGCCGGCATGGCGGCAGCGGCCGAGCGTGTCGGCGACGTGGTGCGCCTGATCTCCGACATCGCCGGGCAGACCAACTTGCTCGCGCTGAACGCGACCATCGAGGCGGCGCGGGCCGGGGATGCGGGCAAGGGCTTTGCCGTGGTGGCGAGCGAGGTCAAGGCGCTGGCGACGCAGACGGCGAAGGCCACCGACGAGATTGCCAGTCAGATTGCCGCCATTCGGGCAGTGACCGGCGAGGCCGTGCAGGCCGTGCGCGAGGTGGGCGCGTCCATCGGCCAGGTGAACGAGGTGGCGGCGGCCATCGCGGCGGCGGTGGAGGAGCAATCGGCCACGACGCGCGAGATTGCCGCCAGCGTGCAGACGGTGACCGGCGCGACGCAGGAAGCAACGCAGGCGATGCACGAAGTCGCCTCGGTATCCGAGACGACGGTGGCATCCAGCCAGACCGTGCAGCAGAACGCCCATGAAGTGAGCAGCACGGCGGATGTGCTGAGATCGGAACTGAGCCAGTTCCTGGAGGCGATCGCGAAGACCGATGACGCCGATCGCCGGCGTTATGAGCGCATCGCCGGGGCCGGCACCCAGGCGGTGCTGCGGGTGCGGGGAGGACAGGAGATTCGCGTCCCGATCAGCGACGTCTCGCGCGGCGGCATGGCGGTGCAGACCGACTGGTGGGCTGCGGCGGGGACCGAGGTGCAGGTAGAGCTGCCCGGCGCCCCCGGTGCGGTCACCGCGCGGACGGTACGCACGCACAACGGGATTCTGGCGCTCGCGTTCCGCCAGGACGAGGCGATGCTGCGCCGGGTGGATGCCGCGTTGGAACATATTGGCGGCCAAGCGATGGCAGCGGCGGCCTGACCGGGCCGCCCGCTCTTGCAGTCACAGCGTGGTTCGAGGGACCGAGGCGTGGCTCGGTTCGATGGACCGAAGCTTGGCTGGCGCAAGCTGGCTGCCGGCTTACGCCATGGCCGGAACGGTGAAGCGGAAGATCGTGCCGCCATCGGGATTTGGCTCGGCCCACAGTCGCCCGCCATGCGCCTCGATGATGGACCGACAGAGCGACAGCCCCACGCCCATGCCATGCGTCTTGCTGGTATTGAAGGGCTGGAACAGCCGCTGCGCAATATTTGCGGCGATGCCATGTCCGGTGTCGGCGACACTGATTGCAACCAGGCCATCGGAGGCTGGTTCGACGTCGATGGTGATCTCACGGCGCGCGCTCGTCTCCATCGCCTCGACGGCGTTGCGCAGGAGATTGACCATCACCTGCTGGATCTGAACCCTGTCCACCAGCACCGGCGGCACTGCCTGTGGCGTGCGAAACCCAACGGCGACGCTCCGCTCCCTGGCGCCGACCAGCGCCAAAGATCTGGCTTCCTCGAGCAAGCCGATGACATCCTCGGGCCTGCGTTCCGGTTCGGATTTCTTCACAAAGCCGCGCAGCCGCTGGATGATCTCACTGGCCCGCACCACCTGCGCCGCCGCGCGTTCGATGACCTGCTTGACGGCCTCCGGCGCGCCGGCATCACCGCGCTCCAGTAGCCGCTTGGTGGCGCCGAGATAGTTCGTTGCGGCGGACAGCGGCTGGTTCAGTTCGTGGGCGATGCTGGATGCCACCCGCCCCATCTCGGTCAGTCGCGACACATGCAGGAGTTCCGCCTGCAGGGCCTGCACGCGACGCGCCGCCTCCTCGCGTTCGGTGAGGTCGCGCACGAAGCAGGTGAACAGGTATTGCTCTTGATGCCGGACCGCGCCGGCCGACAACTCCATTGGGAATGTGCTGCCGTCCTTCCGCGTTCCGGTCGCGGCGCGGGGCGTGGATTGCGTGGCATTCTCGTTGCGTACCTGGTAATTTTCCAGTTGGCCGGCAAGGTCGGCGGACTGCAGCGCGGGGATCAACAGCGCGATGTCGCGGCCGCGCGCCTCGTCGGCACTGAAGCCGAACAATTGCTCCGCGGCGGCGCTGAACGACTCGATTGCACCGCGTGCATCGACCACCACCATGGCATCGGGTATCGTGTCGAGGATCGATTGCAGCAGCGCGGTTCTCGCCTGCACGCGTTGATCCAATTCGACATTCATATCGCGCACCGCTTGCTCGATGAGCCGGCGTTCCTCGATCTCGTGCGACAGGCTGCGATTGAGAGCGGCCAATTGTGCGTGGCTTGGCATCTCGAGTGCCGTTGGCAGCAACAGCCACAAGGTAATGGCGGTCGGCACGGAAAGCAGCGCGGTCAGTGCCTTCACGGTGGCATCGACCCGGTAGATCGGGTCCCACAGCGTGGCCGCGCCCAGGGCGTGGGTCGTGCCGCAGGCGAGTATGAACAGGATGAACAATACGAACACGCCACGAAATGGCAGGTCGCGGCGCTGGATGGCAAAATAGGCCAGGGCCGCGGGAATCGAATAATACGAAATCGCGATCAATGCATCGGATACGAGCTCGAGCCAGATCAGCCATGGCTCCCACGCGAGACAGAGACCATGTGGCAGGTAGCCCTGGGTCAGCCAGAAGCCGGAGAGCCATCCCAGCATGTATGTTCCTCCCGCCTTCGCGTGCGTCGCCTGCTCCGGCGAGCATTTCGGGAAGGCGCCAGGCGCGCTTGCCCGAGCCGGCTTGGACTTGCCGCAAACAGCGCGACAGTGCAACGGGAATTGTCCGCCGGTATTGCCCTGCAACATACGCGCGCATGAGCGGACGTCGCCGCCGCCCGGTTCAGGGGCACCGCGCATACGTTTGCGTTCAGTTATGCTCAGGAACGTTCACACCAACCGAACCGGCGCGCAACGCGACGTCATCATGCGGCATGATGGCGGCTGGTGTCGGTACCGAGCGTCGCAGTCGCAACACCAGCGAATTGCCCGGTGCCGACCGCGCGTTGCAGCCTACCGCGCCTTACATCTGCACCACGGAACTCAGTTCGAACGTCTGTGCCGCGGTCGGGTTCTCGCCGATGCGCACCGTGGTCGGCGTGGGGAAGTGGTAGGGGGGCACCGGCAGGTTGTACGGCGCCGGCACGCCCGAATACACCCGTCCCGCCAGATCGTATTTCGACCCGTGGCACGGGCAGAAATACCCGCCCGGCCAGTTCGGCGCGGGCGTGGTGGGGTCGGGCTGCGGCATGTAGCCCGGCAGGCAGCCAAGATGGGTGCAGATACCGACCAGCACCGCGAACTCCGGCTTGATCGAGCGATGCCAGTTCACGGCGTAGGGCGGCTGCTGGTGCACCTGCGAGTCGGGGTCGCTCAGGTTGCGGAGCAAGGCCGGGGATTGCAGCGTCTTCAGCGCTTCCGGCGTGCGGTTCACGATCAGGATCGGCGAGCCGCGCCACTGCACGATGACCTGCTGGCCGAGGCCGATCTTGCTCAGGTCGATATCCATCGGCGCGCCGGCGGCGATCACGTCGGCCGAGGGATTCATCGAATCGATGAACGGCCAGGCGAGGGCTGCGGCGCCGATCGCGGCGGTCGCGCCGGTGACCAGCTTGAGGAAGTCCCGGCGAGGGGTCAGCGGCTCGGCCGCGTTTGCGTGCGATGACATGGCGGCATGAATAAAGCGTCCGGCCGGCCGATCAATCGCCCCCGGATGACCTTTTCTTCATGTGATGCATCGGCGCAACGGCGGCTGGCGCCTGGGCGCGGCGGCGGGGCGTGGCGGCGGGGCATGGCGCGGTGGCGGGCGGGGCGCGCCCGGGTGCGGTCGCGGAGCGCGGTCGCGGGGCGCGGCCGCAGCGACACGGCCGCGCCGATGGTCACGACCCCTTTCCGGGTTGCGCCGGTTACGCGGCGGAACCGACTGGGGCGACCGAGGCCGCGCCAGTTCCCTGCGCTGACCGGGTAAGCATTGTGGTCAAGCGTCCGGCCGGGGCAGCGGGGCCGACACGGCGCCGGCCGCCAGCAGCGTCTGCGCCACACGCAACGCGACCGCCTCGCGCCAAGGGGCGGTAATGATCTGCACGCCGATCGGCAGGCTGCCGGGCAAACATACCGGCACCGCCACGACGGGCAGGCCGATGAACGAGACCGGCTGTGTGTAGATGCCGATATTCGGCCGCAACGGCATTTCCTTGCCGTCCAGGATAAAGGTCTTCTGCCCGATCAGCGGCGCCACGCAGGGCGTCGCCGGCGCCAGGATCACGTCGACTGACTGGAACAAGTGAAGCACTGCCGCGCGATACCAGCGGCGAAATTTCTGCGCCTGAGTGACGATCGAGGCGGGGATCAGCGCGCCCGCGATCAGGCGGTCGCGCACGTCGGGGTCGAAATCCTGCGGGCGGTCGCGCAGGCGGGGCAGGTGCAGCGCGGCGCCCTCGCTGGCGGTGATGACATAGGCGGCGGCGCGGGCGCGGGCGGCCTCAGGCAACTCGATCTCGGCGTTGGCGTGCAGCGCCGTGGCCACGGTGTCGAGCGCGGACAGCGCCTCGGCCGAGGCGCCGGCGCGGAAATAGCCGCCGGCACGCACGATACGCAGGCCGTCGATGCCGTCTTGGAGGGTGGAGAAGGCGGGGTCGGCGGGGCGGTCGGCGCAGACCGGGTCACGCGGGTCGGCGCCCTGCATCGCGTCATACGCCAGGGCGAGGTCGGCGGGGCAGCGCGCCAACGGCCCGACATGGTCCAGGCTGGAGACGAAGGGGAAGGTGCCGGTGCGGGACAGTCGCCCGTAGGTCGCCTTCAGGCCGAACGAGCCGCAGAAGGAGGACGGGACGCGGATCGAGCCATTGGTGTCGGACCCGAGCGCCAGTGGCACCAATGCGCCGCCCACCGCGCTGCCGGACCCGCTGGACGAGCCGCCGCTCATGCGCGCCGTGTCGTGGGGGTTGCGTACTGCGCCGTCATGCGCGTTTTCGCCGGTAAAGTCATAGGCGTATTCGCCCATGTTCAGCGCGCCCACGAGCACTGCGCCGGCCGTTTCCAGGCGGGTGAGCAATGTCGCATCCAGATTGGCCGGAGGGTGATCGCGGTTGATGCGCGAACCGGCGAGGGTGGGCATCCCGGCGATGTCGAACATGTTCTTCACCGCGAAGGGGACGCCGGCGAGGGGACCGACGCTGCGCCCGGCGGCAATGGCAGCATCGATGGCGCCGGCGCGGGCAAGAGCGCGCTCGGTTGTGACAGCGGTGAAAGCGTTCAGGACCGGGTTGCGGGCGGCGATGCGGGCGAGTGCCCGGGACACCACGTCGGTTGCTCGGCGACGGCCCGAGGCAACGTCCGATGCGATGATGAGGGCGCAATCGGAGGTCGTGGCGGACGCCATGGTGCCTGCTTCCGCCACGGGAGGAGGAGCATTCTTATCCGCGCTCATGCCATTCTTATTTGCGCTCATGGGTGGAACACCGGCGCCGGGTCGGCTTCGTCCGGCAGCGGAAAAGCCAGAACCAAGCCGCCGAGATTGAACGATATTTCCAGGTGCAGCCGAATCGAGTCCCGCCATTCCGGACACACCGGTATGCAGAGCAATGCGGTGCCGGCCTGGATGAAGGCGTCGAGGTCGATCGGCGAATCGCTCATGATGCGGTCTCCGCGTTTGCCGTCAGCCAGGCACGCCAGCCGCCGAAGCGCGTGATATCGGGGGCGTCGGCCACCCCGGCGGCCTCGGCGACGAAGCCGACGCAGGAGCCGCTGTCCAGCGCCACCGTGGCGAAGCCCAAGGGCGGCGGCACCTGGGCGAGCCAGCCGCCGATGGCGGCGGTGGGCAGCGCCCAGACCTCGCCCTCGATCGCCGCGCCATCCGGGGACCGCACCATTCCCGGCCGATCGGCGAGCGCAAACAGGCGGTAGGCCGGTTGGGTGCGTGCGGTGCACACGAAACGGCCACCCAGCGCCGTGACCTGCCGGTTCAGCGGCAGGCCAGCCATATGGGCGCCGACGCAGAACACGGCGGTCTCGTCAGGGGCAAGCGGATCGGGCGACGCCTGCGGCGGCAGCGGCGCGGCCGTGGCGCCGACTGTCGTCGCGAAACTGCGATGCAGCCGGTCGGCGAGGCCCGCCAGCCGGCCCTCGGACCACGCCTGACCCAGCAGCGTCACGCCCACGGGCACGCCGTCACGCCCGAACCCGGCGGGCACCGCGTAGCCCGCAAGATCGCACAGGTTGACGAAATTCGTGAAGGTGCCGAGGTGCCGGTTTGGCCCGATCGGGTCCGCCTGCACTGCGGCGAGCGTCGGACAGCACGGCGCGGTGGGCAGCAGCAGCGCGTCGTAACGGTCGAACAAGCGCCGCGCGATGTGCTTGGCCTCGGCCAGGCGGTGGAAGGCGTCGAACGCATCGACGGCGCTGTGCGTGAAGCCCATCCGCAGGATGTCGCGGGTGACCGGGTAGAAGATGTCCGGTTGCTCCTCGATCAGCGTCCGCAGCACGGCGGTGCGCTCGGCGACCCAGGGCCCTTCGTAGAGCAGGCGCGCGATTTCCAGGAATGGCGCGATGTCCACGGTCTCGGCCCCGAGCAAGCTCGCGGCAGCCTGGTAGCGGGCGAAGGTCTCCGCCTCGCACTGCCCCCGGACATCGGCCATGGCGATGCGGCCTTGGGGCGGCAGCGCGGCACGGCGCAGATGCGGGAACGGCGCGGGCCTCGACCAGGCGTCGTCCGGATCATGGCCTGCGATCACGCGGCCGACCGCCAACGCCGCATCGACAGAGCATGCGAACACCGACACCGTGTCCACCGACCGGCAGGCCGGCACCACACCGCGCGTCGGCACGCTGCCGAGTGTCGGCTTCAGGCCGACGATGTTGCCGAACGCGGCGGGGACGCGGCCGGAGCCGGCGGTGTCGGTGCCAATGGCGAACGGCACGATGCCGGCCGCCACCGCGCAGGCGGACCCGGAGGACGAGCCGCCCGGCACGCGCCGCGGGTCGAACAGGTTGCGCGGAATGCCATAGGGCGAACGCGTGCCGACCAGCCCGGCGGCGAACTGGTCCAGATTGGTCTTGCCCAGCAGCAGTGCCCCGGCATCGAGGAGCCGCTGCACCGCCGGGGCAGTAGCGGCGGCGGTATAGGCGAAGGCAGCGCAGGCCGCGGTGGTCGGCAGGCCGACCACGTCGATGTTGTCCTTCACCGCAAACGGCACGCCCCACAGCGGGCGGCCGCATGGGCCTTCGTCCTCCAGCCTGCGCGCCTGCGCCAGAACGATCTCGTCCGGCAGCCGGGTGACCCAGATGGCGTGGTCGGCATGGGCACGGTCGGCGGCCAGGGCCAGGTCGGCCTGCGCGAGGGGGGTCATGGCGGACCCGCTCCCCCTCGCTTTGCCAGCGAGGGCCGCACTGCCGTCACGCCGGAATTTGAGATTGGGTGAAGCGGGGCCTGTTCATTTCGCGGGCAGGCAGCCCAGAAGGGAAGCATCAGACAGTGCGATTGGTGATAGATGCCTGGATTGGACACGATCTGATAACCGCGGCATGCAGGAAGCAGGCCAGGAACTGGGCCGGCGGCGCATATTATCGTCGCGTCAACCATTTCCTAGCAATTGGCGCGTAGCCTTCGGTCTCCGAGAGGACCGCGCATGACACTCCCCTCGACCCTGGACCGCTGGTTCGCCGTCAAGCCGGCGCGGCTGAGCCTCGCCATCGGCGCCGTCACGATCGGCTTTGTCCTGGTCTGCCTGGTAGAACTGTGGCTGGCGCGGCAGGATGCGACGGCAGCGGCCGAAACGCAGGCACGCAATATTGCGGCCAGCGTGGCACAGGACGTGGCACGCAATCTGGAGCTGTACGACCTGGCGCTGCAAACCGCTGCTCAGGGGGTTCAGGTACCCGGCGTGATGCAGCTCGGCTCCCAGTTGCGAGACATGATTTTGTTTCCACGTGCTACCCGCGGGCCGTATTTCGGCTTTATCAATGTGCTGGATGCCACCGGTGGAGTGATCGCCGATTCTGAATTCGCAACAACGCAAACCCACAACTGGGCGAGCCGCGACTATTTCATCGCCGAGAAAAAAAGTGACAGCGATCCACTGTACATAGGAAAACCGTTCCTCATACAGGTGGGACAGTCCCCGACCATCTCAATCAGCCGCCGCATCGAAAATCCGAATGGTAGCTTCGCCGGTGTCGTGGTCGGCAGCATGCGGCTGGCTTATTTCCGCGATCTGTTTTCGCGCCTGAACCTGGGTCCACACAGCACCATCGCGCTGCTGCGACGCGACGGCATGATCCTGATGCGCCTGCCATTCAACCTCGACGATATCGGCCGCTCGCTCCCGGCCGACGCACCGTTCTTCAGCGTGCCGAATGGCGGCCAGGTGAATGCCATTGATCCCACGGACCACCTGCGCCGCCGCTTCCTGTTCCAACCGATCGGCACGATGCCGCTGATGGTCGCCATCGGCCTGGCCGATACGGATATCTACGCCGCCTGGCGCGCCAGAGCGCTCGCGCTCGGGCTGTCGGTAGCAGTACTGAGTGCCATCGACGCCGGCCTGTTTCTGATGCTGCGAGCCGCATTCAAGCGACGTGACCAGGGCGAAGCGGCGCTGCGAGAGAGCCACGCGAAGGCGGCAGCACTTGCCGCGGAGCGAGAAGCGGCGTTAGCAACGATGGCGAAGACCGCGGCTGCGAAAAGCCGCTTCCTGGCGGTGATGAGTCACGAATTTCGCACATTGCTAAACAGCATTCTGGGACATGCTGAATTGCTCGACACTGACGGGGCATTGTCACCGGCTCAGGCGAGCAACCTGGCAGTGATGCGAAGCGCCGACCGGCACTTGCGCGCCGTGATCGACCGCGTGCTGGATTTCAGCCGCCTCGAGGCGAACGACAGACCCGCGCCGAGCGGGCCCACCAACCTGCCTGACCTGGTTTCGGACTGTCTTGCATTCATCAGGCCGCACGCCAATCGCAAGGCTTTGGAGTTGCGCGAGCGCGTCGCGCCGGATGTGCCGCGCGACGTATTGGCAGACGCTGTCGGGCTCCGCCAGGTACTGGTCAATCTCCTGGACAACGCGGTCAAGTTCACCGCCCACGGGGACGTGTCGCTGCTGGTGTCTTGCGGCGACGCAAATATCCGCTTCGCCGTTGCCGATACCGGCAGCGGCGTGCCGGCGGCGCAACGCGGCAAGCTTTTCCAACCCTATGAACGGCTGGACGCCGATCGGACGCATATACCTGGCACGGGTCTTGGCCTGACGATCGCCAAGACGCTGGTCGCCCGCATGGGCGGGCGCATCGACTACCAGGACAATCCCGGCGGGGGCAGCATATTCTGGTTTGAAGTCCCACTGCCGGAGGCGCCGGCAGCGTTGGCACTCGAGCCTGCCGCCGCGGCGCCAATCCCCACGGACCCGCTGCGGATTCTGGTCGCGGACGATTCGCCACCGAACCGCTCCGTGGCCGTCGAGTTCCTGAGCAATGCTGGGCACACGGTGGCAGAGGCCGAGGACGGCAAGGCAGCATTCCGCCATGCGGCAGCCGAGGATTTCGACGTTATTCTGATGGATCTTGGCATGGGACAACACGACGGCATCACGGCGGCGCGTCGCATCCGTGCCCTGGCAGGGCCACGCGGGCGCACGCCAATCATCGCTGTCACCGCACGAGCAGACGAGGATGATGGTGCGGCGTTGCGGGAAGCTGGGTTCCAGGCGCGCCTGTTGAAGCCAATCGAGCAAAATCAGCTTTTGGCAGCCGTCGCGGCCGCGACGGGAACATCGTTCGTGGCACCGGAAAGGCCGGCTGAACCCGCGGCAACGCCCCCGACCATCGCAGCAGCAACCACGGCAACGATTGGCTCGGCAACGTTGCAGCCCCACACTGCGGCGCTGGCTGATGTGCTCCGCCGCATGTTGCAAGCTCTCGATGCGGAGCCCTCTGTCCCAACCCTGATCGATCTGGTGCACCGGGTCGCCGGAGATGCGGGCCAGTTGCGCCACACCGAAGTGGCAGCCGCGGCGCGGCAATACGAGACCGCGCTGCGGCACCGAAATGGCGAGCTTGCCGAGATGGCGACGATGGCGGAAACGTTGCGCCGCGCCGCTCGCGACGTCCTCGCGCGCCTTTAGCGCACGCCGTCATGGTGGACGAATTCCCGCCGTCCGCGCCATTCATTGCTCCTCGCTGGTGGAAGACGCGCCACCTCGGACAATGACGATGCAGGCACACCGGCGCGCCCGCCAGCCTCTCGCATGTGGTATCAGCGCTGCAACTTCGTGCGCAAAGTCGCGATCGCCTCGACAAAGCTGCCGCCGAGGCGGCGGTGCTCGGCGGCCTGATCAACCTTGCGGTGCACGGCCAGGACATTGCGATCGGCAGCCAGGCCCGCCGCGTCAGCCGCTGCCACGTCGCCCAACCCGGCGCCGGCGGATCCAGCCGCGCTGGCCCGGCCGCGCCAGATCAGCGGCAGCACAGCCTCGCGCAGCTCATCGATCGTGAACGGCTTGGCAAACACGGCGGTGGCTCCCGCCTTCGCGGCACGACGCCGGAGTTCGCCGCTGTCATAAGCCGTCAGCAGCACGATCGGCACGCTGGCATAATTCGGCATGGTCCGAATGGCGGCGCAGGCGTCGAGACCGTCGCGCCGCGGCATGTTGAAATCGAGCAATACCAGCTCGGCATTGATGTTGCGAGCGTATTCAACCGCCTCGGCACCGTCCGCCGCCAGGAACACGCGCCAGGCCTCGCCCAGGGCTCCACGCACGTTGTCGCGGATGATGGGGCTGTCATCGGCGACGATCACGCCGCGGGGTACGGTTGGATGCATCCGCGGATGCTACGGGCAAACCCCTAATGGAAGGTTAAATTAGACCTCCTTTGGCTCGTGCCGGACGGGGATCATTCCGCGCGCTGGCGGTTTCCCGGAGCGGCTCCTCCGGCATGCGCGCGTGGCCACGAACCCAACCGGTAACAACGCTGTCGGACATCTCGCGCCGACACGGCGAGCATTGCAATGGCCCCAATGACGGGGCAGACGAGCACCATCCTCGGCGTCCGACGCACCGTCACCGGTCCGAACCCTGGCGCTCTTGAGACAGCATCCCGCGCAATAACATTTCGGTCTGCGCGATAATCAGCGCCCGCAGATCGTCCCAGGGGAAATGCGGTCGGGGGCGTGCAACGAGAAGCGCGGTCAGTCCGTGGATCGAAGCCCACAGGGCCTGCGCTACCAGCGCCGGCGCTCCCAGGTCCTGTCTCAGCAGGCCGCCCGCCATCGCTTCGGCGATCTTGCCTTCCAGGCGCTGGAACAAGGGATGGGCGATGGCCAGAACGTTACCGCTCGGCACGGTGGCCTCATCCGACCTGGGGCGCCGTTTGATCACCATGAGGGCAAGCCGATACTCATCAGGACGGGCGAGCCCGAACGCGACATAGCCGTCGACCAACCGTCGCAACCAATCGACGGCGTCCGCCGCCTCCCGGTCGATCTCGTCGAGCGTCGCGGCCAGATCCGCGAAGGCGTCCTGCATCAGCCGCGCGAAGATCTCGTCCTTGTTGCGGTAATAGCCAAACAGCGCGGCCTGCGAGATGCCCACCCGCGCGGCGATCTGCTTGGTCGTTACATTCTCGACGCCAAGTTCGGCAAACAGGGTTCGCGCCGCCGCAAGGATCTCCGGCAGGCGTTCATGCCCGCTGCCGCGCGCCTTCCGGTGCGCGAGCGAAATCGTATAGGTGCGTGGCGGCGGCGGATTGGTCTTCTGACGTGGCATTGGCAGCGGTGGCCTCTGATCGCGAAAACGTGCATCCGGACCGAGTCCAACCCAGGTGGCCGTAAGTTGCGACCGACCGGGCCGCACAGGCTCGGAGATCGCTGATTTATCGCTTGACTCGCCGGCGCGGGAGACAGATCTTCGCCGCGTTAACTGAGTGACGTTCAGTTATCGGTGATTAGGTAATCCGCAGAGTACCGTCGGAGATGGGCGATGTGCCGCGACGCCCTAAACACGGGTGAGCATGGCTGGCGCCGGCCTGCCCCTCCGCGAGGCTGCGCGGCCGCAACGCGCTTACACGCTCGGTGAACCCGTCGTGGAGCTCACGATCAACGCTCGGCCACGCGAACGCAGCCTCGAATGCGGGTGTTTCCTTCACGCGTGCGATACAATCCCGGCAAACAGCCTGTCTCACACCTCCCCAGGAGGCTTCCAATGAATGCACCGGTTGCGTCTCCGGCTTTGGGCGATCCTTGGACCCTGCCGCTGGACCAGATCGACGTCGCCAGGGCGCAGTTGTTCCAGGACGACGTCTGGCCCGACTGGTTCGCCCGGCTGCGGCGCGACGATCCCGTGCATTTCCATCCCGACAGCGAGTTCGGCCCGTTCTGGTCGATCACGCGATATCGCGACATCATGAAAGTGGAGACGACGCCCGAGGTGTTCTCCTCCGAATTCGGCATCACGCTGATCGACCAGGACACGCAATACCGGATGCCGATGTTCATCGCGATGGACCCGCCGAAGCACGACGTGCAGCGCCGCGTGGTCGCGCCGATCGTGGCGCCGGACAACCTCGCGCGGCTGGCCGCCACCATCCGCGAGCGTGCGGCAACAATCCTGGATGGACTGCCGCGCAACGAACCATTCGACTGGGTGGAGCATGTATCGATCGAGCTCACCACCCAGATGCTCGCCACCTTGTTCGATTATCCGCAGGAGCAGCGTCGCGACCTGACGCGATGGTCGAATATCGCGACCGCCAATCTGAATGCGCCCGACGCGCCGGTGCGGACGCAGGAAGAACGTTTTTCCGAGTTGCAGAAGATGGCGGCGGCGATGACCACCCTGTGGAACCAACGGGTGAATGCGCCGCCACGTCCCGACCTGATCTCGATGCTCGCCCACGGCGAGACGACCCGCAACATGGACCCGTTGGAGTTCATGGGAAATTGCGTACTGCTCATCGTCGGCGGCAACGACACGACGCGCAATTCCATCAGCGGCGGCTTATGGGCGTTGAGCCAGCATCCCGGCGAATACCAGAAGCTGCGTGACAACCCGGGCCTGATCGTATCCATGGTGCCGGAGATCATCCGCTGGCACACGCCGATCAGTTACATGCGCCGCACCGCGCTGACGGATTTCGAACTCGGTGACAAGTGGATTCGAGCCGGAGACAAGATGGCGATGTGGTATATTTCCGGCAACCGGGATTCCGAAATGATCGAGCGCCCCGACAGCTTCATCATCGACCGCGCCCGCCCGCGGCAGCATCTGTCCTTCGGCTTCGGCATTCATCGGTGCGTCGGCAACCGCCTCGCGGAGTTGCAACTGGCCATCCTGTGGGAGGAGATCATGAAGCGGTTTCCACTGATCGAGGTGCTGGAACCGCCGCGCCGGGTCTATGCCACGTTTGTGCACGGCATCACGCGCATGATGGTGCGGATCCCAGGCTGACGCAGGCGCGACCGTGTCCAACCATGTCATTGCGACGCCCCGCAGGGGCCGCAGCAACCTCGTTCGGTCGGGCGCATCACCGCTCGTGCGCGCCGCTCGACCGAGGTTGCTTCGTCCCGCCACGCTTCGCTCGCCGTCCTCGCAATGACAGATGGGGATTACAGAATGAACCGGCTGAGATCACCCTTCTGCGCCAGCGGTGCGACGCGCTCGTTCACATAGGCCGCGTCGACGACGATCGTGTCCCCCGCACGGTCGGTCGCGGTGAAGCTGATCTCCTCCAGCAGCCGTTCCAGCACCGTGTGCAGACGGCGGGCGCCGATGTTCTCCACCCGATCGTTGATGTCGGCCGCAAGCTGCGCCAGGGCGTCCACCGCATCATCGCTGAACGCCAGCTTCACTTGCTCCGTCCCCATCAGCGCCGCGTATTGCTTGATCAGCGAATGCTCCGGCTCGGTCAGGATGCGGCGCAGGTCGTCGCGTGACAGGCCCGCCAGCTCCACCCGGATCGGCAACCGGCCTTGCAGTTCCGGCAGCAGGTCCGACGGCTTCGCCAGATGGAACGCACCCGAGGCGATGAACAATACGTGGTCGGTCTTCACCGGACCGTACTTGGTGGACACGGTCGTGCCCTCGATCAGCGGCAGCAGGTCGCGCTGCACGCCCTCGCGCGACACATCGCCGCCGCGGAAGCCGCCTTCCATGGTGCGGGCACAGACCTTGTCGATCTCGTCAATGAACACGATGCCGTTGTTCTCGGCATGCGCCACCGCGTCCTTGGCGATGCGGTCGTTGTCCAGCAGCCGGTCGGCTTCCTCGGATTCCAGCAGCCGCCGCGCCACCTCGACGGTGACCCGCCGCTTCTGCTGCGGGCGGCCGAACATCCCCTTCATCATCTCGCCGATATTGATCACCTGCCCGGGCGGCATGCCCGGAATATCGAGCTGGCCGATCGGCATCCCCTGCGATTCGGCAACCTGAATCTCGATTTCCTTTTGCTCGAACTCGCCGTTGCGCAGCATGCGGCGGAATTTCGAGCGCGTATCGGCCGCGGCGCCTTCGCCTACCAGGGCGGTAATCAGGCGTTCCTCCGCCGCCAGCTCTGCCTTTGCCTGCACCTCCTTGCGGGAGGCTTCGCGCAGCATGTTCAGACTGGCTTCCACCAGGTCGCGGGCAATGCTCTCCACATCACGCCCGACGTAACCCACCTCGGTGAATTTCGTGGCTTCCACCTTGAGGAACGGCGCCTGTGCCAGCTTCGCGAGACGGCGCGCGATCTCCGTCTTGCCGCAGCCGGTGGGGCCGATCATCAGGATGTTCTTCGGCACGACCTCCTCACGCATAGCCTCCGGCAGATGCTGCCGGCGCCAGCGGTTGCGGAGCGCGATCGCCACCGCGCGCTTGGCATCGCCCTGGCCGACAATGAAGCGGTCCAGCTCAGAGACGATCTCGCGCGGCGAATAGGTTGGGACTTCCATTCTACAGGGTCTCGATGATCACGTTGTTGTTGGTATAGACGCAGATGTCCGCGGCGATGCGCATCGCCCGGCGGGCAATCTCCTCGGCGGACAGACCCTCGGTGGACATCAACGCGCGGGCAGCGGCCAGCGCGTAGTTGCCGCCGGAGCCGATCGCGATGACGCCGTCCTCCGGCTCCAGCACGTCGCCGGTGCCAGTGAGCGTGAAGCTGCGATCCTTGTCGGCGACCGCCATCATGGCTTCCAAACGCCGCAGATAGCGGTCGGTGCGCCAGTCCTTCGCCAGTTCGACGCAGGCGCGCTCGAGTTGGTTGGGAAAGCGCTCCAACTTGGACTCCAGGCGTTCCAGCAAGGTGAAGGCGTCGGCCGTGGCCCCAGCGAAGCCGGCGAGCACGGCGCCGCCGCTACCGATGCGGCGCACCTTTCGGGCGTTGCCCTTGACGATGGTCTGACCAAGGCTGACCTGGCCGTCTCCGGCCATGGCCACATGTCCATCCCGCCTGACGCACAGGATGGTGGTGCCGTGCCACCCAATCGGGTCGGCGGCGGCGGTGATGATGTTCTGCATGACCGGCATAGATGGGCTGACCGGCAGGCACACACAAGGTTGCGCGAGGCGCTGATCTGAAGCGCGGCCGACGACGGTGAAGGGCAGTCATGCTCGGCGACTGCGCGCGTGCCCTGCCGGCGAGCAAGCTGGAACGAAGCGATGGCATCCCGCCGCAACAACCAAGCCGCCACGAGGGTCCGCCGCTGAACGGCACGCCAGGCCCCATCCTCGTCTGCCCCCAGGGTCTCCGCTTGGCTGTCGCCGCACGATCACGGCCGAACCTGCGCCGTCAGCGAGGTTCGAAATAAAGTCTCGCGCATCCAATCAATCACGCTCCGCCGAGCCCTGCCCTTTAAGCCAGCCTATGCGCGTCATGACGCATCTCTCGCTCCTCGCCAAGAACGACGGCGCCAAGGGACGGCGATTGGCCTTCGTATCTTCCATGCAATGGCATGTTCTTGGGGCGATCGTCGCCGTGATCACCGATCGTTAACTTGTATGCCCTCAAATGCGAAACGCCGGCCGGGATGGTCCCGACCGGCGGACGAAAGGAGGGTACCGTGACCAACAAACGGTCTCTCCTTCGGCGAAAAATAGTGGCTGTGATCATCAAGATCAAGATCATTATTCGACGCCGGTAGGAGACGGGCCGGCTCCGGCAACGGGGCCGGCCTGCTCTCCCAGCCATCGCTCCCCGAACCCTGGGACCAAGCTTCCCAACGTCGCATACTGGGAAACTCCGACTCGGAGGGCCATCAGATGTCTCTTCTGCTCCTGACACTCGCCGTCATCGCGGCTGCCGCGGCGATCGCCGCACTGATCGTGGTCGCGCGGCAGGCCCACACTTTGGCCGCCCTGCGCTTGCTCGGCGAACAAGCACTGGCCGGCACGCGCGCCGAGGGCGAAACCACCCGCGCCAGCGTGCGCGCCATCGAGACCGGCACCGCCGAACGCATCGCCGCCTTGCGCGGCGCCTACGACACCGGCCTCGAGCAAGTGCGGACCGTGCTGTCACGCGACCAGGGCGAACTGCGGCTTACACTGGCCGAGGCACAGCGAAAATCGGCGGAGCAAATCGGCACGCAGTTCGAAACCACGCGCACCATGATGGAAACGAAGCTGCGCGAGTTGCGTGAGGGCAACGAAGGCAAGCTGGCGGAAATCCAGAAGACGGTGAATGAGCAACTCCATGCCGCGGTGGAGAAGCAGATGAACGAAAGCTTCAACCGGGTGATCGACCAGTTCGCCGCGGTGCAGAAGGCGATGGGCGACGTGCAGGCCGTCACCGCGCAGATCGGCGACATCAAGCGTCTGTTCTCTAACGTAAAGACCCGCGGCGGCTGGGGCGAGACGCAGGTGCGTGCGATGCTGGACGACATCCTGCCCGCGGGCGCCTATGAAACCAACCGCAAGGTACGCCCCGACAGCGACGAGGCGGTCGAGTTCGTCGTCATCATGCCGATGCGCGGCGAGGAGCGGCCGCTGCTGCCGATCGATGCGAAATTCCCGGTCGAGGATTACGAACGCCTGCTGGCGGCCTCCGAAGCAGGCGACGCCGAGGGCGAGCGGCTAGCGACGCGCCGGCTGGAACGCACGGTGCGCGAGCAAGCGCGCAAGATCGCAAGCAAATACATCAACCCGCCGGTGACGGTGGAGTTCGCGGTCATGTACCTGCCGACCGATGCGCTTTACGCCGAGGTCGCGCGCATCCCCGGTTTGATCGACGAGATCGGTCGCGAATGCCGCGTGCTGGTGCTCGGCCCCTGCCTGTTCCCGGCATTGCTGCGCACGATCCAGCTTGGGTTCGTAACGCTCGCGTTGGAACAGAAGGCGGACCAGGTGCGGGACCTGCTCGGCGCGACAAGAACAGAAATGCTGAAAATGGACGAGGTGCTCGACCGCCTCGCCAAGCAGGCCGGCACGTTCAGCAACACCATCGAACGGGCGCGGGTGCGAACACGCGCGGTCAACCGCAAGCTGCGCGGCGTCGAGGCGATCGAAGCAGCGCAGGCGGAGCAATTGCTGGAACTCGAGGGCGCACCTGATGAATCGGGAGAGAGCGTGACCCGGTCCTGGTCCGGCACGGAGGCTCAGAGCGCCGACGCTGACCGGGAGGGGACGTAGGCGCCCACCGCAACTCTTCCGCATCCGAAGCATGAGACGCGGCCCGGCTGTCAGCGAGAGCACCGCGAGCGAAGCGTGCAAACGGCGGCTGAAGATAACCGGCATCACGGCCGACGCGTGTCGATAGCGGCTACAGATGGCCGGCGCCGCCAGCGAAGCGAGGCGGAACCCAGCAAGCTCGATCATCCCGACGAGCCCGCGCCCATGCGTCGGCTCGAACGAGACGGCCGCGTCCCGCCCGACCCTCCGCCCCCTGCTATTCCGCCAAAGCCGCCACCGGCGTTCGCGTTTGCTGGAACGCCGGCATGACTTCCTCGGCGAAGCGCTGCAATTGCTCCAAGGCGATATTCAGCGGCACGCCAATCGACATGCTGCACGTCACGCGATCCAACCCGGGATAGCGCTTCTCCACTGCCTTCAATTGCTCGACGATGTCGTCCGGCTTGCCGGTCAGGAAGCCGCCCGCGTTCACCGCATCCTCGATCCGCGGCAGTTTCGCGAATGGCGCACGCTTCGGATCGCGCATCATTTCGATTTGCTCATCCGTCAGCGCGCGCACCAGGCGCAGCTCGCCGAACATCTTCATGTTCTCTTCGTAGTATTTCGCCGCTTCGCGGATGCCCGCCTCGCGGCTTTCGGCAATCAGGTACTGGTAGCCGAGCGATAGCCGTTCCCCGAGCCTGATCTCCCTGCCGGCACGCGCATAAGCGTCGCGGAACGCGATCATGTGACGCTCCACCGCGCCGCCTTCCGCCGATCCGCCGCCGATCACGCCGCAAATCCCGTGCTTCGCCATGAAATCGAACGCACGCTGCGAGCCGCTCTGGATCGGCTGCCAGCATTCCACCGGCCGCCGCAGCGGGCGCGGCACCAGCGTGAGTTCCTTCAGCGTGTAGCCGCGATACGGCACTGCCGGCGGCAGAGTGTAGTACTTGCCCTCGTGCCTGAACGACTCTTCATTGAACGCCTTGAAAATGATATCCACCTGCTCTTCGAACAATTCGCGGTTGGCATTCTGGTCGAGCAACGGAGCGCCAAAAGTTTCGACTTCGCGGGTGTGATAGCCGCGGCCGACACCGAAGACCACGCGGCCCTCGCTGAGGATGTCAGCCATCGCGTAGTCCTCGGCCAGGCGCAGCGGATGCCACATCGGGGTGATGTTGAAGCCGCAGCCGATCTTCAGGCGCCGCGTGACGTGCACCAGGTGCATCGCCATCATCAGCACGTTCGGGATGCCCTCGTAGCCTTCGGGCTGGAAATGATGCTCTGCCATCCAGAAGGCATTGAAGCCGACACGATCCATCAGCTTCGCCATCTCCACCGCCTTGGTCAGCGTGGTGGCCAGCTTCTCGTTGGAATAACGCCGGTCGTTCACCGGGGTGCCGCCGTAGCCGAGATCCTCCATGTCGATATGGCCGGCATAGGAGCTGTCGAATTTGGTGATCATTTGGACTTCCTTCCTTGGGGCCGAATGACGGGCACGCTTATCCCTCGGTCACTGGCTGGCGGCCGGGGATATGCTCCAGCCGACGGTCATGGCCCAGCGCGAGCACGATGAGTGCCGACATGATCGGCCCCAACGCCAGCGCGATCAAGCCGTAGGTGAAGCTGCCGCCGGTCGCATCCTTGATCAGGCCAAACAAATAGGGGCCGAAAAATCCACCCAGATTGCCGAGCGCGTTGATCAGCGCGATACCGCCCGCCGCGGCAGTGCCCGACAGCATCGCCGTCGGCAGGCTCCAGAAAGTCGGACCGGTGGAAGACTGGCCAATCGAGGCGATCACCAGCATGGTCATGGTCAGCACCGGATCGGTCATCAGCCCGGTGGCGATCAGTCCCACCGCACCGACACTGTAGGCGATGGCGACATGACGCGGGCGCTCGCCGGTGCGATCGGAATGGCGCCCCCACAGGATCATGGCGCAGGCGCCGAACACATAGGGAATGGCGTTGATCAGGCCGGTCATGCCGAAGCCTGCCGCCAGCCGGTGCACGATCTGCGGCTGGAACAACACGATCCCGTAGCCGGAGAAGGTGCCGCCGAAATATACCAGCGACAGCAGCAGCACCCGCTTGTCCAGCAACGCCTGTTTCAGGCTGTAGCTGCGGATCGCTTCACGCCGTGCCCTCTCTGATTCCAGGCGTCCGATCAGCCAGTTCCGTTGCTCCGGCGCCAGCCAGTGCGCCTCGCTCGGCCAGTCGGTCATGAAGGCCCAGAACGCAACGCCGAGGAGCACGGCGGGAACCGCTTCCAAAATGAACAACCATTGCCAACCGGCCAGGCCGAAAAATCCGTCGAGATCGAGCAGGAAGCCGGAGACAATGGAACCCAGGATGTTGGAAAGCGGAATCGCGGCCATGAACACGCCGGTGATGCGGGAACGGTAGTAGGACGGGAACCACCAGGTCAGGTACAGGATGATGCCCGGGAAGAAGCCGGCCTCGGCAAGGCCAAGCAGGAAACGGACGGAATAGAAGGAAACCGGGCCGGAGATCAGCGCGGTACAGCCGGAGATGAGGCCCCAGGTGATCAGGATCCGTGCAATCCATATGCGCGCGCCGACCTTGGCCAGCATGATATTGCTGGGGACTTCGAAGATGAAGTAGCCGATGAAGAAGATCCCGCCACCGAAACCATAGACCGCGGCGCTGAAGTGCAGCGCCTTGTTCATGGTGAGAGACGCGAAGCCGACATTCACGCGATCGAGATAGGCCACGAAATAGCAGGCGATCAGCAACGGCAGCAGTCGGCGCGCGACCCGTGCCATGGTCTGGCGTTCCAGATCGGTGATGTCGTGAGTCAGTCCGGCAGGGCCGGCGGTGCCGTTCATATTGGTGTTCTCCCGTGGCTTTTCTTTGCTGCGTCAGGCATTGCCGGACATTGATGTGAATGGTAGCTGGTTGGCAGAAAAGCGCGAGCCGCGTTTCTGCGATGGTTGCCTTGCATTTC
>Ga0335073_10003486_pt1 | contig 21929 bp, 23 predicted proteins | sample Lox_Sample_22_FD_207093 | JGI IMG/M metagenome (GOLD analysis project Ga0335073, IMG submission 207093) | Soil microbial communities from Loxahatchee National Wildlife Refuge, Florida, United States - Lox_Sample_2.2 | ecosystem: Environmental > Terrestrial > Soil > Wetlands | place: USA...
TGGGGTCCGGTGACCGGGGGCCCGGCCCCGTTGGGCCGCGGGTAGTCAAGCCGTTCCTCGATGATCCCGGTCACCTCGTCGCGCGGCGTTATCAGCTCGAATACGCCGCGGTCCACCTGCCAGTACCCGAGTTGCTCCGCCTGGTAGGCGTCATGGCCCAGGTAGGCGATGTGCAGCCGGTCACCAAGATCGTCGAGCACGATGCAGCGATCACCCCGGAACGTGCCCATCGGCCTGGACTCCCACAGCGCCTGCACCTCCTCGATGCGCAACTGCTTGCGCCAGTGGCCGGTAGCCGGCTCGAAGCCGAGTTCCTCCGGTGGCGGGCAGGCGGCGAACAGCACGACATCGGCGTCGGTGGGACCGACTCCAGCCTCGTAAGGGACACCGCGGTAGGTGGCCATCAGCCGGTAGCGCATGCTCAGATCGTCCCGACCGGACGCAGCCATACCTGCCCGTCGAACCGGGCGATGAAATCCTCCCCGGCTGAGGTGATCCGGTAGATCTCGGCTCCCACCGGGACCGGCACCGGATCGAGGTAGAACTCGGCGACCATGTGGTTGCGCGACGAGGTGTAACCGGCGCCGGTGAATGGCGGCTTGCCGGACCAGTCACCGCCCCGCTCCGAGGAGTAGGGGACCTGGTATGAATCTGGGCTGACCGCATTCCAGCGCAAGACATACACCTCCGCGATGTCCGGGCCGAAGTCCGAGCCCTCATAGCCTAGGTCCAGCGCCTCGTAGTACTCTGCCGGGTCGGCGAACGCGCTGTCCTGCACCCGGTACACGAACCCGGCGATGACCGCGCGGCGGCCCGTCAAGTATGGCTCGACCAGCCGCGGTGGAATCGCCTTCTGCATGAGCGTCCCTGGCGTGATAGCCACGGATGCCTGGTCAGCCTGGCGCACGCGTTCCCCTGTGGTCGACGTTGATGCGGTTCCATGAGAGTCTCACATTGCGAAATGCGTCCTCAACTGCTTCCGCTGACCCCGTTGATACCAACCACCGAAGCTACCTGCGCCGACTCGGGCAGGAGGCCGGATCTTCTACAGTGTGGTCGTGCTGCACTGGCTGACCGCGGGGGAGTCACACGGGCGTGCGCTGGTCGCGATATGCGAGGGAATGCCGGCCGGCGTCGCGGTGACGACCGCGGACATCGTGGCCGCGCTGGCCCGGCGGCGGGCCGGGTACGGCCGCGGTGCGCGGATGAAGTTCGAGCAGGATGAGGCCGAGATCACCGGGGGAGTACGGCACGGCGTGACGCTGGGCGGTCCGGTCGCGATCCGGATTCAGAACACCGAGTGGCCCAAGTGGGAGACCGTGATGTCGCCCGATCCGGTGGCCGCTGACGAACTTGCCGACCAGGCCAGGAACGCCCCGCTGACCCGGCCCCGGCCCGGCCACGCCGACCTGGCGGGCATGCAGAAGTACGGTCACGACGAGGCGCGGCCGGTGCTGGAGCGGGCCAGTGCCCGCGAGACCGCGGCCCGGGTGGCCCTGGGCGAGGTCGCCCGGCGGTACCTCCGTCAGGTGTTCGGCATCGAGATTGTGAGTCATGTGGTGGCGATCGGTCCCGTGGGCGTGCCCGAGGGCGTCCTGCCGGGCGGCCAGGACGGTGCGCGGGTCGACCAGGACCCAGTCCGCTGCCTGGATCCGGCGACGAGCGCGGCCATGCAGGAAGAGATCGACCGGGCCCGCAAGGACGGCGACACCCTGGGCGGCGTGGTCGAGGTGGCCGTGTACGGCGTGCCCCCCGGCCTCGGCAGCCACGTGCACTGGGACCGGCGGCTCGACGGCAGGCTGGCCGGCGCGATGATGAGCATCCACGCGATCAAGGGGGTCGAGATCGGTGACGGCTTCGCCACCGCCCGCCGCCGCGGGTCGGTGGCGCACGACGAGATCGAGCGGGCCGGAGGCGCAGTCCGCAGGCGGACCAACCGGGCCGGCGGGATCGAGGGCGGGATGAGCACCGGTGAGGTGATCCGGGTGCGGGCCGCGATGAAGCCGATCTCCACCGTGCCGAGGGCCCTGGACACCGTAGACGTGCGCTCCGGCGAGCCCGCCAAGGCCATCAACCAGCGCAGCGACGTCACGGCGGTGCCCGCGGCCGGGGTGGTGGCCGAGGCCATGGCCGCGCTGGTGCTCGCGGACGCCGCTACCGAGAAGTTCGGCGGCGACTCGGTCAGCGAGGCGCGCCGCAACCTGCGCGGCTACCTGGACTCGCTGATAACCGGGTGACGGCGCCGGTCACCCAGCCGTGCTGCCGCAACTGGCCCAGGTGAGCGGTGCGCGCCCGGCCACGGCCACCGCGGCGTGCCGGATGGCGCCCGCGAGCTCGGGGGCCAGGCCGAGACCGGGGATCATCGCCACCGCCTGCTCGGTCATGTGCGCCAGCCCGTCGTACACCAGGCAGCCCGCCTCCAGGGCCATGGCCTGCAGCGGTGTCATCTCGCTGCGGTACACGAAGTCGTAGACCGCCGGCCGGTGCCCGAGCAGGCCGCCCGGGATCGGGGAACGCCGGTCCGCGGCGTCCATCCCGATCGGCGTCGCGTTCACGATGAGATCGGCATCAGGCACCGCGGCCGGGACGGCCTCCCACGCCACGGCCGCGGCCGCCATGCCCCAGCCCCGCGCCCGGGCGGCCAGGCTGCGGGCCGCCGCCTGGTCCCGGTCGGCGACGACAACGCGGCGCACCGCCCCGGCCGCGCCGCCGAGCGCCGCCGCCCCCGCGCCCCCGGCACCGAGCAGGAGCGCGCTGCGCGCCGTGACGCGCTGCAGCGCGACGCGCGCCGCCGCGAGGTCGGTGTTGCTCGCGTGCAGCATCCCGGACCGGTTCACCAGGAAGTTCGTCACGCCTGCGCGTTCGGTATCCGCGTCCCTGACGTCGGCCAGGACAGCGGCCCGCGCCTTGTAGGGCATGGTCACGTTGGCCGCCGCGACGCCGGGGTGACGCACCCCGCCGACCGCCCGGGGCAGGTCGGCCGCGGAGATGTCGAGCCTGCGGTACTCCAGCGGGATCCCGAAATCGGCAAACACCTGGTTCCAGACCGCGGGCGAGAACGAGGCGCCGGTGCGCCCGCCGATCAGGACCACTTGCCTGGGTTCAGGCGTGTTCCCGTTCACTGACCTGCTCCTGTCGGGCTGACACCACTAATGTACTAACAAGTCCGTTCATAGCTGACCCGGCCATGCCTCCCCGGACCGCACTCGCCGTGGCGCTAGCCCGCCGCTGTGCTCATCCGGTGAGGTAGCTGACCACCATGTCGCCGACCATCTCCCCGTGGCGCTCGTGGCTGGCCGGGCTGACCAGATCGCGCCCGAATACGGCCAGGAACGTGTGCTGGTTGGCCACCCGGAAGAAGCAGAACGCGCTGATCATCATGTGCAGGTCGACCGGGTCGATCCGCCTGCGGAACACCCCGGCCGCGTAACCGCGTTCGAGTATCCGCGCGGTCGTGGTGATGACCGGGCTGTTCATCGGCCGGAGAATCTCGGACTTGCTGATGTGCTCGGCCCGGTGAACGTTCTCGATCGCGACCAGCCGGATGAAATCCGGATTCGCCTCGTGGTGATCGAGGGTGAGCTGGGCCAACTGCCTGATCGCCGCGACCGGGTCGAGGTGATCGACGTCGAGTCGGGCCTCCACGTCGCGGAACAGGGAATAGACCCGCTCCAGGGCCGCGATGTAGAGCTGCTCTTTGCCGCCGAAGTAGTAGTAGATCATTCGCTTGGTGGTGCGCGTCTGGGCGGCGATTTCGTCGACCCTCGCCCCGGCCAGCCCGTGCCGCGCGAACTCCCGGACGGCGACATCGAGGATTTCCTCACGGGTTAGATCTGGATTCCGCCGTCGCGCGGGCACCTCGGCGGAGTCCGGCCTGGCAACCATCGCATTCCCTTCGCGCGCGGCCCGCCCCCGGCGTGGCCGTCGGGCTTCCCATTCTGCCTAGCAGAAGCCCCGATCCTATGTCTGCCAATGCCGGGCGGCCGGGGCGCGAGGTGCCACGGAACCGGCCCGTTCCGCGGGCTTCCCGCGGCCCTTGGTGTTCAGGCCGACGGCACCAGCGTTCCAGTCGGCCTGTACAGGCGTATCTGGCATGGGCATAATGTACTAACTAGTTCGTACACTACCAGGAGCCCGAACGATGACGCCAGGGCCGCTGCTGCGGTGGGACCGGGTCCCCGTCTACATCGATCAGCTGCACCTCGGCCAGCTCCGGGCCCGGCGGCGATCCCCTGGCGGGCCCGCATCCGCCACCCCGGCATTCATCCCGCCGTCCGTGGTCGGCCGGCGAAACGGCTAGCCCGACGACTCCGCGTAACCCGTTCCCCGCTGTTTCTGGCCCCCCAGGAGGAAGCATGTCCGTGAACAGACCGTCGCGCCGCTGGGCGCTGGCCGCGGCCCTGGCCGCGGTGACCCTCACCGCCGCCGCGTGCAGCAGTTCCAGCTCGAGCCCGGGCGGCTCCACCAGCAATGCCTCGTCCGCCAAGCACTACACGATCGCCTTCGTGCCCGGCGCTACCGGCGTCTCGTTCTACGACACCGTGCTCAGCGGCATGCAGGCCAAGGCAAGGCGCTGGGCATGACCGTGACCTACCAGGGCTCGCCCGACTTTGCCCCCAGCGCGCAGACGCCGATCGTGGACGGGGTCTGCAGCAAGCACCCGAGCGTCCTGGTCGTGGCGCCCACCGACCCGGTCGCGATGGCCCCGGCCATCGACACCTGCCTGAACGCGGGCATCCCGGTGATCACCGTGGACACCCAGCTGGCCAGCACCTCCCGGCTCACCGCGGAGATCACCACGGACAACACCGAGGGCGGCCAGCTGGCCGGTGCCTACCTGGGCAAGGAGCTGCACGGCAGCGGGCAGATCGCCGAGCTCAGCCTGTCGCCGACCGCGACCACCCAGGTCGACCGGCTGCAGGCCGTGGACGGCGTGCTCAAGGCCTCGTATCCCGGGATCAAGGTGGTCACCCTGCAGTACACCCAGCAGGCGACCTCGTCGAGCGAGACCACCGTGCGGTCCATCCTGGCCGCGCACCCGCAGGTCAAGGCGATCTTCGGGGTTGCCGAGCCGAACGCAGAGGGCGCGATCGACGCCATCGCCGCCGCGGGCCTGGGCGGCAAGGTCCTCGTGGTCGGCTGGGACGCCAGCCCGGCCGAGGTCTCGCTGCTGAAGAAGGGCACGCTCAGCGCGACGGTCGCGCAGCAGGCGGCCCAGGAGGGGGCGATGGCGGCCCAGTACGCCTACGACAAGCTCACCGGGAAAACCAGCGCGATCACCTTCCACCTGAGCCTGCCCGACGTGCTGCTCACGTCGGCCAACGTCAGCCAGGAGGCGAAGTATTATTACCTGCCCTGACCTCCCAGACCCCGTGGGTAGGCTTCCAGCGTCAAGCAATCCAGCCGCCGGGAGCTAGCGATCACTGACCTCGCAACGTCTTTGCCTGAACGGGACGCCCCGGGGCCAGCCGTGATTCTCATCGGTCCGCCTGGCTCCGGGAAGTCCACCGTCGGCCCGCTGCTGGCGGCGCTGCTCGGCGTCGAGTTCGCGGAGACCGACAGCCTGATCGCGCAGCGAGCGGGCAAGCCGGTCGGCGACATCTTCATCGACGACGGGGAGGACGCGTTCCGGGAGCTCGAGCGGTCGGCCGCGGATGAGGCCATCGCCGGGCATCGTGGCGTGCTCGCGCTCGGCAGCGGCTCGGTCCTCAGCCAGGGCATCAGGGCCCTGCTCGCGGGTCAGCGAGTGGTGTACCTGGAGACCGCTTTCCCGGCCGTGGCCAGGCGGTCCGGCCTTGACGGCCCGCACCCGCCGATTCCCGGCAACCCGCGCGGGCGGCTCCGGCAGTTCCTCGAGGAGCGCCGGCCGCTGTACGCGGACCTGGCCTGGCTGACCGTGAGTACCGACGACCGTGACGCGCAGCAGGTCGCCGGCGAGATAGCGGCCGCGGTCGCGGGGGAGCAGGGCCCGTGAGCGTCACCCGGATCCCGGTCACCGGGGCGAACCCCTACGACGTGGTCGTGGGCACCGGCGTGCTTGGCGAACTGCCGACGCTGGTCGGTGCCGCGGCCCGCACCGTGGTGGTCATTCACCCGGCCGGCCTGGACGAGATCGCCCGGCCCGCGCGCGAGGTGCTCGCCGCGACCGGGTACCTCGTGCACGCCGAGGAGGTGCCCGCCGGGGAGGCGGCCAAGGACATCGCGGTCGCGGCCGGGCTGTGGTCGCGGCTGGCCGCGCACCGGGTGACCCGCGCCGACGCGATCGTGGGCATCGGCGGCGGCGCAACCACGGACCTGGCCGGCTTCGTGGCGGCGACCTGGCTGCGCGGGGTGCGCGTGGTGCTGGTGCCCACCACGCTGCTGGCGGTGGTGGACGCCGCGGTCGGCGGGAAGACCGCCGTGAACATCCCCGAGGGCAAGAACCTGGTCGGCGCGTTCCACCCGCCCGCCGGTGTCCTCGCCGACCTGGCCGTGCTCGGGTCGCTGCCGGCGGCCGAGTACGTGAGCGGCCTGGCCGAGGTGATCAAGACCGGGTTCATCGCCGACCCGGTGATCCTCGACCTGATCGAGGCCGACCCGCAGGGCGCCACCGCGCCGGGCGGCCGGCCCGCCAGGGAGCTGGTCGAGCGAACGGTCCGGGTCAAGGCCGAGGTGGTCTCGGCCGACCTGCGGGAGTCCGGGCTCCGCGAGGTCCTCAACTACGGCCACACGCTGGGCCATTCGCTGGAGCGGCTGGAGGGCTACCGGATCCGGCACGGCGAGGCGGTCGCGATCGGCATGGTCTACGCGGCCGAGGTGGCCCGCCTGGCCGGCCGGCTCGCCGCGGACGCCGCGGCGCGGCACCGCAAGGTGCTGTCCGCGGTCGGCCTGCCGACCACCTGGACGTCAGCGGCGTGGCCCGCGCTGCGGGAAGGGATGGCGGTCGACAAGAAGACCCGCGGGGCCGAGCTGCGGCTGGTCATTCTCGAAGATCTCGGCCGCCCGGTCCTGCTGGAGGATCCCTCCGAGGACTTGCTGGCCCGCGCGTTCGCGGAGGTGGCGACGTGATGCGGCGCGTCCTGGTGATCAACGGCCCGAACCTCGGCCGCCTCGGAACCCGTGAGCCCGACATCTACGGCACGGCGACGCACGCCGACCTGGTCGAGATGGCCGAAGCGGCCGGGCGCGACCTCGGCCTGGCCGTCGAGGTCAGGCAGACCGACGACGAGGGCGAGCTGATCGGCTGGATCCACGAGGCGAGCGACGCCAGGACGCCGGTCGTGCTCAACCCGGCCGCCTTCACGCACTACTCGTACGCGCTCAGGGACGCGCTCGCGATGCGCACCGCGCCGCTGATCGAGGTCCACATGTCGAATCCTGCGGCACGCGAAACGTTCCGGCACTTGTCCGTGGTTTCTGGTGTGGCCGACGGGACCATCGCCGGGTTCGGTCTGATGTCGTATCAGCTGGCGCTGCGGGCGGTCGCACAGATGGGCCCCGAATGATCGTCCTGGTCGGGTTCATGGGGGCGGGCAAGACCACGGTCGGGCACATGCTCGCGGAGAAGCTGGGGCTGCCGTTCGTTGACAGCGACCTGATCATCGAGAGCCGCACCGGCCGGAGCATCAGGGAGATCTTCGTCTCCGGCGGCGAGCCGGCCTTCCGCGACCTCGAGCACGAGATCACGGCCGAGCTGCTGCGCGGCTCGGACGCCGTGCTCGCGCTCGGCGGCGGCGGGGCCGAGCATCCGGCCACCCAGGACGCGCTCAAGGGCAGCCAGGTCATCTATCTGCAGGTCGGATACTCCGAGGCGATGCTGCGGGTCTCCCACGACGAGTACCGGCCGATGCTGCGCGCGCCCGACCTGCAGGCCATCTTCGAGCGCCGGCTGTCCACCTACCAGGCGGTGGCGACGCAGACCGTGGCCACGGACGGGCGCCGGCCCGAGGCCATCTGCCTCGACATCATCGAGCGGCTGGTTCAGCTGCCGTCGGCCCCGCCGGGCACCACGTCGGTCCTGGTCGCCTGCACCGGCGGGACCTACAACGTGCACGTGGGCGCGGGCCTGCTGCCCGAGCTGGACCGGCTGCTGCCGCCGCTGCCGCACGCCAGGACCGCGGTGCTGCTGGCGGCCGGCCACGACAGCGCCCCGGTGACCAGCGCGACCGCCGCGCTGCACCGGGCCGGGCTCGACGTCCGGTGCATCGAGGTGCCCGACCGCCAGCAGGCCAAGGATCTCGGCACGATCGCCCGGATCGCGGGGGACCTGGCCGACCTGGCCGTGCACAAGGACGACGTCATCGTCGGGGTCGGCGGCGAGGTGGTGGGCGACATCGCCGGGTTCCTGGCCAGCACCTACAACCGTGGCATGCCGCTGGTGCTGCTGCCCACCACGCTGGCCGCCCAGGCCGACGCGGCGGTCGGCGGCAAGGCCTCGCTCAACCTGCCGCAGGGCCGGAACCTGGTCGGCACGGTGCACCAGCCGGTCGCCGTCGTCGCCGACGTTGAGCTGGCCGCCGAGCGCCGTACGCGTGAATACCAGGCCGGGCTGGCCGAGATCGTCAAGCACGCGCTGATCAGCGGCCCCGACATGGTCGCCCTCGTCGATGACCACGTGCGCGACCTGCGCGACGGGGACGTCGCGACGCTGGCTGAGGTGGTCGCGCGGAGCGTCACCGTGAAGGCCGAGATCGTCAGCAGCGACGAGCGGGAGCAGGGGGACCGGCTGCACCTGAACTACGGGCACACCTTCGGCCACGCGATCGAGCAGGTCCGCGGGCTTGATTCCGCCGACGACGGCGAGGCGATCGCGGTCGGCATGATGGCCGCCGCTCACCTGGCGCGCCGTCAGCAGCGCATCTCGGCCGATCTCGTGGACCTGCACCGCCGGCTGCTCACGGACCTGGGGCTGCCGACCCGGGGAGCCTTTGACCTGGCCGAGCTCAAGGACGCGTGGCTGCGCGACAAGAAGTACCAGGACGGGGCCAGGTTCGTGGTGCTGAACGGGCTGGGCAAGCCCGAAGCCGGGATCCCGGCCGACGAGGCCAGCCTGGCGGGCGTGGTCGCCGATCTGGCCGGGCCGGCCGGCGTCGGCCGCTCCTGACCGCGGGCCCGAGCCGCGCTACGCTCAGGGCACGTAAGCCGAACGGGATTCGGTCGGCGTGGCCCGGTGGAAGGGCCCGGCGCTGGGCGGGAAGGGCTAAACATGAGAATCGGGATGTCACTGAACTACGCCGGCGGCTTCGCCGAGACCGTCACCGAGCTCGCCGACTACGAGAAGGCGGGCCTGGACATCGTGTTCGTGCCCGAGGCGTACAGCTACGACGCGGTGAGCCAGCTCGGCTACGTGGCGGCCAAGACCGAGCGGCTGCAGCTGGCGTCGGGCATCCTGCAGCTCTACTCGCGCACGCCGACGCTGACCGCGATGACCGCGGCCGGGCTCGACTACGTCTCCGGCGGCCGGTTCGTGCTCGGCATCGGGGCCTCGGGCCCGCAGGTGATCGAGGGCTGGCACGGCGTGCCGTACGACGCGCCGATCGGCCGGACCCGGGAGATCATCGAGATCTGCCGCCGGGTGTGGCGGCGGGAGCGGCTCGAGTACGCGGGCCGCTACTACACGATCCCGCTGCCGCCGGACCAGGGCACCGGGCTCGGCAAGCCGCTGAAGCTGATCAACCACCCGGTCCGGGACCGGATCCCGATCTTCGTCGCGGCGCTCGGGCCCAAGAACGTGGAGATGGCCGCCGAGCTGGCCGAGGGCTGGGAGCCCATCTGGTACTTCCCCGAGAAGGCGGCCGAGGTCTGGGGCGCGGCGCTGGCGGCGGGAAAGGCGAAGCGTGACCCGTCGCTGCCGCTTCTGGACGTGATGCCCGCCACGACGTCGCTGGCGATCGGCGAGGATGCCGCCGGACTGCGGGAGCTTGGCCGGCCGATGCAGGCGCTGTACATCGGCGGGATGGGCGCGAAGGGCCGCAACTTCTACAACGACCTGGTGGTCAAGTACGGCTACGAGGCCGAGGCGGCAGCGATCCAGGACGCCTACCTGGACGGCCGGAAGGACGAGGCCGCCGCGCTGGTCCCGGCCGAGCTGCTGGAGAAGACCTCGCTGGTCGGGCCGCGTTCCTGGGTGGCCGAGCGGGTGGCCGCGTTCCGCGAGTCCGGCGTGACCACGATCAACGTGGCGCCGATCGCCGCCACCCACGCCGAGCGGGTACGGCTGATCGAGCAGATCCGGGACATCGCCGCCTGACCAGAGGGGCCGGCCGGCTATAGGGCGGCCGGCCCCATGACCACGCTCTCGACGGCGGCCCTGGCCGCATCCTCGGTCAGGCCAGGCAGGTCGTCCCCCACCCGCTGCCAGAACGTCGGCTGGGTGGGCGCCAGCCTGGCCGCCTCGGACACCCTGGCCGCCTCGGCGGCGGCGGCCTGGTCCCGCCGCTGCCTCGCCTCGGTCACCATCTCCTGGGCCCGCGCCATCATCGGGTTTCCCGGATAGGACTGCACCGGCGGCGGCACGTAATGCGCCCCGGGCTGATTCTGGGCCACCACCCAGTTCGCGTAGTTGCCGTCATAGTCGACCTGGGCCACCTGGTTCGCGTGGTATCCCTGCTGGTACAGCTCGATGGCCTGCTGGGCCTGCCGCTGCGCCCAGGACAGCGTGGCGGCATACGACTGCAGCGAGGCCGCCGCGCTGGCGTATGCGGCCGCTGCAGTTCGCCATCTGCCTGGCTGTGGCCCGTACTTGGCCCGGAACGCGTCCGCTGCCGCCCCGGTCCAGTGCCGGGTATCGATCGCCTCCAGCTTGGCGGCCGTCTCCTCGAACGCCCGCGAGGACGCCTGCAGCTTCTCGGCGCTGCTGACGATGGCCGCCGGGTCACCGTGGATCAGCTCGGTCGCGCTGGTGGTCTGGCCGAGCTCGGCTTCTGGCACCGGAGAGTCGGCCAGGAACGCCCCGACCTTGTCGCCGACCTCATCCACGACGTTGGCCGCCCCGTCCGCGCCGGCGTCGGTCAGCAGTTCCCCGGTCGCGTGCGCGGTATCGGCCACCAGCCGGCCGGTCAGGTGCTGGGTGTCAGCCACCAGCCGGCCAGGATCATCCCACCACGAGCCCACCGGGCCTCCCGGGTCCCTCGAGTAGTCGACCCGACTAATCTACGCGAATACGGATCATTGCCGCCTGGTCTCCGGGGGTTCCGGCGGCCGGGCGGCCGGTCCAGGAGGGCGGGAACCGGTGGCGACGCCGAGTGCGCCGAGGTCCCGGCGAAGCTGCGCCGCGGACGAGAAGGCCAGCGCCTGAAAGCCCAGGTCGCGGGCGGCGGTTACGTTCCTGGCCTGGTCATCGATGAAGACCGTCGACTGCGGGCGCAGGCCATGCCGGTGCAGCAGGATCTCGAAGATCCGCCGGTCGGGCTTGGCCACGCCCTCGATGCCGGAGATGACGTGCGCCTCGAACCAGCGCATGAACGGAAACCGGGAGCGCCGGATGTGGAACGCCTCCGGCTCCATGTTGCTGAGCGCATAGCAGGGCATTCCGGAGGCGGTCAGATCGCCGAGGACCGCGACCGTGTCGTCGAACTGGCCGATGACCATCTCCTCGCCACGCTCGGCCCACATCATGATCATGTCCCGGTGCTCCGGGTACTGCCGGGCGAGTTCCTCGCACGACCGCCGGATGTCCGCTCCCAGGTCATGGGCCCGGTGCCAGTCGGCCGTGCACACCGTGGCCAGGAACTTCTCCATCGCCAGCGGGTCACCGAACAGCGACCGGTACAGGTACCGCGGGTCCCAGTCGATCAGCACCCCGCCGAGGTCGAAGACGACGGCGCCGATCTGTGGCTCCTGGCTGGTCATGGCGCGACAGTAACGCTTGGTCGGCCTGAGCCGTCGTGCGGGTGGTCCAGGCCAAAGCCGTACAGTCGTGCCTATGCCGCAGGAACATGCCGCCCGCCGCGGGCGGGCTCAGGAGAAGATCGCCACGCTGGGTGCTGACGCGGCGCTGATCACCAGCCTGCCCAACGTCCGCTACCTCACCGGCATGGTCAGCTCGAACGCCGCGCTGCTGCTGCCGGCCGACGGGCCCGGCGTGCTCGCCACCGACTCCAGGTACGCGGAGGCGGCGGTTCGTGACTGCCCCGACCTTGAACTGGTCGTCGAGCGCTTCATCGAGCCGGCGCTGGCCAGCCTGGCCGCCACCAGGGGCCTGCGGACCGTAGCGTTCGAGGCTCAGGACATGACCGTGGAACGGCACCAGCAGCTGACCGCGCTCGACGGCGGGCCAGCGCTCGTGCCGCTCGGGCGGATCGTCGAGGAACTGCGGATGGTCAAGGACGAGTCCGAGATCGCCCTGCTGGCCCGGGCGTGCGCGATTACCGCCGAGGCGTTCTCCGCGGCGCTGCCGGACATCGTGCCCGGCCGCACCGAGCGGGAGTTCGCGGTCCTGCTGGAGCGGGCGATGATCGACCTCGGCGCCGAGGCGGTGGCCTTCGACACCATCGTGGCCAGCGGGCCGAACGGCGCCATCCCGCACCACGCGCCGGCCGGCCGGCCGTTCGCCGCCGGGGACCTGATCACGATCGACTGCGGCGCGAGGTACGCCGGGTACCACGCGGACATGACCCGCACCGTGGCGCTCGGCGAGCCCGCCGGGTGGCAGCGGGAGATCTACGAGCTCGTGGCCAGTGCCCAGCGGGCCGGGGTCGAGGCCGCGGCGGTCGGCGTGGACGTGAGCACGGTTGACGCGGCGCGCGGCCTGATCGCCGCCGCGGGTCACGGTGACCACTTCATGCATGGCCTCGGCCACGGCGTCGGCCTTGAGGTCCACGAAGCGCCGGCCATCGGGTACGGCCGGACAGGTACACTCGTGGATCGGGTTCCCGTAACCGTCGAACCCGGGATCTACCTGCCTGGCAGGGGCGGCGTCAGGATCGAGGACACCCTCGTGGTGCGCGATCGCCGCGAGGGTCTGCGAGGGTCTACCCTCCAGGCCAGCGCCGACGCCGGGGCCGGGGCGGCGGGATCATGCGACATACTCACCACGACCGCGAGGGAACTTCTCGTCCTGTAGCCAGGGCGAGCCGGCCCCATACGCATGCAGGAGACACGACGCTGTGGCCACCACGAACGACCTCAAGAACGGCATGACGCTCAACCTCGACGGGCAGCTTTGGAATGTCGTGGAGTTCCAGCACGTCAAGCCGGGCAAGGGCGGCGCATTCGTGCGTACCAAGCTGAAGAACGTGATGTCCGGCAAGGTCGTCGACCGCACGTTCAACGCCGGGGTGCGGGTCGAGCAGGCCAGCGTCGACAAGCGGGAGATGCAGTATCTGTACCGCGAGGGCGACGACTTCGTGTTCATGGACACCGAAACCTACGACCAGCCGCACATCGCGGCGGAGGTAGTCGGCGATGCCGCCAACTACCTGCTCGAGGAGCAGATGGCGGTGGTCGCCTTCAACGAGGGCACGCCGCTGTACGTGGAGCTGCCCGCGGCCGTGGAACTGACCGTCAGCCAGACCGACCCGGGCCTGCAGGGGGACAGGTCGACCGGCGGCACCAAGCCGGCCACCCTGGAGACCGGCGCCCAGATCCAGGTCCCGCTGTTCATCACCACCGGCGAGAAGGTCAAGGTGGACACGCGCACCGGCCAGTACCTCGGCCGGGCGTGACCGCGCGACCGGCCGGCCGCCGCGCCGAGGTTGACCATGCCAGCGCGCAGTAAGGCCAGGAAGCGGGCGCTCGACATCCTGTACGAGGCCGAGATCAAGGGCCAGCCCGTTCTAGATCTGCTCGCGGAGCGGTCCGACGCGGGCAGCGCGGCCAGCACGGACAGCCCTCCGGTCTCGGACTATGCCGCTGAGCTGGTCCGGGGTGTGCAGGCGCACCGGGACCGCATCGACGAACTGCTGGCCAAGCACTCCCAGGGCTGGACCCTCGACCGCATGCCCGCGGTGGACCGGAACATCCTGCGGATCGGGGTTTATGAGCTGTTCTGGGCGGACGGCGTGCCGGACGGGGTCGCGATCAGCGAGGCCGTGCTGCTCGCCCGCGACCTGTCCACCGACGAGTCGCCGGCCTTCATCAACGGCCTGCTGGCCCGCCTGCTCGAGCTCAAGCCCGACCTGGAGCCCACCGCCGACCAGTGACAAACGCCCGGCCCGGCTGACCAGCACACGGCATGGCCAAGCGGCCGCGACCGGTCAGCCTGGCCGAAGGGCGCGTGCGTAGGCGCGGGTCAGCTGCCGCTCGGCGTCGTTGAGGTACGCCTCGAGCAGGCGTTCCGCCGCTGCAAAGTCCCCGGCCTCCAGGACCCCAAGCAGCTCACGATTGCGGGCCAGGTAGGGCTCGTGGAAGCGGCGGCGGTTCTTCATGACGTAGAAGGCCAGCCGGAGCTCGGCCAGGATCCGGGCCATGAACTCGTCGACATCCTCTTGCTTCAGCATGCGCACGAACACGCCGCGGTTGAGTTCGTGCACCAGCACCCGTTCGTGCGTCAACAGCCGGAACGACTCGCGCAGGGTGTTGCGCGACACATTCAGGGCGTCACCGATGGCCTCCTCCTTGAGCCGTTCGCCGGGCCGGAAGTGTCCTTCCTGGATCCATTCCCGCAGGATCTCGGCGACCAGCTCGGCGGTGCTGCTGCGCTCAAGCTGAGCCCGTGCCTTCTCCAGGTCGGCCAGCTGCGCTGCGCCAACGTCCGTACTCACCGATGCACCTCTGTCCCGCGGGTGCCGAGGCCCTGCGCGGCCCGGAAGGCCAGCAGCATCGGGTAGTTCGTGGCTAACCCGCACAGCACCGTGCACAGCGCGTATGAGCCGACCGTGATCATCAGGGTGTTTTTCCGCCCGATCCGGTCGATCAGCAGACCCGCCCCGGCGCCACCGATGGCGGAGACCACCAGCGTGACGGTACTCAGCAGGCCCGCCTGACCTTTGGATATGCCGAAGTACGCGACAATCGCGGTCAGCCCGAGGGGCAGTAGCTGGAAGTCATAGGCGTCGAGGCCATAACCGCCGAACGCGGCCGCGAAGGCACGCCGACCTTCCGGCTTGGGCAGGGCGTCGAACCAGGCGAAGGGCCCGGCAGGCTGGTCAGGAGCGGCGGGAGGCGCGGTGGCTGCTGTGGCTGCCCGGCCTGCTCTGGCCCGTCGCCTGCCTGGCGCTGGCTGGGCCTTTGGGGTCACGGGCCCGAAGGCCGGCCGCCTGCTGCCTCAGGTGATTTTGCCAAATGCTCACTATCTCTTTTCGTCACTATGTGATTACACTTAGTGATGTTAGGTAAGTCGCGGCAGTGGGCGATGCAGGGCATTGTCCGGTAATAGGCGACTCGGGGGGGAAGCACCATGACCATGCAGGCAGCGCAGCTTAGTGGCGCCCGGGTGATTAGCGGCGATGGTCAGGTAGTAGGCACGATCCAGGAGATCTTCAATGACGACAAGGACGGCACGCCCGTTTGGGCCCGGGTCCGGGCCGGGACGCGGGAACTGTTCGTCCCGCTCAGGGGAAGCCGCGTCACCAAGGACGGTCTCAGCGTGCCATTCGACTCTCGCCAGATCATGAGCAGCCCGGACGTCGGCGTGAAGCAGCACATGTCGGCGGCCCAGACGGATCAGCTCAAGCGGCACTTCGGCCTGACCGTGCCGGCGCAAGGCGGGCCGCCCGAAGCGGGCCGTGAGCGCGGCCAGGCCCAGCGTGAGCAGGCCCAGGCCCGGCCGGGCGAGACCCGGCAGGGCGAGACCGAGCGGGGCCAGGACCAGGGCGGCCGGCGTCTGCAGGACGAAGCCAAGGCTGGTGAGCTCCGGCGGGATCAGGGCCAGGCGGGCGAGGACTGGCTGATCCGGACCGAAGAGCGGTTCGACGTGGGCACGGAGATGCTGGAGTCGGGACGGGCCAGACTGCGCAAGTACGTGGACGTCGAGCCGGTCGAGCAGACGGTGCACGTGTTCCACGAGGAGTACGAGATCGAGCGCGTCCCGATCTCGGCGGAGGAGCAGGTACGCGGCGAGATCGCCGAAGGGGTGCAGGAGATCGCCCTGCACGAGATGCGCCCCGTACTCCACAAGGAAGCAGTGGCGGTCGAGCGGGTCCGCCTGAAGAAAAAGAGGGTGGACGAGGACCGGACGCTGCGCGACGAGATCCGCAGGGAACGGCTCGAGGTCGAGAACGGCGAGCGCACTTCGCGGCCCGCGGGGCCGGGCGGGCCGAACCAGACCCGGCGCTAGCCGGGCGGCTCGGCAAGCCCACGGCATCAGGCCAGGGGAGCGTGGCCAACGCGACCCCCGGTCATGACGTTGCCCGGCGGGATTCAAGGATGCGCGACCAGGTGGCCGGGATGTACGATGTGAGCACCATTGTGAACACGAAGTTCGAAAATTGTCTATGACCTCGGAAAATGATGCAGGATGCAAAATCCTGCATGTGGACATGGACGCGTTCTTCGCGAGCGTGGAGCTGAGGGACCGGCCCGAGCTGGCTGGCCGGCCGGTCATCGTGGGGGGCACGGGCGGGCGCGGCGTGGTGCTCTCGGCGACCTACCCGGCGCGCACCTATGGCGTGCGCTCGGCGATGCCAATGGCGCGGGCCGTGCGGCTCTGCCCGCAGGCCGTGGTCATCCCGCCCCGGCACGGCTTGTACGGCGCGGTATCGCGCGAGGTCATGGCGGTATTCCGGGCGATAACCCCGCAGGTGGAGCCGTTGTCACTGGACGAGGCGTTCCTTGACATCTCGGGCGCGCTGCGCCGTCTGGGCCGGCGACCCGCCGAAATCGGGCAGCTGATCCGGGGGCAGATCAACGAGCAGCAGGGCATCACCTGCTCGGTGGGCGTAGCGAGCAGCAAGTTCATTGCCAAGCTCGCGTCGACCAGGTGCAAGCCGGATGGACTGCTGGTGATCCCCGCGGACGGCGTCCTTGATTTCCTGCATCCGCTGCCGGTCGCGGCGCTGTGGGGAGTCGGCCAGCAGACCGGGCAGGTCCTGGCGCGGCTCGGGCTGCGCACGGTCGCGGACATCGCGCATACCCCCATCGGCACCCTGGAACGGGAGCTGGGCCGGGCGACCGCCGCTCACCTCTCGGCTCTGGCCGCCGGGCGCGACGAGCGCCGGGTGGTGCCGGGTGCCCAGGAGAAGAGCATCGGCGCCGAGGAGACGTTTTCCACCGACATCGGTGATCCCGAGGTGATCAGGCGCGAGCTGCTCCGGCTGTCCGGCCGGACAGCACGTGGCCTGCGCGGCGCGGGTTGCTCGGCCCGGACGGTCGTGGTGAAGCTGCGCCTGGCCAGCTTCAAAACGATCACGCGGTCGCGGACGCTGTCCGAGCCGACCGATGTCGCGCAGCAGATCTACCAGACGGCGTGCGCGCTGTACGCCGCCGCCGGGCTGGACGCCGGGGCGCGGCTGCGGCTAGTTGGCGTACGCGCGACCGGGCTGATCCCGGCGTCGGCCGTGGTGCAGCAGCTGGCGTTCGGTGACCGGCCGGTCTCATGGCGCGAGGCCGAGCGGGCGGTGGACCGGATCGCCGGGCGATTCGGCACCGACACCGTGCGGCCGGCCATTCTCGTCGATGGCGACCGGACGGGGGAGTGACCGTGGCACATCAGGCTTTCTTGCGACATACCGGTGAACTCCGGTGGCGGTCGGGGGATTGCGGCGGCCGGGTTCAGTCTCGAGACCGGCGTACCCTTTCGCCGGGAGCGCCGGCGCTCGTATTCTGGAAGGAAGCAAGGGCGTGAGGAGAAGCTCACCAAGCCGCGTTCCCGCGCAAGTTCATGGGAGGCACCGTGCCGCTCTCGGAGCACGAGCAGCGCCAGCTCGAGCAGATTGAGCAGGCGCTCTACGCCGATTATCCGCGGTTCGCCAACGCCGTCCGCGCCAGCGATCCGCGCGTGCACTATAAGCGCCGGGTCGTCGAGGCCGCGCTGGGGTTCCTGCTGGGTGTCGGGATGCTGGTGGCCGGAGTGGTGACCAAGTACATCTGGATCGGTGTGGCTGGCTTTGTCGTCATGCTCGCCTGCAGCATGTGGGCGCTGACCAGCTACCGGCACATGACCGGCATTGCCACCGGGCGCGGTCCGGCCAAGCCGTCCGGCCCGCGTGGCCAGCGCGGCCCGCGCGGCCGGCGCGCCAGCCGGCCGGCCGGAACCGGGATGATGGAACGGCTGGAAGAGCGCTGGCGCCGGCGTCAGGAGCGGGACCGCTGACCGCAGCGGCCCAGTCTGCCCGGTCCGCCCCGGGCCCAGTCAGCTCCCGCTGATCAACCGCACGTGTTTTTCGTGTTGCCCGCCCCCACTATTCCTGTTGCTGAGTCCTCGGTTTCCTTCACTTATCATGGATTCGGTGCGGACAATTCGGATCATATTGGGGCGCGAAATGACTGGGAGGCATGAAAAGTCGGCGTTCGTGATCTAGGTTCGGTGCGTTTGTGGTCAGAGTGGCTGGTGGGGTAACCACTCAGCCGGAGCGGGTGGCCGGCCGGGCCCGGTGATGGCGCCGAGCCGCGCCGGCGACCGTGCCAGCGGGCCGGCGACCGTCCGAGCGCGGGCCAGTTTCCTTGATCGCGGTAGCTGGCCCGCGCTATCAGCGGGTTATCTACCACGATCATGAAACGAGGCGGCGGGCCGCTATTCCTGTTGCTGGGGGCCGCCGAACGCACGGCCGCGGAACTTGAGCCCGGCGGCGTCCATCCAGCCGAACACATCGAGCATGTGCTGCAGCGCCGGCCGGACCGGGGTGAGCATCGAGGTCGGTACCAGGCGCGCGCGCCAGCGCCCGGTCCAGTCCGCCTCCCGGGTCAGGGCCCGCCGGACTACGGCGCTGTCCGCGGCCAGCGTGGCCGACGGCAGTGGTGCGGTGGCATAACGCGCTCGTTCCTCGGCGCTGGCGATCCTTCCGAGTGCCTCCGCGGCCGATGGGTCGAGCCGCAGCGTGGTGGCGATCCGGCTAGCGACCGCGCGGGGGGATTCGCTGGCCCGGCAGGCCAGTCCGTAGTCAGCCAGGTCGTCGCGTAGCTCGCGCCACGCCGCGTGGGCGAGTTCGGCATCGTCGGCCGTGCGCAGCCGGTGACGGCGGACCAGCCGCCTGGCGGCCGCCGGTGCGATCAGGCCCAGCCCGACGATGATCGCGAGGACCAGCAGGATCCAGGGGACGATGCTGCGCCCCCGGGCGGTGTCGGCCACGGCGGCGCCTCCGCCGACCCCCGGCCGCCGGAGATGGGCCAGATCCGGGATGGGCTGCTTACCGGTCCCGCCCGTTGCGCCCAGGTCGGGGTTCGTGGTTGGCTCCTTGCCAAAGCCGGGCGGGGCGCCGCCTCCATACTGCGGCACGGTCGCGGTCCCCTGGCCAGTCGCTCCGCCGGGGGTCGGCTCAAAGCGGAGCCAGCCCATGCCGTTGAAGTAGAGCTCGGGCCAGGCGTGGGCGTCGGCGGTGGTGACTTTCCAGACGCCCTTGCCCGCTCTGGTGCCCGCGGTGTAGCCGACGGCGATCCGGGCCGGGATGCCGACCAGGCGGGCGAGAGCGGCCATCGCGAAGGCGAACTGCTGGCAGTAGCCGGCCTTGACGCTGTAGAGGAACTGGATCAGGCCGTTGATGCCGTTCGGCAAGGTCACGTTCAGGGCGTACAGGAACTTCCCCGACTGGAAGTAGGACTGCAGCTTCACTGCCTTCTGGTACGGGGTGCGGGCGCCCTTGGTAATCTGCGCCGCGAGCTTGGCCAGCTCGCGGCGCGGCCCCGCCGGGAAGCTCAGGTAGTTGTTCTTGATGCTGGCCGGGTAGGAGGGAGCCAGATCCTCCTCTTTCTGGGTCGGGCTGACCTCGGTGCTGGTCACCGTGTACTGCAGGCCGGACATCTGCGGCTGGGTCGAGTAGACCATCTGCGTGGCGTCGTCTTCCTGCCAGCCGCTCTCCTGGACCTGCACGCGGGTCGGCGCGTAGGGCAGCGGGAGGACGCCCAGCTTGGCCTCATACCCGACCGCGCCCTGGGCGAGCGTGATGTTGGTGGTCGGCCGGGTCACCGAGGTGCTGGTGGTCACGCCCGGATCGGGCCGCGACGCGTTGTTGCCCACCGAGCCGGATGCCTGCGGCTGCGGCAGCACCAGGTTCCAGTTCTCGGTCGCCGTGTTGTAGTTCAGCACGTAGACCTGCAGGTACTGATACTGCGGGTGCGGCACGGTGGTGCTATAGGTCAGCACGGTACGCGGCGACGAGCTGAGCAGCTGGTTGCGCATCTGGACCATGGGGTCGGGCGTCGAGATCAGCGTGCCGCCCGTCCCGGTGCCGCCGCCCGAATCGGCCCGCAACAGGTCGTGCACGTTGATGCCGGGAACCAGCAGCGGGACGATCAGCGCGAGGCAGGCCGCGGCCAGCCCGATGCGGCGTCCCGACGCGGCCAGCGCCCTGGTATCGGGTGCCTCGGCCTCGACGGGCTCGGCGGCCGTGGTGTGCCAGACGGTGACCAGCCTGCCCCAGATGCGGAGCCTTTCCCGCCCGTCGGCCGCGAGCAGGGCCAGGTATCCGATCATCCCGAGGCAGAACACCACGGTGGCACCGGCGCCGCCCTGCTTGGCGCTGGTGGTGATCCGGACGCAGTACAGCGCGAGCAAGGGCAGGCCAGCGATCGCCGGGCTGCGCAGCCGGACCGCGATCAGGTCGGTGGCCGCCGCCATCAGGCCGATTCCCCCGGCGGCCACCAGGACGATCCCCGGGTTACCGGGCACCGGAGGCTCGAAATAACGCTCGTTCATGCCCGCGGTGACCAGGGACGACAAGTAGGAGAGCGACGACGGAGTAGGCAGGATGCCGGCCAGCGACAGCCTTTCCGCGAACACGAAATTCAGGTAGACCAGCAGCGCGGCGAGGTAGGTGATGGGGTAGGCGAGCACCTGCAGCACGCGCAGCCGCGGGCGGCTGGCCGCGGTGATCGCGACGATGATCACGCCCAGGACTTTGACTGCCCAGGACGGGCTGGCCAGCAGCGGGGTGACGGCGATCAGCGCGACCACCGAGGTTGCCACGGCCGCCTGCAGGGTCGGCAGCCTGGTAAGGGTGCCGGCGATGGCCGCGACGATGACCGCACCTACCCCGGCCCAGAACCACGAGGCGGTCTGGATCAGCGGGTACAACGACACCGACGCGAGGATCACGGCGACGGCCGAGGTCAGGGTGAGCCGGGCGTTCATACCGGTGCTCCCGGCCGCGTTGGCTCGCGGGGCGGTCCCGGCAGCGGCGGCGGGCTAGCCGCCGGCGAGGAGACCGACGGCAACGCGCCCAGCTGCTGCCATGCGACCGCGAGCTGCGTGTTCGCGTCGGCGGACACCACCCGCCAGCCCGCTGCCCGCAGGATCGTCGCTGCCTGGTCGGTCTCGGCCCGTGCTGCCTGGCTCGCCCCGCCCCGCCCATCCTGAGCGGCCTGGGCGGGATTGCTCCAGGTGGACACGGCGAGCAGCAGGGCGATCGCCGGTCCGGCGTTGCGGCGGCTGGCGGCGAGCTGCCTGGCCGCGGCCGGGGACAGCCGCCCGGTCACCGCGACCAGGAGGCCGCTGCTGCTGCGCAGCGCGGCGGTGCCGGGCCCCAGGTCGTGGCCGCGGGACAGCTTGATCACGGCTAGCGAGTTGAGCAGCACATCCTCGAAGGTGCCGGTGGCGGTGAGCGCCCCGGTGTCGGTGATCAGCTGGCCGTCCAGGCCCTCATGCGCGAGGTGCACGCCGATGGACGCGGCCGCGCTGACCGCGAACTCGAACGATGACGCCGCTCCGGTGCCCGTATGCGCGCTGCGCCTGGTGTCGAGCAGCAAGACCGCGCGGTTGCGCCACTGCTGCTCCTCGCGGCGCACCATGAGCTCGCCGTAACGCGCCGTCGAACGCCAGTGCACCCGGCGCAGCTCATCGCCGTCCCGGTAGACGCGCGGCACCACGTCGTCCTCGCCCGCGGCGGCCATGGCGCGCGCCCGGCCATCACCGTCGCCCA
>Ga0335073_10003487_pt1 | contig 21928 bp, 14 predicted proteins | sample Lox_Sample_22_FD_207093 | JGI IMG/M metagenome (GOLD analysis project Ga0335073, IMG submission 207093) | Soil microbial communities from Loxahatchee National Wildlife Refuge, Florida, United States - Lox_Sample_2.2 | ecosystem: Environmental > Terrestrial > Soil > Wetlands | place: USA...
AGTTTGACCTCGAGCATCCCGCCTGACGCGGCCTTATTCGCGAATTCCTGGTCGTTGGCAACTGGAGCAGCCTTCGGTGTCGCCCGCCGCGCCGCGATCAGAACGAAGCTCATTGCCACGACGAAGCCTAAAACGAAAATATTGTCGAGAAAGGTGTATCTGCCTGTGCGCATCGCTGCCTCCAAAATCTAAATTTAAAGGCGTCGACGCAAAACGGAAATCCAACAAGCTGTGTATTTGCTTTGGGGACGATTCCTATTTTAGACCACGTTTAGATTTCTAAAGCCTCACCGTAGGGGCGCCGCACTGCCGTGCCGCACCTTGGCACATCGCAATCACAGTCACATTGCTCTCACGCTTTCACCACGGACCTCGTTTCTAAGCCTTTTCCTGTATGGCGCCCTCAGGCCTTTCTTCGCAATCATCGCCACTGTCTCTATGCGCTATATCTGCGTCACCTTGGATTACGACGGCACCCTCGCTCGCAACGGCAGCGTTGCGCAAAGCACCATTGACGCATTGCAGCGACTCCGCACTTCCGGGCGCAAACTGATTCTGGCCACCGGACGCGAACTTCCCGATCTCCTCAAGGTCTTTGCCGACGCCACGCTCTTTGATCGCATTGTCGCCGAAAATGGCGCGCTCCTCTACCGCCCCAGCTCCCGAGAGGAGGTCGTCCTCGGTGAGCCTCCTCCGCCCGAATTTGTGGAGGAATTGCGAAAAAGAGATGTGCAGCCGCTTTCCGTTGGGCGCAGCATCGTTGCAACCTGGCACCCGCAAGAGACCACCGTCCTCGAAGTCATTCGTGAAATGAGCCTCGAGCTCCAAATCATCTTCAACAAAAACGCCGTAATGATCCTCCCCTCCGGCGTGAATAAAGGGAGTGGTGTGCTTGCAGCACTCAAGGAACTCAATTTATCGCCGCACAATGTGGTCGGCGTCGGCGACGCGGAAAATGACCACGCTTTCCTGGGTTCCTGTGAATGCAGTGTTGCGGTCAGCAATGCCTTGCCGGCCTTGAAAGAGCGCGCCGACTGGGTGACCGCGCATGCTCACGGCACGGGCGTTGAAGAATTGATTCAGCTGCTGCTAAAAGACGACCTTCAAGAACTCGAGCCCCGCTTGAAACGCCATCAGACCTTGCTCGGAGCCTCGCCTTCGGACGGTCCTTTTTTCTTGCCGAGTTACAATTGCCGGCTCTTGATTGCCGGACCCTCCGGCTCGGGTAAGTCCACGGTAGTTTCCGCGTTGCTCGAGCGCTTGGCGCAAAGCCAACATCAGATTTGCTTGTTCGATCCAGAGGGCGATTACGAAGGATTTGAGCAGTTCCTCACTCTGGGCGGCCCAGATCGCATCCCCACACCAACGGAAATTCTCGACGCCCTCAATAATCCCAAGCAATCGCTGGTCGTTAATCTTCTCGGCGTGCCTCTCGCCGACCGTCCTTCTTTTTTTCAAGGAGTCCTCGCGCGGGTACAGGAGTTGCGCTTCAGAACCGGTCATCCACACTGGCTGATCGTCGACGAGGCGCACCATGTTCTTCCAAAAGAATTGGCCAATGCGGAAAATGTGATCCCGAAAGATCCCGAGAGCCTCGTGCTGGTCACCGTGCACCCGGATTCAGTTTCGCCGGCCATTCTGAAATCCGTTAACACCATTATTGCGGTTGGGCCGGAGCCACAAGCGCTCCTCGATGGATTCAACCAGAACGCCGGTAGCAACCTGCAGTGGCATGCCCGCCAACCTGAAACCAATCAGACCGGCACGCTGCTGGTTTGGAACGTCTCCGATGGCGGTATTCCGCAAACCGTAAAACTCGAGCCCGGCAAGGGCGAGCGCCGCAGGCACCATCGCAAATACGCCGAGGGCACCCTTGGTGAGGATCGCAGCTTTTATTTTCGTGGACCCTTTGGCCGCTTGAATTTGCGCGTGCAGAACATGAATCTGTTCGCACAAATTGCTGAAGGCGTCGATGAAGATACCTGGCAATTCCATCGCGTGCATGGAGACTATTCCCGCTGGTTACGGGAAACTATCAAAGATGGGGATTTTGCAGGAGTCGTGGAAGCCGTCGAGAAAAATAACAGTCTGGACGCCAAAGAGAGCCGCCGCCAAATTGTGGAAGCGGTCCGCAAACATTACACGGCGCCCGCATAAAGGTGCTGCTTGTGTAGTGGCCGAGCTTTAGATCGGCCATCGCCCCGCAGCGCCGTCAATAAACAGGCTTGCAGTCTCGCGCAACGTCTTCGTTCTGTTTTCGCCGTCGGGAGATGTTGACCATGGAACGCAACACTTCCGCGACGCTCCACGCTTGCGCCACGCATCCGCGATGCGCGTATGGTGGCTCCGCGTCGAAGATCTCGCCAATCGTGCCCACCGCGCCTTTCACCAGCCTTTCATCAAACGCCGCCAGCAGCTTGCCCGCGCGATCCACTCGATCTGGGTGAACCTTCAGCCAAGCATCTATATAAGGGCCCAGCAGCCATGGCCACACGGTGCCCTGATGGTAAGCAGCATCGCGATCCCGCAAACTCCCAAAATATTTTGGTTTGAAATTTTTGTCGTGCGGCGAAAGTGTCCGCAAACCCACCGGAGTCAGTAACTCATGTTCAACGCACCGCAGCACCGCGGCCCACTTCTCCCGCTCCAGAACCGGAAAGTCCAACGAAATCGCCAGTATCTGATTGGGCCGCAACGATGGATCATCTCCGTTTTCTCCATCGACTACATCATACAAATACCCGCCATCTTCATACCAAAAGCGCTTTTGAAACGATTCGCGGCAGCGCTGTGCGTGTTTCTCTATTTCCTGCGCTTCTCCGGACTGCCCTTGCGATTGCAGCCATTTCGCCGTATAACACAGCGCGTTGTACCACAGCGCGTTGATCTCCACCGCCTTGCCGCGCCGGGGCGTCACCACCCAATCATCCACCTTCGCGTCCATCCACGTCAGTTGGTAGCCCTCCGCGCCCTGTCGCAACAAACCATCGACTGAATCCACTCCAATGCCGAAATCCGTCCCTTGCAAGTGGCACTGAATAATTTCCTGCAACTGCGGAAGGATTTGCGACAGAAACAGTTGATCGCCCGTCGCTCCCACGTATCGCGCAATCGCATGAAAAAACCACAAGGTCGCATCCGCGGTGTGATACAGCCCCTCCGCGCGTCCTTCCGGAAACATATTCGGAATCAGCCCGTGGCGCACGTAATGCGAAAAAGTTCGCAAAATCCACGCCGCTTCTGTGTGCCGCCCAGTGACAAGCGTCAGCCCTTCCAAAGCGATCATGGTGTCGCGCCCCCAATCCGTGAACCACGGGTAGCCGGCAATGATCGATCGCACGTCATCACCCGCCGCACGCGCGCGTAAGCTGTCTTCTCCCCGTCCTTCGGGAATGATGATGAACTGGTCCGCCGCCAGCACCAGTTCGGCGGCCATACCCTCCTTCGGTACGCAGCTTGCTCTCGCCAGCAACTTCTTGCGCCGAAGCGCCTCCGCTTCTCTTGCGTATTCTGGACTGACCGCGCGAATGGCGTCCCACGATTCTGCAGAAGCCACCAGTGTAGCGGGATCGCTCCGGGTCAACGATACCGAGAAAAATCCGGGACTCCACAAATCACCACGCGCCGCATAGCCCCGGCTCTCTTCGATCCGGTAAATCACTTCCTCGAAGCGCGTGCGATCCATAATCAACGACTTATTCCGCCCATACAGCATTAATCGCAGCGGCGGAATATTCGTGGGCGATGCAATCTCAAGCGCTTCTTCAATCACCGTGAACGCGTAGTTCCCGACCAGCGGTGTATCCACCGGAGCCTCATGCGGCCGGAAATTGATCGAGGGTCGTAAGGTCAGCCTGAGTTCCGCGCCTTCTAGGAGCGCATAGTTGACGTGCACCGTGTTTTGCCGGTACACCATCACTACTTGTTTTTCCAGCAACAGGTCACCGAAGCGGTAAACCCAGACAGGGACACCATCCTGCAGCCGGAACTCCTCGAGGTATTCGGCTCCGTGCGTCTTCAATGGCGCATTGACGCGTTCCTCGCCGCTGAGTTGCACCGACCGTCCATTCGGGATCTCCACCCGCTCAATCAGGTCGTTGAGCATCATGATCCGGCCCAACGGTGTAGGCAGCGCCGCAACCAAATATCCATGGAATCCGCGGGTGATTACTCCGGCTAGACTTCCGGACGCATACCCGCCCAATCCGTTGGTCACCAGCCACTCTTTATCGACTAACCCTTCCGGCGGTTCCGTCGGGGATTTTCGATACGCGATGCGACAAAGCAGTTCAGCCATGAGCAGGTGGCTTCTCTTTCTTCCTTACCGGCGCTAAAACAATCGCGGAATGCGCCGGAATGATCCAATTCAACTCAGAATCCAGCGGCGCCGTCCCGTTTCCTCCGTATTTCGGATCTTCGGTCGACCACAAAATTTCCCACTCTGAATTCACGGGTGGGCCCAACAACGGCTCCGGCGACGGGTTCAAATACAGGTGCGAACCAAGATTAACGACCAACAATCGATCGCCTTCGAAATCGTCCGAAAACAACCGAACCATGAAGCATTCGGCACTTAAAACAGCCCCGTCCAACTGCCGCGTTTGCCTGGAGAATAGCGGATCACTGTTTCGCAATGCCAGCAGGTCCCGATGCAAAGCCAGGATTTTGGCATTTTTTTCGCGCTCGGCCAGGTCCAACTTGCATTTTTCAAACGTCTCGCGCGCCCCTGGATCATCGAATTTCATTTCTTTTATGGCTAGGCTGCGCCATTGCATCAAGAATTCGGCTCGACCTTTGCGAACCAATTCCGCCAACTCCGTTTCATGATCGGCAAAATAAAGAAATGGCGTTGACGCCGCAAATTCCTGCCCCTGGAACAACATTGGTGTCGCGGGTGCCAACAAGCACACCGCTGTGATCGCTTTGAATCGTCCGAATGTGGTCAGTTCGTGGATGCGCAGACCACGCCCCGAGTTCGCCACTTGGTCGTGATTCTGAATGAACGACACGAATGCCGCTGGGTTTATCTCCAGCGTGCTGCTGCCCCTTCTTTTTTTCTGCCACGAATACCATTGGCCCTGGTACAGAAACCCGTATTTGAACGACGACAACAGCTCCTGCGCCGATCCCAGATAATCAGTGAAGTAAGCTTCCCGGCTTCCCGTGACAGCCACCATCGCCGAGTGATGGAAATCTTCGTTCCACGTGGCGTCGAGCCCGTAGCCCCCGCTCGATTCTGGTTTAACCAGCGCTACGTCTTGCGCCTCGTTTTCAGATATGATCACGATGCTTCGCGGTCCCGCGGCACGGCGAGCGCCCCGCGCAATCTCTGCAATGATATGTAGTTTCGAGGAATCCTGGATCGAGTGCGTGGCATCCAGCCGCAGCCCATCCAGATGAAATTCTTGAATCCAGTACGCGGCATTCGAAACGAAAAACTCTCGCACCGCAGCGTTGTTCTCGCCATCAAAATTGATTGAGGCGCCCCATTCCGTCGGCCGCTTCTCGTTGAAGTAGCTCTTCGAAAACGAAGGTAGATAATTTCCATCCGGACCCGCGTGGTTATAAACCACATCGAGAAGCACGCCTAATCCATGCGCGTGTGCTGCGACCACGAACGCGCGAAAATCGTCCGGCGCCCCGTAGTTGCGCGTCGGCGCAAAAAAATCTACGCCGTCATATCCCCAGCCGAATGCCCCGCTAAACTCGGCGACCGGCATCACCTCGATCGCGCTAATCCCCAAATTTTTTAAATACGCCAGTTGGCAAACCGCCGATTGCCACGTGCCTTCGCGCGTGAAGGTTCCCACATGCATTTCATAGATAACTTGGCCGTGAAGCGAAAGCCCTCTCCACGCGTGATCCGTCCATGCGAAACGGTTTGCGTCGACCACCTGCGACGGTCCGTGCGGCCCTTCCGGCTGAAAGCGCGACGCGGGGTCCGGAAACGGCCCCTTGCCGTCGAGGTGATACCCATAGGCGTCGCCCTCCCGCACCCCCGCTACATCGATGGAGAAGTATCCGTGCTGTTCTTGCGCGAGCGGATAATCTTTGTCGCGAACGCGCAGCACTACACTCTCGTGACCATGCGCCCACACACGAAACCTCGCCCCGTCTTCATGGAGTTGCGCACCAACTGGGTACCACCATGGAAAAGGAGTAGGCATCTATCGAAGTGGTCACTCGCCTCGCGATCTACCCGTTACAGGAAAATTTGTTTGGCTGCTATCGCGTGCCGCTCCGCTTCACCGTGACCGTCAAATTGTGATCCCTCAGATTCGCGCTGGCCGTCGCCGGATCAACCGAGGTCGGCCAATCCGCCACCAGGAACAAGGATTCCCGGCGGACGTTGCTTTTATCGGCGCCTCCGTCGGACTGCGACTTATCCGCCACGATCATCGCGGCGTTTTCATCCACGTTGACGTCGATCTCCTCCGGACTAAATCCAGGAAGAGCAACTGCTATGGTGTAGGAAGAACCGGATTCCCGAATATCCGGTATGTGTGTCACAACTTCCGACTCGGCTCTCAGCCAATGTTCCATGTCTTTTCCGTCGGCCGCTCCATCTGCCAGAAACAGCGAATAAGCTCTACGCGCAACGGCATCGTTCGCTCGATTGGATAATTGTCGATCATTTTTTCGGACACTCACCGGTACGGAAGTGTCTCTTGATAGTGAAGTTCCGGTTTGCATTGCCATAATCTAACTCCCAGGTTTAAAAACTGACTACCTTTTGGTTGTAGGCGATTTTGCGTAACCCAACAATACAGTGTCTACCGTAACCGTTCATGCCCGAAAGGAATCGGCTGCAGGCACTAAAAGGGCTATCGGGATCACGCTGAAGACTTGCGCCAGATCGATGCTTCCTTCCTCGGCAGGAACGATTCGACCGGTAAGCACATCGCGCCACTGAGAAACAGCGGTATCGGCACGAATCCATTGCTGCGGGTGATTCTGGCAAGGCGTGCGCGCGTCGAGCAAACTAACCGTGAGAAAGCTTTGCTGGCCCTTCCTGCGCAAGAAAGCGCACACGTTCGTTGGCACGCCTTCTGCTTCTTGAAGAGGTTCGTAGCTGCCGTTCTCGAACAATTCTGGGTTCTTGTTCCTGAACCTTAGCAACAACTGGGTGATCGCCAGCTTGATTGCGCCGTCGTGCCAATGCTGCAGCAATTCGCCGAACCAGGAGCGCCGGTCTCGCCCATTTTTGCCCAATTCCGACAACAATGCGCTCCGCTTCCGAAAATCCACCGGCCTGCGGTTATCCGGGTCCGGAAGACTCAAGTTCCACAACTCGCTTCCTTGATAAAAATCCGGCACGCCGGGCGAAGTGACTTTCAAAAACACTTGCACCAGCGAATTCCGCACCCCTAATTCCGCGATTTGTTGCTGGAAGGGAAGGAAAGCGTCCAGAAAAGTCTGAGAAACGTCGGGATTCAATGCGTCTCGCACAAATTCCGTCACTGCGTTTTCGTACGCCGTGTTCGGCGCGATCCAATTGGAACGCTGTCGCGCTTCCCGCAACGACTTGACCATGGCACCCTGCAGCCGTTCACAATATTTCGCCAGTTTGCATTTTTCCAACGGCTTCGGAGCCGTCAACGATGCCGGCCAGGTAGCCAGCAAATTTTGAAAGAACAGATATTCGTCATTGCGTTCCGGAGGCGCTGTGCCTTCCACGTCTCCGCGCCGCGCACGCAAAATGCGGCTCCATGCCGTGACCTTCGCGGCCCATTCGTCGGGAAACACAGACAATGCCGCAAGCCGTACTCGCGCGTCCTCTCCATGCTTCACGTCGTGTGTGGACGTGGTCAGCATCGTGTGTGGCCAATGTTCCGCGCGATGGCGGTTCTCCTTGTGAAAGCCAGCGACGGACAATCCAAATTGTTCCGGCGACCCTCCCACATCGTTCAACGCGATAAAGCGGTTGTAGCGATACAGCGCCGTATCTTCGAGCCCTTTAGCCATCACTGGGCCGCTCAATTGCTGCGCCTTCATGGCACAGCGCAACGCGGAGTTTTTGAAAAAATCACTTGAACCGGGTTTCGCGAGTTGTCCTTTCAATAGCCGCTCCAAAAACTCAAACACGCTTTTGTCGATTTCCAGTTCAGACTTCATGGCCTGCACGACCGCCCAGTGAATGTAGCGCTCGTCTGCTTCGCTCAGCGGCCCGCCGTCCACATAAGTTCGATAAACGGGAAAGTCCGCAATGATTTCCTTCAGTGCTCGTCGAAGAATGTTTCGCGTGAAATCCGCGGTACAGCGATCCAGGCGCGCTACCCGAACCGCATCCCGCGCCAGCGATGCCAGTTCGCTGGCCAATTCGTTTTCGAGAATTTTTATTTTCGATTCTTGTACCATCGCGGCGAACGTTTGCGTTTGCCCCGTAAAGTCCTGATAAAAACGGCTAAATTTCGCTTCGGCCGACGTGTCCACCAGCAACGCCGTGGCTTGCGCATTGAAGTCATATCCGGTCGTGCCTTCCACCGGCCAATCTTCGTGAAGGCTTTCCGGCCCGCTCAGAATCTTTTCGACCACCAGGTAAAAGCATTTCGGAGTTTCCGAGCGAAGCCGCTCCAAATATTGCTTGGGGTCGTATAGCCCGTCGATATGGTCGATGCGCAGTCCTTGCAAATCGCCTTGTTGCACCAGGCGCAGAACCAGTTGGTGCGTGTGCGCGAAAACCTCCGGAAGTTCCATGTGGATTCCGGCCAGTTCGCTGATGTTAAAGAATCGCCGGTAATTGATATCGTCGGCGGCAACCCGGAAATGCGTAGGCCTCCAGTGCTGCAAGCGGATTAGAGCATCCAACTTATCCCACGAATTGGAGTGGCCTGGCATGCCCCGAAAACGCTCTAGCGCGCTCTCCACTGCTTGCCGCACGTCCTGATTCTCTCGCACGCTCTGCGCTAATTGCTGCTTCAGTTCCGTGGCCCTTTGCTGCTTGTTCGGTCCGTCGTCGCGAAGTGCCGCGAAACCGTCCACGAAATTTTTAAGCGCTGGCGATCCGTTACGAAGAATCTCCGGATAAGTCGTAGGTGCGATGGGAAGCTTATGTGTGTCGTAGAGCCAAACAGCGAAGCTCCCGTCGTCCCTGTCGAATTTCAGCTCAATCTTCCCGGAATCAAGCACAACGCCGTATTGATCCGCCAGAAATGGCACCAGCAGCTTCCCACTCAGATATTCGGAATGAGAATCCCAGTCAATGTCGAACCAACCGGCGTACTGCGAATCGCGTCCCCATTCCAGTACATCCAGCCAGAACGGGTTATCTGCTCCTCCTACGCCCATATGATTAGGGACGAAATCCAGAATCTGCTTCAATCCATGCTCGCGAAAACTCGCGCACATAGCGCGGAATTCTTTTTCACTGCCCAATTCGTCATTCAACGCGGCGTGGTTGGTAATGTCATAGCCATGTTTGCTGCCCGGCCTCGCCAGCAGATAAGGCGAAGCATACACGTGGCTGATGCCTAGCTCGGCCAGATAAGGTGCTACGGCCCCAGCATCCTTAAATCCGAACTCTTTTCCGAACTGGATACGATAGGTAGCCCGCGGAATCATCGGCTGAGTTCGTCCTTGGATCGCGTGCGGCAATCAATACATCAAGAACACGCTGACGGAACGCTCGGGAATCTCACGTTCCTCGCGAGGCGCAAACAACTGGTTAACATTCAGTCCATCGTGGGTGTCCAACTGGAGTCTCCAACCCTTCCCATCGGCTGTCTCCGGCAGCACAAATTTCACCGGCTCGTGAAAGCTGTTGAAAATCAGCAGCAATGTGGCATCACTTCCGCGCTCGCGAATCCCGCTCGCCTGTCCGCGGCCATCGATCAACATGCCAATGCATCGCGTGCTGCGGTCCTTCCACGTTTCGTCATTCATTTCCGTGCCCGAAGGATGAATCCACGTTACGTCCTTCACGCCGAGTTCTTCGTTGTAAGCGCCGGTCAGGAAACGGTTCCGCCGCAAGACCGGATAAAGCTTGCGCAGAAACGTCAGTCTCTGCACGAAGTCGATGGTTGCCTTGTTCTTCTCCGCCAAAGACCAATCCACCCAACTAATCGCATTGTCCTGACAATACGCGTTGTTGTTCCCCTGCTGTGTGCGGTGGAACTCGTCGCCCGCCAGCAGCATCGGCAGGCCCTGTGCCAGCAGCAGCGTGGCCAGGAAATTCCGCGTCTGCTTTTCCCGCAATTTTAGAATTTCAGGATCGTCGGTGGGCCCTTCCGCTCCGCAGTTCCACGAGCGGTTGTCGGAAGTTCCATCCTTATTGTCCTCCCTGTTGGCTTCGTTGTGTTTTTCGTTGAAACTGACCAGGTCATTTAGCGTGAATCCGTCGTGTACCGTCACGAAATTCACCGAAGTCCACGGCTTGCGCCCTTGGTGATTGAAAATCGGCCCGGACGCCGCCAGCCGTTCTGCCAACTCTCCAACCGACGCATTGCCTTTCCAGAAATCCCGCACGGTGTCGCGAAATTTGTCGTTCCATTCCGCCCAACCGGGCGGGAACGCGCCAAGTTTATATCCATCCGGGCCGACGTCCCACGGCTCGGCGATCTTCTTCACGTCCTGTAGCACTGGATCCTGACTGCACACCGTCAAGAACCCGCTTCGTTGATCAAAGCCGTCGGTTTCACGAGCCAGAATGGTGCCAAGGTCAAAACGGAATCCGTCCACGTTCGTTTCCTGGTGCCAGTAGCGCAAGCTGTCGGTCACCATTTGCAGCACTCTCGGATTCGACAAGTTCAGCGTGTTGCCGGTTCCCGTATCGTTCACGTAGTAGCGCGGGGTCTCCGCATTCAGCCGGTAATAACTCGCGTTATCAATTCCTTTGAACGATAGTGTTGGCCCGAGTTCATTCCCTTCGGCGGTATGGTTATAAACCACGTCGAGGATCACTTCGATTCCTGCATCGTGATATCGCGCAATCAGTTGTTTGAATTCGTTAAGTGTATTGCTTGGGTCCGAGGCGTAGCGCGGATCCGGCGCGAAAAAGCCGATGCTGTTATAGCCCCAATAATTCGTCAGTCCTTTTTCTTGCAGGTGCCTTTCCACCACAAACGTACACACCGGCAGAAGTTCGATAGCGGTCACGCCCAGCGACTTGATGTATTCCACGACATGTTTACCTGCCAAACCCGCATAGGTCCCTCGCCGCCGCCGGGGAATGGCCCCGTTTCGCTTCGTATACCCCTTCACGTGCAGTTCGTAGATAACTGTTTGACTCCAAGGGATGGCACGCCGTCTCGTCGTCGTTAACCGCCAACGAAATTCCGGATCGATGACTACGCACTTGGGGACAAAGAGAGCGCTGTCTCGTTCGTCAAACGAAAGGTCTGCATTTTCGGCGCCTACCTTGTAGCCATAACAGGCGTCGTTCCACTGCAGTTGCCCCACGTGCTGCCGCGCGTACGGATCCAACAGCAGCTTGTTCGCATTGAAGCGATGACCGTGCTCCGGATCATACGGCCCATGCACGCGATAACCATAAACCGTGCCAGGATTTAGTCCCGAAACGTACCCATGCCAGATTTCGTCGGTGAATTCCGGCAGTTCGATGCGCTGCAATTCTTCTTTTCCTGTTTGGTCGAACAGGCATAGTTCCACCTTGGTCGCATGCGCCGAAAACAGTGCGAAGTTGACGCCTTGGCCATCCCACGACGCCCCGCGAGGATGCGGAACTCCCTCTCGAACTTCCAGTTGTTTCGGTGGTGTTTTGAGCTGCTCTGGCTCAGGCGTAACAACCAAGTCTTCTGGATTGACTTGGTCAACGATCTGATCTTCTAACATGTGTTCGTGTGCCCACCCCAGCGCACTTATGCTCTCGGAATTGACCCAGCCCCTTCTATGAAGGAATTCCTGTACGCCCGAAAATAATTGAATGTAGCCCGATTGCGCCGTTCCGCACCTCGCTTTGACGCCATCCCCGTCCGCCGATGCGTCTAAGTCCGTGCTACAGTGGAAGTTTGTATTTGCCTCATTCTTCCCATCAGGGAGCCGGTATGAAGACACATCTCCTCGCCATCGCCTTCGCAGCCACCCTCCTCGCTTTTCCGCTGCGCGCCAAGGATTCCGTCAGCCCCAAGGGCCCCGACGAGGATGGCACCAAGCCCGCTCTCACCAGCATTGCCGGTGAAGGTTTCTACAATTCGAATGCCTTCACCTATCTCACGGAGCTGAGCGACGACGTCGGTAGCCGCGTTACCGGCTCTCCCGCCGGCCAGAAAGCCATTAACTGGAGTCTCGACAAAATGCAGTCCATGGGCCTCGCTAATGTTCACGCGGAAAAGTGGTCCATGTGGAAGGGCTGGACTCGCGGCACCGCCACCGCCGAACTCGTCGCTCCCATTCAGCGCGCCCTCAGCGTCGATGCCATGGGCTGGACCGGCTCGACTCCCCCGAACGGTGTCGAAGCCGAAGTCGTCACCGCCAATCTTTTCGATATGGACACGGAACTCACCAACCTCGCTCGTTTCCGCGGAAAAATTGTCTTGATGAAGCCCGAAGGCGTGCCCAAGAAAAATTTCTGGATGATCTTTGCGCAGTACGGCGATTTTCTGAACGCGCTCCATAAAGCCGGCGCCGTCGCCGTGATCGGTGGTCAAGGTGGATTCAAAGCCGAAGGCATGCACCTCACCCACACCGGAATCCTCGGTTTTGCCCAGGATTTCGCGATTCCTGTAGTGGACATGACTATGGAAGACGAGGGCCAACTCGAGCGGTTCCTCGCCGCCGGAAAAACTCCACACATTCGCATCAATGTGCAAAACAGCTTCACCGGCGGTCCTGTGGACTCCGCCAACGTCGTCGGTGAAATCCTTGGCCGCGAGCATCCCGAACAAATTGTCGTCGTGGGTGCACATTTGGATTCCTGGGACCTCAGCGAAGGTGCCACCGACAACGGCACCGGAGTCACCGCCGTTCTGGCGGCTGCCGAAGCGATTCTCAAGAGCGGCCAGCGTCCCCGCCGCAGCATTCGCTTTGTGCTATTCACCGGAGAAGAGCAGGGCCTTCTCGGCTCGCTCGCTTACGTGAAGCAGCACGCCGACGAGATGAAGAATCACTTGGCGTGCATTGTGCTCGACGACGGCCAGGGCCCCATCAAGGAATTTCAGTTGGGTGGCCGCACAGATTTAGTGGACTCCATGAAAGCGTTCTCGGCCTCCCTCGACAACATCCGCGAAATTGCCGTCAGCGATAAGCGCGAGTTTGGCACCGACACTGGCCCCTTCATTCTTGCTGGTCTTCCTGGCATAAACCTCGACCAGGATTCGCCTGATTACAAATACACACATCATTCTGCCGCTGACGCTCTGGAAGAAGTAAAACCCGACGTGCTCACGCAAGATTCCACCATCCTGGCCTTGACTGCTTTTTGGATCGCCGATCGCCCCGAGCGCTTTGCCTCCCCTTGGCCTGCCGAGCGCACGGCCAAGATGCTCCGCGAAAAGGGCGACTACGACATGTTGAAATCTTTCAATCTCTGGACTTTCGGCAATCTGGGGCAGGACCCGGGATCTGCTGTTAACTGACTGTTAATAAAGCGCTTAACAAGCCACCGAGGCCCGCCAAGGGCCCATCTTTGTGGGCAACGAGCACCCCACTGGCCAATCCCTCCTTTTCCACAGCTTTTTCCACCGCCTTTTGTCGAAAGAAGTTTGACAGCTTAACCTAACTTCTTTATACTTTGTGTTTTGTCAGGGGGATTTTCCCCGCTTAGTGCGTTGTGCGGCCTGTTGCTCGTGTAGGGCAGGCTGGTTGGAAGGAAATTCTTCGGTCCCAGAACAAGTTCGATGGAATGGGACGGAAGAGCGGCCGGAATGGGGCGCCAGCCCCGAAAAGCCGAGTAAGCCTCTCCGATTCGTCACCGAGAGTCGTAAGACCTGTCTCTTGGATTGTGCGCGGAGTCTCTTGCTGGTTCTCTCCGGATTCGCAGTACCTTTCACCGTGAGTGTGTGCTCTCGCGCTTTTGTCTGCGCGCGCGTGAGAGTTCGACGAAGGTGTCCGCGCGCAGGCGAAGTTAGCAGTTTTAAGTTTTGAATACGTCATTCAGAACTTACCACTGAGAACTTGAAGGGATGGCCTGACAAGGTCGCCCGCTCAGAAGCAGTACCAAGTAGTTGGCCGCAATAATCAGCAAGCCTGCTCTTACTGATTACTGAGAACTGATTACCGATAACTGTTTGAATCGAGGAACGACAGTGCCGACGTTTTCGCAACTTGTACGTATGGGAAGAGAAGGGGTCATCTCCAAGACCAAGTCGCCTGCGCTCATGGGCTGCCCGGAAAAGCGCGGTGTGTGCATTCGCGTGTATACCCAGACCCCTAAGAAGCCGAACTCCGCGCTGCGCAAGGTCGCCCGCGTCCGTTTAACCAATGCCGTCGAAGTCACCACTTACATTCCCGGCATCGGCCATAACTTGCAGGAGCACTCTATCGTGCTCGTACGCGGCGGCCGCGTAAAGGATCTGCCCGGTGTTCGTTATCACATTGTGCGCGGCACACTCGATGCCGCCGGCGTGGAAAATCGCAAACAGGGCCGTTCGAAGTACGGCGCCAAGCGTCCTAAGGCCGGCGCTGCGAAGTAAAGATTTTGTAGTGGCCGGTCTTTAGACCGGCAGGGTTTAGAGAAGTGATCGAGTTCTTGGTTCGAAACGAAGTTAGGTTTTGCTGATAGCTGGAAACTGAGTATTGAGAACTTTAGGAGCGAGAAAACGCAATGCCTCGTAAAGGATTAGTCAGCCGCCGGGCCCAAGCAGTCGATCCGGTTTACGGTGAAGGAATCGTCGAGAAGTTCATCTGCTCGATGATGTGGGAAGGCAAGAAGAGCACCGCGCAGCGTGTGTTCTACGGTGCCATGGACCAGGTGGCCAAGAAGACCAACGATGACGCTCTCAAGGTTTTCAAGAAGGCCATCGAGAACCTCAAGCCCATTGTCGAGGTCAAGACTCGTCGCGTGGGCGGCGCCAACTATCAGGTGCCCGTGGAAGTAAATCCCTTCCGCCGGCAATCGCTGGCGATCCGCTGGCTTTTGCAGTACTCGCGTGAACGCGCTGGCAAGACCATGGTCGACAAACTGGCCGACGAATTGATCGACGCGGCGAATTCCCGTGGCGGCGCCATCAAGAAGAAGGAAGATGTGCACCGCATGGCCGAAGCCAACAAGGCTTTCGCCCATTACCGCTGGTAAGCCTTTAGGTTTTGTAGCGGCCGCCTTCTGAGGCGGGCGCGGTTGAGTTGCGCAGTGCTTGAGCATTAGAAGTTTCGTGGTGGCCGGTCTTTAGCTCGTCTTGACGAAAGAAGGGATCGGCCGGCGGACACTGAGGACCTGGATTCAGGGGAGAAACGAGCAACACAAGGGATCATGGCTAGAGCATTCAAACTCGAAGACACCCGCAACATCGGGATTATGGCGCACATCGACGCCGGCAAGACCACGTCCACCGAGCGCATCCTGTTCTATACCGGTGTGACCTACAAGATCGGCTCCGTCGACGAAGGTACCGCCACGATGGACTGGATGGAGCAGGAGCGCGAGCGCGGCATCACCATTACCAGCGCCGCAACCACCGCCAGCTGGGCCCGCTTCGACAAAAAGTATCGCGTGAACATTATCGACACGCCCGGCCACGTCGATTTCACCGTGGAAGTGGAGCGTTCATTGCGCGTCCTCGATGGCGCCGTCGCTATTTTCGACAGCGTCGCCGGCGTGCAACCCCAGTCGGAAACCGTCTGGCGTCAGGCCGATAAGTATCGCGTGCCTCGCCTCGCCTTCGTCAACAAGATGGACAAGATGGGCGCGGATTTCGATCACGTCATCCGCACCATGCGTCAGCGTCTGGGCGCCCATCCCGTGCCGGTGCAATTTCCCCTCGGTCGCGAAGACAATTTCATTGGCTGCATTAACTTCCTGGAAGAAAACGTCATCGTTTGGCTCGAAGAAACCCTAGGCGCCAAGTTCGAAGTATTTGAGGTCGCCAAACTCTGGGATCCCGCCTTCGTTGCCAGCCGCCCGGACATTGCCGCCGCGCTCAAAGGCTCGGCCATCGACAAGAAGTTCTACGAAGATCATCGCGCCAAGGTCGTGGAATATATCGCCGAGCACGATGACGAGGTCCTCGACAAGTACCTCACCGAAGGCACGTTAACTCTGGAAGAAATGCGTAAGTCGATCCGCAAGTCCACCCTGGCCATGAAAATCGTTCCGGTGCTTGCTGGTTCGGCCTTCAAAAATAAAGGTATTCAGCCGTTGCTCGACGCGGTCGTCGATTATCTGCCCTCGCCACTGGATGTTCCTCCCGTGGAAGGCCTCAATCCGGAAAACGAAAAGAGCGAACTGCGCCGCGCTTCCGATGATCAGCCCTTTTCTGCACTCGCTTTCAAAATCATGTCCGACCCGTTTGTCGGCCATTTAACTTACATCCGCGTTTATTCTGGTGTCCTGAACGCCGGCAGTTACGTTTACAATTCTACCAAGGGTACTCGTGAACGCATCGGCCGCTTGTTGCAGATGCATGCCAACAAACGCGTGGAAATCGAAGCCGTGCACGCCGGCGATATTTGCGCCTGCGTTGGACTGAAGAGTGTCACCACCGGCGATACGCTTTGCAACGAAGACAAGCAAATCGTCCTCGAGGCCATGGATTTTCCGGCTCCGGTCATCTCTGTTGCTGTCGAGCCCAAGACCAAAGCCGATCAGGACAAGATGGGCATGGCTCTGGCCCGTCTTGCTCAGGAAGATCCTACTTTCCGCGTTCATACCGATGTCGAAACCGGTCAGACCATTATTTCCGGTATGGGTGAACTGCATCTCGAAATCATTGTGGACCGCATGAAGCGCGAATTCAGTGTCGATGCCAACGTGGGCCGTCCCCAGGTCGCCTATCGCGAAACTATTCGCAAGAAAGCCGAAGCCGAAGGCCGTCACGTCAAGCAGTCTGGCGGTAAGGGGCAGTACGGTGTCTGCAGGCTGGAAGTTCATCCGCTTCCTAGCGCCGACCACGAGAACATGCACGAAATGTCCACCGATGAACTCGATAATCTGGCGAAGTCCATCGCCGGTGCCGGTGGCAAGTGGCGCTTCGACAAGGAGCACCGCTTCCTGTTCATCGATAAGATTTTCGGTGGCGCGATTCCCAAGGAATTTATTCCCCCGATCGAAGCGGGCATTCGCGAAGCCATGGATAACGGTCCGTTGGCCGGCTTTATGATGGTCGATGTCGCCGCGGTTCTTATCGACGGCAGCTACCACGATGTCGACAGCTCCGAAATGGCCTTCAAAATTGCCGGCTCCATCGGATTTAAGGAAGCCTGCCACAAGGCCAAACCGGTTCTGTTGGAACCGATTATGCGCGTCGAAGTCACCACCCCCGAGGAGTACATGGCGGGCGTTTTCGGTGACCTGAATTCTCGCCGTGCCCAGATTATGGGTTCGGAAACTCGTGCAGGCAGTCACGTAATTCGCGTGCAGGTGCCGCTCGCGGAGATGTTCGGCTATGCCACGGACCTGCGCAGCCGCTCTCAGGGTCGCGCCAATTTCACCATGCACTTTTCGCACTATGCGGAAGCGCCGGCATCTGTAGCCGAAGAAGTGGTCAGCAAGGCCACCGGTAGAGCCGCAAGGTGAGGGATTGTAGAGGCGCGGCATGCTGCGCCTCAGTAGAGCAGCGGCGATGGTCGTAGCGGGTTTTGTAGCGGCGGGTTTATCCCGCCATGGGTTTGCGAAGTAAAAATGATTTTAGGTTTGCATGTTTTTTAGTGAGGAGCAGAGCTAGCAATGGCGAAAGAGAAATTTGAGCGCAGTAAGCCGCACGTGAACATTGGGACCATCGGTCACATCGATCACGGCAAAACCACGTTGACCGCGGCGATCACCAAGGTGTTGTCCAAGCACAATCCCAAGGTGGCCTTCCGCGCGTTCGACTCCATCGATAACGCGCCGGAAGAGCGCGAGCGCGGGATCACCATCGCGGTTTCGCACGTCGAGTACGAAACCCCTAACCGCCACTACGCGCATATGGATTGCCCGGGCCACGCCGACTACATCAAGAACATGATCACCGGCGCGGCGCAGATGGATGGCGCGATTCTTGTCGTAGCTGCCACGGACGGCCCGATGCCGCAGACCCGCGAGCACATCCTGCTCGCCCGTCAGGTGGGCGTGCCGTACATCGTGGTGTTCCTGAACAAGTGCGACATGGTGGAGGATCCTGAACTGCTGGAACTGGTGGAACTGGAAGTTCGCGAACTGCTCAAGAGCTATCAATTCCCCGGCGACGCCCTTCCCGTGATTCGCGGTTCCGCTCTCCAGGCCCTCAACGGCGATCCCAAGTGGGAAGCCAAGATCGACGAACTGATGGCTGCTGTGGACGAGAAAGTTCCTCTACCGGTTCGCGACGTCGATAAGCCGTTCGCCATGCCCATCGAGGATATTTTCTCGATCTCCGGACGCGGCACCGTGGTGACCGGCCGAGTCGAGCGCGGCAAAGTGAAGGTCGGCGAAGAAATTGAAATCGTCGGCTTTCGCGAGACCCAGAAGAAAATCGTCACCGGCGTCGAAATGTTCAAGAAGTTGCTCGATGAAGGCATCGCGGGCGACAACATCGGTCTCCTCCTCCGCGGGACGGAAAAAGACGACGTGGAGCGCGGCCAGGTCGTTTGCAAGCCCGGCTCGATCACCCCGCACACCAAGTTCAAGGCTGAAGCGTACGTGCTGACCAAGGAAGAAGGTGGCCGTCATACGCCGTTCTTCACTGGCTATCGTCCGCAGTTCTACTTCCGCACCACTGACGTCACCGGCGACATGAAGTTGCCGCAGGGCGTGGAAATGGTGATGCCCGGCGATAACGTCAGCTGCGAAGTCACGCTGATCACCCCAGTTGCTCTCGAAAAGGGTTTGCGCTTCGCCATCCGCGAAGGCGGCCACACCGTAGGTGCCGGCGCGGTCACGGAGATCATCGAGTAACGCCATGAGACAAGGAGACAAAATTCGCATTCGCCTCAAGGCTTACGATCACCGGATTCTCGATCAATCCACGCGGGAAATCGTGGAAACCGCCAAGCGCACTGGCGCGGATGTTGCTGGACCGATTCCGTTGCCCACCACCATCAATCGCTGGACTGTACTGCGCTCGCCGCACGTGGACAAGAAGTCCCGCGAGCAGTTCGAAATGCGCACGCACAAGCGGCTGATCGACATTCTTGAACCCACACCTGACACGGTTGACGCGCTCATGAAGCTCGATCTTCCTCCCGGCGTGGACGTAGAGATCAAGGCCTTTGGCCACGCAGGCAAGTGACGATCCGATCAGGGTCGTCATCCTGAGGAGCGCCTTTTGCGACGAAGGATCTCTCAGGAAGGTTCGGTAGTAGCCGGGCTTTAGACCGGCAGATTTTGTAGCGGCGGGTCTTTAGACCCGTAAGGTTTGAAGCAATAAAGATTCAAGCAGCCTATACCAAGGGGCACGCTGCTAAAGAGAGAGACGAAAAATGGCAGTCGACGGAATTATCGGAATCAAGCTGGGCATGACGCAGGTCTTCGCCGAAGACGGCAACCTCGTTGGGGTCACCGTTCTTCAAGCGGGCCCTTGCGTTGTCGTGCAACGCCGCACCAAGGAAAAAGATGGCTACGACGCCGCGCAACTCGGCTTGGTGGAATTCGTAAAGCCGCAGCGCGTGAACAAGGCTCTCACCGGGCACTTTAAGAAGGCCAATGTTGCCCCGGTGAAAATTCTTCGCGAAGTGCGCTTGCCGGAATCGAAAGACGAAACCAAGGTCGGAGATCGCGTGCTCGTCGAGAATTTCAAAGCCGGTGAACTGGTCGACGTAACCGGTGTCAGCAAGGGTCGCGGTTTCGCGGGCGGCGTGAAGCGCTGGCACTACGCCGGTGGCGACGCCACTCACGGCTCCATGTTCCATCGTGCCCCCGGCGGCATCGGTGGCAGTTCGTTCCCGTCGCGCGTCTGGAAGAACCAGCATTTCCCCGGACACATGGGCAACGAGCGCGTCACTGCGAAGAATTTGAAAGTCATCAAGGTGGACAGCGACGAGAACCTGCTTTTGGTTCGCGGTTCGGTCCCCGGGCCCAGTGGAACGTACATTTTCATCCACAAGGCCAAGAAAGCGGTCAAAAAGGCCAAGTAATTCGGTTGTAGTACAGGCTTCAGCCTGTGAGGTTTTTCGGTTCTGTAGGGGCGCAGCAGGATGTGCCCAAGTTGAGCAGCGGTAACGGTTGTAGCAGGTTGATGGGTTTTGCAGTAGCCGGGCTTTAGACCGGCGGGTTTTGTAGCGGCGGGTCTTTAGACCCGTTAGGTTTGAACGTAAGGCAGCAACGAGTTTTGGGAGAAGGAACGAAACAATGCCAGTAGTAGACGTAGTCAATCTGGATGGCAAGAAAGTCGGTCAGGTCGAACTGGCGGACGCGGTCTTCGGCGCGGAGATCAACAAGCATCTCCTCCACGAAGCTTCCCGCTGGTATCTCGCGACTCTGCGTCGCGGCACGGCCAAGACCAAGGAAAAGAGCGAAGTTAGCGGTGCGGGTCGTAAGCTCTGGCGCCAAAAGGGCACCGGCCGCGCCCGCGTCGGCTCCATTCGTTCGCCTTTGTGGCGTCATGGCGGTACGGTCCACGGGCCGAAGCCGCGCACTTACACTTATGCGTTGCCCAAAAAGATGGTTCTCGGCGCTCTGCGTTCAGCGCTTTCCGCGAAGTTGGCCGAAGAGAAGCTGACCATCGTCGACGCGTGGTCCCTCGAGTCCCACAAGACCAAGGCTCTGCGTTCCGCGCTCGACAAGCTCAACGCCGATAAGACCACGTTGCTTGTGGTCCATGGCGACAACCGCAATCTGGAACTCGCCAGCCGTAACCTCGATGGCGTGAAGCTCGCCGCTTCCAGCGTCCTGCAGCCTTATGACGTGCTGCGCCACGACCGCCTCCTGGTTTCCAAGGACGCTGCGGCTCGCCTGGTTCGCGCGCTCGATCCAAATCACGATCCAGCGGCCGCGCCTCAAGTCGAATCCATCGCCCCAGCGCCTGCTCCCAAAAAGGAAGCAGCGCCCAAGGCAGCCGCCAAGCCTGCCGCCAAGAAAACGGCAGCCGCGAAAAAGCCGGCCGCCAAGAAGGGCAAGGAGTAAGTCATGGCCACGCCGCACTATCAGATCATTCGGCGTCCGATCATCACCGAAAAGGGACTCGGTGTGAAGGAATTGCAGCACACGGTGGTTTTTGAAGTTGCCGCTCATGCTACCAAGACCGAAATCAAGGAAGCTGTGCAGCAAATCTTCAAAGTGAAAGTAGCGGGCGTGCGCACCGCGAATTTCGCGGGCAAGATGCGCCGCCGCGGCCAGGACGAAGGCTATCGTCGCGATTGGAAGAAAGCCTACGTCAAGCTCGCCGAAGGCGAAAAGATGATCGAGTATTCGGAGAACCTGTAAGACCTGGGTTATTTGGTAGACCGCCAACTGGCGGAAGTTTTAGAAGGTACGAGGCAGAGATGGGACTCAAGAGTTTTAATCCATATACGGCGTCACGGCGCTTCATGACCGTGCTCGATAAGAGCGAGATCACGAAGCAGACCCCGGAAAAAAGCTTGCTCGAGCCGAAAAAGCGCTCGGGCGGCCGCAACAATCAGGGCGAAGTCGTCGTCTGGCACCGCGGTGGTGGCCATAAGAAGCAATATCGCGTCGTCGACTTCCGCCGCGATAAGGATGGCATCACCGCCAAGGTTGCTGCCATTGAATACGACCCTAACCGCAGCGCGAATATCGCTCTGCTGCACTATGCTGATGGCGAAAAGCGCTACATCCTCCATCCCGTAGGCTTGGAAGTGGGCGCTACGGTTTCCACCGGCGAAAACGCCGACATTCTTCCTGGCAATGCCTTGAAGATCCGGCATATTCCGCCCGGCACCATGCTGCACAACCTCGAGTTGT
>Ga0335073_10003488_pt1 | contig 21924 bp, 22 predicted proteins | sample Lox_Sample_22_FD_207093 | JGI IMG/M metagenome (GOLD analysis project Ga0335073, IMG submission 207093) | Soil microbial communities from Loxahatchee National Wildlife Refuge, Florida, United States - Lox_Sample_2.2 | ecosystem: Environmental > Terrestrial > Soil > Wetlands | place: USA...
CGCGCTGAACAGGCCCTCTTGTGTCATGGCGATCTGATCGCGCCGATGGTGAGACCGCTCTGCCGTGTCCGGGCGGGCTGAGGTGTTAAGCAGGGCAAGCCGTGTCACCCGGTGCCCAGCTTGGCGCATGATCTCGAACGCCAGGTAGCCGCCCATCGAGAGGCCGGCCAGCGCGAACCGCGGCGGCGCCGCGGCAAGGAGCCGTTGCGCCATCGCGGCGAGGCTTTCGTCATGGTGCTGGCTTGCCACGGTGACGGGTCCGAACCGCCACAGGGCCGGCAGCTGCCCGGCGTACAGTCGAGGCGAGCAGAGCAAGCCCGGGACAAGAACGGTCGGCACGTAACTCATCGGGTCGCTCCGATCGCGAGGCAGATCCGCTCAGCTGAGCGACGCACTCGCTGCCCGCAGGTCTTCGAGGGCGGCGGCGGTGTAAGGCGCCAGTCCGCCCTCGGTGTCGTGGTCGGCCGCCAGCCATGCGGAGTAACCGCGCTTGAACGCAAGGACGCCCATCTCGCCCGCAAGGTGCGCGGTCGGGTCCGGCACGCCCCGTGCTTTGAGAGCATCGGTCATGGCGGCCGCCAGGCCCACGCTCTTGAGAGCGTCGCGCTCCTGCAACTCGGCGCTGGCCGCGATCGCCGCCTTCAGGCGGGGGCCCAGCTCGCGGTTCATCGGGCCCATGGCGCTCGACGCCCGCTCGAGCCCGGCCGCGACGGCCTCCAGCGGGCTGGCGGTCTCCGGCGCCGCGGCGATCCCCTCGGCTAGCAGCCGGCTCAGCATCTCCTGCCCCGCCACGAGGAGTTCGCGCTTGTCGGGGAAGTGCCGGAAGAACGTGCTCTTCGTGACCCCGGCGCGCTCGGCGATCTGCGCGACCGTCGTGGCGTCGTACCCCTGCTCGGTGAACAGGTCCACAGCCGCGAGGACCATCCTCTCCCGCGCGCCGGGTTCCCATCGGGCCATGCCTCCATACTAGGTGATGCGACCTTTGTCCCGTCGCCTTGCTATAGTGATGGGACAAAGCTCCCATCACTCCTGAGGAGAACCTCATGCGGGTCTTCGTCACCGGCGGCAGCGGGCTGATCGGTTCCGCCGTGGTCACCGAGCTGCTCGGCAATGGCCACACCGTCCTCGCCCTCGCCCGTTCCGACTCGTCCGCGGCGACCCTCGAGACCGCCGGCGCGGAGACCGTGCGCGGCGACCTCGCCGATCTGGCCACGCTCCGCGCCGGCGCCGCCAAGGCCGACGGGGTGATCCACCTGGCCTTCGCCAACGACTTCAGCAGCCCCGCCGCCCTCGCCGCGGCCGTCGCCGAGGAGAGTGCCGCGCTCGCGGCCCTGGGCGAGGAGCTCACCGGCAGCGGGCGCCCCCTCACCACGGTCTCGGGAACGCCCTACGCCCCGGGCCGCGCCTCCACCGAGGCCGACCCGCTGCCGACCGACGGGCCGGTCGGCGGTCGCAGCCGCTCTGTCATGGCGGTCCTGGACCTGGCCTCTCGCGGAGTCCGGAGCGCGGCCGTCCGCCTGCCGCGCACCGTCCACAACGACGGCCGGGGCGGATTCGCCGGCCTGCTGACCGAGATGGCGCGCCGCACCGGAGTCTCGGGCTATCCGGGCGACGGCACCCAGCGCTGGCCGGCCGTGCACGCGCTCGACGCGGCCGTCCTGTTCCGGCTGGTCCTGGAGAAGGCACCGGCCGGGACCGCGTGGCACGCCGTCGGCGACGAGGGCGACGCCGTCCGCGACATCGCCACCGTCATCGGCAGGCGACTGGGGCTCCCGGTCCAGGCGGTACCCCAGGAGACCTACGGCCCGCTCGGCCCGATCTTCGCGACCGACCAGCCCTCATCCGGCGCCTACACCCAACAGACACTGGGCTGGCGCCCAACCCACCCGAGCCTGCTGGCGGACCTGGAGAACATCCAGCCCTGACCCGCATACGCGGGAGTCAGGCCGTGCTGGCTCTGCGGGCGAGCACGAGCTGGTACCGCGAGCTGCCGTCCGCGCGCCGGCCGAGAACCGTCATGGGGGCCGTTGTCACGGTGAATCCGGAGGCTGTCAGGTCGCCGCGGATCGCGTGCAGTGGCCAGGTGCGGTAGTACATGACGAACGGGGGACGCCACAGCGCATTGCGGACCCGCATCGCCAGGTCGAAACCGAGCAGTGCCCAGTAGCCGCCCGAGGTGATGGGCAGCCGCGCGCCGACCGGGAAAGCGAAAACCCCACCCGGCCGCAGCGCGCGGTATACGCCGCCGAACAGCGCGGGCCGTTCGGCGGGCAGGAAGTGCCCGAACGCCCCGAAACTGACCACTAGGTCAAAGGCCCCAGCGAACGGCAGGGCCCGGATGTCGGCCCGCACCCACCTGCCGTCCGGGTGTGCACTGCGCGCCTGCGCGAGCATGCCCGCGCTGAAGTCGACGCCCATGGTCGGTCCTTGGCATACGGACGCGAGGACCCGCATGCCCGCGCCGGTGCCGCAGCACACGTCCAGTCCCCGGCCGAACGGGCCGAACGGATCCAATGCGCCGGCGGTCGCGTCGAGCACGTCATCGGGGGTGCGGAAAGGTGTGTGGCCGAACTTCGGGGCGAGCAGGTCGTAGCCGCCCTCGACCGAGGACAGCGCCTGCATCGTCAGTTCACGCAAAGACGGGCCCTGGGGCGAGAACATCGCCCCAGGGTACTTCCCGGGCAGGCCACCCGGGCGTGTCCGCGCTGAGCGCGGCCGGAAAGCAGACCATCACCATCCCCGCGGGTGGCACGGTGCATGCGAACCTGTTCTACCCGCCGGACCAGATCGCGTGCATGAGGTGAGGTGGTCAGGCCCGCTGGCTGCACCTTGCGAACGCCGGGTGAACGGTGTGGTCAGCCGGCCGTGCTGGCCAGCTCCCGGTGCAGGGCGGCGGTCAGCACCGCCGCGTCTGGCAGTTGTGCCGGATCGGACAAGACGGTCACCCAGAGAGTCCCGGCATACGACAGCGCCCCGAAGGTGACGGGGACGTTGCCGGTGGTGTTCGGGATGGGGATCACGGCCTGTACTTGGGCTCCGGCGAAGGTGAGCGGCTGCGCGGGCCCGCGCACGTTGGTGGCGAAGGTGTGGACCAGCCGCTGGTGGTTGAAGAACCGGCGCAAGAGCCTGGCGGGGGCCAGCCGGAACAGCGGCCCGAGCAGCGCGGCGGACGTGCCGGGAGCCGCCCGCTTGCGGACGCGGGTGATCGCGGCGATCTGGGTCACCCGGACGGCCAGGCCGCCAGCCGCTGGCAGGGCCACCGGCATCACCCCGACCTGGTTGCCGAGCTGCCCGCTGGAGGCTTGCCGCCGTGCCGATACCGGCACGGAAACGGTGACCGTGTCCAGCCTCTCGCCCCGGCTGGCCAGCAGTTCCCGCAGCGCCCCGGTGACGGCAGCGAGGATGACATCGTTAACGGTGCCGCCGCAGGCGTGAGCGAGGTCGCGGACCGTGGCGAGGTCGGCGGCGAGCACGTCGAGCCGCCGCCGTGGCCCGGTGGGGCGGTTCAGGGACGTCGGCGGGAGCCGGCGGGGCAGACGGGCGCCGCCGAGCTCGGCCACGCCGTGCCGGATCGCGCGTATGGCTATGGGCAGGTGGGTCAGGCGGCGTGCCCGTTCTCCCCAGGCGTCGGCGGCCAGCGCTCCTGCCCGTGGTGCCGGCGCGGGGAACGGCACGGCCGGCGGGGCGGGCGGCGGCAGGCCCGGGCCTTCGTCCACCAGCCCGGCCAGAATCGCCAGCCCGCCGACCCCGTCGGCCAGCACGTGGTGCATCACGATGACCAGGCCGGTGCCGCCATCGGCGAGGCCGGTGACGAACGTGGCCGACCACAGCGGCCGGGACCGGGGCAGCGGCTCGCCGAGCACCACCGCAGCCATATCCAGCAGCGCCCGCCGGTCACCCGGTGCTGGGCACGGCACCTGCGTTACGTGGCGGTGCAGGTCAAAACCCGGGTCGTCGGCCCAAAACGGCCGGCCGCAGCCGGGAGGCGCCGGGTACAGCCGCTGCCGGAGCCGGGGCACCGCGCAGATCCGCTCACCCAGCAGCTGCCGGGCGTGCTCAACGCCGAAGCCCGGCCCCGTGCCCAGCACCACCACGGCACCGACATGCATGGGCGCGGGCCCGATATCGGCGGCTAGCTGCATCAGGTCGGCCGGGCTTGCCCGCTCCACCGGCACCCGAGCCGCCCCGCGGGCGCCCAGCAGGGGTGGGCGGACGGCACTGCTCACCTCGCCACCACCTCCCAGGTGAACCATGCCCGCGGACCGGGCGCGCCGCCAGGGCCGTTCGTCACTGGCCAGCCCTGGCCCGGCCCGTCTGACGGACAACTGAACCCGGCTGTCAGCAGGTGGCTGTGGTCGCCTTGCTGGCGCTGATCGCGGTGGTCATGCTGGCGTTCTCCGGCCGCTACCCGCAGCAGATCTTCGACCTGGTCATGGGCCTGAACCGGTGGTGCTACCGGGTGCGGACCCGGCCGCGTCGACGCGCTGCCAGCCGGGCCGCCCGCCCCGCAGCCGACCGCCGTCGCCTAGCGCCGGCTGTTCAGCGCCCCAGGGCTCCGGGAGTTTCATGGCCAGGCCGGTTGGCCGCTTTCAGTGCGAACGCCCTAACCTGGCCGGACCGGCCGGTAGCGGGGCTCCCACATCAGCGCCCTCACCTGGGCGGTGATATCAGCCTCCAGCGTGGCGGCCGCCACGCCGTCCGCCACGGCGGCCCTGGCGACCGCGGCGGCCACCGCGACCGACGTCTCCCGCAGGTCCGCCACCCGCGGCAGCAGCGGAGCGCCCGGGGCTGCGATGTCCGCCAGGCCCGCGACCGCGCGGGCGGCCGCCAGCAGCATCCCGTCGGTTACCCGGCGCGCCCGGGCGGCGATCACGCCGAGACCCAGGCCCGGGAAGACCAGGGCGTTGTTGGCCTGGCCGATCTCATAGCGGATCCCGCCGTGGTCCACGGCGCCAAACGGGCTCCCCGCGGCGACCAGCGCGCGACCGCCGCTCCATGTGATGAGGTCAGCCGGCACCGCCTCGGCCAACGCGGTCGGATTGGACATCGGGAGGATCACTGGCCGCTCGGCATGGGCCGCCATGTCGCGGATGACCGCCTCGGTGAAGGCCCCCGCCCGCGCCGAGGTCCCGATCAGCACCGTGGGGTGTACCCGGGTGACCGCTTCGGCGAGGCTGATGCCGCCGTCCGGGCGGTCATCGCGGTACCAGCCCGCCGCCTCCGCCGGGTCGCGGGCGTACCGGCGTTGCGGATCACTCAGCCCGGCCATGTCGCGCGTCAGCAAGCCCTGCCGGTCCACCGCCCATATCCGCCGCCTGGCCGCTGCCTGCGGCAGTCCCTCAGCCACCATGGCCGCGGTCAGCTGGTCGGCGATGCCCGCTCCCGCCGTCCCCATGCCGAAGATCACGATCCGGTGGGCGGCCAGCGGGACCCCGGTCGCCCTGGTCGCGGCCAGCACGGCGGCCAGGTTGACCGCCCCCGTGCCCTGGATGTCGTCGTTGAAGGTCAGCCGCTCGCCGCGGTACCGCTCGAGCAGCCGCCGGGCATTCGCGACCCCGAGATCCTCCCAGTGCAGCAGCGCCGCCGGAAACAGTTTGCCGACCACACGGACGAACTCGTCGAGGAAGGCGTCGTACTCCGCCGCGGGCACCCGGGGATGCCGGTTACCGATATACAGCGGGTCGTCCAGCAGACTCTGCCGGTCGGTCCCCACGTCCAGCATGACCGGAATGGTGCGGGCGGGGTCGATCCCGGCCGCCGCCGTGTAGACGGCGAGCTTCCCCACCGCGATGTGGATGCCGCCGACCCCCCAGTCCCCGATTCCCAGAATGGCGCCCGCGTCAGTCGCCACGATCAGGTCCACGTCATCTGGCCCGAGCCCGAAGTCGAGCAGCGAGGCCTCTACCAGTTCCGGGTGGTTCACGGACAGGTAGACCCCGCGGGGCCGGCGGTATTCGCGGCTGTAGTTCTGGATCGCCAGGCCTACCGTTGGCGTGTAGATGACCGGCAGCATCTCGCTGAGGTGGTCGGTCAGCAGCCGGTAGAACAAGACCTCGTTGCGGTCGTGCAGCGCGGTCAGGGTGACGTTACGGGCCAGGTCGTCGGGCTGCCGCAGGTAGTGCGCGTAAACACGCGCGGCCTGGTCCTCCAGGGTGAAGTGGGCGGCCGGAATCAGCCCGGTCAGGCCAAGGTCGCGACGCTCGCCCTCGGAGAACGCCGTTCCCTTGTTAATCTGCGGATCAGCCAGCACCTGCCGGCCGCGCAGAGCCGTCCGCCACCCGCCGTCCTCGTCCCGCCACAACGTCCGCATCCGTCCCTCCGGCCAGCCGCCGTGATCCATGATGACGCCCGGACCTGGCCGCCGCTACCCCCGCCGATCCGCCGCGCCGCGAGCCGCGTCATCAGTCTGCCCTGGCCGCGGCCTCGTCGAAATCGGCCGCGAGCTCCCCCGGTGCCCGCATCCGCCACGCGTCGGTCACGAGCTCGGCCAGCCGGATGGGGTCCACCGCCGCCAGCCGCAGCAGCACCAGCGGCCAGCCGTCGTACCCGGGCGCGGTGAAGAACTTCTCCGGCTCGCCGAGCAGCAGGGCCTGCTTCTCGGCCTCATCGCCGACGTAAAGCACCGCGATGTCGGTCCGGATGCGCCGGCGCTCGCCTGGCCGGTGCTCAGGGTAGGACCAGACGAACCCCTTACCGCCCACCCGGAAGTCGAAGCCGTCGCTGTCGATCTCCTCCACATGCGGCAGGGCAAGCGCCATCCGGCGCACGTCATCAGCGTCAGCCACCGGGGCTCCTCAGGTTTCGGTCGAACGTGTACTCGTCGCCGTCCTGGCCGGCGAAGACGAACCCGCACTTCTCCGCCACCCGCCGGGAGGCCACGTTGCCGGTGTGACAGACCAGGTGAGCCCGGCGAAGGCCGGTCTCACTCGCGGCCCAGGCCAGGAAGGCGCTGAGCGCACGGGGGGCGATGCCCTGCCCGCGCAGTTCGGCGGTGACGTTGTAAGAGACCTCGGCCTGCTCGCCGTCTGGCCGGAGCTCGACCCAGCCGACGGCCTCGCCGTCGGAGCTGCGCCGGATCGCCAGGTTGAGCCGCCGCCCCTCGCGCCAGTCCCTGAGGCTTCCCCGCGCCCGGTCGTCGCCGTCGTAGTGGCTGCCGGGCAGCGCCGCGGCCTCCTCGACCGTGTAGCCGAAGAACCGTGCGGTCAGGGGGTCGAGGTCGAACCGGCGGAGAGCGGGTCCGTCGCCCGGCCGCCAGCGGTCGAGCACGAACGAGCCGTCGACGGCGATGAGCGGTGGCTCGCGGGGCTGCCACATGAAAATAGATTGTCACGAGCTGAACCCGGCCCGCACACTTCGGGCATGTCCGACGGCGTCGTTCGCTGGCCGGACGGCCCGGCCGAGCCGGGCCGGGTCGCCGCGGTCACTGTCTCCTACAACACGCGCGAGCTCACCGCGCTCCTGCTGTGGTCGCTGCGCCGGATTCTCCGCTGGGAATCACTGGAGGCAGTCGTCGTCGACAACGGCTCGGCGGACGGTTCAGCGGAACTGCTGGCGAAGATCGACGCGGCCGGCGGGTGCCGGCTCATCGCGAACCCGGGCAACGCCATGCACGGGCCGGCGCTCAACCAGGCCATGTCGTTCCTCGCCGCGCGAGGCTCCGGGCTGCCGCGGTGGGTGTGGGTCCTCGACTCCGACGTCGTGATCAGCAAACCCGACGCCCTCGAGAAGGCGGTGCGGCGAGCGGAGGAGACCGGTGCCTCGGTCGTCGGCGAGTCGTGGTGGGACGCCTGGGACAAAAAGTACAGCTTTCTCGCGTACTCGCTGCTGATCGACCCGGTACGCGTCTGGCGGGACGGGATCGAGCCCTTCGCCGACGGCGGAGACCCCGCGGGCGATCTGCTCACGTCCGCGCGGGCGCGGGGTGCGACGCTGGCCGAGTTCTCGTTCGCGCGGGACCGCTACCTCATTCACCGGGGCCGGAGTAGCCTGTTCAGCGTGTGGGAGTCCGGCGACACCACGCATCCGTCCTACGACTGGGCCCTGGACCACCACGAGCCGCACTTCGCGCTCATCGAGGGCGCCGCCGCCAGGCACGATGAGCTGATGCGGGCCTTTCGCGCCGAGGTGGGCCCGCTCGATGACCGCGCGGCGGTCGACGCCCTCACCGGGCGGGGACGGTGAGGTCGGCGCGGAGACCGAAGTGGTCGCTGGCCCAGACGCCGTCGACGGCCTCGTCGAAGACGCGCTCGCAGGAACTCACCGCCAGGGTCGGCCCACCGTGCTGACCGCAGCGGACGAGAAGGTAGTCGATGCGGCGGAACGGCCAGTCCCAGTCGGCGCCCAGCGGGTTGCCGGGCACGAACGTGTGACCCGGCGTGGTGGGGTGGGCGCTCGCCCAGGCGTCCCGGTAGCAGACGCTGGTGCCTTCGAGGGACTGGCGCCCGGTCCAGAACCGGATGCTCGCCGCGTCCGGATCGGCGTCCAGGTCGCCGGCCACGACGACGTGCCGGCGGCGCTGCGTGATCGCCTCCTCCAGCGAGCGGGCCGCCGCCACGGCCTGCAGTTCCCGTTCCCGCTCGAAGTCCGGCTGCCAGCTCGGCAGGTGGTTGGCGAACAGCAGTGGGCCGACCGGGGGCGGCGCGTCGATCTCGGCGACGAGGGTGGTCGCGGCGAACCCGGCCGTGCGGGGGGTGACGGCCAGGCCGACCTCCCAGACGCACGCGATCGGGTACCGGCTGGCGATCGAGACCCCCTGACCGTCGCTCTCCCTGTCCTTCTGGTGGGCCAGGTGGTAGCGGTCGCCGAGGATCCGCCGGACCTGATCGGCCTCAGGGGTGACGATGGCTTCCTGGAACGCCACCAGGTCCGCGTCCAGGCGGGCGAATCCGGCGATCAGCACCCGGCGCCGGGCGGGCCAGTCGCCGCGCTGGCCCCACAGGTTCAGGGTCGCGACCCGGAGGCGGTCCGTCATGCCACCCGGAACCGCTCGGCGTCGGCGGCCTTCAGCGCGAGCCCGAGACCCGGGCGGGTCCTGTCGGGGCGCAGCGCGCCGCCGTGCGGGTCACCCGTGCCGTCGAACAGCATGGATTCGATCCGCACGTGGTCGTGGAAGTACTCCAGATGGCGCAGGTTCGGGATGGCCGCGGCGACATGGGTGTGCAGGGACGGCGCGCAGTGGCCGGAGACCTGCAGGCCGCGGGCGGCCGCGACGGCGGCGGCGCGGAGGAACTCCGTGATGCCGCCGCACCTGGTCACGTCGGCCTGCAGGCAGTCGACGGCCTGCGCGTCGACCATGCGGGCGAAATAGACCAGGTCGTAGCCGTACTCCCCCGCGGTGACGTCGGGGGCCACCTGGTCGCGGACCTCGCGCAGGCCGTCCAGGTCGTCGGAGCTGACCGGCTCCTCGAACCAGGTCACGTCGTCGGCGGCCATGGCGTGCGCCACCCGCACCGCCTGCTTGCGCGTGTAGCCGCCGTTCGCGTCGACGTACAGCTCGGCGCCCGGGCCGATCACCTGCCGGGCGAAGGCGATCCTGGCCAGGTCACGGGTCTCGTCGGCGCCCCAGGACTCGCCGATCTTGATCTTGACGCGGGGAATGGCCCACTCCCCCGTCCACTGCTCGAGCTGGGCTCGCGCGGCGGGCTCGTCGTACGTCGTGAACCCGCCGCTGCCGTAGATGGGAACGTCGTCCCTGACCTGGCCGAGGAGCCGGCTGACCGGGAGGCCGAGGAGGGTCGCCTTCAGGTCCCACAGCGCGGTGTCGACCGCGGAGATCGCGCAGGACGCCAGCCCCGGGCGGCCCAGGTTGCGGATCGCCCGCACCATCGCCTGCCAGGCGCCGCCGGTCTCGAACGCGTCCCGCCCCGCGATGGCCGCGGCCAGCTTGCCCTCGATCAGCGGCTGGCATGCCTTGTCGGCGTAGGTGTAGCCGATGCCGGTCCGCCCGCCGCCGGTGACGTGCGCCACGACCAGCGTCGTCGACGACCAGGCCAGCGTGCCGTCGGCTTCCGGCCGGTCGGTGGGGATCTCGTAGGCCGCGGCGGCGACGTGCTCCACGGCCGGGTAATCCGTCATGACGCAGAGTCTTCTTCCCGCTGACGTCCCCGGCCGTCCCGGAAGGCGCCCACCGCCTTGCCGATCACCGCGCCGACGGCTTCGGTGGCGGACACGACCTGATGGGTCGCCCACAGCTGCGCGCTGCGCGGATGTGACTTGTCGTCGAAGTCGCCGTGGGCGCCGTGGTCGTCGCCCGCTTCCTCGTCGTCCGGGTGCCACAGGTTCCCCGGGCCGTGCAGGGGCCCCATGTCGTTCGTCTGCTGCGAGCCGTAGCCGGTGCGGGCGAGGTAGCGGTCGAGCAGCGGGGCGGCGAACTTCTGGCCGAAGATCGTGCCCACGGTCGACGCGCCCACCCAGTACTCCTTGTGCTCCGGGTGGTCGGCGGCGAAGACGACGCCCTCGGCGGCGACCTCGGGCTGGTAGATCGGCGGCACCGGCTGCGGGTGGCGGGGCAGCCGCGAGCGGACCCAGGAGAACTGCGGCGTGTTGACGGCCGGCATCTGCGCGATCGTGATGTGCACGTTGCTGCCCTCGTGCAGCAGCTCGACGCGGACCGACTCGGTGAACCCGTTGATGGCGTGCTTCGCGCCGCAGTACGCGGACTGCAGCGGGATGGCCCGGTAGCCGAGCGCGGAACCGACCTGCACGATCGTGCCGCGGTCCCGCGGTTTCATCCGCGCGAGCGCCACCATCGTCCCGTACACGAACCCGAGGTAGGACACCTCGGTGACCCGCTTGAACTCCTCGGGCTTGATCTGCGTGAACGGCGCGAACACGGAGGTGAACGCGACGTTCACCCACACGTCGATCGCGCCGAACTCGCCTTCCGCCTGCTCCGCGGCCCGCTGGAGCACGTCGAAGTCGGCGACGTCCGCGGGGATCGGCAGCGCCTTGCCGCCCGCCTCGGCCACGTCGCGGGCGGCCGCCCGCAGGCCCGCTTCGCCCCGCGCGATCAGCACGACGTTGGCGCCACGGCGGGCGAAGCGCCGCGCCGTGGCCCGGCCGATACCCGCGCTGGCTCCAGTGATCACGACTGTCTCTGTCATGTCCGCTTGTACTTCCTGGCATGAGCGGTCCCAAACGAGGAAGCGATGAGGCTATGAGCGAAGTCCTCGAGCCGCGGGTGCTGCGGGAGTACGCATTCGTCGCTGACGGTGAGCGCGGCGCCTTCATCGCCCCGGATGGCTCGGTCGCGTGGCTGTGCGCGCCGCGATGGGACAGCCCGCCCGTGTTCAGCGGGCTGCTCGGCGGCGCCGGCCGGTACACGGTGACGCCCGCCGACCCGTGGCACGTCTGGGGCGGCTACTACGAGAACGGCAGCCTGATCTGGCGCAGCCGGTGGGTCGGCGCCGCCGAGATCGAGTGCAGGGAAGCCCTGGCCATGCCCGCGGACGCGCACCGCGCGGTGCTGCTGCGCAGGATCGAGGCGGTCGGCGGGCCCGCCGAGGTCACGGTGACGCTCGACCTGCGCGGCGGGTACGGGAACCGGGCGCCAGAGCTGTCCAAGCAGGGCGACTGCTGGACCGGGCGCAGCGGGCCGCACTGGTTCCGCTGGTCAGGAGCGGCCAAGGCGCGGCACACCCAGGGTGAACTCCGGCTGACGGTGAAGCTGGGGGGTGGAGAGCAGCACGATCTCGTTCTGGAGATTTCTGATTGTGAATTTTCTGATGGGCCACCAGACGCGGACCGGACCTGGGCGGCGACCGCGGAAGCGTGGTCGCAGGTGGTGCCCGACTGCGACAGCCTGATCGCCGTCGCCGACGCGCGGCACGCGTACGCGGTGCTGCGCGGGATGACCTCGGCCAGCGGCGCGATGGTGGCCGCCGCCACCACGTCGCTGCCCGAGCGGCTGCAGGGCGGCCGCAACTACGACTACCGGTACGCGTGGATCAGGGACCAGTGCTACGCCGGGCTCGCGGTCGCCGCGCACGGGCCGCACCCGCTGCTCGCCGGGACCGTCCGGTTCGTCACCGAGCGGCTGCTCGCCGACGGGCCGGACCTCATGCCCGCGTACACGGTGAGCGGCGGCGCGATACCGGGCGAGCGGCGGCTGCGGCTGCGCGGCTTCCCCGGTGGGTCCGCGCGGGCCGGGAACTGGGTGCGCGGCCAGTTCCAGCTCGACGCGCTGGGCGAAGCGCTGTCGCTGCTCGCGGCCGCCGGACGGCACGACATGCTCGCCGAGGACGACTGGCGCGCCGTCGCGGTCGCCGCCGACGCGATCGAGAAGCGGTGGCGGGAGCCGGACGCGGGCATCTGGGAACTCGACAACAAGAACTGGGCGCACTCCCGGATCGCCTGCGTGTCCGGGCTGCGCGCGGCCGCGGCCGTCGCGGGCGAGGGGGCGCCCGGCGGCCACGGGCACCGGGAGGCGGCCCGGTGGAGCGCGCTCGCCGACGGCATCCTGGCCAGCCTCGCCGACTCGGTGCACCCGTCGGGCCGGTGGCAGCGGGCGCCGGACGACGAGCGGCTGGACGCCGCCCTGCTGCTCGGGCAGATCCGGGGCGGCCTGCCGGCCGGGGACCCGCGGACCCTGGCGACGGTCGACGCGGTGCGGGCGGAACTCGGCATGGACGGGTTCGTGTACCGGTTCCGGCACGACGCCCGGCCGCTGCACAAGGCCGAGGGGGCGTTCCTGCTGTGCGGGTTCTGGATGGCGCTGGTGGAGCACCTGTGCGGGCGGCCGGTCGCGGCGGCGCACTGGTTCGAGCGGAACCGGAGCGCGTGCGGGCCGGCGGCCCTGTACACCGAGGAGTACGACGTGCACCAGCGGCAGCTGCGCGGCAACCTGCCGCAGGCGTTCGTGCACGCGGGGCTGCTCGAATGCGCGGTGACGCTGTCCCGCGACGTGCCGCTCGGCGGCGCCAGCCTCGGCGGCGGCTGATGTTTCGCCGTTCCGCCGCTCGGCGCGCCCGGCCCCGGCAGTGCGGCTCGATCGTGATCGAACCGTTGCCGTAGGTAGCAGCAAGTCTGTTAAGTAGGACCTGACAGCGAGAGCGATCTGGGATCGGTGGGCGACCCGGTGATACATGTGCTGGCAGGCAAGACGCGTATGATCGTCGCGCTCCTGGCGTTCCCCCTGCTGTTTCCCACTGTTCTCACCGCGTGCGGTCAGGCCGCCACACCGGTTGCCCCGCCGGTGACGCTGGGGTCGTGCGGCAGCAGCCCGCAGGTGCGGCCAGACGTCATCGTGGTGGTCTGCAACACTGCCGACATAACCGCTGAAAACCTGACCTGGTCCGACTGGGGAAAGCTCACCGCGACCGCCAGGGGCTCGGCGACGGTTGACCTGTGCTCCTACGAGGACTGCGCTAGTCCCGACTACGTCTCCGTCCCCTTGGACGTGACTGTCTCACGGATCATGCAGTGCTCGAAGAATGCCAAAGCGTACTCGACGCTGCGGTACGTTTTCCCGAATGGCTCACCGTTCCGGGGCGTGCCGGCCTCGGTCATAGCGGATGAGTCGAGTAGCTACGGGGATGCCGTCCCGCCCGCGAATCAGACGATCAGCCTCACCTGCTGACGGCGACCGCGTTCGGCAGCCGGCCGACCGCGCGGTTTAATGAGCTATCCCACCTGGCACATGACCAGGTCAGCCGCATATCACGCGTAGCCGGGGGTGGTGGGGAACCGATGGACAGGCAGCGGACCGGTCCGGTCCCTGACGAGGAGGCCGCGCGGCGGCTCGCGCGGCATGCCGACGTGGCACTCCAGTCGATGGGCCAGCCCAACGCGGTGGCTAGGCAGTTTGATTTCTGGGACGACAGGTACGAGGGCCGACGGCTGTTCTCCGAGGTGCTGGGGACATTCTTCCTGGTCCTGGTCGCGGTGGGCGGCGGGATGGTCAATGCCCGCTTCGGCGGGCAGGCGGTCCCCTACACCGCGCGGGTGGTCGCCCCGGCCCTGATGGTGGCCGCCGTCATCTTGTTCATGGGCGCCGTCTCCGGCGCGCACCTGAACCCCGCGGTCAGCTTCGCGTTCGCGCTGCGCGGCGACTTCCCCTGGAAACGGGTGCCCGCCTACATCGTCGCCCAGTTCCTCGGCGCGGTGCTGGCCACGCTGGTGCTGTGGGCGCTGGTCGGGAAGCAGGGCAGCGCCGGCCTGACGCTGCCCGGCCATGGCATCTCCACCGCCACCGCGATGTGGTGGGAAGTGGTGCTGACCACCGGGCTGGTCAGCGTCATCCTGGGCACCGCATCGGGCGCCCAGCAACTGGGGCCGCTGGCCGCGCTCGGCGTCGGCAGCTACATCGCGCTGGCCGGGCTGTGGGGCGCCCCAGTCAGCGGGGCGTCGATGAACCCGGCCCGGTCGCTGGGCCCCGCCCTCGTGCTGAACGACTGGACAGCGTGGTGGGCGTACCTGGCCGGGCCCGTGATTGGCGGGGCCATTGCCGTCGGCTTCGCCTGGGTGCTGCGCGGCGCGGGTGGCGGCCTGAGCGGCACCCAGGCCGCGACCGGGACGCTGGGCATCCGCTGGAATCCCGGCCGGATCGGCACTCCCCCGCGCCCGCCGGCCGCCCCGCCACCCGAGAAGCCCTAACCGCTCCCGCGGGGGTGACTTTCGCTTTATGTCCTTGGACGCGGCGTGAAGGTCAGGTGGGTCGCGTAGGGCGACTCGATCACGCTGGTCCGGTCGAGTTCGATCGTCCCGTTTCCCAGGTTGCCGAACAGCCGCTTGCCCGCGCCGAGCAGCACGGGCGCGACATGCAGCCGCAGCTCTTCGACGAGCCCGGCGGCCAGGTACTGCTGAATGACGTTGGCGCCGCCGCCGATCCCCACGTCCTTGTCGCCGGCGACCGCCCTGGCTTGCGCCAGAGCGCTGTCGATCCCGTCCGTGACGAACGTGAACGGCGAATCCGGGCTGGTCCACTCGGTGGGCACCGAATGGGTGAGCACGAAGTACCGTGCGTCCTTGCCGCCCGGCGGGTTGCCGCCCCAGCCGCCCGTGACGTCGAACATCCGCCTGCCGATGATCCCCGCGCCGATCGAGCCCATAGCCTGCTCGAGGACCTTCCTGTCGGTGTCGAGCGGGGCGAACCGCCTGCCCCCGTCGTCGTAGCGCCACGGCCCGCCCATGACCCAGTTGTGCAGGCACTCACCGCCCTCGCCGAGACCCCGCCCCGGCGCGTCGTCCGGCCCGGTGATGAACCCGTCCAGCGACATCGTGATGTCCGCGACAACCTTTCCCATGACCGGTCTCCTACTCGTCTCCCATTCGGTTACGCGAGCTTCCTGCCAGGACGGACCGCATTGGCGGCGAAAACTCATCGCGGGGCCTGGCTGGGTCGGGCTTCCTCGTTAGCCTGGGGGCATGACAACCCCTCGCGCGCGCTTCGAGGATATGGTCACCGAGTTCAACGACGCCGAGGGCGTGACGCCGCCGCGCGGCGGGAGCGGCTTCGGCCGCGGCGCGCTGCGCCACCGCGGGAAGATCTTCGCGATGTTCGTCCGCGGCGCGCTCGTGCTGAAGCTGCCCGCTCCCCGGGTGGATGAGCTCGTCCAGGCCGGGCACGGGACGCGGTTCGACGCCAACAAGGGCACGCCCATGCGGGAGTGGTTCGCCGCCAGCCCCGACTGCCCGCTGTCCTGGCGTGACCTGGCGGATGAGGCGCTCGCCTTCGCCCGCCAGGCCGACGCCGCGGCCGGCGGTGCTTGACCGGGAACCCTCGAGAGGAGCACGTGCGAATGAGCGGCTATCTGGACTATTCGGGCCGGGACGACATGCTGAGCGGAGGCGCGCGGAAGATTCCCGTGACGACGCCCGCGGGTCCGTACCAGGTGTGGGTGAAGCGCGTCGGCAACAATCCTGATCTCCGGGTGCTGCTGCTGCACGGCGGACCGGGGTGCACGCACGAGTATTTCGAGGCCTGCGACAGCTACTTCCCCGCGGCCGGCATCGAGTACTACTACTACGACCAGCTGGGCGCCGGGTTCAGCGACCAGCCCGACGAGCCGTCCCTGTGGGACGTCGACCGGTTCGTCGACGAGGTGGAGCAGGTCCGCCGCGCGCTTGGCCTGGAGCGGGACAGCTTCGTCCTACTCGGCCAGTCGTGGGGCGGAATCCTGGCCATCGAATACGCCCTGCGACACCAGGAGCACCTGCGCGGTCTGGTCATCTCCAACATGATGTCGAGCGTCCCGGCCTATAACGCCTACGCCGAGCGGGTGCTGATGCCACGGATGGACTCCTCCGCGCTGGCGGAGATCAAGGCGCTCGAAACGAAGGGCGATACCGAGAACCCGCGGTACATGGAACTGCTGATACAGCAGCACTACGTCCATCACGTGCTGCGCATGCCGCCTGAGCAGTGGCCCGACCCGGTCCAGCGCGCCTTCGCCCACATCAACCCGGCCATCTACGTGTCCATGCAGGGTCCCAGCGAGCTTGGCATCAGCGCCGACGCCAGCCTCGCCCACTGGGACAGGACCGCCGACTTGGCCTCGATCGACGTGCCGACCCTGGTCATCGGCGCCCGCCATGACACCATGGACCCGGCCTACATGGAGATGATGGCCCAGCGCCTGCCGCAGGGGCGGTACCTGCACTGCCCGGATGGCAGCCACCTGGCCATCTATGACGACCAGAAGGTGTACTTCACCGGCCTCATCGACTTCCTCCGCGACCTCAAGGAGCGCGGCGGTCGTTAGCGCAGATGGCAGTCCCCGCACCTGCCGCATCTGCTTTCACAGCCGATTTGGCCAACTCCCTATCACTTCGGTGACTACCTATCAGTTCCGTTGGCTAAATTCCGGCAAATCGGACGAGATAATGGTCATAACCGATAGAGAGATGAAAAAGTGGTCATAACCGATAGATAGTTGCGGCTGCTCCGGAGCGGGAAAGTGCCGGAATCGGTGCGATATGCCCGATTTTGCGGTCACTGGCTGGCTTCAAGCACGGCTAGGTCGCGGACCGCGAACCGATAGTGCTCGATCTCCTCGTCGATGACGAGCCCGGCCGCGTCCGCCGCCGGATACCAGCTCTGCGGCAGGCCGAGCGGGTGGTAGGGACGCCGGTCAGGTCACAGTCGGTGAACCGGGCGCCGCGCAGGTCCGCGACGTCGAACCGGGCGCCGCGGAACTCTTCGCTGCCGCCGCCTTCGCCGGCGGAGAACCGGTGCGGTCCGAACTGTGCCTCGCCGGCCGGGTCGCTGGTCGCTGTCATGGGTGGCACGATAGCCGCGAGCCCGGACGGTCCGCTTCCGGGAATGCGGCGCGCGGGTCAGATCGTCCGCTGCAGGCTGGCCCAGTACGGCTCGCGCAGGGCCCGCTTGAGCACCTTGCCTGTCGCGTTGCGCGGCAGGTCCTGGACGAATTCGACCGAGGTGGGGCACTGGTAGTGCGCCAGCCGGCCGCGGCAGAAGGTGATGACGTCACCGGCGGTGAGCTCCGCCCCGGCCGCGGGCACGACGATGGCCTTGACCGCCTCGCCCCACTGCTCGTCCGGGACCCCGATGACCACGCCCTCACCGACGCCAGGGCAGGCGCTGAGCACGCTCTCCACCTCCGGGCCGTAGACGTTCTCGCCGCCGGTGATGATCATGTCCTTGAGCCGGTCCAGGATGTACACGAAACCCGCGGCGTCCGCGCGGCCGATGTCACCGGTGCGGATCCAGCCGTCGCCGGTCTTCGTTTCCGCGGTGGCCGCTGGCTTGTTGAGATAGCCGCGCATCGCCTGGGCCGTCTGGATCCAGATCTCCCCCGTCTCGCCGGGCTTGACGTCACCGAGCGTCACGGGATCGACGACGCGGACCGCCACACCCGGCATCGGCTCCCCGGCGGACGCCAGCCGCTCCGGGTGCGACGCGTCGCGGTGCGCTTCCGGACTGAGCGCGGTGACCGCGCCGCTCAGCTCGGTCATCCCGTAGACCTGGGCGAATTCCGCCTCCGGCCAGGTCTCCATCGCCCTGCGCAGCATCGGCACCGGCATGGGCGAGGCGCCGTAGGAGATCATCTTCAGCCGGCCGAAGGCGGCGACCGCCTGGTCTCCGGCGCCGAGGATGCCGTGTATCACGGCCGGGACGACGAAAATGTGCGTCGCGCCGCCGGCGACCGCGCCGAGGAGCGCGGCCGGAGTGGCTTCGCGGAGCAGGATCGTGCGCGCGCCGGAGTGCACGCCGAACTGGGCGTAGCACGAGCCGCCCACGTGGAACAGCGGCATCGCGACAAGGTTGGCGTCGGCTGGCCCCAGGTGGAAGACGGCACCACAGGCCGCGCTGTGCGCGGTCACACCCCGGTGCGTCAGCTGGGCGCCCTTGGGCTGTCCGGTCGTCCCGGAGGTGTACAGCACGAGGCAGACGTCGTCGGGGGCGGCATCGCCGCCCTCGTCGGGCTCGCCCGCCGCGAGGAACGGCTCGTACGCGTCCTGGTCCCCGCCGATGAGAATAAGCCGCGCGGCGATGGTGTCCGCGCCGGCGCTCGCCACGACGCCGGCGAGCTGGGCTCCGTAGCAGAGGACCACCGGCCGGGAGTCCTCGAGGACGTAGCGGAGCTGGGCGGGGCTCGACCGGAAGTTCCCGACGGCGGTCGCGGCGCCGAGCGCGGACGCGGCGAGCGTGAGCTCGACCGTGGCGAGGTGGTTGAGGTCGAAGGTGGCGATCCGATCCCCCGCGGTCACCCCGGCCGCCCGGAGAGCGCCGGTGAGGCGCAGCACCCGCTGGCGCCACTGTTCCCAGGTAAAGGCCTGGTCGCCGAAGCTCACCGCGACGTCGGCGGGCCGCACGCGGGCCCAGTGGTCGAGCCGGTCCCGGAGCAAGGTGGCGGCGGGGGCTGAAGCAACCGTCATCGTCGTCCCGTCCCGTCCCGTCCCGGATAGTCAGTCCCGCAGCCTTTCGGCGAGCTCGCGGGCGTTGACTTGAGCGTAGTCCCGGTAACAGTTGTTGAACACCACGTGAGTCGTGTCCGCTTCGGCCGCGAGGCCCTTGATCTTGCCGGCCCATTCGCCGAGTTCCCTGTCGCTGTAGCGGTAGCCGAACTTCTCCTGGATGCTCTTGCTGTCCCACTTGTCCGAGTGGCCGTGCATGCGGACCAGGGCCAGGTCGCTGGTGGCCGCGAGCACCGGCGGAATGGAGCTCGGGTATCCCTGTGGCTCGTCCACGCACACGTAGGGCAGCGAGGAGTCCGCGAGGAACTTCAGCGTCTCCTTCTGGTTGTCCGGGGTCATCCAGGTCCGGTTGCGGAACTCCACGCACACCCGCCGCGGCGCGGCCCGCTCCGCGCACGCCACGATGTAGGCCTTGTTCGCCCGGGAGATCGGGAACCACGGCGGGAACTGCAGCAGGATCGCGCCGAGCTTGCCGGCTTCCTGCAGCGGCGAGAGCGCGGCGAAGAACCGGTCCCACGCCTGGTCGGCCACCGCCGGGTCCACGTCCTTGAGGTACACCCGGTCCTTCCCCGACTTCCCGGCGGCTTCGCGCAGGTCGGCCGGCATCGCCTTCACCGGCGTGGGGTGCTGGGTGAACAGGCTGAACGCCTTGATGTTGAACGTGAACCCCGCGGGGGTCCGCTCCCGCCACGCCACCGCGGTCTGCTCCGCGGGCAGCGCGTAGTACGTGGAGTCCACCTCCACCAGCGGGAACTGCCGGGCGTAATACCGCAGCCGCTGCTCGGGCGAATCCGCTTCCTTCGGGTACCAGCCGGAAGCGATCAGCGTCTTGTCGGTCCACCCCGCCGTGCCGACCCCGATCTGTCCCATGCCACCCAAGCCTAAGGACGCCGGGCCCGGAGCCATAGAGCGGCGGCGCCGGCCACGCCGGCCAGGCCCGCCCCCACAGCCGCCAGGGCCCCCGCCCGCGCCGCCGTCGACGGCGGGGCGGGCCGCGAAGCAACGGTACGTTCCGGATAAGGATGATCGAGAGCGATCATCCCGCCGATCGTGCAGTTCAGATCGCTGGCCATGTCCGTGGCCTCCCGTTCCGTGCGTGGCTGTATGGACGCCGCTACCCGAAGCTCGCCCGCCTATCCGCACGCCCGCGGCCCGGCCGGGTAGCGCGTTCGCGGCGGCCGGACGTCGGCCTGGCGCTCATCGATCTGGGCTAATCGCTGTCGTCGCCGGGGCTGTCGTCGCCGCGGCCGACCGAGGGCAGCATGCCGGAGATCGCGGACCGCATCGAGCGCAGGCCCGAGCGCGGGTTCACCTTGAGCGACGCGTAGGCGATGGCGCCGGTCGGGATCGGCAGCCAGAAGTTGACCAGCCGCCAGCCGATGACCCCCAGCGTGGCCACGCTGCGGGTGACGCCGAACCCGACGAGCAGCAGCGGGGTTATCGAGTCAACCACGCCGAGACCGCCAGGCGTCAGCGGCAGCGCGCCCGCCACGTTGGCGATCCCGTACGCGGCGAACAGCTCCACCGGGTTCACCAGCTTGCCGAACGCGGCCACGAAACACCACAGGGAAGCCGCGTCGAGCAGCCAGTTCAGCGAGGCCCACACCAGCGCCCAGGCGAGCACGCGCTTGTCGCGGGCCATCGTGGCGAACGTGCCGGCCGCCTCGAGGATGGCGCGCTCCACGCGCTCGCCGTTCAGCCCGGGGATCTTGTCGCCGGCCACGTGCAGGACCCGGGAAGCCATCCCGGCGCCCCTCGTGACGCCGAGCACCACGGCCGCGACGGCCAGCAGCACCACCGTCCCGATGATGGCGACCGTCCCGTAGATGGGCTGGAACCCGGCCAGCGCGATCGAGATCACGAGGGACAGCCACAACAGGACGTTCAGGACCACGGTGGAGCCCAGGCCCTTGGCCGCCATCATCACCGCCGCGTCGTTGCCCGAGATGCCCTCGTCGGTGAACAGCTTGTACCCGAGTGCCGCCGTGCCCAGCGTGCCGGCCGGGATGACGTGCGCGACCGCCGCGGCGGACAGGTCGATCCTGAACAGCACCGACAGGCTGGGCTTGGGGCCAGGCGGCAGCAGCACCTTGGTCAGCACCGCGTAGCAGAACAGCGACACGCCCTCGAGCAGCAGGCCGGCCGCGAGCCACACGGCGTTCACCCGGCCGAGCAGGTACAGGTCCTTGCTCGCGCCCACCAGCTCCGGCACCACGAGGTACTCGACCACAAGCAGCAGCACGAACAGCAGCACGCCGCGGCGCACCGGCTTGACCAGGAATTTCAGCCACGGCCGCAGCAGCCGCCAGCGACTCGGCGGTCGCTGCTGCTGCGTGCCCGGATCGTCCGTCAGCTCCGGGGCGTTTCCACCGTGGTCACCGCCGCCCATGTAACATGCCTACCCCGGTCCGTGGAGCTATCCGCCTGTTACAGGATGCGGATCGCGACCAGGCAGGCGTCGTCGCCCGTGTCGGACACCGCGCTGGAGAGGATCCGGTCCGCGACGCTGGCGGCGTCGGGGTCGGGCGCCGCGGGCGGGGCGGCGGCCGCGGTCAGCTCGCGCAGCGCGTCGCTGATCGACTCGTCGCGGCGCTCGATCAGCCCGTCGGTGAACAGCAGCAGCGTGTCGCCGCCCTGCAGCTGGAGCTTGGCCTCGTCATACTCGGCGTCCGGGTCGAGGCCGAGCAGCACGCCGCCGGGCAGCGGCAGCGTTTCGGCCGTCCCGCCGCGGACCAGAATGGGCGGCAGGTGCCCGGCCCGCGCCCACTGCAGCACGCGGGTGTCCGGGTCGTACCGCCCGCAGATGACGGTGCCGGCGATCCCCTCCGTCAGGTGGCAGGCCGCGTAGTTGAGGTGCCTGAGCAGCTCCGCGGGGCTCTCCCCCGTCGCGGCGAGCCCGCGCAGCGCGTTGCGCGCGGCGACCATGCCGGTCACCGCGTCGATCCCGTGGCCGGTGACATCCCCCACCACGAGCAGCAGGTCCTTTCCCGGCAGCAGCAGCGTGTCGTACCAGTCGCCGCCCACCAGCCGCCCTTGCTCCGCCGGGCG
>Ga0335073_10003489_pt1 | contig 21924 bp, 18 predicted proteins | sample Lox_Sample_22_FD_207093 | JGI IMG/M metagenome (GOLD analysis project Ga0335073, IMG submission 207093) | Soil microbial communities from Loxahatchee National Wildlife Refuge, Florida, United States - Lox_Sample_2.2 | ecosystem: Environmental > Terrestrial > Soil > Wetlands | place: USA...
AACCGGCTCGCCTCGTCGCGGCTGAACACGCCCAGGTCGGCGACGGTGTACCGGTTCCGCAACTCGCGCGCCGCCCGGTCCGCGGGGCCGGACGCCGTCATGCCCGCCCGGGCCGAGGCCTCAGGCCTGGTCACCGACTTCAGCCCAGTTCTTGTCGGTCTCCCAGACCCGGACCGACCGCAGCAGCCCGTCCGGAAGCTCCGGCTGCAGCCGCTCCCAGAACGCCTGGGCCAGGTTTTCGGCGGTCGGGATCAGCCCCTTGAGCCACGGGACGTCGGTGTTCAGGTTCCGGTGGTCCACATCGTGAATGACCTGCCTGCTGATGACGTCCGACAGCGTCTTCAGGTCGAAGACGTAGCCGCTGGCCTGATCGACCTCGCCGCCCACGACCACCTCGAGGACGTAGTTGTGCCCGTGCATGTTCGCGCACTTCCCGAACAAGCGCTGGTTCTCCGCATCGGGCAGATCCGGGTCGTAGAGCTGATGCGCGGCATTGAACGTTTCGCGGCGGCCAAGCAGGACGGTCATCAGGTTCGTCCTCTTTCGCGAGCTTTTCCTAACGATAGACCAAGTCTCCGTGCTGCGCAGCGCCCCGTGCGGGCGCTCAGCAACGCGACCACCCTCCATCCTTCCCCCGGATCCGCCGTAGACCCATGGCTCTCCAGCGCGCGTGGTACCGGGGCGTAAAAGACACTGGTCGGCAGATCCTCGGCGCGGTTCGTTCCCCGGACCGCGTCAGCGGGGAGAACATGGGGCGTGGCTCAGCGGTCGTCGGGGAACGGGATTGTGATCATCGGCGGTGGCATCGCGGGCGGCAACGCGGCCGCGACGCTGCGGGACGAGGGGTTCTCCGGGCCGGTGGTGCTGATCAGCCGCGAACGCGGCGTCCCGTTCGGCCGCCCGCCGCTGTCCAAGACCTACCTGCGCTCGGAGGAAGATCTCGACGGCTGGTACGTCAGGCCGGACGGCTGGTATGCCGACCACGATGTCGAGTTTCGCCGCGGAACCGGCGTGACCGCCGTCGATCCGGCCGGGCACACCCTCACCCTGGAGTCGGGGGCCGAGCTCGGCTACGAAAAGCTCCTGATCGCCACCGGCGGCCGCAACCGGAAGCTCCGGATCCCCGGGGCGGACCTGCCCGGGGTCCGCTACCTGCGCACGGTGGCCGAGTGCGATGCGATCAAGCAGGAGGCGCGGCCGGGCCGGCGCGCGGTGATCGTGGGCATGGGGTTCATCGGCTGCGAGGTGGCGGCCTCGCTGACCCAGCTCGGAGTCCAGGTGACCACGGTCTTCCCGGGCCAGGTCCCGCTCGGCCGGGTCCTCGGCGACGAGGTCGGCGCGCTGATCGGCGCCATTCACCGCGAGAAGGGCGTGGAGTTGCGGGCCGGGGAGCACGTCGCCGCCCTGGAGGGCGCGCAGCGCGTGGAGGCGGTGGTGACCGCCGAGGGTCACCGCATCGGGTGCGACTTCGTCGTGGCGGGCGTTGGCATCGAGCCGGCCGTCCCCCCGGCGGCGATCGAGCAGGACAACGGAATCCTGACCGACGAGCTGTGCCGGGCCAGCGCGCCCGACGTCTACGCGGCCGGTGACGTGGCGAACCAGCTGCACCCGCTGTTCGGGCGGGTCCGGGTGGAGCACTACAACAACGGTGAGAAGCAGGGCCGGGCGGTGGCCAGGTCCATGCTCGGTTCCACCGATCCGTACGACTACCTCTATACGTTCTGGTCCGATCAGTACGAGCACAAGATCGAGTACGTCGGCCACGTGACCACATGGGATGCGTTCGTGGTCCGGGGCAGCGTCGAGGAGCGCAAGCTCGTCGGCTTCTACCTGGCGGACGGGGTGGTGCGGGCGGCGGTCGGCCTCGACCGGGGCGGCGATCCCGAGCTGGACACCGACGGCGAGATGGCGGCCTGCGCCCGCCTGGTCTCGGCGAGAGCCCGGCCGTCTCCCGCGGTGCTGGCCGACGAGCGCACCGACCTGTGGTCGCTCGGCGGATGACGCCGGTGACGGCCGCGCTGGTGGTGGTGCCCGGGCCCGGCGACCAGGCGCACGTGTTGTCCCCTCCCGTGGACAGCGCGTCTGGCCCGGGAGTATCTATCGAAGAATGCGGGTCGTGGAGCTGTCAGATCACCCGTCCTTGCTGCTTCGCGAGGCGCGACAACGCCGCGGCGCCGAGGACCATGCCGAGCGGCGGAGGTTCGAAACCGCGCTCGCGCGGCATGGCCAACGCCTGGACCGGGCGGTCCGGGCGCGCGACCAAGCGCGCGCCCAGCACCGCTGGTGGGCCTGGCTGAGGGGCTCCCTGGCCGTGCGCCGGGAGCGGCGGCTGGCGCCCGCGCCGCCACGGCCACGCCAGCCCCCTTCCGACCGGGAAGCCATTGCCACGGCCGGAATCGAAGGCGAGCAACGGGTTGAACGTGGCCTCGGCGAGAGCCTGGGTGACGACTGGGTCCTGCTGCGCGGTTACCGCAACAGCCGCGGCGAGATCGACCACCTGCTCCTGGGCTCGCGGGGACTCTTCGCGATCGAGGGCAAGCACCGCAACGCGACCGTGCATTGCGCCGGTGACCGCTGGTGGTACATCAAGTACGACAAGTACAACAACCCGGTCGAGCGAGGCGAGATGGCCGATAAGAAAGGGCGCTCGCCGAGCCAGCAGCTCAATCAGCCCGCCGATCAGCTCGAGGGTTTTCTTCGCTCGCGAGGGCACCCGGTCCGCATACAGCGAATGGTTCTGCTGACTCATGAGCGCTCGCGGGTCGGGAGCTGCAGCGAGCCGACGGTGTACGTCACCGCCTCGACGACGCAGGTCATCAAGCTGATCCGCAGGTCACCGGCCGCTATCTCCGACGACGAACGGGCCCGGCTGGAACGCCTGATCGTCGGGGACCACGACCATGCCGCGCGGCGGACCCGCCCGAAGACCGGCGCGCGGAGCCCGGGGCATCCGCGCCCGCGGGCGCGCTAGTGCGCCGCCCGCCGGCCGCGCTGCCGGTCATCGACGTGGGCCCGCTGGTCGGTCGCGCGCCGGGCGCGGCGCGGGCGGCCGCGGCCGGGCAGATCCAGGCGGCCTGCCGCGAGCGCGGCTTTTTCTACGTCACCGGTCATGGCGTGCCGGCCGGGCTGCTGGACCAGCTGGCCGAGGCGAGCGCCGAGTTCTTCGCCCTGCCGGATGCGGACAAGCTGGAGATCGCGATGGAGCGCGGCGGCCGGGCCTGGCGGGGGTACTTTCCGGTGGGCGCCGAGCTCACCTCCGGACGGCCGGATCTGAAGGAGGGCCTGTACTTCGGCGCCGAGCTGCCGGCCGATGACCCGCGGGTGCTGGCCGGCGTCCCGCTGCACGGCGGCAACCTGTTCCCCCGGCAGGTTCCCCGGCTAGGCGCGCTGGTGCTGGCCTACCTCGACGCGCTGACCGGCGTGGGCCAGGCCGTGCTGGCCGGGATAGCGCTGAGCCTCGGCCTGGATGCCGGGTACTTCGCCACCGGGTACACCGCGGACCCGACGATCTTGTTCCGGATCTTCCACTACCCGCCGTCACCACCAGGGACCCAGGACTGGGGAGTGGGAGAGCACACCGACTACGGGCTGGTGACCCTGCTCGCCCAGGATCACAGCGGCGGCCTGCAGATCGCCGCGCCCGAGGGCTGGATCGACGCCCCGCCCATCCCAGGCACCCTGGTCTGCAACATCGGCGACATGCTCGACCGCCTGACCGGCGGCTGGTACCGGTCGACGCCGCACCGGGTCCGCAACGTCAGCGGCCACGGCCGGCTCTCGTTCCCGTTCTTCCTGGACCCGGGATTCGGCGCCGAGGTGCCGCCGCTCCCCGACCGGGCCGCCGCCGGCGACGACGGCCGGCGGCGCTGGGACGGACAGGACCTGCGCGCCTTCACGGGTACCTACGGCGATTACCTGCTCGGCAAGGTGTCGAAGGTGTTCCCCCAGCTCCGCCGGGACGTCCTGGAACGGGACGTCCCGGAATAGGTCATCGCGAGCTCGGCTCCCGTTGCCTGGCCGTAGATCGTGACGTAGTACGGGGTCGGTCCGGCCGCTAGATGGCGGGTGACGCCGGGGTGACGGCGGTGACGCGCCGGGGCAGGCGGACGGTGACGTCGAGGCCCCCGCTGGGCACGGCGGTGGCGTGCACGGTTCCGTTGTGGACGGTGGCGATGGACGACACCAGGGCCAGGCCCAGCCCGAAACCCTCGTGACGGGTGCGGTCGTCGAGCCGGGTGAACGGCAGGAACAGGCGTTCGACCATGTCGGCGGGAACCACCGGTCCGGTGTTGAGCACGCGCAGGACGGAGGTCGAGTCGCGGGTGGCCGTCGAGATCGAGACGGTGCCGCCCGCGATGTTGTACCGCTCGGCGTTGTCGAGCAGGTTGGCGACGAGCCGCTCGAGCAGCACTCCGTCGCCGGTCACCGGGGCTTCGTCGAGCGTGGTGGTCGTCGTGACGCCGTCGGCGGACCGCCCCTCGAGCGCGTCCTCGGCGACGGCGGCCAGATCGAGCGGGTCGGTGAGGGCCCGCGCCCGGTCGCCCCGGGCGAGGACCAGCAGCACGTCGATGAGCCGCTCGCAGTGATCGACGGCCTGGCGGACGTCGGCCGCCATCGACACCAGCTCCTCGAGCGTCGGTTCCGGCTTGGCCAGGACAACGTCCATCGTCGTGCGCATGACGGTCAGCGGCGTGCGAAGCTCATGGCTCGCGTTGGCGATGAACTGGCGCTGGCTGGTGAACGCGCGGTCGAGCCGTTCGAGCATCGTGTCGAAGGTGTCGGCGAGCTCGCGAAGCTCGTCGCGCGGGCCCTGCAGGGCGATGCGATGGGACAGGTTCTGCTCACTCGCCTCGCGGGCCGCGGCGGTGAGCCGGTGCACCGGCCGCAGGATGCGTCCGGCCACGATCCAGCCCGCGACCGCGGCGAGCAGCGTGGCTCCGGCCAGGCTGAGCAGCGAGTAGGTCAGCAGGTGGCCGAGCGTCGTGCTGCGCTGCGCCGACATCCCGGCCTGAACGCCGTTGGCATACACCGCGGCGCACTTCTGCATGGCGTCGTCGCCACGAGTCTGCACCGCCGTGAGGCAGCGCTCGACCGCCCCCTGAACCTGCGGCGGGGTCGTGGTGGGCGTCGCGCTGTGCAAGGTGTCCGCGACCAGCAGGTAGGTGATCGATACCAGCGCGGCCCCGCCCAGGACGAACAGCAGTGCGTAGAGCATCGTCAGCCGCGACCGGGCGCTGAGGTGGCTTCTCACAGCCGGTAGCCGACGCCGACGACGGTCTCGATCAGCGGCGGGTCGCCGAGCTTGCGCCGGAGCCGCCCGACGGTCACCGCGACCGTGTTGCTGAACGGATCGGCGTGCGCGTCCCACACGTGCTCGAGCAGTTCCTCGGCGCTGACCGCGGCACCGCCCGCGCCGGCCAGTCGCTCCAGCACGCCGAATTCCTTGCGGGTCAGGGTCAGCGGGACGCCGGCGCGGCTGGCACGGTGCCGGGCACGATCGACCACCAGGTCGCCCCGCTGCACGACCGCGGGCGAGCCGGGCCCGCGCCGCCCCAGGGCCCGGACGCGCGCGATGAGCTCGTGGAAGGCGAACGGCTTGCCGAGGTAGTCGTCCGCGCCCAGCTCCAGCCCGTCGACCCGGTCCTCGACGTCGGCGGCCGCGGTCAGCATCAGGATGCGGCTCTGCGAGCCGTCGCGCACCAGCCGGCGGCACACGCGGTCGCCGTGCACGGCCGGCAGGTCCCGGTCCAGGACGATCACGTCGTAGTCGGTGCTGATCGCGGCATCCAGGGCCGCCGCGCCGTCGTAGACCACGTCGACGGCGAAACCGGCGTCGCGCAGACCCTCGCCGATCCGGTTGGCCAGCGCAACGTGATCCTCCACGACCAACACCCGCACCTGCACATTGTGCGTCGGGCGGGATGACATCCACCTAACAATCACTGTTCGGCTCGTGTCACGGGCCACCCGCGACAGTGGAGGCCGTCCCGGCACCGACAACCTCGAACGGAGCGGTCCATGAATCCACCAGCCCGCCAGCGGGCACCGCGGACCGCGGCCGCCATCATCGCGGGAGCTGCCCTGGCCCTGCTGGCCACCGCGTGCAGCGGCGGCAGCCCGTCATCCAGCGGTTCCGGCGCAGGGAGCACGGGGGGGTCAGCGAGTTCCCGGGCGGTCGCCTTTTCCGGCTGCATGCGCTCGCATGGTGTGCCGGACTACCCCGACCCCGACCGCAACGGAACGCTGCCCAAGGCGATCCCGCAACGACTCGGGGTCAGCAGCGTGCGGTTCAATGCCGCCGAGCGAGGCTGCCAGCACCTGCTCCCGGCCACCGGCGGGTCGCTCACCGCCGCGTCACTCCAGCAGTGCTATCTGGCCGGCGACTGTCCGCAGGCCCTGGTGCAGCACGCGCTGAGCGCCGGGCGCGGATTTGCCCGGTGCATGCGCGCCCACGGCGTGACGAACTGGCCCGACCCCAGCATCGATGCGCAGGGACGCCCTTTGTTCAACATCAACGTGCCGCGTCCGACTCCCGCGCGGGTGAGCACCGCGATGGACGAATGCTCGCGCCTGGACCGCGAGGGCTCGCTGCTGGCCTGGGGTTAGGATCGGGCTGTGGGCGCGGTCGAGACCGATTACCTGGTCGTCGGCGCGGGCGCTGCGGGCCTGGCGTTCGCCGACGCGCTGATCGCCGCGTGCGATGCCGATGTGGTGATGGTGGACCGGCGGCACGGCCCGGGCGGCCACTGGAACGACGCCTACCCGTTCGTGCGCCTGCACGGCCCTTCGGCCTTGTACGGCGTGAACTCCCGGCCGCTCGGCAGTGTCGCGATCGACCAGGCCGGACCGAACGCCGGCTACTACCCGCGTGCGACGGCGGCCGAGATCTGCGCGTACTACCAGCAGGTGCTGGATGAGGAGCTGCTGGCCTCGGGGCGGGTACGGTTCTTCGGCATGTCCGAATACGGCGCCGCCGGGAACGGGCCCGAGTTCACCTCCCGGCTGACCGGGGAGACGACGGCGGTCCGGGTCCGCAAGCGGGTCGTGGACGCCAGGTATCTCGAGCCCTCGATCCCGGCGACTCATGTCCCGCCGTATGAGATCGAGCCGGGTGCGCGGCTGATCCCGGTCAACGACCTGGTCGCGGTGACCGGGCCGGCCAGCGGGTTCACGATCCTCGGCGGCGGCAAGACCGCGATCGACGCGTGCCTGTGGCTATTGGACGCCGGGGTGCCGCCCGAGGCGATCCGCTGGGTCAGGCCGCGCGATGCCTGGCTGCTGGACCGGGCGTTCCAGCAGCCGCTCGGACTTCTGCCGCGGCTGATGGAGGGGGTGTCGCTGTATCTGGAGGCCGCGGCCCAGGCCGAGGACGTGACCGACTTGTTCCGGCGGCTCGAGGCGTGCGGCCAGCTCATCCGGCTCGACCCCGGTGTCGAGCCGGGAATGTTCCGCTGCGCGACGGTGAGCCAGGACGAGCTGGTGAGCCTGCGCCGCATCGAGAACGTGATCCGCCTCGGGAGAGTCACGCGCATCGGCCCGGACCGGATCCAGCTGGCCGGCGGGTCGGCCCCGGCCGATCGCGGCCAGGTCCACGTGGACTGCTCGGCCGCCGGCCTGCGCACGAAGCCCGCCCGGCCGGTCTTCGGCGACGACATGATCACCCTGCAGCAGATCAGGGCCTGCCAGCCGGTCTTCAGCGCCGCTCTGACCGGTTACGTCGAGGCCACCCGCGACGACGACGCGAGCAAGAACCTGATCTGCCCCGCGAACCGGTATCCCGACGCAGCGGCCGACTGGATCCCGGTCACCCGCACCGCCCAGCGCGCCGAGATCACCTGGGCCACCGATCCCGACCTGTCGGCCTGGATGCAACGATCCCGGCTCAACGCCACCAGCGGCATGGCCGATCACCACGAAGACCCGCAGATGAAATCAGCGCTCGGCCGGTACTTCAGCAACATCGAGCCCGCGATCAACAAGCTGGAAACGCTGATGGCCGGAGCGGGCGACGGCCGGCGCTAGGGCACATGGGCTCGCACGGCCGGCGGGCCAGCGCTCGGCCGTCTGATCGACCGTTTCTACGACCGCGTCGAGCGTGACGACCTGCTCAGTCCGTTGTTCCCTGGCGGGGTCAGCGAAGAACACCGGGAGCACGTGACCACCCGGATGACCCGGAGTTCCGCGCCGCGCTCGTGGGCGACCTGGAGTGGGGCACCCGCCTGGCCACTGGGGCGTCGCCCCGCTGCCGTACCAGCCGTGAGATAAGCCGGCCGGTCCGCCGCTGACCGGGGAGCCGGCGCCGGCGCTCGCACGATTTGCCGTGCGCAATTAGCTCCGTCTTCTGCCGCATCCCTGCCCGATGCTTCGTTAGCGTGCCGGGATGCTCGGGACCGGCTGGACCGAGGTCGTTGCGCTGGTGACGGCCTTTGCGATCGCGGTGCTGGCCACTCCGGCGGGTGTGTCGGGCGCCGTGCTGCTGTTGCCGTTTCAGGTGAGCGTGCTCGGTACCCCGAGTCCGGCGGTGACCCCGACCAACCTGCTCTATAACGTGATCGCCACGCCCGGGGCGCTGTACCGGTACTGGCGGCAAGGGCAGTCCGGCGGCCGCCTGGCTATGGTGCTCGTCGCCGGAACGCTGCCCGGTGTGGTCGCCGGGTCGATCATCCGCGTCAGGCTGCTGCCCGGCCCTCGCGTCTTCGACGTGGTCGTCGCCGCCGTTCTGGTCCCGCTTGGCACCTGGCTGGCCCTCACCCGCCCGCCCCGCCCGCAGGATGAGGACCGCCCGCTCCGGCCGGTTCCGGTTCCGGCGCTGATCGCGCTGGCGGCCTTGGTGGGCTGTGTTGGCGGAATCTACGGCATCGGCGGCGGCTCGATCCTGGCCCCGATCCTGATCGGGGCCGGCCGGCGGGCCGCCGAGGTCGCCCCGGCGGCGCTGGCGTCGACGTTTGTGACCTCGGTCGCGGGCGTGATCACCTTCACGGTCTTGTCCCTGCACCAGCACGGCTCGGTGGCACCGGACTGGCCGACCGGCGTCGCGCTGGGAGCCGGCGGGCTGGCCGGCGGATATACCGGAGCCCGGGTCCAGTCCCGTCTGCCCGATGCTCTGATCCGTCGCCTCGTTGGCATCCTGGTGTTCGCCATCGGCGCCCGCTACCTGTGGTCAGGCCTCAGGCTGTTAGCTGTCTAGCAGCCGGCGGGCGGCTGTCGGGTCGTGGGCGGGCAGCACGACCAGGCCCGGCTGCTGCCGTGCCAGGGCGAGGACCTGGCGCGAGCTTTCCGCGAGCCGCCGCCGGTTGCCCACGCCGGGAAGCTGGCCGCGCTGGATGATCTCGGCCCCGTAGGTGAGATCCCCGGCGAGCAGCAGCGGGGGCTTGCCGGTGCGGCGGACCAGCAGCGACATCGAGCCGGCGGTGTGGCCGGGGGTGGGCAGCAGCACCAGCGAGCCATCACCCGTCACATCCAGTGATTCGGTGAAGGGCGCCAGGCCGGGGTCATTGGCGGGTTCCATGCTGACTTGGTGCCAGGTCAGTCCCGGCAGCTGGATGTGGCTGCGCAGGAAGCCGCGCAACTCCGGGCCTGGCTTGGCCAGTTCGGCCCATTCCGCCGCTGAGACCAGCAGGTCTGAGCTGGTCAGCTCGGCCAGCCCGCCAATGTGGTCTTGGTGCAGGTGCGACACGATCGCTGTGCCGACATCGGAGGGAGAGTATCCGAGCGTGCCGAGCTGGGCGGTGAGCGTGTCGTGCTCGCCGACGTCAAAGCGGGCGAGCCGGTCATATATGTGGCCGGTGAAGCCGCCGGGGAAGTACGCGTTGTCGGTGACCGAGGCCCGGTCTTGCCCGGTGTCGAACAGGATCAGCCCCGTGGCGTGCTCGATGACATAGACGTTGATCGGCCGCGGCGGCGTCCACTGCCGGGAGGTGAGCAGCCACCAGTACAGCGGCTTGCGCGTGCCGTAGGGGTGCTCGGGGCGGATCCGCACGGTGCCGGTGCTGATCACCGACACGGCCTTCACCGCCCCCGCCGATCCGGGCTCGGCCCGTGATATCGCGATCGGATTGCTCATGGCTGGGACCTCGTTCCTTCCTGGCCACTGCCCGGTTCCGGGCCTGACCCCAACCAGGCTGCCGCCACCTCGCGGCGCTTTCAGTGACACTGGTCGCGCGCGCGACGACCGAAGTCACACGCCGGCCGGGCCCCCAGATTCGGCGTACAGCCGGGCGGCGTCGAGGATCACGACCGAGTCCGCCGCGGTGGCCACGATCCCGGCGACCCGGAAATCGCGCAGCACGCGGGCCACCACCTCGCGGACCGACCCGGCCGCATCAGCCAGTTCCTGCTGGGAGACGCGGGCTACCAGGCGGCCACGCGGGTGCTGCTGGGCAGAGGCAAGATCAAGCAGATGGGCGGCGACGCGCTGCCGCACCGAGCCGAACGCGTTGACCGCGGTCTGCTCTAGGGCGTCGTACAACCTGCGGCTCAGTTCCTCCGCAATCGCCCAGCCCACCCGCGGGTCGCTCCGCGCGGCCGCGGTCAGCGTCCGCAGGCTGATCCGGAACAGGCTGGACGGCTCCACCGCCTGGACACCGGTGCTGGCCGGCCCGCCGACCAGGACCGCAATACCGAGCACGTCACCGGGCCGGGCGTAGCGAACCGTGACCTGCCGGCCCTCCGCTGACATCAGGTACACCCGCAGCAGGCCGCCGACGACCAGCGCCGCCCGCGGGCTCGATCCGGCCCGGTACACCGTCGTGCCCGCCGGGTAGTCGGCGCGCTCGCCTTCCTCCCGCAGCCTGCCAGCCAGTTCTGACGGCAGGTCCGCCAGGAAGCTGCGCGCCAGGGCGTCATCTACGTCCTGGTCGGCCATGTCTCCGACGTTAGCCTGCCCGGCTGTTGACACGACGCGTTCACCCCCGCGCGGCCTGCGACGCCCACACTGAGCACTTACCCGACGCCGAGACCTGGCCATAACAACGCCCATTTGCCGACGTGGGCTGGGTGCTGGTGGTCAATGGCCGACTCGGCACCGCTGCCGGAGAGGACGGAAACCAAAATGACCAACTCGGATGAGTCACGTGAGCATCCGCATGGCGCAACCGGATCACCGCAGCAGCCCGGCCGACGGTTCGCGCCAGGTCTCAGCCGGCGCCGCTTCCTGCAGGTCACGGGGCTCGGTGCTTCCGCGGCCGCGGCCGTCGGCATCGGCGGCGGCTCAGCGTTCGCGGCGGTAGACGGCAGCTCGGCGGCGGCCAGGGCGCTGCCCAAGGGCTGGAACGGGACCATCGCCGACGTGAAGCACGTCGTGATCCTCATGCAGGAGAACCGCTCCTTCGACCACTACTTCGGGACGCTGCGCGGGGTGCGCGGGTACGGCGACAAGCAGGCCCTCACCTACCAGAACGGCACCACCGTCTTCCAGCAGCCGGACAAGGCGCGCACTGACCTTGGCTACCTGCTCCCCTACAACCTCACCGACCAGACCGACGGCGACCTCGACCACGGATGGGTCGGCGACCACGAGGCCCGCAACGGCGGGCTGTGGAACAACTGGGTACCGGCCAAGACCGAAGAGACGATGGGCTACTTCACCCGTAACGAGATCCCGTTCCAGTACGCGCTGGCCGACGCCTTCACCGTCTGCGACGGCTACCACCAGGCGATCATGGCCCCCACCAGCCCGAACCGGATGTACTTCTGGACCGGGACGTCCTCCGGCTGGACCAGCAACCCGGACGACTACACGGTCGACTTCGGGCCCGCCGCGGGGACACCCGAGGTGACGACCTACCCTGAGCTGCTCCAGAGGGCCGGAGTCAGCTGGCAGGTCTACGCCAACAACCAGGTCGGCGACAGCGGCAGCTTCCCCGAATATTTCCTGGGCGACTACGGCGACAACCCGCTGTGGTTCTACCAGCAGTACAACACCACCAACAGCACCCAGGGCGGGACCGGCGCGCTCGCGTCCCGCGGGGCGGTAACGCCGTGGCAGAGCGAGGCGGGCGCCCCGCCGATGAGCGAGACCCACGCCGCGTACGTGCTGTCGTCGTTCATCAACGACGTCAAGCGCAACAAGCTCCCCCAGGTTTCATGGATCGTCGCCCCGGCCGGCTACTGCGAGCACCCGTCCTACACCCCCGACTATGGTGCGCACTATGTGAACACCGTGCTCCAGACGCTGTTCTCCAACCCCGGCCTGTGGCAGAACACGGCGCTGTTCATCACCTACGACGAGCACGACGGGTTCTTCGACCACCAGCTCCCGCCCTTCCCCGAGACAACCGTCACCGACGAGTACATCGACGGACTGCCGATCGGCCCCGGGACCCGCGTCCCGATGCTCATCTGCTCGCCATGGACCCGGGGCGGCTACGTCGACTCCAACGTCTACGACCACACCTCGATGCTGCAGTTCCTGGCCGCCTGGACCGGGGTGAAGCCGGCCAACGTCACCTCGTGGCGGGCGTCGGTGACCGGCGACCTGACCAGCGCGTTTGACTTCAAGCACCCGGACTTCTCGATCCCGAGGATCCCGACGCTCGACCAGACCTGGGCCCTGACCCAGCTCACCGGCGGGTCGACGGCCCCGCCCGCCGAGGGCGCCCAGAAGATGCCCGCCCAGGAACCCGGCACCCGGCCGCACCGCCCGACGGTCTACCAGCTGCACGCCGACGTGACCGTTAACCGCAAGACGAGCCAGGTCACCGCCGCCCTGGCCAACACCGGCAAGGTCGGCGCCTCGTTCGCCGTCTACCCCGACGCCTACCTGCCCTTCACCCCCACGCCGGTCACGGTGCTGCCGCACTCCCCGGGCTCCTACGTCTGGGACGCGACGCTGACGCTCGGCAAGTACGCGTTCTCGGTCTACGGTCCCGACGGGTTCGTGACCAGCTTCGCCGGCACGGTGGTGCCGGCCGGCCAGGGCGCCGGCCCGGTGCCGGTCGTCACCGCCGCCCTGCGGGCCACCGCGGTCGAGCTCACGCTGGCCAACGAGGGCAAGACCGACATCGTCTACACCGTGACCAAGAACGACTACGAGGGCACGACCAGGAAGGTCAGCGTGAAGGGCGGCAGCGCCAAGACCGTCAGCTGGCCGGCCAACCAGGACGGCTACTACGACGTGGTGATCACCGCCAGCACCGGTGACGGCTTCCGCCGCCGGTACGCGGGCCGCATCGCCTGAACGCCAGGATCAACGTGGCGCCTGGGGCCGGGCCTCAGGCGCCACGTGCTTCCGCCGCGCGCAGACGGAATTAGAAGCCGACGGCTACCTGCACGTACTGCGCGTCGGTGCTGTTGAAATCGGAGGACTGGCCGTTGTCATCGTCGTAGGCGAAGCCGTACTGCAGGCCGTTGACGGCGACCGAGTGCCAGAACGCCGAGTAGTAGTTGCACGGCGGGTTCTGGTAGTAGTCGGCGGGCGTGTTCTGGACCGTGGTCGAGAACTGCGCCACGCAGCGGTTCAGGCCCGCGCACAGGGTCGGGTCGCCGCTGAGGTTCGGGCTGCCCCCGCCGGAGCACCCGAAGACCTCCTGCGTGGTTTCGGTGGCGCCCACCGAAGCCGCGTACGAGGTCATGTAGTTGGCGTCCGCTCCCCCCGGCTGGAAGGCCGCGACGTCGCCGGGCGCCGGGATGGCGTACGGCGCGTCCACGGTCGCGAGCTGCTGGAACGGCGCGGGCACCGAGTTCTCGAACTGCTGGAACAGGGCGGTCCTGCTCTCGGAGAACACCTGATCGTCCTCACCGACCACGACGTCGCTGCCGTCGGAGTTGTGCAGGTGGATCGCCAGCGGCAGCCGGAACGCGTCGACGCGCGAGGTGTCGGCGTTGATCGTCGTGCCGCTCGAATTCAGCTCGATGAAGTCGTAGTACTGACTGGTGGCCGATCCGAGGTAGAAGTAGATCCGGCAGGAGTTGCACGAGGTCATCGTGTAGTAGGGCGACTGGGCGATCGATTCCTCGACGCCGTTGACGTCCCAGTAGACCTCGCTGTCGGGGTACTGGCCATTGGTGGCGTTGAGGAAGTCGAACTCGATGGCACCGGACGCGCTCGGGATGCTGCTCGTGTTGCCCCAGAACCCGGACGGGAACCCGCCGTAGCTGCCGCCGCCTGAGCCGGCCGTGGCGAACGTCATGTAGTGGATGTTCCAGCCGGGATTGTCCTGGTCAACGGTCAGGGTCTGCACGCCGGCCGGCAGGGTGACGCTGGCCGTGACCGTCGTCCAGGTCTGGTAGCCGCCGGTCGCCGGCACGGTGACGGGGCCGGTGAGGCTGGTTCCCGCGGAGTTGGCGACGTGCAGCCCGTCGGTGACCGCGCCCGGCGCGGCCAGGCGCAGGCTCAGGGCATACGTGCCCGCGGAGGCCACGTTGACCGTGTACTTGAACCACTGCCCGGCCGCCGTCCAGCCGATGTCATACCCGCAGCCGGTGTCCGAGCACACCTCCAGGTCGACGCCGTCGGACCGGTAGCTGTCGGCGGTGCCGTTGACCGAGGTGACGTTGTAGGCCACCCCCTGCCCGCCGGTGTCGTAGTTCGCCGCCTGCACCGGGCCCGGCACCGCCGCCGGGGTGCCTCCGTAAGGGCCCTCGCCGGTACCGCCTGCCGCCGCGAACGTCATGTCGTGGATGTTCCAGCCATTGCTGTCCTGATCGACGGTCAGCGTCTGCACGCCGGCCGGCAGACTTACGCTGGCGGTGACCGTGGTCCAGTCCTGGTATCCGCCCGTGTTCGGGACGGCGATCGGGCCGCTGAGATTGGCGCCGGCCGCGCTGGCGATGTGCAGCGCGTCGGTCACCCCGTACGGCGACGACAGCCGGATGCTGATGCTGTAGGTGCCCGCGGAGGCCACGTTGACCGTGTACTTGAACCACTGCCCGGCCGCCGTCCAGCCGATGTCATACCCGCAGCCGGTGTCCGAGCACACCTCCAGGTCGACGCCGTCGGACCGGTAGCTGTCGGCGGTGCCGTTGACCGAGGTGACGTTGTAGGCCACCCCCTGCCCGCCGGTGTCGTAGTTCGCCGCCTGCACCGGGCCCGGCACCGCCGCCGGGGTGCCGCCATAGGGGCCTTCGGTGGCACCCAGCGCCGCGCTGCGTGTGCCGCCCGCCAGCGCCAGGACGGCCATTACCGCGACCGCAAGGACCCCAGGACCCATGCGACCCCGGCGTAACCTGCGACGCCGGGACCTCGTCAGCCGGGGGACGTGGGCTGATCCCATCTCTCTAACTCCTCTTCTCATTCCCGGGGCCAGGCCGATGCTCAGATAACTCTCCAATTCGGAACTTATATTAAGTAGTGATTTAACAGCGTTTGCCAGGCTCGTCAAGGGCCGGCCGTTAGAAGGACATGGTGCGCGGCGCAGGGCACGCGCACGATTCCGTTGAACTGGTCGCGAAGCTCGAAAGGCTCAGACGGAAACCAGGTCACACACGAAGATCAGGGTCTCGCCCGGCGCGATCGCGCGGCCGGCGCCGCGGTCCCCGTAGGCCAGGCCCGGGGGGATCACCAGCTGCCGGCGGCCGCCGACCCTCATCCCCTGCACACCCTGGTCCCAGCCGGCGATGACGTGCCCGCGACCGAGCTGGAAGGACAAGGGCTCGCCGCGGTCCCAGCTGGCGTCGAATTCCTCGCCCGTGGAGTACGCGACCCCGACGTAGTGGACCTCGACCCGGTCACCCGGCGCCGCCACGGGGCCGTCGCCCTCCCAGATGTCCGTGATTTCCAGTTCGGCCGGCGGCTCGCCGCCGGGAAAGTCGACCTCAGGCTTGCCGACGCTCATACTCGCCTCTCTCCATAGCTCTGTCCGCACGCCGGCCTAGCCAGCCAGGCGTGCATTCGCCCCCGGGTGAGTTCGCTCCACCTCGCGCAAGGTTATGCGGCCACGCCTAGGCCCGACTGGCGAAGCGCCACCACGACGTGTGAGTCTTCGGAGATGAAACCGCAGCCACCGGCCGCGCCCGCCGTCCGCGTGCGTGACGTGGTCAAACGTTTCGGCGCGACCGTGGCCCTTTCCGGTGTTGACCTGGACATAGCGGGCGGATCGGTGTTCGGCCTGCTGGGCCCGAACGGGGCCGGTAAGACCACGCTGGTGCGGATCCTGGCCACGTTGCTGCGCCCCGACTCGGGCCAGGCGGAGGTCCTCGGCCACGACGTGGTACGTGAGCCCGGCGCGGTGCGTGAACTGCTCGGCCTGACCGGGCAGTTCGCGGCCGTGGACGAGCTGCTGACCGGGCGCGAGAACCTGCAGATGTTCGGCCGCCTGTTCGGGCTTCCACATGAGGAGGCCGACCGCAGGTCCGGCGAGTTGCTGGAGCGTTTCGACCTGGCCGGCGCGGCGAACCGTCCGGCGCGGACCTATTCCGGCGGGATGCGGCGACGGCTGGACCTGGCATCCAGCCTGGTCTCACGGCCGCGGATCTTGTTCCTGGACGAGCCGACCACCGGGCTGGACCCGCGCAGCCGCAACGAGATCTGGACCATCGTCCGGGAACTGCGGCGCGAGGGGACGACGCTCTTGCTGACCACCCAGTACCTGGAGGAGGCCGACGAGCTTGCCGACCGGATCGCGGTGATCGACCACGGGAGGGTGATCGCGGAGGGCACCGGGCCCGAGCTCAAGGAACGGGTCGGCGGCCAGATCCTGGAGGTGGAGCTAACCAGCGCGGCGCAGCGCGACCGGGCGTGCGCGGCGCTGGCCCGTGTGGGCTGCAAGGAGCCCGCACCGGACGAACGCGCGGACCGGCTCACCCTGCCCGCACCGCGTAACGGCCTGGAGATGATCGAGGAGGCCGCCGCCGAACTGCGCCGGGCAGGCATCGGCGTCAGCGATCTCGGGCTGCGCAGCCCCACCCTGGACGACGTCTTCCTCCAGCTGACGGGCGCGCAGCCGGGCGGCAACGGCCAGGCCTCGCCCGGCAGGAACGGCCAGACCTCGCCCGGCAGGAACGGCCAGACCACGCCCGGCAGGAACGGCCAGACCACGCCGGGCACAGACGGCCGGGAAGCGCGACAGGCCGGTGTCCCGCCGGGCGCGCGGACCGCGGCGCCGCAGCCTGCCGTCGAGCGAACCGCCAAGCCGCGCGCGCCGGCTCGCGGACCGCGCCGCCCGTTCCGGCAGGCGGCCCGGTCGGCGATCTCCGACGGCGCCGTCGTCACCCTCCGCAACCTGCGCCACTTCATCCGCCAGCCCGAGCTGCTGATCTTCTCGACAATCCAGCCGATCATGTTCGTCCTGCTGTTCGTCTACGTGTTCGGCGGCGCGGTCGGCCGCTCCTTGCCACCGGGGGTCTCCTACGTCGACTTCCTGCTGCCCGGGATTTTCGTCCAGTCGGTGACCTTCCGCGCGTCGCAGACGGCGGTCGGGCTGTCCGAGGATCTGCAACGCGGGGTGATCGACAGGTTCCGGTCGATGCCGATGTCTCGCTCGGCCGTCCTGGTCGGCCGGACCGCGGCCGACCTCGTCCGCAATATCCTGATCGTCGTCTTGATGATCGTGGTCGGATACGCCGTCGGCTTCCGGTTCACCGGCGGGCCGGGTGGCGCGCTGGCCTCGGTCATCGTCGTAGCTGCCTTCGGCTTCGCGCTGAGCTGGATCTTCGCGTTCGTCGCGCTCACGGTCCCCGGCGCCGAGGCGGCACAGTCGGCGGGCTTCGTCGTGGTCTTCCCGCTCGTGTTCGCCAGCTCGGTGTTCGTGCCGGTCGCCACGTTCCCGGGCTGGCTGCAGGCCATCGCGAAGGTCAGCCCGGTCACGCTGACCACCAACACCGCCCGGTCGCTCGCGCTCACCGGCATGCCGACCTCGCTGGGACCGACCGTGGCATGGATCGGCGGCCTGCTGGCCGTATCCGTACCGTTGTGCGTCTGGCGCTACCGGCGGATGAGCTGACACCACGACGAAGAATGAACCGGCCCGCCGCTGCGCGCCCGGCCCGCGCCGCGCCCGGTCATCCCGCGCTTCTCGGCCGGCCGGCTGGAGACGATCACGTCATGACATTCCCGGTGCGACCAGGCCCGCCTGGTAAGCGGTGATGACGAGCTGTACCCGGTCCCGGGCGCCCAGCTTGGCTAGCAGCCGGGCCACGTGCGTCTTGGCGGTGCCGACGGTGATGTACAGCGCGGCGGCGATCTCGGCGTTGGACATGCCGAGGCCCACCAGCCTGAGCACCTCACGCTCACGGTCGGTGATCCCGGTGAGCTCCCGGGGCTTGCGGCCGGTGCCGGGCTGGCTGACGAACTGCCCGATCAGGCGGCGGGTGACGCCGGGCGCGATCATCGCGTCGCCGGCCGCGACGACGCGGATCGCGGTCAGGATGTCCTCCAGCGCCATGTCTTTGACCAGGAACGCGCTGGCCCCGGCCCGCAGCGCGCCGTAGACGTAGTCATCGTCGTCGAACGTGGTGAGCACGAGCACCCGGGCGCGCGTATCGCCGGCGGTGATCAGCTGGGTCGCCTCGATGCCGTCCATGCCCGGCATGCGGATGTCCATGACCACCACGTCGGGGTCGATGTCCCGGGCGAGCCGGACCGCCTCGGTTCCGGTTCCAGCCTCGCCGGCCACGTCGATGTCGGGTGTCTGCTCGATCAGCCTGCGCAGGCCCGCGCGGACCAGCGGCTGGTCGTCGGCCAGGATGACCCGGACGGTCATCGGGCCGGCGCGGGCACCGGCAGCCGGGCGGCGACGCGGAACCCGCCGCCGGGCCGCGGGCCGGCCGAGAAGTCGCCGCCGAGCAGGGCGGCGCGCTCGCGCATGCCGGTGATCCCGTAGCCGGTCCCGGCCGCGCTGCCGCCGCACCCGCTGTCGGTGACCTCGATCGAGAGCTGCCCGTCCTGCTGGCCGATCGACACCCGGCACTGGTCGGTGCGGGCGTGGCGGACCACATTGGTGACGGCCTCCTGGACAATGCGGAACGCCGACAGGTCGATGTCCGCCGGGAGCGGCTCCCGGCTGCCGCGCCAGTCCACGTCAAGCTCGACTCGCACGCCCGCGTCCAGAGCCGTGGCGGCCAGCCGGTCGATGTCGGCCAGGCCAGGCGCCGGGCCCAGCGGTGCCAGCCAAGACCCGGGCTCTGGCTCGGCGCGGCGCAGCCCGGTCACCATCCGCCGGAGCCCGGACAGCGTCTCCCGGCTGGTGGCCTCGATGGCCGCCAGGGCCTCGCGTGCCTCGCCGGGACGGGCGTCGAAGACCCTGCGGCCCGATCCTGCCTGGATCGCGATGATGCCGGTGCTGTGCGCCACCAAGTCGTGCAGTTCGCGGGCGACTCGCAGCCGTTCCGCCATTGTGGCCTGGGCGGCCGTTTGGGCCCGGACCAGCTCGGCCCGCGCCTGCGCCTGCCGGATCGAGTGTCCGATGAGCCAGGCAACGATCATGAACAGAGGCACGGCGATCGCGGCCAGGTGTATCGCCGACCCGCCCAGGCTGCCACCCCGGAGCGGCCCCAGAGCGGGCACGGCCAGGAGCGGAATCAGCAGGCCAGCGGCGGCCATGGCGGCGGCGGTCACCGAGACCCTGCTGGTGCGTGTCGCCGCTATATAGCAGGCCTCAAGGCCGAGGACGCAGGCGAACACGACCAGCGCGTACGACGGCCTCGGCTCCAGCAGCATGCTCGCCACCGATCCCCCGAGCGTCACGGCCAGCGCCGCCAGCGGCCAGCGGCGCAGCAGCAAAGCGGAAGCCACCAGGGCGCAACCGAATACCAGCAACCCCCACCTGATCATTGGCGCCTCCAGCCCGCCGGGTCATCCTCACCGCGATCGTAACCGCGTGGTCATGCCGGGTCGTCTGCCCGCGGGCATACACCCCCGGGCTCATGCGGCACCATGCAGATGGGTCCGCGGGCAGACGCGGCGCGCCCCCGAACCGCGGCATCTTGTCGCCATGAACGCGAGCATCGAGATTGACGGACTGCGCAAGCGGTTCGGCTCGACACAGGCGCTGGACGGGATGACGTTCGCGGTCCGTCCCGGCCAGGTGACCGGCTTCGCCGGGCCGAACGGCGCCGGCAAGTCGACCACCATACGCGTCGTCGTCGGCCTCGACGCCCCCGACGCGGGCACCGCCACCATCGGCGGCCGCCCGTATCACTCGCTGACCAACCCCCTGGGCCACGTCGGGTCGCTGCTGGACGCCGGCGCGCTGCAGCCCAGCCGCAGCGCACGCAACCACCTGCTCTGGCTGGCCCACTCCCAGGGCCTCAGGGCCGGCCGGGTCGATGAGGTGATCGCGCTGTCCGGGCTGCAGCCCGCCGCGCGGCGCAGGGCCGGCGGGTACTCCCTGGGCATGCGGCAGCGGCTCGGCATCGCCGCCGCGCTGCTGGGTGACCCGGCGGTGCTGATCTTCGACGAGCCGTTCAACGGCATGGATCCCGAGGGCATCGTCTGGATGAAAGGCTTCCTGCGATCGCTGGCGGCGCAGGGCCGCGCGGTCCTGGTGTCCAGCCACCTGATGAGCGAACTGCAGGACACCGCCACCCACCTGGTTGTCGTCGGCCGCGGCAAGGTGATCGCCGACACCTCCGTCGCCGATCTGATCGCCGCCGCCTCCGGCAACCACGTCACCCTGAGCACCACGGCACCGGCCGACGCGATGACCGTGCTCGCCGGTGCCGGGGCTGACGTCACTCTCACCGGTTCCGGCGTGCTCAACGCGGCAAACCTTTCCTCAGAACGAGTGGTGGCCGCTCTCACCAGCCACGCGATCCCCTTCAGCGAGGTCACCGCCCACCGGGCCACCCTCGAACAGGCCTACATGGAACTAACGCGCCAGAGCGTCGAGTACCGGGCGGAGGCGACATCATGACGACCGGCGCCATGACACCGCACCGCTCTCCGCTGACCCCGGAGCGGGACAGCTTCTGGCGCCTGGTGCACGCCGAGTGGACCAAGTTCCGCACCGTGCGCGGCTGGGTGATCGCGGTGCTCGTCACGATCGCGGCGATCGCCGCCTTTGTGTTTGTTGCCATAGGCGTAGGCAGGTCGTGCGTCGGGTCCGGCGGGCCGTCGGCCTGTCCGGCACAGCCGACCGGGCCTGGCGGTGTGCCGGTCATAGACGCGTTCTACTTCGCGCACCAGCCGGTGACAGGGAACGGCACGATCACCGCGGCGGTGACGTCGCTCACTGGCCAAACCCTTACCGGCACAAACCAGGTGGCGCCCGGCGGCCTGGAGCCGTGGTCCAAGGCCGGGATCATCATGAAGGCGAACACGACGCAGGGCTCGGCGTACGCGGCGATGATGATCACCGGGTCCAACGGCGTGCGGATGCAATGGGACTACGTCAACGACACGCCCGGTCTGGCCGGCCGCGTGTCCGCGTCCGCGCCGCGCTGGCTGCGGCTGGTCCGCCACGGCCGCACGATCACCGGGTACGACTCCGCCGACGGCGCGCACTGGACGCTGGTCGCCGCCGTGACCCTCCCGCGGCTGACCTCCACCATCCAAGCCGGGCTCTTCGCCGCCGGCTCTTCGTACGACTCCAACCTCGGTACCCGGGCTACGGGCGTCTTCCGCCACATCGGGCTCTCCTGGCCCGCCACCGGATGGACGGGCACCAACGTGGGCGGCGTCCTCGGCTCGAGCGGCGTGCCGCTGCCCGGCACGCTCCGCCAGAGCGCGGGCACGATAGCCGTCGCCGGCTTCGGCGACATCAGCCCGGCCGCCGGGAACGCGTACGGCGGAAATGGCGTATCCCTCCAGCGGGCACTGGCCGGGACGTTCTTCGGGCTGATCCCGCTGATCGTGGTGGCCGCGATGTTCATCACCGCCGAGTACCGGCGCGGGCTCATCCACGTCTCGCTGACCGCCGCACCCCGCCGCGGCCGGCTGCTGGCCGCGAAGGCCGTCGCGATCGGCGCGGTCGGTTTCGTCACCGGGCTGCTCGCCGCCACCCTCGCGCTCGCCGTCGGCATGCCCCTGCTACGCCGGGCCGGCGGCCT
>Ga0335073_10003490_pt1 | contig 21919 bp, 18 predicted proteins | sample Lox_Sample_22_FD_207093 | JGI IMG/M metagenome (GOLD analysis project Ga0335073, IMG submission 207093) | Soil microbial communities from Loxahatchee National Wildlife Refuge, Florida, United States - Lox_Sample_2.2 | ecosystem: Environmental > Terrestrial > Soil > Wetlands | place: USA...
TCGGAGAATTGTCCTGGTCGCTCGCGTGATCGAGGTCAAGTCCGGTTAACCTACGTCTCGAGATCGAAGTTCATCGATGGTCGGTATAAGGAGGAAATCACCAATGAAAAATGACCTCGTGGAGCTGGAGGGCGCGCAAACCCAGCGCCTCGCCGAGGCTGGAGGTGGCGATCGCCTGATCGAGCCCTCGCTCCGTTAAAATTGCAAAGAAAAATGGGGCTCAAAACCCCTCTTTGCGCTTAACGCTCTCAAGAAGGTTCATCGCTTATAACGTAGTTACTACTGGCGATGAGGCTCTTTAGCCCGAATCCGACTTATGGAGGGGATGTTTCGATGCGCTTTATTCGCAGATGCTTCATGGCGGCGACTTACGTTGTGGTCTTTCTCGGCTCGGCGCAGGCGGCCACCACCGTTGATCTCGGTGTCACCAACGTGCTGTCGATCCCCGACAACGGCAACGGCAATATTCTAATTGCCCAAAGCGCCAAGCTCGCTCAGACCGCAACCATCGAGAGCCTGTCTTTTTACGTCACCGCCGCCAGCGGACAGCTGGTCCTCGGGATTTATGACGCCACCGGCCCCGGCGGCGGGCCGGGCATGCTCAAAGCCTCGACGCTCAGCTTTACCCCAAAGACAGGCTGGAATTCGGCCAACGTCGTAACGCCTGTCTCATTGGCCGCCGGCGCCTACTGGCTGGCTTACCTGCCAAGCAGCGGTAATCTTAGTTTCGTGAGAGGCTCAGGCAACTGCACATATTACAGCTATAATTTTGGCAGCCTACCGAGCAAATACAGCGCCTCTCCGGCGATTTGCTTAGGCGAGTGGTCGCTCTACGCCGCGCTGACGACCTCCCCCAGCGGGAGCACCTCCTCCAGCGGGAGCACCTCGTCCGGCGGAAGCACCAGCGTCAACGGCGCATGCGGCAACTCGAACGGGGCTGACCTTACGAGCAAGCCGACAGCCAACCTCTGCGGCGCTGGCACGGCCTCGACCGTGAGCGGCAGCGGCCCTTGGACCTGGACCTGCACCGGCTCGGGCGGCGGCACGACAGCAAGCTGCTCAGCCTTGCTCGAGACCAATGGCTCATGCGGCAGCGCAAACGGGTCAACGGTAACCGCAAAGCCGACTGCGAACCTCTGTACCTCGGGCACGGCATCGACTGTCAGCGGCAGCGGTCCCTGGCTTTGGAGCTGCACCGGCAGCAATGGCGGCGTCACAGCTACGTGCTCGGCGTCCCTCCAAGCCCCGAGCGGCTCCGGCAGCTCAAGCAGCTCGAGCAGCTCGAGCAGCACCAGCAGCCTTACCGCCAGCCTGCTTCCGTCTGACCGCGACGCCTCCGCCAACTGGCAGAAGGCCGGTCTCCAGTCTGTGGGCGGCATCCCGAACCGGACGACGCAATGTGGTTCGACGATCACCCCGAGCGGGGGCGACGACACTTCGAAAATCCAGGCGGCGGTCAACAATTGCGCGAGCGGCGACTATGTGCTGCTTTCGGCCGGCACGTTCACCATCGGTGAAGGCAACAACGTATTCATCAACAAATCCGTCACCGTGCGAGGATCGGGCCCCTGTGCCGGAACAGCAATCGGCTCGCCCCCCTATCCGTCTTCGGCCCAAAGCTATTGCACGCTGATCCAGCGCACGAACGGCGTCAGCCTCGGAATGAAACAGGGCTCGAGCGGCACGCCGACCGCTCATTTCGTTCTGGGTTCGACGGATGTCTATGCGAACCTGAATGTCGACACCGGCACGCTCCTGACCGCCGATGGCGCGCAGGGCGCCTCGACGATCAGCGTCGCCAGCACGAGCGGGTTCTCCGCTGGGCAGTTCGTCCTCCTTGACGAAGCTTCCAACATGGGATGGCGGTCGAGCTGGATTTGGCCTGGCCAAACGCAATGGAGCGCGCCGGACTATCGCGTGAGTTGGGCCGCGCAAAATCCGACGTGTGACACCAACGCGGATAAAGCTTGTTCGGGCGGCTCGACGCCGCCAAGTATTCCTTGCTATTTCGGTTACGCGGGCTCCAATCCCGAATGCGACGAATATACGAAAGAAATAAAGCAGATTGCCTCTGTCGGCTCCGGAACGATCACTTTCGATTCGCCGCTCACAACGGCCTATCGCAAGAGCAATTCGGCACATTTAGTGCATATCTACGGCGGCGCGGCCGGAACAACGCCTTTCGCTACCTATGCCGGGCTGGAAAACCTGACGCTCCAGAACGCCGACGGCTCGGAAGTGGTCATCGGGGCCTGCGCATATTGCTGGACCAAAAACATCGAGGTGACGATCGGCTCCGGCGGCTACGCGAACGGCTTGATCGCCGTGGAAGGATCGTTTCGTGATCAGATCGAGGGAAGCCTAATCTGGAAAGGGACATATCCCTATCCGGGAGGCGCTGGATACAATCTGTCGATCGACAAAGGCGCGTCGGAAATTCTGGTCGAGAACAGCATTTCCTTGCAGAACGACAAGGTCATGGTGGTCCGCGAGGCCGGAGCCGGATCGGTCATCGCCTACAATTATTTCGACGAGAGCATCCTCGGGGGCGGCAGCGGCGAGACGGAGGTCGGGGCCAACGCGTCACACTGGATTGGCTCGCACCACGTGCTGTTCGAAGGCAACTGGACCTTTCAGTTGAGCTCGGACCCGGTCTGGGGGCCGTCCCTGTTCGACACCTGGATTCGCAACGACGTGACCGGGTTCCGGACTCCATTCTACGACTACGCCGACGCAATCAATATCAACGACGCCACCAGTACGCCGGGGCTTGTCGGCGGCCCAACTGGGAACAATGGGGCGGTCGGGGTCGGGATAGCCGGGCTCAGCTACTGGCAATCCTTCGTCGGAAACGTCATCGGAACGCCTGGGCTGATGTCCGCCTGGACATATCACTCGACCGGGGCTCCGCAGTCGATTTGGAGCATCGGATATTTCGACGGTCCAGCGGTCGACGGCGAGGTTTGGAGCACCACGCCAGGAGCGTCGGCCTGCACGACGCCGACCGGCGACGCCTGCCCGATGATCCGCCTCTCCAACTACGACTACGTCACCAATTCGATCGCCGACTCGGGCAATCCAACCGTCCCGAACTCGTTCTACCTGTCAGGAAAGCCGACGTTTTTCACCGCCGGCAGCGGTTATACTTGGCCGTGGGTCAACTCGCAAGGATCACCCAAGGTGCAGACTGGCCCGACGACCTCGGCGTGCACGAGCAACGTCAAGGGGCCGTGCTCCGGGCTACCGGCCAAAGCCAGGATGGACAACGGGACGCCGTTCAAACAACCCTGAGCCGCCCATTGATGGGAGGTCGGGACGGGGAGGCGCCTTGTGGCGCCTCCCCGCAAACACATACCCAGCAGTTCGACGGGTTAACCCGCAAACCGCCCCCATATGGATTCGTCGGGGAACAGTCAGTTGTTCCGTGCTGTCAAGGCGGACATCGTTCCGTCCGCTAGAATTCCATCAAAATAGGCGATTGTCTTTACCAGTCCATCGCGAAGCTGAGTCTTGGGCTCCCACCCCAAGATGGCCTTCGATTTGGAGATGTCTGGCTGGCGTTGTTTGGGGTCGTCCGACGGCAGAGGCTCGAAAATTAGCTTGGAACGGCTCGCCGTTAATTCGATAACAAGTTCGGCGAGTTCCCGGATCGTGAATTCTCGCGGATTGCCGATATTGACCGGGCCCGTCACGTCTGGAGGAGTGTTCATCATTCGAAGCATCCCCTCGATCAGGTCGTCGACGTAGCAGAAGGAGCGCGTCTGGCTGCCGTCACCGTAAATCGTTATGTTCTTGCCCAGCAGGGCCTGCACAACGAAATTCGATACCACGCGCCCATCGCGCGGGTGCATCCGGGGGCCGTAGGTATTGAAAATCCGGATAACCTTGATTGGCATGTTGTGCTGCCGCCGATAGTCAAAGAACAACGTCTCTGCGCACCTTTTGCCTTCGTCGTAGCAGGATCGCGTTCCGATCGGGTTGACGTTGCCCCAATACTCTTCCGTCTGTGGATGTACGGTAGGATCGCCATAGACCTCGGAGGTCGACGCCTGCATCACCTTGACCTTCAGGCGTTTGGCGAGGCCGAGCATGTTGATCGCGCCTATAACGCTGGTCTTGGTGGTCTGGACGGGGTCGAACTGATAGTGCACCGGCGACGCGGGGCAGGCGAGATTGAAGATTTCGTCAACCTCGACGTAGAGAGGAAACGTCACATCGTGACGAAGCAGCTCCATTCGATGGTTATCGACTAGATGTGTGACGTTGTGTCGTGTGCTGGAGAAGAAGTTATCTACACAGAGGACTTCGTCCCCTCGCTCGAGAAGCCGCTCGCAAAGGTGTGAGCCCAAAAAGCCTGCGCCTCCAGTGACAAGGACACGCTTCGCAACTGCAATCGGCATCTTGCATCACCTGAGCAATTTACTCTTGACGAGCCTGACGATCATAGACGATCTGTCTTGCACTAAGCCAGCGCGGTCTTCACCGGACAGTCACAGAGTCGTACCGCGAAAGCATTTCCTGTTTGGGAGTTAGGGAGGGCTTGGGCCCAACGCCCATGGCGTAGTTCATCACGGCCGCCAGCAGCTCTGTCTTCTTCTCCCAGGTATAGGTCGACCCCGCCTTGACGCGGGCAGCCGTGCCTAGCCGCCGGATGCGATCCGGATTGTCCACGAGTTCTTCTAAGACTCGTTTCAAGTCCTGGACAGTGTCCGATTCGTTTTTCAAAGCGAGCGATATGCCGCACCCTTCCTCCACCAGATCGGACGGGCCGCCATACTGCATGACTATCGGCACAACGCCGCGGGCCATCGCCTCCACGACCACGCCTCCGCCGAATTCCTTGATTGAAGGAAACGCCATGATGTGACTTTGCGTCAGAATCCCCATGGCTTGGCCATGCGGCATTTGGCCGTGGAAGGTCACATCTTTCTCCAGCCCCAGTTCCCGGGTCAGCCCCTCGAGATTGGACCGGTCCCACCCGTCCCCGACGATGTCCAACTGGATCCTTTTCTCCCTGATCAGCTCCGCGGCGGCCTGTATGACAATATTGCAGTTCTTGTAAGGGACGAGTCGGCCCAGGAAACAGACCCTGACAGGAGGCATATCGTTGTATAAGCGGTTTTCGACGACATCCCTTTGAGGGATGCCGTTCTCGTGGACGAAGAACAACCTGCTCAACTCGACGCGGCGACCGGCTGCCAGGTAGTTATAGGAAGAGCCGACAATGAACGCCTTCGATTTCGCGTAGGTCGATCGCGAGAAGGGCAGGTAGGTGTAAAGCCCTCGGAGGAAGCGGATCCATTCTTTCTCTCGGTGCGCACTTGTATACCCTTGGGGCCAGGGCAGGCCCCCATTAATGGGTCCAAGCGAGAACGGTGTCTTAAGGTTGCGCATCAGCCAGGAGAAGGGGCTCGCAACGACAGGACTTACCGGATCCAGGCGATGCACGAGTGCAAATTTGCCGGCTTTGATGTCGCCGCGCAGCCGGGACCAGGTCACCAATTCGTAGACAATGTAATAGGGGATGATAAAAGTCGTGAGCTTTAGCGATCCATAGTTGTAGTTGAGCACCTTCTGAATGAACAGGTCATGAAACCGGTCCAGAATCGGCACGTTCACGTAGACTACCTCACAGTCTGGTATCCCGCTTTCGCGCAAAGCCGAGGCGTTTCTTGTGTGTGTTACTAGTGTAGTGTGAAAATGTTTCCTCAACTGCTCATATTCCCTGTAGGCCTCCAAGGGAACGCTCATGTCGTTAGGGCTGATATAGTAGGCAAGCACAAGCACTTTCTTTCTTGTTTGCTGACTCATCGGCTAAACCCCCGGGCGCGACGCGGTGCGAAGGCGTGATCGGTGTCGAATCTGCCTTCCGGTCCAAGTATGCCGGACCTGTGTATGCGAGACAAGACGGCGAGAATAGTTGAAGAAGGAAACACGGTGGCGACTGGGCCGCATTTCTCAAGATTGATGTCGCACCCGGGCGACGAATCAGGCAAAAGTTGTTTTATAAGAAAGGCTTGCACCATTGCGGGTTACGTTCCGGCGGTTCGACGGGTTCAGGCGCGAGTCCAAGTCGTGGTTGGGCAGACCTCGTTACGTCAGGCCGCCGGTTTCTGAATGAGGCCAAGTTTATCCAATTCAATTCTTTGCGGCATGCCCAATCCGTCCACAAACTCTTTATAGGCATCCAGTGCTCCATCATACATCGTATCTGGCTTACAATCGTCGACAATTATAATTCCTCTAGGAGACAGATTTTCGTAAATATTGGGAAGACTTTTTTGAATAGGCAGATAGAGATCGACATCCAATAAACAGAAAGCAATCGGACCTATGTTCTTAAAATTAAATTCACCGACGTCAACCTGAATTGACGTGACACCTGAGACCCCAGCAAGCCTGAGCGAGTAATCGAACCACTCCTTCTTGTTAAGGATAAACAAACTAGAAATGCCACTTGACTTTCCGCGAAATTTGACTTCATATTCGGCGTGGCTTGGAACGAAGCCAGAAAACGTATCCAGAGCAAAATAGGTCTTCTCTAGTCTGATAGCGTTCATCCATTTTTTCAAAAATACAGTCGTATGGCCGGCCCCGCATCCTGCTTCGACGCAGCACCCGGTTACGCCCGAAGTTTCCTGAATACAATCCATAAGGAACTTTAGTTGTTGTGGATCATACATGTAATCATACACGCTGAAAATCGTTCGTGCGGTCAATCCCGTTTTCATTGCAAAATCACGATAGAGAGAAAGAAGGCCAGTCTTTAGATCAGTTCGCATTTCAAAAACCTGCTTACTGTGGACTGGCGCCTGCTGGCAAACGGCGCCCTAGAGCCTCCGAGTCCAGGAGCAATTGGCCGAAGCCTCTGCGATGAGTACAGCCTTCAGCCAGCCTCCCGCAGGATTTGGCGATAGAAGCCCTCGAGCGCCTGCGCGGCCCCGCTCCATGAATATCGCTCGACCGCCACGTTTTCGGCGTTCTCCAGCGTAGACGGCTCCACAGGTCCAATATTTAGGTCCAAGTCGAGGTCACGGTTGCGCAGAACTCGTTGGCCAACCGGTTTCCCAGCAATATATTAGTCCTTTCGTATGAAGAAAGCTACGTTGTCCACGTTCCTCAGAGTGACTTCTGAATGTTCTGCTAAGAATTCATTAACTGCTCGCTGGCATCCAATAAATGCCGTGTAATCGTCGAATTGTATGTACCCACCTCGAGAAAGTTTTGGGTACCACTCGTTTAGGATAAGTTTGGTCGACTCGTAGTAATCTCCGTCGGCGTGAACAAGGGCAACTTGATCTACCTTGGCCTGTGGGAACGTATCACTAAATAAACCCTCGTGGAAAATCAACCGGTTGACATCAACTCCAAGACTTCGCATTATCCTTTTCACGCGGTTTGCGCTTCCGGAGGTATCATTAGCCCAAACCTCCGCTCCAACGCCGTCTTTCGCGTGCGTGGGGAGCCTACCTTTCCAAACGTCAAACAAGTGGACCGTCCTTGCCGAACTCTTAGTGGTGAGGGCCAGCAATGCCGCGGTACCTCCGTCGAGAACTCCGCATTCAACGATTGCGCCTGGCACTTCGTTCGCGTCGATGTCTCTTGCGAGCTTGACCAGATTGCGCTGGCGTCTCTGATCGACCTGTGTATAGGGAAAGACTGAGCGATAGGGCTCTTCAGTTGGCCGGTCCGAAACGAAGAGGCGTTTCCTAAACTCGCGGATGTACGGCCGGACAAAACGCGGCACAAATTTCCGAACTATCCTGTAAGACGGGTTTGGAACATCGGTCTCCATTAGGGCCTCCAGCTGTCCATCGTTGAGTTAACCCATATTCCTCAAAGTAAGAAGCGCATGTCCAGGTTTCCGAATCGGCGATAAGCTCTTTTACAATAAAAACTTGCGTGAAATTGCGGAGGTTTCCCGATGCAGATATGGAGTGTAGCGCCTAACCGAACCGATTTCGAGGGGCTGGCTTTAGTCGCCGAATTCGACGGCGGGGCTCCTAACGTCGGATGCGGGCCGGGTACTCTTGGGGCGGCCGACGTGGCGGTCTGGTTCGTCGGTTGGCGGCTGCTTTCCCAACGCGCGAGAGAGGGAGTTTCGGTTTCGGATATCCGACGCCGAGGAAGGATGCTTTCAGTCAACCTCCTGCAAGGATTTCGCGATAGAAGCCCTCGAGCGCCTGCGCGGCCCCGCTCCATGAATATCTTTCGACCGCCAGCCGCCTTGCCGACTGACCGAGGCGCGCCGCGAGCGCGGGATCGCTAAGCAGGCGGTTCACCCCCTCCGCGAATGCCTCCGGCTGGTCCTCGATGAGCAGGTCTCGCCCCGGGACGGCTTTGATGCCCTCGGCGCCCAGCGGGGTCGACACGATTGCTTTCCCCATGGCCATGGCTTCGACGATTTTGAGGCGAGTGCCGCCCCCCAGGCGCAACGGGACGACCACGGCTGTGGCCGCGGCGAGGTGCGGCCGCAAGTCGGGCACAAAGCCAGTCAGCTCGACCCGCGGCCCGGCCAGCAACTGGAGCGACCGCGAAGGCCTCCCGCCAATGAGCTTAAGGCGCGCCTCGGGGTGCGCCTCGGCGACACGCGGCCAAATCTCCTCAAGGAAATAGATCACGCCGTCGACATTGGGGGCGTAGGAGAGGTGCCCGAAAAAGACCACGGTGCGGCCGTCCGGCGGCGGGTCGGTGCGGCGTGGCTGGTAGTAGTCGACGTCCGCGGCATTGGGAATGACCGTGGTTCGAACCCCGGGGATTACCTCGAGCAAGCGCCGTTCGTCTTCCGCGCTGCAAAGGTAGACCCCATCGGCATCGCGGTAGGTCCCAAGTTCTTCCCGCCGCAACTTGCGCCAATTGACCCCGGCGTAAAGGCGGCGGGCCAGGCTTCTTCCGGCGCGGGCGGATTGCCTGGCCAGCTCGTAGTCCATGTTGTGCGAATCCACCACCAGGCGCGGAGGCCTCTCTTTGGGCGGGGCTTGGCGCAGATTGCACTCGCCAAGGAACGAGAACTCCAAATTGACCAAATCGAACCGCCTAGTGCGCAAGATCCGGTCGAGGGCCGACTTCATCGCTGGCGCCGCAGCCAGACCACGTTCCCAGCTCCGGGTCGAAGCCAGGGACCTGAGCTGGAGCAGCCGCGTGGGAAGCTTTGCCAACCCCACGTACGCTTTGGGCACCAGCACGACATCTCGGCAGTAAGCCTCCATAGCCCTTTGGCACTCCTCGACATCGAACTCATCGTCGTACAGCATAACCGCTGTCAGCTCGTGGCGTCGCGCCAGTTGGGTCATCAGCCCGTGCATCCGCGCCTGAGCGCCAAAGCGCGGAGGGCTGACTGGAATCGGGGAAACGTAAAGGATACTGAGGCGTTGCTGGCTCATAGATTCGGATCCGGGCCGCATAAACGAGCGATTTCAAATTGGCGCGCAATTTATATGCGCTTATCCGGCGAAATCCAACAAGTTCGACTGTTTTCGCTCACGAAATCAGCGATTCTCGAAGCTCCTCCAGCCGACTGAATTAGCTTCAATGTTCTTGGTATAACATCAGGTGACAGTCCTACAGGCGTTCGCCAAACGGCTAAACACGGTGTTGCGGCAAATCAGAGCTGTCTCGATTTGACAACCGGGTAAGATGTGTGGTGCCGCAGGCTTTACGTGTCCGCGTTCCGGCCTTCTCGGCGCAAACAGCGCGGATCGAGAGGATGATCTCAGTGCTGTTGCCGACAAGGAGGCCAATTGATTGCATTTCACGTTGGTGAATGTTTTGTTTTGCATGACAGGGGGGAAGTGGCTAGTAAATGTCCTTTTCAGTGAGGGATTCTGTGCCCGCGAATCCGATGACCTGGGCGTTAGTGGTCGCCACCTACAAGAGAGAGGACGTGTTGCCTCGTTGCCTCCGCCTGGCCGCTGCCCAGGGCCGGCCGCCGATCGAGATCATCGTCGTCGATGCGAGCCCGGGATGGGAAAGCATGCGTGAACTTGTCTTGGGCGAGATCGCGCCACAGTGGCCAGCCACCCGATGGAGCTACCTTAAGGCGGAACGACGCTCGTTGACATTCCAGCGAAACCAGGGTGCGCGTGCGGCCTCGGCAGATGTACTGTTCTTCTTTGATGACGATTCGCTTATGTATCCCGATTGTGCGGCCGGGATTATGCGTGTGTACGACGCAGACCTTGATCGCGGTGTCGCGGGAGTCAACGCGACGTACTTGCCTGACCCCCCCGATGCGCCCGGCAGCCAGGTGAAAGCCACTGAATTTACGACCGCCAAAAACTACGGCCCGGCCGCTCGTCGGGTGCGTCGGTGGCTACGAGCAGAAGACATCCATGTCCCTTATGACCGGCCGTCCGCCGCCCGGCCACTGCCCGCGGCGATTGCCGCTTTGCCGATCGACCGCTGGGTGACAGCGGCGGGGTCGGGGATGACGTTCCGGCGCGAAATCACTCTCGCCGAGCCCTTCGAGGAGATTCTGATCAACTACGCGGCGGGCGAGGACACCGATATGGGCTTCCGTGCTCAGCGCCACGGTGTGTATGTCGGCGCGCGGGAAGGTCGGCTGTGTCACCTCGGCCACGGCAGCGGAAGGGCCCCAACCTTCGTATGGGCCGTATTCAACATGTTGAATCCCGTCGTTCTCAGTGCTCTGTACAGCACCAACCGTCAAAGGTTGCCGATGCGGCATCGCCGGATGCTCGTCAGGCGCCTGTTTCTCAGCGTGGCCAAGGACGCATACTATCGGCGTTGGACATTGCCGACTGCGCGTGGCGCCCTGGTGGCGTTGCTGATGGTGGGAACCATCTTCCGCAAATCGGAAGAAGAGCTTCGTTCCTGGTATCCCAATTATCAGCGGGAGTTATACAACAGGGGTGGGTGAGAGAAAGTTGGATGCGTGAGAGTATGTCGAGTCCCCTCGTTCGCTCCCCTCGAACCAAGAGCCCACGTGCAGATTGCGTGCTCGCCGCCCGTAACGCTGCCACCAAGGCAATGTGTTTGAGTGTTTATTGAACCGCGCCCCGTGGCGCCATAAACATTTCTAGGACGTTCAGTTTGCTCAACAACGGTAAGCCTTCGAGAATCCGAGCGAGGTCAGGCTGGTGAGTTGCCGCAAAGGCGCGCGAATAGCGGCGAGTACCCTCGTCGCGAACCTTGGCCAGCGACATTGGGCCCGAGGAGTCCAAAGATTGTGCCGACGTCATGTGAACGCCGCCGTCACCTGACGAATGTGACGAGCGGAGCTAGCCCAAAATATGATGCAGACATTGGGATCTTTTAAGGCGTTGGCGACGTAACCATCGACTTTGGAACGAGAATCATTCCTCCAGCCGTGACGCAGGACGCCATGGAAAATCCTAGTCTTGTTGTTGGCTGCTTGGGAGGGTTCCTCGTTGCGGTATTGACTTTGTATCACTGTGCCGAAATCGGGCGTTTCGCTAACGGAGCGGCTGTAAGCTAACCCGAAGGCGCCGATGACGCCCTCGCGCTTCAGGGCGATGAACGTCTCGAGCGCCTCGTCATCGAGGTCGAATTGATCGGGATCATGGACGAGGTAAAGATCAACGTAATCTCGTTTCAGCCTTTTCAAACTCTCGGCGAGTTCAGATCGTATGAATGCTCTATGCAGCTTTCGGCGTGGAACCACGGGTGCCGGAGCATTGTCCCGCATGCCAGCGCGCAATTTCACCAGCTGTGATTTAACGCCCGGCATGTGCGAGAGCAATGGTCTAACGAAGCGTCGATAGGCAACCGTGGCCGCACGCTGCTGAGCTGCCGGGGAATTTGGCCTCTCAATTCCAACCTTCGTCGTGACTGTTACGCCGTCCACACCGTTTAATACCTGTCCAAGGACATCCTCTGATTCACCCCCTCCATATACCGGGGCCGTATCAAAATGCTTGACGCCGGCAGAGAGAGCAGCCTCGATAAGATGCGCTGATGTCCTCATCTCACTTCCAGCATATATGGGCGCGCAGCCAAAGCCAATCTTCGAAATTGCAGTTTGCGATTCGGCAACTCTAACCCGTTCGATCATTAGAACTTCTCCAAAAAAGAAGCTAGCCGCGCTGTCAAGGCCAAAGCCGTCAAAGTAATGTTGGCGTGACTCGACGTCGGAAAAACGCTCGCTCCGGCAACGTATACATTTTCGGTGCCCCACACGCGGCAGTCAGAGTCGACTACACTAGAAGAAGCGGAGCCGCCCATACACATCCCGCCAACCTGATGATACATATCGCCAAACTGGTCCAAGATTGAAGGATCACCTCGTAGCAGCCGCTCATCAATTTCCAATCTGGCGGTTCCCACTTGCCTAAGGTATTTGTCAACTCTCCACGTGAAATCGCGAATATTCGGGATTTCAGCGCCATCCAAATTCCAGTGCACCGCCAATCGGAACAGCCCGTCTCGTTGGGGTTCGTCGTCTAGTAGTCTAAGAGCGCTTTCGGCTGTTGGGATTTGTTCCGATTGAATGAATAAGTCCACGCCTCGATCCATCAAAACCATTATCCGGCGGTCGCGCGCGAAACGAACAGCAAGCGGGAATAACGCACCTCCTAGCGACCAAAGATCGGCGGGCAACGTCCTGAATTTGGAAGAGTTTACTCCGGCCCCGATTGTCCGAGCCAAAAGTTTGATGTTATCGAAGTTTTCCTGCAATCGCGACAGATATGAAAAAAATCCGACCACCCCACTATATGCAGGACGTTTGAAGCCAGACCAATTGCGGAGCCTTGGCCTAAACCTCATACCTGAGTCGAAGTAAGTTTCAAAATAATCTCGAAATTTTTGCTCATCGAGTATGCGAACGCTGGCAACCGGCCCTGAAAGATGATCCTGGAAGTAGGTTCCTATATTCTTATTATGCCTCCAGGGAACTTCCGACCGTCGCTGCGTCGACAAGAAAAATCTATTTATCTCTAAAGTCCCAGAGGCAAATACGAAGGTGCGGCCTGAAACCGTAAATTGTCGTCCGCTAGGGCTGCGGACACGAACTGCCGCGGCCTTCGAGCCCTCGAATAAAATATCGTTGACGGTCGCGTTTAGGATGACTTTTAGGAACGGGTTCGATTTGATATCCGCCTGGAATAGCCTCGCGAAGTTCGGCCGGTGCAAAAAGGTTGTGACGAACCGTTCGATGCCGTGTTCGTTTCGCTGGCCAAGCTCTTGAAAAGTGTTTTCGCTCAATTTAATCGGTCTCACCTGCAAAAAGGCGTAGACATGTTCATACCATCGCTGCAACTCTGAGTATTCGATCAGCCACTCTCTTCCTGGAGCAAGCAGATCCATTTCGTCAAACTCGGCCAATTGCCCGGCCCAAAGCGTGCTCGTTCCACCCAAGCCAAATGCTCGCCCGAGAATAACCCCTGTGTGAGGTCTGCCGCGAGAAACAGCGGTTTGCCCCGATCGGCTAGTGTCCGCTACATAACCGCCGGCTTCAATAACTATTGTAGAGATCTTTGCTCGAGCAAGGCTTACTGCCAAGAACAAGCCCACCGCTCCAGCCCCGATAATCACGACAGAAACGCCCGGAAAATCTGGCGCTTCCTGGAAACTCTCGGCATCTAAGATCATGGAAGCCCTTAGTACGGAATGATGGCGCGGTTCTCAGGGGTTAAGATACTATCCACCGAGTGTTTCTGGCGAGGGGAACGCCTCAACTTCGTGACTGCTGGCCCCTGAAGGACGTTTAGCGTCGCGCAAGCAGCGAATTCAACGTTCACTGCGCAAGCTGAGTGCTGGAAATCCGGCAGCGGTTACCGCAGCCGGGCTCTCCGGCCCGGGCTGCCGGGCCAACCCAAACAGCCGCTTCAATCGGAGGAATCGCTTCTCGAACACCTCGTAGCTGAGATAGGCCACGGCCAGCGAGGCGGAAATGCCAAGTGCGGCCTGCAACGCGACCGCCGCAAGGTGAGAGCCGAGCAAGGGCGCCAGCTTCAGTTCGGTGCGGTTAGAGGTCAGATAATACGAGATGAAGTGATGATAGACGTAAAGGCCGTAGCTGTAGGTGCCGAGGAAGACCATGGCGCGGCTGCGGAAGAAGCGCGAGGTGGCCGACTGCTCGGGCGCAACAAGGGCCCACATCAGCAGGCAGGCGAGCAGCACCTCGATGAGCATTGGCCTGACGCTTGTCGCCAGCTCCAGCCCATGTCCCCCTACCAGCAAATGAATCCAGAAGGTTATGGTGGCCGCCAGCAGCCCGCCGACCACCGCCGTCACCCACGGCAGCGCCCGGATTAGCCGATCTAGCCCACCGGGCTGGCGCGCCGCCACCGCGAGGAAGGCGCCCAAGGCCAAGCCGTCCAAACGGAAAGGGATCAGAACGCCCGTAATGAACCACGTCATTCCCATGAGCGATCCAGTAAGGCGCGCAACCATGGCGCACAATGAAACCGTCAGGCTTACCACGATGAGCGCCTGCGGTCGGCGAGCCAACACATAGACCACCAGCGGCCAGAACAAATAAAAGTGCTCCTCGATGGCGAGCGACCAGAAGTGGTTGATGAAGGAGAGGGCCCACTCACCACGGATGGCGGTGTAGATGTTCACGCCATAGAGCCAGGCCCAGGCCTGACGCTTCACCAGATAATCCAGCGTCGGCCCTTGCAGAAGCGGGATCAACGGGGCCACGAAGAAAAGGAGCGCCAGAACGCCGTAATAGAGTGGAAAGATGCGCAAAATGCGTCGCATATAAAAGTTGCGAAAATAGAAGCTGGTATCACGGGCGTCATAAAGAATACCGGTAATGAGGAAGCCGGACAGGACGAAGAACAAGTCGACGCCGTATGCCCCATAGCCCGTCACGTAGGCGATAGCCCGTTCGGTGGAGTTGGTCGGGAGCATGTCGCCGACGAAATGCACGAGCAGGACCATCAGGACGGCCAAACCGCGCACTCCGTCCAGCGCCGGCATGTGTCCGCGCAGATTGGGGGGCGGACTGGCGGTTGCCGGCGTTGACGACATTGCTCCTTCACCTTGATTCGACGGCACGGTCACGTGCAGAGGTTCCGGCGTCGGGCTAGCCGACCGGTAACCCCCGCTCTGGCAAGAACCTGGGGCCGTGGGCCAATGGCCGGCCTCCGGAGGACCGGGCCGATGCTCCCCTGCTGCGAAAAGGTCGCCAGTAGCGGCCAGCTTCGGCGACGACAACCACGAACATCAACCACAGTGCGTCACCACCCTGCATCAAAGCGCTCTCGAGGAAATTCTGAAGGATGATATAAAGAGCGACTGAAAGTAGGAGCCACGCCCGGGCACGGTCGCGATCCGCCACGCGCCCAGTGGCATGAAGGGTGGCGAAGATAAAGATAATGACCAAGGCAAGACCAATGTACCCGGTGTCCAGTATCGTATCCAAATAGCCGTTGTGCGCAGATGGCATCGTACGGACCCAGTTCCAAGCGTCAACCATGATGGGAGAGTCGGGGCCCACGAGCCAAATGGATCTGTATCCCCAACCCAATAGAGGCTTTTTTGCGATCTCAAAATTCACGACATCCCAAATTTCTGTGCGACCAGTCAAGGTATAGTTGCCATATATATACCATGAAATACGATTAACCAAATTACCGACTAGTCCCGAGACGACGGCGTAGCAAATTGGCAGCGGTAATAGCACGATCGCTGGAGAAACACGTGCTTTCTTACTGACAAACAACACCAGTGTCGCCAGAATTGCAGCCAATACGGAGCAACCAAGCGAACCTTTGGACTGGCTGATTAAAACCAGATAAACGCTGATGACAGCAATGATCAACCCCAATATCCTGCGCCAGCCAGGATGGAAGATTTCGTAAAGTGAAAACAAAAAAGCCAATGCTGCAAATTCTCCCAGCTCGCCCTTAAACGTGAAATATCCTCGTTGACCTATCTTCACGCCCATTGACACCGTCTCACTAGAATATCCACCAGTTATCAATATAACATTCAATATTAAACCAAACGCGAATAAGTAAAACACGCCGCGGATCACATCTGCCCTTCGATCTGCGAGCAGGACAGGCATGACAGATATAATCATAATTATTTCTGCGAAATATCTAACGAATGAAAACTGAGGTTTGAAAGACCACAGGATACTTGCGCCGGCAAGCGCGAAATAGGCGGCGAGCCAGACGATATGAGGAGGCCAAGTGAGGCGCGAGCGGCGAGAAACCAGACAAGCAAGCGCAATCGCAAGGATTGTAGGACCGAAAATCTTATTTTCCAGGCGAGGCGTCGTGATGTCCTTCACTGGATACATAAATACCAGCATGGGACTTATGATCAAAGTATAAGCACAGGTCAAAATCGGGGCGATTAAGCAAATATCAAAGATTGTGCCGGCCTCCTTCACTCTGACGGAGCGCATCGAGGCTATCGACATTCTCATCCTCCTATTGGCGCCCGCACTTTTGTGTCCACACGGATCTAAAGATCAGCTCGCGCTTGACTGGCGGGCGCGCTGGCCGCCGGATAACGCGACTACATGACGTACGGCGGCACTCGGCTTGTCGGCTTTGGTCGGTCTTGCCGGCCCGGATCAAGGCTCCTTCGTGCTCGCCACCGTCAAGGCTGCTGCGCCACCCCTCATCCCCGTCGGCGACTCGCGGTCTCTGATTTATCGACAACAATTAAGACATAACATCCTAATCGCGAGGCAACATCGGGGTGATGAGTTTCCAGCCACCGAACCGATCGCCATGCCATTCGCCCGAGAACCGTTGCTTCAGATATGCCGCGGTCAAACGGAACACTGGGCACTGCATGCCCTGTGATCTGTACATTGCCCCACCGACCAAGCTGCCTCTTCATCCATCCCAATGGCATAGGAAGGTAGGGGACTGGCGGCCTCGCCCGCAACCGGTTCAATATCGTATTCAGGCCCGGAGTCATGGCCAACACGCGACGAATAAGCCGATAGGGAAATAGAAGGGGGAAAGGGTTCGCTAGGACGAATACCCCCCTGCCGCCAGGCCGAACGATGCGCATCGCCTCCCGTAGCGCGGCTTCTTGACCCTTTATCGTGTCAATGTGGTAAATGGCATGGGCTGAGTAAATAACATCGAACAAACCATCTTCAAATGGCAGGTTAGTGATGTCCGCTTCGACGGTGTCAAACGGCACGTTCGCACTTTTCAGGGCGAGGGCGGCCTCCGAGAGGCCGGTAGGTGAAAAGTCGACCGCGGTGAACTTCGAGCATTGTTCGGCGAGAAATATAGCGGGCGTACCGCCGCATCCAAGTTCCGCCAAACGCAAGCCCTTCCCCCCAACCGCCTGACGCACGCGTTGGGTCCTTTGCTCCTCAAGTTGTCGGTGAATGACACCATCCTTGCACCCACCCCATACAAGCGTATCGACGAGTACGCCGTTCTCCCGAGTCCAGCCTATCCTGTTAAAGAAATCCCTTGCTACGGCCGAACCCATATGCAGCTTGTCCATGACGAACCCCTTCGTGATGATGTAGGTTTTAACTATCCGGAGGTTTAAGGCAACGATTCAGTCAGGCCGTGGCTCACAATATTCACACGCAGTTCGATTCCGCGAATTCCATGTAGGGATCGAGAGCAGAAGCACGTTTTTCTTTTTTTCTGAATCATCGAACAATCCTATGCGACTTTTTCTGAGGCGCGCGCCGAAGCTGCCTCCCTCGCAGGTATCCTGCATGCGGTGTCTTCGACGCCCGGCGAGTCATGGTGTACTATCTTCCCAAAAGTTTCAAAAACCGCAGCTAAATTGGCTGAAGCTCGTGGGTGTCGGCCCCATCCCTATCTACTTTGCCACAATTCCGGTCGGATGGCCGCCTCACCGGAAAACGCGGTTGCGGTGGCACCAGCGAACGAAGACGTATATCGACCAAACGCGTGACCAATATATGCCTGGCGCCCCGTCAAGGAAGGCGCGCCAGAGCCTTTCCACCGCGACCGGATCGAGCCCGACTGGGGCGACAGCCTGCGGGTCCCGCAGGGTCTGGTCTATGTCGTCCTTCAGCCCGCGCCGGATCCAGCGATCGAACGGCAGCACGAACCCGCTCTTGGGCCGCTCGAACAGCGCCGGCTCGAGGCCGCGCAGACCGATGCGGCGTAACACAGCCTTCTGACCGAGCGGCCGGTAGCGCGCGTGATCCGGCAGGCGATCCACGTTCTCGAGCAGGACCTGGTCCACCAGCGGCACCCGCTGCTCCAGCGAGCAGGCCATGCTGGCAACGTCGTTGTCCCGCAGCAGCCGCTCGCCGAGGAACAGCCGCTGCTCCATGACGCTGATGGCTGAGAGCGGAGTGCGGCCCCGGCTCTCGGCGACGATTCGCTGCCGCATCGCCATAGGCAGGCCGTCAGCCAGCGCTTCCGCAAAGCTTGGCGCCAGAAGCTCCTGCTGGAATCCGGGGAGGAAGAGCGCATAGGCCAGCTGATAGAGCGCCAGCAGATCATCGCCGTGACGGACCATCTCGGGAAGTTTGGCCCAACGGGTTTGAGGCGGCATAGTCCCGCCCGAGCGTCGCAACGGCCAGGTGGCCAGCCTCGCCAAGGCAGTCTGTAGGCTTCTGGGCACCCACGCAGCGCGCCTGGACCAGCGGTGCAGCGCTGGCAGATCGCGGTAGGAGGCGTAGCCCCCGAAAAGCTCGTCGCCACCTGTGCCAGACAGAGCTACCGTGAACCCCGCTGCGCGAATGGCCCTTGACACGTAGTAGGCGTTGAGCCCGTCGAAGGTCGGTTGGTCGAGGCTGTCGAGCGCCGCCTCCAGGTTCTCGACGAACCGGCCCTCCGTAAGCACGACTTCGTGGTGGTGGGTCCCAATGGCCGCGGCGATCTGCCTTGCGACGGGCCCCTCGTTCAGCTCATCCTCCTCGAAAGCCAGCGTGAAGGTGTGGATCTGGCTTTTGGCCGCGAGTTGAGCCAAGTTGGCGACGGCGGACGAGTCGACGCCGCTGGAGAGTAAGATCGCCAGCGGCACGTCGCTTTCAAGGTGAAGCCTCAGCCCCTCGTCAAGGATCGCGGCCAGACTGTCCTCGTCGGTGATCGGATCCGGTGCGCAGTCGGGAATACGCCAGAAGTCCTGCTGGCGGACCTCCCTCCCCGCACCATCGAACTCAAGCCAACGGCCCGGCCAGAGCAAGTCGACGCCCTTGACGGCGGTGCCAGGCCCCATCACAAAGCCGTTCCATACGCTGCCGGCCACGGCCTGCGGGTCGAGGCGAGGCACACCCAAGAGTCCGGAAGCCAGCAGGGCGCGAAGCTCCGAGGCGAAGGCCAAGGACCAGCTCGCATTCGGATCCGACGACTGCGCCAGGTAGAGAGGCTTGATTCCAAGGGGATCCCTGGCCAGCAGGAGCCGGCGCTCCTTGGGGTCCCAGCAGGCGAAGGCGAACATACCGCGGAGCGAGGCCACTGCTGCTGGCCCGTGGAGGCCGAGCGCGCGCAGCATCACCGCCGTGTCGCCGGTTGATTGCACCTCCTGGCCCTCGGTCACGAGGCGCCGCCGCAGGTCGCGGAAATTGTAGATCTCGCCATTGAAGACGATCACGTGCCCGGTCGCCGAATCCACCATGGGCTGGGCGCCGGCGGGCGAGAGATCGAGGATAGAGAGGCGGCGGTGGGCAAGAAGCGCGCCCCAGCCGCGAGAGTCGGGCGCGGAGACCCACGTCCCGCTCGCGTCCGGGCCGCGGTGGACCATCGCGTCGCTCATCCGCTGCAGAGCGGCGCGGTTATGGTCGTCGAGCCGCCCGATGATCCCAGCTATGCCGCACACCAGCTAATTCCCTTCAACAGATCGTCTATTTGCTTGATCGTGCATTTAACACGGCAACTATTTTTTAGACTTATTGCAACGCCCTAATTCCTGATCGGTTTGCCTGCACGTCAGCGCAATTCTTCATTTTTGCAAGAATCAGGCTCGTCAGCTCCCATCTTGCGAATGGGGTACATCGCCTGGCGCGCTCATGAACCCGCAAACCCGGTCCGGGTTCGCCTTGCTCTCCCGCCGAACCAGGCCGCCGCCTTTGCCAAGATATCGCGCTCCTCAGGCAGCCGATGATTCTCCGATTCTTAGTCCGCGGACGAGACAGCACCTCGCGCTCGGCGCTGGTCGGGCTCGACGGCTCGCTTGCCGGGCGTCACGCTCGGTTTGCTTCACCCATATCGAGATTGGCTATCCGGAGGACAAGCATCTCGGTAACGCGGCATGAGCACCGCAAAATCCAAACTTGAAAAGGTGTCCACGAAACCCTGTCAACTGCGCGGCAAGCCCAAACAAGAGTCGACGGCGGAAGGGGCTCCCCAGAGCGATTTGCCACCCTCGCGTCGGGTGACCGGCAATCATCGTTGCGCCGTGCGGACCCCAAAATCTTGCACAAGTCTACCCGCGACTTTAATGGGCTCGGTAATTCGAAGCAGCCCCACGACGATCAAAAGATAGAGCGAGGCGCACAGAAAGGCCGACCACAATATCTGGAATAGGATTGGAAAGTTAGAGGGAAAGATTGTTTGCAACCACCACCCTGCGGCTAGTGCGATGATGGCGCCGAGCAGTGGGCCACGGACCGCCCGAACCACCAAACCCGCGCCAATGCCCAATGGCTGGCCCGCATAAATGACCGAAGGAAACGCGATCAACCACCCAGCCGCCACGAGAGCTACGGCCACACCTTCAGCGCCAAAAGGCAGACTTACTAGAATCGCCACCATCCGCACTGCGGAGCTGGCAATTCCTGAGTTCTTCCAGCGGTCCGCCCTCCCGCTGGAAACATGCAGCCAGCTCCCCGACACTTCAATGAACTCGACAACGCCGCGTAGCGCCACAATGCTTAAAAGCAAGCCGCTTTTCCGCCAAGGTTCACCTAACATCGCGACCGTCACATCTTGACCGGTTACCGACAATATTGCGGCTGCTGGCATGACGAAGAACGCCAGGGCAGATAAGGTGGCTTCGAATTTTTGTCGGAGGGCGTCAGGATTGGATCGAAGTTTGCTGAGACCAGCACTTCCGACACCGTGTAGCTGGTCGATCGGCCCCAAGAAGCCATTTTCATACATATTATGCGCATTCTGATAATAACCCACCTCGCGAGGAGAGTAGAACAGGCCCAGGGCAATCCGATCCGCCACTCTCGTCATATGATAGACAACCGAGAAGCCTAAGACATGCATTCCAAAACCAACCAGCGACTTCACCTCTGCATCAAATGCAAGCCGACCGGGTCTCCAACTGCATGCCAGCCACGCGCCGACGGCAAAAAGAGCGGCGGACACAATCTGTAACCGGACTTCGCCATTAGGATCGCCAGGGCAAGTCCTGCGAGGGCGCTAAGGAACTGTATCTTAGCAATCACGACAAATTGCATTGACCGTCGCAAGAGGGAAAGATGCTGGCCCGATATACCAGTGAACACGAACGTTATCGCGGACCACATCGCGACGGGTTCCAGCCTTGGTTCATGATACAACCAAGCGATCAACGGACTGCACACAGCCAAACCCAGCGCAACCGCGAACCCGATCCCGGTATTGAGCCAAAACAGAGTGCTGACTTGGCCTTGAGTTATCTTGCTTCGCTGTATTGTGGCGTCTGCTGTGCCAAAATCAATCAACAGGGGAGCAAAGCGCATTAAGACCATGACCATCGCGGTCAACCCAAAATCTTCCGGCGTCAGGAGGCGGGCTAATATAATAACGCCAAGTATCTGGATGATTCCGTTGCCGTAAACTCCTGCAACCGAGGCCGCACCGCCACGTCTGGCCAAGCGGCCCAAATCTGGAGACGCTGTTAGATCTTCAAAATAGGAGTCCACCTTAGCGGTCATGCTACTGCGGATCGCCTTTGTTCAAATCAAAATACATCACGTATCCCATAAGTCTATTGGGGCTCCTGCGGCTTGCGTCAACGCCGAAAACGTATCATGTACCCATAGGTTCAGTTAAAAATTGAAAGCAATTATTTCCCTAAACTT
>Ga0335073_10003491_pt1 | contig 21915 bp, 13 predicted proteins | sample Lox_Sample_22_FD_207093 | JGI IMG/M metagenome (GOLD analysis project Ga0335073, IMG submission 207093) | Soil microbial communities from Loxahatchee National Wildlife Refuge, Florida, United States - Lox_Sample_2.2 | ecosystem: Environmental > Terrestrial > Soil > Wetlands | place: USA...
GCAGGGAGCGGCTCGCGGCCGAGAATCAACACGTGCTTGCAGCCGTTGCGGCGGGCCAGCTCCGCCTTGGCGTCGGTGCCGACCACGCCGATCACTTTGGCGCCGAGCGCCTTCGCCCACTGACAGAGGAAGAGTCCGACACCGCCCGCCGCCGCGTGCACCAGAATGGTATCGCCGCGGGCGACACGATAGGTGCGCCGCAGCAGGTAGTGCGCGGTCAGCCCCTTCAGCATCAGCGCCGCCGCCGCCTCGTCGGAGATGCCTCGGGGCACCTTCACCAGGCGCTCCGCGGGCACATTCCGGACCTCGCAGTAAGTGCCCGGGCGCGAGTAGACGTAAGCGACGCGGTCCCCCACCTTGAAGCCGCGGACCTTGCGCCCAAGCGCCGTGACGACGCCCGCGGCCTCGCGCCCCAGGCCGCTCGGCAACTCTCCCGGATAGAGCCCCGTGCGGTCATAGACATCGATGTAGTTGAGCCCGATGGCCGTATGGCGCACCTGTGCCTCGCCGACCTGCGGCGCCTCGGGATCGAAGTTCTCGACCCGCAGGACTTCCGGCCCCCCATGCTCGTGAAACCGAATTGCCCGCCCCATGCTCTGGAATCACCCGGCCGCCATCGCTCCCTCAATTATGGCACCGCGCGTGGCCCTTTCGCCCTCCCGTTGCCCCAACCCCTGCGCCGTGCGCCGCGCCGTCGACCTCCCCATGCCCCAATCACTGAGCCGTGCGCCGCGCCGTCGACCTCCGCATGCCCCAATCACTGCGCCGTGCGAAAGCAAATAAGTAAGCGGCCCGAGGCCGCCCTCGGGCCGCGGGATCAAATGCAGTCACAGGGCTGGCCGCGCAAATCGCCGGGAGCGATTTGCGCCAATCTTAAAGAGCCGCGTCGTCCGTTTCGCCGGTTCGGATGCGGATGACGCGCTGAATGTCCGTGATGAAGATCTTGCCGTCGCCCACCTTGCCGGTCTTGGCCGATTTCAGGATGGCCTCGACGACCTGATCGACCAGGTCGGCGCGAACGGCTACTTCGATCCGCGTCTTCGGCACGAAGTCCACCACGTACTCCGCGCCGCGATACAACTCTGTGTGCCCGCGTTGACGTCCGAAGCCTTTGACTTCCGTCACCGTCATTCCCGAGACGCCGATGTCGGAGAGCGCAGCGCGCACGTCGTCGAGCTTGAACGGTTTGATGATCGCGGTGACCAGTTTCATGTGCGAGCTCTCCGTCGGGTATCGGTGCTTTGTCTTTGAAAGGCGGACTGTCTCGTTCGCGGCAGGGGCGATTTTGCAGCTTTCATGCCACGGAGGGGAATACGTTTAAACGGCGGAGATCCAGCTGCGCCCTCGCGCAGCCGTGACGTCCGATGCACCATTATGGCGCAGATGCTCGCGATCGGTGCATCCAGGCGTCGTGCAAAAGCACATAAGCAAGCGGCCCGAGGCCGCCCTCGGGCTGCGGGGTCGAACGGGTCGCTCGGCTGGCTGCGCACAAAATCGCTCGGAGCGATTTTGCACGGCGCGTAGCGCCGGCCCCGAAGGGGCGAGGCCCACGATGGGCCGAGCAAATTGCCGGGAGCAATTTGCGCCAATAAACTCAGCACCGATGTACGAGCGCGTTGTCATCGTCGGTGGGGGTCAGGCGGCAGTCCAAGCCATCGATACCCTTCGCCGCAGGGGTTTCACGGGCGAGCTGGTGCTGATAGGTGATGAGCCGTGGTTGCCTTACCAGCGACCGCCGCTCTCCAAGAAATACCTGGCAGGCGCGCTGGAGCGCGAGCGTCTGCTGCTGCGGCCGCAGCACTTCTATGAGTCCCACTCAGTCGAGACCCGGCTAGGACGACGCGTCGAGGAAATTGCACCTCGCGAACAGCGTCTGCGGCTCGACGACCGCTCCACCGTCGCTTACGACGCTCTTTTAATGGCCACGGGCAGCCGTCCGCGGCCGCTCGCCGCGCCAGGTGCTGATCTCGAGGGCGTTTACTTCCTCCGGACCATCGCTGACGTGGAGCAGATCCGTGCCCGCTTGCTCCCCGGCAGGCGCCTGGTGATCGTCGGCGGCGGCTACATCGGGCTGGAGGTGGCAGCCACGGCCCGGGAGGCCGGCGTCGAGGTCACCGTGCTGGAGATGGCCGACCGCGTGATGAATCGGGTCGTCTGCGGCCAACTTTCCGCCTTCTACGAGGCCGAGCACTCCCGCCACGGAACCAGGATTCTGTGCAATTCGAAGGTCCGCGCACTCGCGGCCGTGCCTGGCGCGAGGCATGTACGGGCTGTGGTGACCGAGGATGGGCAGGAGCATGCCGCCGACACGGTCGTGGTCGGCTGCGGGGTGCTTCCGGCCGACGAGCTGGCCGTCGCTGCGGGGCTGACGTGCGAGAACGGCGTGGTCGTCGATGAGCGCTGCAGGACCTCTGACCCGGTGATCTATGCGGCAGGAGACTGCACCAGCCATCCGAGCCTGCATTATGGCCGGCGGCTGCGGCTGGAGTCGGTCGACAACGCCTTCGAGCAGGGAGCGAGCGCGGCGCTGAATCTCCTGGGGCTCGAGACGGTCCATGACAAGGTGCCGTGGTTCTGGTCGGATCAGTACGACTTGAAGCTCATCATCATTGGCATCTGCCACGGATACGACGCCGTCGTGATGCGCGGCGACCCGGCGACCCGTGCCTTCAGCGCGTGTTATCTGCGCGGCGGCGAATTGATCGCCGTCGATACGGTCAACAGTCCCAAGGATCAGATGGCTGCGCGCAAGCTCATCGCGGCGCGCGCGCGCCCAAACCCGGACAAGCTGGGGGATCCCACCGTGCCGCTGAAAGACACGGTGTAGCATCTCGCGGTGCAGTGGTTAGTTGGCCATCGACCAGTCGACCCCGAGCCATGAAGCGAGACGACACTGCGACTCAGGTACAGGGATGTACCCGGCCGCCGCAGGTGGCCGAGTCTCGGGCAAAAACCACGCTTTTTGCCCGAGACGGCGCTGGGCCGGGCAGGAGCCCGGATCCAGCGCTTCATCTTAATGCACCAGACGCAGAGTGAAGCGGTGGCGGAACCGCTGCCCTTCCGACGCTTTGATGGCGCCCAGGATTGTGCCGATGAGCCATGCGATGCCCAGCAGTATGGCGAGCAGTATCCCGATCCCGACCACGAAAAGGACGCCGCAGGCGACTTCCGCAATGAGCACGGTGAGATTGAAGTTGAGCGCCTCCAGCGACTGGTCGGCGACGAACGCGGACTTCTCCCGCTGAGTGAGCCAGACGATGAGCGGCGCGATCACGTTGCCGCCGGCCGGGAAGATCAGCCCGGCAAAAGCGGACAGGTGCGCAAACATCGCCAGGTTGCGCTCGTCCTTGCTCACGGCGCCGCCGTAGTTCGCCGGCTCCCCTGATTCGCTCATGATTCTCCTCCCCGCGGGATCGGGCCCGCATTTATCGCCATTATGGCGCGGCGCCAGGCACTTTACCCCGTACCTGGATGGATGTACAGTACATCCATGTCCCCTCCGCGCGAAAGGAACCGGCCGCTCAAAGGTCGCGGTGCGCTCTCGAACCCCAGCGGCCGCTTCGAGCCCCGGCGGCACGAGGCCGTCGACGACGGCTGGTACCAGGACGAGGTCCCCGACTTCATTCCAACTTCGATCGAGCCGGATCGCGCCCGCTCCGTCATAACACGCAACGATTCACCTGACATTCCGTTCGAGCAATCGATCAATCCGTACCGTGGATGCAGCCATTCTTGCCCCTATTGCCTCCGGGGTGATACACCGATTCTGATGGGTGACGGGAGCGTGAGACCCATCGCGAAGGTAAACGTGGGAAGCGTAATTTACGGAACGGTGTCGCAAGGTTTCTACAGGCGGTATGTCAAGACCAACGTGTTGGCGCATTGGAGCGTCATCAAACCTGCGTACCGTGTGTCTCTTGAAGATGGCACTGAGATAGTGGCCGGGGGTGACCACAGGTTCTTGACCGAGCGAGGCTGGAAGTTCGTGACCGGCGCAATGGCGGGAGCGCTACAGCGGCCTTATCTGACTGAAAACAACAAGCTCATTGGGACTGGAAAATTCACCGAGGAGATTGAAAAGGACTCGGATTACAAACGAGGCTATCTCTGCGCCATGATTCGCGGAGACGCGCATCTTGCCACGCACCCCTATCGGCGACGGAACGGCAACTGGAACTCGCCGTATCAGTTTCGTCTCGCTCTCTGTGACGAGGAGGCGTTGTACCGCGCGCAGAGCTACCTGCTTGACTTTTGCGTCTCAGCGCATGAGTTCGCTTTTCAGGCGGCGTTCGGACCGCGGCGCGCAATGACGGGCATTCGCACCGCGGGACGCTGGAGCTTCGAGCAGATCTGTCTCTTGATAGCATGGCCGCCATGGTCCTCGCGCTCTTGGCTCGCAGGTTTTCTCGCCGGGATCTTTGACGCAGAAGGTTCATTCAGCAGTGGAATCCTGCGAATCTGCAATACGAACCTTCAGATCATTGACTGGATCTGCCGTTGCCTGCGGGAGTTTGGATTTCGCTTCGCGGTTGAGGAGCCTGCCGGCGCCAAGCCGATCAAAGTGGTTCGCCTCGTGGGGGGGCTCCAGGAGCATCTGCGTTTCTTTCACCTGGTTGATCCTGCGATAAGTCGGAAGCTGAACATCGAAGGTCGCGCGGTCAAGATCGAGGCACGGCTGCGGATAACGTCTATAGAGCCGGTGGGTACGATGCGGCTCTACGACATCACGACGGGGACGGGCGATTTCATTGCGAACGGCGTGGTCAGTCACAACTGTTATGCCCGCCCGAGTCATGCTTACATGGGATTGTCAGCGGGTCTCGACTTCGAAACCCGGTTGTTCTATAAAAAAGACGCGGGCAAATTGTTGGAAGAGGAGCTGGCGAAGCCGGGGTATGTCTGCAAACCGATCACCCTCGGGGCCAACACCGATCCGTATCAGCCGATCGAGCGGCGGATGCGGGTGACGCGCGAGATCCTGGAGGTGTTGGCCGGTTGCCGCCATCCCGTCACGATCATCACGAAGAGCGCGCTGGTGCTGCGTGACCTCGATCTGCTGGCCGACCTCGCCAGGGACGGGCTTGCCGGGGTGGGGGTCAGCGTCACGACGCTGGATGTTGAGCTCAAGCGCGTCATGGAGCCGCAGGCGGCTTCGCCGCGTGCCAGGCTCGAGGCTGTAAACCGCTTGACCGTGGCGGGCGTTCCTACGGGGGTGATGGTCGCCCCGGTCATTCCGGCGCTGACCGACCATGAGATGGAGAGCATTCTCGAAGCGGCGGCGCAGGCGGGAGCGCGCTGGGCAGGCTATGTGCTGCTCCGGCTTCCCCACGAAGTGAAGGATCTCTTTCGCGAATGGCTGGCGGCGCACTATCCGGACCGAGCCGATCATGTGATGTCGGTAGTGCGGCAGATGCGGGGCGGCAAGGACTATGACTCGAGCTTCGGCACCCGCATGAGCGGCACCGGGGCGTTCGCAGAGCTGCTGCGCAGCCGCTTCCGGATTGCGTGCCGGCGGCTAGGCCTCGGGACCGGAAGGCAGCCGCCGCCGAACACGGCTCTGTTCCGGCCGCCGCGTTCGAGCCCGCAGCTCACGCTCGACCTCTAGCGCGGCCGGGCAGGGTTCTTGCTCGGCAGGGGAGAAGGCCTCTCCCGAGACCGTGGTCAAGTTGCGACAGTAGGAAATGGATCGGGCACTGCCGCATCATGCTCGTGTCCGCGTACAGTACTCGTGAGGAGCGAAACCAGTTAAGGTGGAGGTCATGTCACAGGTTCGTGCAGCCGCTCAGCCGGTCACACTCGGCCACTACACGCTGATCGAGCGTATCGGTACCGGCGGCCAGGGTGAGGTCTGGAAGGCGCACGACGAATCGCGTGGCGTCGACATCGCCCTGAAGGTGCTCGCCCGAGCCGCCGCACGCAATCCGGCGGCTTGGGAGACGCTCGAGCGCGAGCACGAGATTTCCGGCCGGCTGGAGCATCCCGGGATTCTTCAGGTCCTCGCCCCCGAGAGAATCGGCGACGTCATGGTGCTGCCCATGGAGCTTGCCGCCGGCGGGGACCTGCGGCGCCTTCGCGGTGCGGGATATCTGGAGATCGTGCCGGTGCTGCTCGAGGTCGCCGAAGCCCTCGAATACGCCCACGCGCGCGGCGTCGTACACCGGGACCTCAAGCCGGGCAACGTGCTGTTGGACAGCCGCGGCCGCGTGAAACTCGCCGACTTCGGTATTGCGGCGCTGTTGCCGGGGCCCGGTGCCGCTGCGGAGGCGCGCGGTGGCGGGCATTCGCCTTTCTCGTCGAGTCCCGCGCAGCTTCGCGGGGAGCCTGCGAGCGCTGCCGACGACATCTACGGCCTGGGTGCGCTTGCGTACGAGCTGCTGTCGGGCCACCCGCCGTACTACCCCAACTTCGACCTGAAGCGGGTCCTGAGCCAACCCGTGCCGGAGCTCGTGCCCTTGCAGCAGATTCCACCCGAGCTCAGCGCGATCGTGATGCGGATGCTCGCCAAGAGCGCCGCAGAGCGGCCGGCTACCATGCAACAGGTCATGGACGAGCTCGACGCTACACTGAACGCAACGCTGTCGTTCGCGCCGGAGGGCGCGGAGACGGACGAAGAAGAAGATGACAGCCCGCAACCGAATGTAATTCGACCTTCCGACCGGGCGGCGCCGGGAGGCGCGGTTGCCGCACCAGCTCAGGCGGCCGAAGCCCGCGCCGTGCGCCCCGAAGGCCACGCGCCCCGAGCGAAGATCGAGGCTCGCAAAGGGGCTGAGAAGCCATATCCGGCGTCGCCGGTTGAGCCCCTGCCCGCGGACGTACCTACCTCTGATGCTCGGTATCGGCCGAACGGAGCCGCTTCCACACAATCCCCGGCTCGACCCATCCCGGCCCCGGCTCGACCCATCCCGGCGGATGTCGACACGCCTAAACGAGGCCTCACGGCGAGGCCGCTTTTCGATGCGTCCGCACCGTCCCCACCTGCGCCCATCGCGCCGGCGCACTCCCACTCCGCCGCACCGCCGCCGCCTGCCGCGCCGGTGCACTCCGCACCCGCTGAGCCGCCTCCGTCCGTACACGTTGCGTCGCCGCAGCCTGCGCCCGCCGCGCCGCCCAGGCCCGCACACGCCATGCCACAGTGGGCCCCGTCCGCCGCGCCACGCCACCCCACACACGCCGTGCCCGAGCCCCTCGCGCCGCCGCAGGAGCATCTCGCTCAGCCGGTAACACACGACTTTGCGCTGCCGGTCGAGACAGTCTCGGCAGACGAGTTCTTCAATCTGGAATTCGAACAGCCGCAGCTGCGGGCCATGCCTCCGCCCCGACGGCGGCAGGCTCAGGGGCAATACGGCGCCAGACGGCCGAGCCGCTGGCTGTATCTCATGTCGGGACTCCTCTGCGGGGCGGTGCTGATCTGTGCCGCCACCGCGGCCGCGCTCTTCTGGCTGCCGCGCCAGGACCTCGCAGGTCTGCAGCCGCTGTTGGCGAGAATCAGCGCTCTCGCGCCATCGCACCTGACCACGCCCCCGGCAACAGTTCCGGCGAAGCCGGCGGTAGCGCCGGCGGTGGCCGCGTTGCCGCCGAAGCCCAAGGTCGACCCCGTGGCGCTCGCCAAACTCAACACGGAGAGCGCGGCCTTCCAGAAGCGGGCGGCCGCGCTTGCGGCACGAGGAGCGGTGGCGTGGGACGGAACGGACTTCTCGGCCGCAGAGGTCCAGGCCGCGGAGGCGAGCGGAGCGGCGGCCGCCGGCGGTGTCGCGATCGCGACACAACACTTGAGCCAGGCGGAGCAGCTTTTGGACAAAGTAGCGCAGCGGGCGCCGCTGGCGCTGGCCGCGCAGCTCAGAGCGGGGGACGCGGCATTCGCGGCGGGCCACCGTGACGCGGCGAGTCAGGCATATGACCTCGCGCGACGCATCGATCCCAACAGCCGGCGTGCCATCGAGGGCTCGCGGCGGGCGCGTTTGCTGAGCGGCGTGCTGCCGCTCCTCAACGACGCGCAGAAAGCGGAAGCGACGCAAAACTACTCGCGAGCCGCGCAGGATTTCAGTCAGGCGCTGGCGCTCGATCCGGGCAACAGGCTGGCGAAGGCGGGTCTGGCCCGCGCCAACGCCTCCTTTGGCAACGACAAGTACGCGCGCGCGGTGGGCGCGGGGTTCGCCGCGCTCGGGGCCGGACGGCTCACCGAGGCGCAGGGGGATTTCCAGCAGGCGCTCGGCTACCGGCCGCAGGGCAAGGAGGCCACCGAGGGACTGCAGCGGGTCAGCCTGGCGATTGAGGCGGCCCGGATCGCATCGCTGCGCCAGCAGGCGGCGAGCCTCGAATCGCGGGAGCGTTGGAGCCAGGCCGTCGCGGTCTATGACACCGCCCTGCAGGTGGATCCGGCCCTTGCCTTTGCCAAGCGCGGCAAGGCGCAGGATCAGGAGCGGGCACAGCTGTCCTATTCGCTGCAGCAGATCATCGATCATCCGGACCGGCTCGATTTCCCGGCCGTGCGCGATGAGGCCGTGAGTCTCCTGCAGGAGGCGCGCGAACAGACGGCCGGCCCGGTGCTGCAATCGCAGGTCGAGCGGATCACGCAACTGATGCCGGAGCTGGATCGACCGGTGCAGCTCAACATGATTTCCGACAACGCCACGGAAGTGAGCATTCCGGGCATCGGCGTATTCGGCAGCTTTGGCCGCAGGGAGATACGGTTGAAGCCCGGCACCTACACGGTCATCGGCACGCGCGACGGCTATCGAGCCGTGCAGGTGGAATTCACCGTGGAGCCGGGCCAGCAGAGCGTCACGATCACAGTGGCCTGTCAAGAGCTTTGATGATGGCGCTGGATCCGGGCATCCTGCCCGGCCCAGCGCGCGTTGAGCAAAAAAGCGTGGTTTTTTGCTCAACGCCCGCCACCTGCGGCGGCGGGGCACATCCGTGTGCCTGGCATCACAATCCGTCGCTTCTGGCTGTGATCGGCCTCACGGCGTTGGCATTACGGCGCGGCGGCAGCTTGTGTGCATGCGGCGACAGGGCTAATAAGCTTCCATGGCCGATACCGATCCTGTCGTGGCGCTTCTTGCCGGCGCGAGCGGCTTCGTGGGCACCCGTGTCCTCGATGCTCTGCTCGGTGCGCCGGACGTCGCGCGCGTGTTCGCCGTTACACGCCGTCCCCTGGGGCGGGAGCACAGTCGACTGGCCAACCGGATCGTGCAGTTCGACCATCTGGAGCGGCAGTTGGCGGGGCTGAAGTGTCAGGTGGCGTTCTGCTGCCTCGGCTCGCGGCTCGCAGACCGCGATGGCGCCGAGGAGCAGGCGGTGCGTCGTGTCGACTTCGGTTACACCCTCGCCTTCGCGCGCGCCGCGAAGGCGGCGGGCGCCGCGCGGTTCGTGATCCTCTCCGTCGCGGGGGCGGACATCGCCGCGAAGAGCGGGTATCTGCGCATCAAGGGAGAGCTCGAGCAGGCTTTGATCGGCCTCGGCTTCGGCGCGCTCGATATCCTGCAGCCGACGATGGTGCTCGGCTGGCCCCGCGAGATGCGAGCCGCCGATCTGGTGAGGCGCGTGGCAATGCCGCTCGTCAATCCATTCCTGGTCGGTGAGCGCGTGGCGCAACGCGGCATTCCGGTAGCGACCACGGCGGCGGCGATGCTCGGGACTCTGCGCTCCGGGCGTCGTGGCCCGCAGCGTTACACGTATGAGGGGATGTGCGCGCTCGCGCAGATGAGACCGCGGAGGCCCGGTCTGGTGACGGCTACCCAGTAGACGTCTCATCACGCGACCGCGGCCTTTGCGCGGCGCGTCAGTCATTACATATCACGCGTGGCGCTCTACATAAGCGGGAGCGCGGCAATCTCGGGCCGCACCGCGCGCGCTCTTTGAGAGCCGCGCCACACTCGCGGGCCTTGACTCCACTCCGTCGGGCTTCGACACTTGGCGCCTGTGACAAGGGCAAACCCGTCGAAAGGCGGGGACGCAAAGCCACCGGTCTAAAGGACGGTTCCTATGACGGCGGGGCTGCCACGGTCGTGCAACGCGCGACCGATAGCATTCCCCTCGGCATCTCGAGCCGTACCCGATCGCCCCGTGGCTGTTGGACTGTCCGGGGAATTTATGACACCAACGGCAAATCTGGCGTCCACCGAGGTGGGCGCGGAACAAATGGCAGCGCCTGCCGCTGAGGCAGGGCCGTTCGTGCTCAATTTGTGCTCCTCGACGACTCCGATGGCGCTCGCGCAGATCGATCTGCCCGAGCTCAAGCGCTTCACGTTCTTCGTCAGCCGCCGGTTCGAGGAGGGACGCGAGCGTTTCCGTCTTCACATGGGATTCTTCGCGAGCCAGGCCGAAGCCGAGGAGTGGCTGAGCGTGGTGCGGGATATCTATCCCGGCGCGTGGGCGGGCGAGGCACCGGGCAAGAAGCTGCGCGCTCGCGCGGCGGAGGCCGCGGCGGTGCAGGCCCGGCATGCCGTCGGTCCACAGAAGACTGCGGCGCCCCCGCCAGCAGCTTCAGTGCCGACACCCCAGGCCCCTGTCGTGGCCAAGGAGCAGAGCGCGCGGCCTGCGGCGCCGTCCAAGATCCCGACATTGGTGCCTACTCTTCAGCCTCCGCCAGCAGCGCCTGCGAGCGCCCGCCCGGCCGCGGGCCCGGCGGGAGCGCCGCGCGCCGCAGTGGCGCAGCCTGCCAAGGCTGCACCGCAACCGCCGCCAAAGCGCCCTGCCGCAGCCGCTCCAGCGCCGCGTGTCTCTCTACCCGTGGCTCGACCCGCGCAAAGCCAGGCCGCTTCGCGGCCGACGCCTGCAGCACGACCCGCGGCAGCAGCCCCGTCGTTGGCGCAGCGCCCGCGCACCAGTACTGCCCCGGCCGGTGCTCCGCGCCCGGTTGCCAAGGCGGGCTCCATCAAGCCCGCTGTCCCTGCAGCCGCGCCGCCGAGACCGTCGGTGACGCCGAGACCGTCAGTGACGGCGACGGCCGCGAAACCGATACCGCAGAGCGCCTCCAGGTCCGCGCAACAGTCGGCGAAGAAGCCGCTCTTCGGCGACTCCAACGTAAAGGAAGTGATGGCGGCGTTGGATGGGCGCGCAGATGGGACCGGCGAGACGCGTCTCATGCCTTCCCCGATCGCTGCGGCCGACACCGCGGACGACCCGTCACTCACCGATACTCAGGTGTTGCGCTTTCTCGAGACGCGTCGGGAACAGAACAGCAACGCCCGGCCGCAATCCGGATTGCAGGTCGATGCCGCCGCCGAGTCCGGCATTTCGCTGCTCAAGCCCGACGACACCGGTACGCGGCGCGCTCTGAAGGAAGCCGTTTCCCACAACGAGCCGGTTTCCTTCGCGGTGCAGCTGCAGTGGTCGGTCCAGCCGGTGGAGCTCGACAAGGTGCCGCCGCTTGCGATCTTCAGCGCCTACACGCTCTATTCCGTCGAGGGCAGCCGCGAAGGGCGCAAGTGGTATGGATTGCGTCTCGGCTTCTTCAACGATGCGATTTCGGCCAAGCAGGTCGCCTACTACGTGCGCTCGGAGTTCACCTCGGTCGCGGTCGTGCCGGTCGGCCCGCAGGAGCGCGGGCGTGCCACCGAGGACAATCAGCGCTTTGCCGGCGCCGGCACGGCGCGCAAGCGACGCCCGAGCGAGGAGAACGAGTTCAAGCTGATCGATTCGGAGGAGACGCCGAGCCCCGCGCCGGCTGCTGCGGCCGCCGCGGCTTCACCGGCGCCGGCCGCGGCAAAACCTGCGACGGCGGCGCCCAGCGAGCGCGAGAGCGCGGGCAAGGTCAGCGCGCGCGAGCGCCGCACCCCGCAGACTCTGGAGGAGACGCTCGAGATTCTGGGCGCGAATGAGCTCGCCATCGACAACGCCAGGAGCGAGTCGGTGAGCGACACCGGAGTGCGGCACGTGCGTATCCAGGTTCAGAAGAACACCCCGTTCTCCCGGCTGCTCGAGCGGCTGAGCGAGAGAGTCAGGAAGGCCTGATTACTTCCTGAACAGTTTCTCCAGCTCGGCGCGCGCGCGATCGACCGCGGTGGTGTTGGGTGCGGTGTAGGCGCCCGGCCGAGGCTCGAAGAAATCGCAGAAGTTGGCCCGCGTCTTCTCGTAGACTTCCTCGGCGGTGGGCTCACGGCAGTGCTTGGCGACGCTCGTGTCGTAGTCGGCGCACATCCGGCACACGTGCAGCTCCGACCGGCACTTCGGGCATTCCTCGAGACGGCGCAGAGGCAGCGTGAGCGCCGCGAGCGAGGCGCCGCATTTCCAGCAGACGAGCTCGGCGGCGCTGGCGTGTGGCATGGCGCAGCGATTATGCGCCGTTCACACGCTCTTTGAGAAACGCGGCGAGCGCGCGGCCGGTGTGCGAGTCGCGCTTGCGCCGCGCCACCTCGGCCGGGGCGCCCTGAGCGACGATGCGACCGCCGCCCTCGCCGGCCTCAGGGCCCATGTCCACGATCCAGTCCGCCTCCGCCATGACGTCGAGGTTGTGCTCGACCACCACCGCCGTGTTTCCCGCGGCGACCAACCGGTGCAGCACGTGAATGAGCTTCTCGACGTCAGCCATGTGCAGGCCCACCGTCGGCTCATCGAGCACGTACAGGGTATGCCGCGCTCCTTGCCGCGGAGCTTGTCGCGGTTCTGGCCGCGACTCTGGCGCAAACATGTCCTGGCTCGCATCGACGCTCTCCGTGCGCACTTTGGAGAGCTCGGCCACCAGCTTGATGCGCTGTGCCTCTCCGCCCGAGAGCGTCGGGCTCTGCTGGCCGAGGGTGAGATAGCCCAGCCCCACGTCCTGCAGCAGCTTCAGCGCGTGGTGCACCCGTGAGTGCGCGCGAAAGAACTCGACCGCCGCATCCACATTCATGGCCAGAACGTCGCCGATGCTCTTCTCCCGCCAGAGAACCGACAGCGTCTCGGAGTTGAATCGCCGGCCGGCGCAGATGTCGCAGAGCACCTTGACGTCGGGCAGGAAGCTCATCTCGATGGTCTTGACCCCCTGGCCCTCGCAGGCCTCGCAGCGGCCGCCCGCGGTGTTGAAGGAGAAGCGGCTCGCGGTGTAGCCGCGCAGCCGCGCCTCGGTGGTGGCGGCGAAGATGCGCCGAATGTCGTCCCATAGCCCGATGTAAGTGGCGGGGCAGGAACGCGGGGTCTTGCCGATCGGTGTCTGGTCCACCTCCAGCACCCGGTCGACCTGCTCGAGCCCCTTCATGCCGGCGCAACCGATCAGCTGCGCGCTGGCCGCGCGGCGTCGGGGCCGTGTCCCGTTGGCGTTGCCGCGGCCGACGTCGCCGAGCAGGCGGCGCAGGTTGGCATAGAGCACGTCGCGCGCCACTGTCGACTTTCCCGAGCCGGAGACTCCGGTGATCACCACCAGCCTGCCGAGAGGAATGCGCACCTCGGCGCCCTTGATGTTGTGCAGCGACACGCGCTCGAGCTTAAGGTGTGGCGTGCGCGCGATGACGGGCCTATAGGGCTGCGCCGGGTGGCGCAGCGGCTGCCGCAGGAAGCGTCCGGTGGTGGATCGCGCGTTGCCGATGAGATCCTTCACCGTCCCTTCGCCCACCACCTCGCCGCCGAGTACGCCTGCGCCCGGGCCGAGGTCGAGCACATGGTCGGCGCGACGGATGGTCTCCTCGTCGTGCTCGACGACGACGAGCGTGTTGCGATGGCTGGCGAGCTCCGCGAGCGAGTCGAGCAGGACCGCATTGTCACGCGGGTGCAGGCCGATCGTCGGCTCGTCCAGGACGTAACACACCCCCTGCAGGTTGGAGCCGAGCTGCGCGGCCAGGCGGATCCGTTGCGCCTCGCCACCGGAGAGCGTGGGCGCGGAGCGGTCGAGCTGCAGATAGCCGAGCCCCACCCGGTCGAGGAACTTGAGCCGCGCGCGGATCTCCGCGAGCAGGTCGCGCGCGATCTGCTGCTCCCGTGGCGAGAGCTTGAGGCGGCGGAAGAACTCCGCCGACTGCGCGACCGAGTCGGCGGCGAGGTCGGCGATGGAGCGCTCGCGGAAGCGCACGCTGGTGGCCACCGGATTCAGCCGCTTGCCGCGGCAGGCGGGGCAGGTCCGCGGCGCCTCATCGCTGTCGCCGTCGCCGTCGGCCTCTGCGCCGGCCGCCGACTCCTCCTCCGCGGGCACTTCCAGGCCGGTGCCGTAACAGCTCTCGCACCAGCCGTGCTTGGAGTTGTAGGAGAAGAGGCGCGGATCGAGCTCGGCGAAGCTGCGCCCGCACGAGGGGCAGGCGCGTTTGATCGAGAAGACCGTAGGTCTGTCGCTCTTCGGGCCGAGCACGTGCACCAGGCCCTTGCCGAAGTCGAGCGCGCGGGCGAGCGCCTGATGCAGCGCGGTATCGGTCTTCACGCCGACATCGATTTCCGCGACGGGGAGCTCGATCGTGTGTTCCCTGAAGCGCGACAGCCGCGGCCACTGCGCCGTGGAAAGGTAGGCGCCGTCGACACGCAGGGTCTTGAAGCCCTTCTTCGCGGCCCACTTGGCAAGGTCCGTATAGTAGCCCTTGCGCGCCACCACGAGCGGAGCCAGCAGCGCGATGCGCGTGCCCCGGTGCTCGCGCAGCAGCCGCGCGGCGATCGAGGCGGCGCTCTGCGCTTCGATCGCAACATCGCAATCGGGGCAATACTGGGTGCCCAGCTTGACGTAGAGGAGCCGGAGGAAGTGATGGATCTCCGTCAGTGTTGCCACGGTGCTCTTGCGGCCACCGCGACTGGTGCGCTGCTCGATGGCGACCGTCGGCGGAATGCCGAATATCGCATCCACATCGGGCCGGGCGGCGGGCTGCACGAACTGCCGCGCATAGGCGTTGAGTGACTCGAGATACCGGCGCTGACCTTCATTGAAGAGGATGTCGAAGGCCAGTGTCGACTTGCCCGATCCCGACACGCCGGTGATGACCGTGAGCCGATCCCTCGGGATCTGCACGTCGATGCTTTTCAGGTTGTGCTCGCGCGCATTGTGGATCACCACGGAGCCGCTCCCGCGTCCGTTGCTTTTCATGCCGGCCGCCCGATAGGTCGCGCCGGGCTCCCTGACGGCGGCGCGCAGTGCGGGCGCGGGCGCAGTCGGCTCACCGCCAAGGGCGCGCTCGTACTCCAGGAGCGCGCGGCCCGTGTGCGACTCCGGGTGAGCGCGCACCTCGGCCACCGTACCGGCGCAGACGATACTCCCGCCGCGCTCGCCGCCCTCCGGGCCGAGATCGATGATCCAGTCGGCGGCGCGGATCACATCGAGGTTGTGCTCGATGACGAGCAGCGAGTGTCCCGCCGCCAGCAGCTTGCGAAACGCAGTGAGGAGCTTCGCCACGTCCTGGAAGTGCAGGCCCGTGGTCGGCTCGTCGAAGAGGAAGAGCTTGCCTTTGTGGGTCGTACTCGAGAGCACCGAGCCCGCTTCGGCGAGATGGCCCGCGAGCTTCAAGCGCTGCGCTTCCCCGCCCGAGAGCGTGGGCACGGGCTGTCCGAGGGTCACATACTCGAGGCCGACGTCGGAGAGGGGCGCGAGACGTGCGGCGACCTCGCGCGAGTCGCGGAAGAACTCGAGGGCTTCGGTGACGGTCATCGCCAGGACCTCGGCGATGCTGGCGCGGCGGCCATTCGTGCCTTCGCGCTTGATCTCCAGGACCTCATCGCGATAGCGGCGGCCGTCGCAGTCGGGGCAGCGCAGGTAGACGTCCGAGAGGAACTGCATCTCGACGTGCTCGAAGCCGTTGCCGCTGCAGGTTGGGCAGCGGCCGTTGCCGGAGTTGAAGCTGAAGGTGCCGGCGGTGTACTTGCGCTCCTGCGCGGCGGGCTCCGCCGCGAAGAGGTTGCGGATGGCATCGAAGGCGCCGACATAACTTGCCGGATTGGAGCGGGTGGTGCGCCCGATGGGACTCTGATCGACCATGACGACATCGTCGATGAGCTCCGCGCCGGCGAGCCCGGAGAAGAGTCCGGGCGCCTCGGTCGGCTTGCCATGGTATTTGAGGAGCGCGGGGTAGAGGACGTCCTCGATCAGCGTGGACTTGCCGGAGCCGGAGACGCCGGTGACGCAGACGAGGCGCTTCAGCGGTATCCGGACGTCAACGTCCTTGAGGTTGTGCTGACGGGCTCCACGCAATTCCAGCCAGCGGTTGGAGCGAGCCTCGGCGACAACCTCCTTGCCGGATGACGGAACGGCGGCATTGACGGCGCGCTCACCGCTCACGCGTTTCTTGCCACTGAGATATTCTCCGGTGAGCGAGCGGGCATCGCGGCGGATCTCACGCGGGGTACCGAAGAACACGATCTCGCCGCCGCGCTCGCCCGCCCCCGGCCCCAGGTCGAGGATGCGGTCCGCCTCCAGCATGATCTGCGGATCGTGCTCCACGACGAGCAGCGAATTGCCGGCATCGCGCAGGCGCTTCATCACCGTGATGACACGCTGCATGTCGCGCGGATGCAGGCCGATCGAGGGCTCGTCCAGCACGAAGAGGGTGTTGACCAGCGACGTGCCGAGCGCGGTGGTCAGGTTGATTCGCTGCACTTCACCGCCGGAGAGCGTGCGCGACTGGCGATCGAGCGTGAGGTAGCCGAGGCCGACATCGGCCAGGTAGCCGAAGCGTCCACGGATCTCTCCGAGCAGCAGATCGGTCGCCTCATCGAGCGGCCGCGGCAGCTGCAGCCGGCGAAAGAACGCGCAGGCGCGCTCCACGGGCAGCAACATCAGATCGTGAATGGACAGACCCGGCAGGCTCTGCAGTGTGTCGTCGCTCCAGGCGGCGGCGCGCGGCCGGAAACGTGGTGTCGCACCGAGCGCCTCAGCTGCGAGCGCGTGGTCGCCGACGCGCCACAGAAGCCCTTGGGTCTTGAGACGTGCGCCGCCACAGGCCTCGCAGGGGGTGTAGGCCCGGTAACGGGAAAGGAGGACCCGCACGTGCATTTTGTAGGACCGGCCCTCGAGCCAGGCGAAGAAGCGCTTGGCACCGTACCAGACGCCCTTGCTCCAATCGCCTTCGCCCTCGATGACCCAGCGGCGGTCCTCGGGCCTGAGCTCCCGCCACGGCGCATCGAGCGGAATGCCGCGCTTCCTCGCGAACTTCTCCATGTCCTGCTGGCATTCGGCGTATGACTTGGTCTGCCACGGCTTCACGGCGCCGCCGCGCAGCGACTTCGTCTCATCGGGAACGACCAGGCCGTAATCGATTCCGATGGTGCGCCCGAAGCCACGGCAGCTGTCGCACGCGCCGACCGGCGAGTTGAACGAGAACAGGCTCGGTGTCGGTTCCTGGTAGGAGCGGTCGCACTCCGCGCAGTGCAGCGCGCTCGAGTAGCGCCAGGTCGCGAGTGGCCGCGGCGGGTCGCCGTCGTCGACCACCTGCGCGTTGAGGCGGCCGCGGCCAACACGCAGCGCGGTCTCGAGCGACTCGAGCACACGGCCGCGCTCCGCCTGGCCGGCGCGGAAACGATCCTGCACGACCTCGAGCACCGTCGCGGTCCGCGCCGCGGAGCGGGTCGAGCGGCCTCGCTTGCCGCGCTTCGCCGCAACCGGCTGCGCATCGGTCTTCGCAGCGGCGGGCGGCGCCTCTCGGCCCACGGCCGCCGCCGATCCATCGGCGCGCTCGAAATACCTGGTGTAGCCCTGCTTCTCGAGCAGCGCGCGGACCTCCGCCTCCTGGAAGCTGTCGGGCACGGGCACGGGAAAGGTGAGCAGCAGCCGCGGGTCGCCCGCGGCTGCCGCGCGCTCCCGCATGTCGGCATAGATGCTCTCCGCGGTGTCACGCCGCACCGGCCGGCCGCAGCACTCGCAATGGAGCGTCGCCGTGCGCGCAAACAACAGCTTCAGATGGTCATTGAGCTCCGTCATCGTGCCCACGGTCGAGCGCGACGTGCGCACCGGGTTGGTTTGATCGATCGCAATGGCCGGCGGAATGCCCGCGATCGAATCCACCTGCGGCTTGTCCATGCGGTCGAGAAACTGGCGCGCATAGGGCGAGAAGGTCTCCACGTAACGCCGCTGACCTTCGGCGTACAGCGTGTCGAAGACCAGCGAGGACTTGCCGGAGCCGGACACGCCCGTCACCACGACGAGCTCGCTGAGCGGCACGTCGAGGTCGAGATTCTTCAGGTTGTTCTGGCGCGCGCCGCGCACGAGAATCGCATCGCGATTGGCGTCGGTCATTCCGTCACCGGAGTCGGCATGGTGTCTCGAGGAAAGGGGGAAGCAAGGGAGGGCAACAGCGAGCGGGACCCGCTCGCGGATGCACCGATTTTACCGTAAATGTGGGCAGTGCGGCGATGCACAAGAGCGCGCCGCCAGGGCCATTGGCGATACAGCGGTGACGAGAGACCACCACTGGATGGCCTTGCGTGGCTACGTGTGGCGTAGAATCGTGGTACCGGCCGAAAGCAAGCCAGTAAGCGGGCCAAAGCCGCCTTTGGCCCGCGAGGTCGAGCGCGCCACGCGGTTGGCCGCTCAAAGCGCCGCAGGCGGCTTTGAGCCAATAGACGATCCAGCGAGGACCCCATGTCGCCGCAGTCCTATGGCAATGTCCTGCAGATGATCGGCCACACGCCGCTCGTCGCCGTCAATCACCTCGACACCGGCCCGTGCCGGCTTTTTCTCAAGCTCGAGAGCCAGAACCCCGGCGGCTCGATCAAGGATCGCGTCGGCCTCTACCTCATCGAGGCGGCCGAGCGCTTAGGTAGGCTGCCTCCCGGCGGCACGCTGATCGAGGCGACGGCGGGCAACACCGGGCTCGGCCTCGCGCTGGTGGCGGCGCAGAAAGGTTACAGGCTGCGGCTCGTCATTCCCGACAAGATGAGCCAGGAGAAGATCTTCCACCTCAAGGCCATGGGCGCCGAGGTGGTGCTCACCCGCTCGGACGTCAGCAAGGGCCACCCGGAGTACTACCGCGACCTGGCGGAGCGTCTCGCGAGCGAGACGCCCAACTCCTTCTATGTGAACCAGTTCGGCAATCCCGCCAATCCCCGCGCGCACGAGGAGACCACGGCGCCCGAGATCTGGGAGCAGATGGACCACAACCTCGACGCCGTCGTCTGCGGTGTCGGGACAGGTGGCACCATCACCGGAGTTTCGCGCTATCTTGCGCGCGTCGCGCCGGATGCCGAGATCGTGTTGGCAGATCCGGTTGGATCGGTGCTCGCCGAGTATGTGAGGACCGGAAAGATGCCGCAGGAGCACAGCACCTGGCTGGTCGAGGGCATCGGCGGAGATTACGTGCCGCCGGTAGCGGACCTCGGGCGTGTCAAGTCAGCGTATACCATCCCCGACGCGGAGGCGTTCAAGACCTGCCGTGAGCTGCTGGGCAAGGAAGGCATCATGGCAGGGACCTCCACCGGCACGCTCGTCGCCGCGGCTCTGCGCTACTGCCGCGAGCAGACCAAGCCGAAGCAAGTCGTCAGCTTCGTCTGCGACAGCGGCAACAAGTACATCTCCAAGGTCTACAACGACTACTGGATGCTGGATCAGGGATTCCTGGAGCGCGAGCGTTTCGGTGACCTTCGGGACCTGATAGCGCGCCGTCACTGGGAGCGCGCCGCGGTGACCGTGAGCTCGACCGAGCCCGTCATGGCCGCGTACCGGCGCATGAAGCTCTACGACGTCTCGCAGCTGCCCGTGATGCAGAACGGCCGCATCGTCGGCATCGTCGACGAGGAAGACATCCTGCTCGAGGTGTTCGCCAATCCCAAGCACTTCAACGAGCCGGTCACCGCCGCCATGGAGAGCCACCTGGTCACCGTGCCGCTGGACGCCCCCGTGCAGCAGCTCATGGAGATCTTCAAGCGCGGCATGGTGGCCATCGTGATGGATGGCAGTGAATTCCTCGGGCTGGTCACCCGCATCGACCTGCTCAATTGGCTGCGCCGTCGCACGTGAGGGCCCGATGACCGACAAGCAAATGCGTTTCGCCACCCGCGCCATTCACGGCGGGCAGCATCCCGATCCGCTGACGGGCGCCGTGATGCCGCCGATCTACGCCACCTCGACCTACGTGCAGTCGAGCCCGGGCGTGCACAAGGGGTATGACTACTCGCGCACCCGTAACCCCACGCGCGATGCGCTGCAGGCTGCGCTCTGCAACCTGGAGGGCGGTGGCGCGGCATTCGCCTTCGCCAGCGGAATGGCGACCAGCTCGACCCTGCTCGAACTGCTCGATGCCGGCTCGCACATCATCGCGATGCACGACCTCTACGGCGGTACGTACCGGCTCCTCGAGAACGTGCGCAAGCGCTCCGCCGGACACCAGGTCTCGTTCGTCGATCTGACCCGGCCCGAAGCGCTGGAGGCGGCGATCCGCCCGAACACGCGCCTCGTCTGGGTGGAGACGCCCAGCAATCCGCTGCTGCAGCTCGTCGATCTGGCGGCTGTGGCGGAGATTGCGCGCTCCAAAGGACTGATCAGCGTTTGCGACAACACGTTCGCCACGCCCTTCGTGCAGCGGCCGCTCGAGCACGGCTTCGATATCGTCGTGCATTCGACTACCAAGTACCTGAACGGCCATTCCGACTGTGTGGGTGGGGCGGCCATCGTGCGCGCTGACAGCCCGCTGGCCGAGCGCCTCGGCTACCTGCAGAACGCCGTGGGGGCCGTCTCGGGGCCGTTCGACTCGTTCCTGACATTACGGGGAATCAAAACGTTGGCGCTGCGCATGGAGCGGCACTGCGCCAACGCCCTGGCCGTGGCGCAGTTTCTCGCGAGTCATGCAAAGGTCGAGCGCGTCCACTATCCCGGCCTGACGAGCCATCCCCAGCATGCGCTCGCGCGCCGCCAGATGACGGGCGGTTATGGCGGGATCGTCACTGCCGTATTGAAGGGGTCTCTCGACGATGCCCGCCGCATGCTCGAGCGCTGCCACCTCTTCTCGCTGGCCGAGAGCCTGGGCGGGGTCGAGAGTCTCATCGAGCACCCGGGGCTCATGACGCATGCGTCACTCCCCGCCGCCATTCGGGCTTCGCTCGGCATCGGCGATGGGCTCATTCGCCTCTCGGTCGGAATCGAGGACGCACAGGATCTGATCGGGGAGCTGAACGAGGCGCTGGGCTGAGGGGCACGTGGTTGGCGCTCAAGGCGGCGCGTTGGTCACGTTGCGCGTCACGTTGCGCGCCACATAGTCCGGCGCACCGTAGCTGCCGTAAGTCGCGGCGGCCGTGAGCGCGTAGACCTGGTAGTTCTGGCCGGCGACCTGGTGTGTCGTTGCGCCGCAGGTCACCGTCACGACGAACCCTTTGAGGGCCTTCTGAGTCAAGCTCAGGGTCCTCGTGGCTGCGCAAGTGGCACGCTGCAGCGCCATGTTGGCTCCATATTCAATCCCGGCGTCGGCGGCGGCTTCGGCCCGGGCTTCGAGCAGCTCCACGCTCGCGGCTTGATACTGCGTCAGCGCGATCTGCACGGCAAAAGCCCCGAGCGCCGCGAGGACCACGATGAGGAAGATGGCCGCGACCAGGGAGAAGCCGCCCTGTCTTCGGGTGCACCTGCGCCACCGCCCGGCGCAAAGGCTCACTGGCTGTACTCCGTGGGCGCCTGCAGGAACACCTGTAGGGTCTCACCACTGTTCGAGAGGGTGACCCTGAGAATAGCGAGCTGGCCATACGGGTAACCTGCGGGGGCGGGGGCGGGGACGATTGAAATCGTGCACGCCGAGACATCGTGAGCGATGAGCGCGCCCGTGCCGGCCGGCGGCACGGCCTGGGCGGCCGTGATGGCATAACCAGAGTAGCGCATGAGGGTTCCCGCCGTCGGATTTGCGGGATTCGGATTGCAGACATAGCTCACCGGACCGGATACGAGGTACGCGTTGTGCGCCGACGGCGGAGCGTGCTGGAACGTCATCGCGGGGCTGAAGGTCACCTGGTTCTCGTCCTGTGAGGGCGGAGTGCCTGGGTTGACGATTACGTTGATCGAGTCGCCCGATGGCGTCATGACCCCCGTCGCGCTGTTGTATGCGTTGGAGGCCGGCG
>Ga0335073_10003492_pt1 | contig 21912 bp, 19 predicted proteins | sample Lox_Sample_22_FD_207093 | JGI IMG/M metagenome (GOLD analysis project Ga0335073, IMG submission 207093) | Soil microbial communities from Loxahatchee National Wildlife Refuge, Florida, United States - Lox_Sample_2.2 | ecosystem: Environmental > Terrestrial > Soil > Wetlands | place: USA...
ATGGGCCAGACGGCCGTTATTCTGCAGCACGTTGAAGTTCTCCGCGCCCGAGGCCTTCGCGATGTTCTTTGTGACTTGCAGGATCTCGAGGAGCTGGTCGTCGGGAATGTCGGTGAGCTTGACGCCGTGGTGTTTCGGGATGATGAGCTGCGGCGGTCATGTAAGCGAGAGCGGGTACGCGGCGGAGAGGAATTGGGCCCGTACCGAGTGGCCGCGGCTTAGAGGCTGGATGTCGAGGAAGGCGAGCGTTCGCTCCGACTCGAACAGCTTGAAGCAGGGGATTTCGCCTGGATTTCGTAGTGAGTGGCTTTGTGGACGGAGTGAAATGACTGGAGCGGGGCATTGAACCTTTGATGATCTTGCAGAAGATGCAGGATGCCGCCATTTTAGGTGTTAGGAGTGTTTAATTGCTGTCAGACAACGTAATCGATATTTGAAGTTGGAGGCTCGTAAGCTCTAAGCTCTCTCAATGCTAGTGTGGTGATGTTTTGTGACTTGCCGGGTATTCTTATACCGCGCCAAAGTACCTCTACCCCGCTGATCCGTAATTTATTACCTCATTGAGAAATATCTAAGTTCCATCATTCACTCCTGAAAATTCGAGTAACATCGGAATTCATTGCTGAGGCCTTTTGCGTGCTGAACTTCGAAGTTGGTCGTCTCAATGCCAACTTTGGAATATATCTTGTGTATTAGGGTTTCCATTCGCTCTCCAGTACACACAATTAATCGTAGACCATCTGAAATCCACGACTTGCTTAGCCAACGAACAGTAAGAGCAGTTTTGATTTGACAATCTTCGCTCAGGAATGGCGGGTCGCATATTATACGATTGAAGTAGCCTTTCAGTTCTGCTGGTAATCTAGTTGGCTCTTTATAGTCGTACTTGATAAATTCCTTAAACACTCCAAACCGTTCATCAAACTCGAGGAGAGTAATACTGGGTCGTTCAGATTCCGGCTTTGAGGCTAGTAGGTTCTTGAGCTGTATGAATACACTCGGAGCTGAAACTACCGCGATATTCGTTTCGGCAGTTGCGCCTTCAAGTAGTCGCTTTGCCAGAGTAGAGGCAGTTTCGTCACTGTACCAGAATTGACTTGCATTCCAATCTTCGGCGAACGCACTCATGGAAAGTGGTTTCTTGTCATCGAATTCAGATTCGGCTTGAGCCTTTAGATCTTCAAAATCTTTCTGCCTGCTGTCTCTTTCATTGTAAAACTGCTTTTTAGTCTGAGACATTCTCCTACGAAGGTATATGCCTACGGTGTATCATCGTCGTCAGCTGCATCCAGAGATTCCATGTTTATCGTGAGATGTAGTAAACCTTGATATTGAATTTGTTTGGATGAAATATCTTCGTCAGCATGGCTTGTAATATAAATTCCGAGTTGCGTCTAGTGCGCTACAATAGGCAACTCCCGTGTCAACCTCGGCTTTTGCAACTCGTGCGTAATATCTTCAATATAATCAAAACCTCTGACTAAAATGTTATGAGATTTGCTATTTGCGTGACGCGTCTCTATCATACAAGAATGGCGACTAAGTTAGTTCCGCTCCCGGACGTGGAGAAAATCAGTCCTTCAGTCATCCGAATACTCGGTGGGAATCCGGGAAAGGTGAGCATTGAAATGAATAAGCGATGTATACGAAATGTTGATCGAATTTGATAGTTCACGTTGCAAGGTAAATGATAATTCAAGAGCTCGGGCTTCGTCTTAACTGCAAAAGGAACAAATACGTACCTCGTTGGCCGTGGACCGAAGCGGTTACTTATCGACACAGGAGAAGGCAAGCCGGAATGGCTCAAACAACTCCAAGATACGTTGGCATCAGAGAATGCGACCATTGAGAAAGTAGTAATTACACACTGGCATCCTGATCACATCGGTGGTGTCAAAGATCTGGGTGTACTTTCTTCCAAGCCGACAGTGTATAAGAGCCAGATTGTTCCTAGTGACAATATGGAAGATATCACTAACGGACAGAAATTCGAAGTTGAAGGTGCCACACTCCGCGCATTTCATTGTCCTGGCCACACAGAAGATCACATGGCTCTTATCCTTGAGGAAGAAGATGCTATGTTTACGGGCGACAACGTTCTCGGTCACGGCACAGCGGTCTACGAGGATCTATCAACGTACCTCAATAGTCTTGAGAAGATGGGACAACAGGTCAAAGGAAGAGCTTATCCTGGTCATGGTGCAGTTATTGACGACTCAAGAGCTAAGATCAAGGAGTACATTGACCATCGAGCCATGCGACAACGGGAAGTAATCGAAGTTCTTGGCCGACAGCACGGAGAAGAAGGCTGGGAAGTCATGGATATGGTCAAGATCATCTACAAGGATGTACCGGAGAACCTCCATTTTGCCGCTTCTCGTGGTATTGTGCAGATCCTGGATAAATTGTTGAACGAGGGTAAAGTGTCTCACGACACTGCCAAGGATACGTGGGTGTTGAACAAGAAGGCTACACTGTAGGTCTTGCTTGAATTAAATTACCTTAGGTACAATGGGTGGAGAGGATATGATGTTGGCGTTGTAGAGAATGGGTTGGCTAACTGTCACTAGAAGCTCAAGCTGAGTTGGAGTCGGAATCATCGCCATAGAATAGATTAATTTGATCATTATCACATGCGAGTTCACTCCTGAATCCCAGAATGGTAGTCCAAGGGAATTAGAGAGGAAGGATATAAATTCTCGATATCCATTGGCAGTCCCGAAACTCAGGTGCTCGATCTGCCTATTAGTACTCTATGCGATCCCAATCAAATCGAAGGCCATCCGCACCAGATTCCATGAAACGCTATGCTCAAATGCGATTGTAATTACTTAGGAAGTCGTTGGCACAACTGTCTGCTCAGTCTCGGCATGCTTCCTTTTCTTTCCTTTAGCTTTTCTCTTCTCTTCTTTCTCTTTGCGCTCCTTCTCCTTCGCATGCTTATGCCTAGCTTTTTCAATAGCGGTCCAATGCTTATGCTGCCTTGTCATCACTCTAGCCCTATCTTTCTCCGATTCCTTCTCCTTGCCCTTCCCATGACCACTCTTTCTCGCGGAACCCGTACTCCCACCATCATCGCTCCTCACCCCACGATCATTCTCCTTCTCCTCGCCCTCCTCACCCGGAAAGCTCACGAAGCGCTCTAAGCCGGCACTCTCCCGACTCTCGACAACCCACTGCCGCCGGTCACGCTTGTAGTGGTCCATGCGCCAATTGTGCCAGACAGCGCGGCCGCTCCTGCTGCCGCGCAGGCTAGCCTCGTTCTCGGCGAGCTCCTCGGCGACGCGCTCGCGGATGAAGGCGAGCCCGTTGGTACCGCCCCACACGGCGTCGATGACGCGCGACGCCGAAGGGTCCAGCGCCATCTCGCACACGTGCCCGTAGAACTTCTGGATCATCTTGCGCCGGAAGATTATCGAGGCGGTGGGCGCGGCGAGCGCGGCGGAGATTGTGTGGCTGGCCGAGGGCTCTTTCGCTGCTGAGATGCTGAGGGATGTGCCGAGGCGTGCTAGGGCGTCGAAGATGAGCGTGGAGAGCGTGCCTGGTGTGGCGAGCATCGTTTGGGCTAGTAAGCTGCCGTGTAGCTTCTCCTGGCGTGAGGATTCGGTGGTGGTTTTGTCTTGATTGCCGGTTACAGCGTCACTGAGATTCAAGAGCCGCGAGATGTCAAAGCCGTTTGGACTATCGTAGGCGACTTTCAGCGAACGAGTAAATAAAGCGGTGTCCAGCTCGCGGACTTGAGCTCGTTCGATCAATGTTCGGATGAGCGCAATACGTTTTCTTTCAACTAGAATCGGTATTTCGGGAGCAATGGTTGATATGACTTCTTCAAGATCATCTTTGCCTAAGCGAGTGACTACCTTGATGACCACGTAACTGGCAATGTCGTTCTTAGAGAGGTTGAAGATGCGTGGGTAAAAGTATTCACGGTATAGCTGCTTGAATAACTTGGCAGGAGCATATTCGATAATAGCTTCAAGTAGACGAGAGCCAATGGTATCGTAGACAAGGCCATTAATGAATGCTGCACTATCTGTACCTTCGGCGATGGGATCATCCGGAAGTAACTTGTGAATGATTGAGTCTTCATCTTTAGCTCGTTGTTTGCCGAAATGAGTCAATTCGAGTTGTAGAAGCAATTGTAGCATAGGATTGCCAACGGGATGTGTTGCATATAACTGCAGTGTACTTGTGTTGAGTCCTGAGTTGCACTTGACAAGAAACGTTTCTAGCGCATGCTTGAACGAGTCTGGAACTGTTCTCTTCTCCAAAACTACGTCGTCAATTTTTCCTGTTTGCTTTTGTCCAATATTCTCTTTCTTCCGGCTCTGTAGAGGGCTCTTTTTTGTTGATCGTGGGATCGAATCTCCGGACAGAACAAGAAGCAAGACTCGGAGAGGATGGGAGGCAAACTTATCAGTCATCAAGTAACCTAAAGAGCCTTCTAGCTCGGCAAGGGTATTGATAAACAGAGTCTCCATGCTTTCCGTAACTTCTTCTGGATCTGACATGTCTTTCTTGCTGCGCGGAGCGAGCATCTCATTAGAAACGACGGTTGCCGACTGTATAAATAGCGCTTCACAGCAGTGGGAGGCAAAACGATGGGATACGAGGTGGACAAACCTGTCATTACTGTGAACCTGTTTTGCTGAATGTTATGTGAGCAAGACTTACTGTTCGGTGAAAGTGACGAAGAGTTGTTTAAGCTGTGCAGCTGTCGATAACTGGATTAGACGTTCCAGCAGACGAGAAGAAGACTGTGAGCATGCCATACGCAATTCTTTACCTTTAGCCTCACGATAAACACTGGCAAGGAACAAACTGCGATCCTCTGGGTCGGCAAAGTCGTTTAGTTCGAGTCGTTCGTCTGCTTGACGGAAGTAGTTATGCTCCTCTTCAACCAGCATGCCATAAAATGGCATTTCTGGTTTCGATGGAATCACTTCGGTGGATTCTACCAGCAATTCGTCTCCATCACCGGTATGGGCAGTACTGTCATGGTGCTTTTGGCGCTTGGTCTCCGGTTCTTCGTCAGCATGGGCTGCTTCGTTGTCTGCTTCTTCTTCCAATTTTCGCTTCTTCTGTTCGGCACGACGGCCACGTTTTCTATGCTCCCTCGGCATGGTGTGGGAGGGTGGCAGGGAAGAAGCTGTAGAAGGAGCAAACAGAAGGTGGAGATTTGTGGGGGAATTTTTTGAAGGAAGACGATCTTAGAATTATCTTGGCAGACCCAGGGATCTTGAGTGGATAAGCCGCGCACGTGGAAACCATGCCAACCCACTTTCCCATAGCCGGCTTAGCTCGCTGCTGAAAACGTTAAGCATACACGAGCTGCCGTTTGCACACCCTGCACAAAGGTGCTACAGCCTCCGAACTTTGGGAGCTGGACACTTTACTTTTTCTTCGTTCGACCCATCATAATCAAAGTCCTTATTCATCCCACTGAACGCCGTGTCACCCGACCTACCATTGGCCTCGCTCACCCGCAAGCCACGTAGTACTTTCTGTTGGTGAGCTTTTCGTCGCGTGGTAACCCGTGTCCAATATTGGTCCTTATGCTGCTGCTACCAAGCACGACATCTAAGCGAGCTCCTCATTCGAGCATATGATGATGCCGCCACTAGACGATAGGGACGCTAGAGTAGGTGACTACCTCGACGATAAGCTTCAGACACTAGCCGACCTCGATTCACTCGATGCCCTGTTGGAGAGTGTTCGCAACCAGCATACACTTTTGAGGAAACAGGTATGGCTCTGCCACATAGTCCACCGTGTCTTTTGACACAGGCTAATGTTGATATTTTTCCCAGCTCGAGGATGCCGAGAAGGATCTCAAAGATGCCCAGAATGCTTCGGACGGCCACGTAGCCTCTGTCAAAACCCGCAGTACACAATTCGAAAAGGAACAGCATGGTATCGATAGACGACTACGAGTCGTAACGCAGACAGACACCAGCGAAGATGCTGTTCAGAAATTTGAAGCGAGCATGGAACGGCTGGAGAAGCTGGACGTGGCGAACGGATACATGGAGCTACTGCAAGAGCTTGGCGACGTGAAGAAGCAATGCCTACAAAACATTGGGAAGGACGATGTGGCCGTATTAGATGCTTATCGCGGTCTACGATCGTTAAGTCTACGTCTTGGACCTCTACAGGATGCGGCTGAACTTGCGGCACCAAATCTTGTCGACTTCGTTAGGACTACCACTGCCGAACTTCGTCAACGTATCGAAAAAGGATTTGCTGTCCAGCTTGAGGCCATCCTGAAGAAAATCAATTGGCCTACTCCAGCTGCTACCATCCCAGATTCACTCTACAATGACTTCCAAAGCGCCGTCGGGAAATTGTTGGATCTGCAGATTCCAGATCTCGAAGCCCAGGAGCAAGCCAATTCTACACAGCAGCCACTTGTTCTCTTACCGTTCAAAGTCATGGTCCAGCCACTAGAACTCGGTTTTCGCTATCACTTTGAAGGCGATAAACCGACAAACCGCTTGGACCACCCAGAGTACTGGCTATCGCATATCACAGACAAACTTCTCATTCAACACGCCGACTTTATTCAAGATTACGTTCAGCCGCTCCTCTCACTAGGATTCCGTGGATCTACCATCGCCTTGAACCCATCATACATCGATGCCACTTCCGCTTTCATCACGTCGCTTCTGCCCATGGTTCGCACTAAAATCTTTACAACGCTGCCTAAGGTCGAAAATCAGCCTCAGCTACTGAGTCACCTGATTCATGAAACGATGAACTTTGACGAGACTCTTCGAAATGAGTGGTCGTACAGTGGTAGTGGTAGCTCAAGCATCACACGCTGGCGCGGTTTGACCAGTGAAATTCTCGATGCTGACTCCTGGTTTGTAAAGTGGCTTTCCATTGAAAAGGAATTTGCGCTAGCGAGATATCGAGAAATCATAGAAGCAGCCGATGGCTTCACACTGGACTTCGACTCGGTTGGGCCTACATCATCAACGGGTACACCCAAGACGGTGCCTACCAAGGCAGCGATCCGCGTCAACGACCTGCTGGAGACCGTCACCGACCACTACCGCACGCTCGCCGACTTCAGCCACAAGATGCGCTTCCTGATCGACGTGCAGATCTCGATCCTCGACGCCTTCCACGCGCGGCTGGCGGACGCGCTGACGAGCTTCACGGCGCGCACCACGCTAGTCGGCCGCTCAAGCCGCTCCGAGCAGGAGATGCTGCTCGGCGTGCCGGGCCTCGAGTCGCTGGCGCGCATCTACGGCAGCGCAGAGTACCTGGAGAAGGCCATGCGCGACTGGTCCGACGACGTGTTCTTCCTCGAGCTGTGGGACGAGCTGCAGGTGCGCGCCGGCGGAGGCGCCGCCGCCTTCGCGCCTGACCTCCCGCTCGCCCTCGTCGCCAGCAAAACCTCCGCCGCTATCGCTCACGGCAACGGCAACGGCAACGGCAGCGGCAACGGCGCCGACGACGCCCTCGCCGCCTCCGCGGAGCCCCAAGGCGCGCTCTTCGACGAGACAGCGTCCGCGTACGGCGCCCTGCGCGCCAAAGTCGAGAAGGCGATCACGGAGCTGGTGACCCACAACGCGCGGCGCAGCCTGGCCGGGTACGAGCGGGCGAACCCGTGGTCGCAGGTGTCTGCGGCGGCGCCGGCCACGGGTGCGCTCGCACCGACGGCAGAGCTCGACGCGCTGCTGGCCGCGCTGGCCGCGCATTTGGGGTTTCTGGCCAAGGCTTTCGCGGCCGCGCCGCTGCGCCGCGTCGCCCGCGCCGCCGTGCTCGCCGCCGACGCACATATCTTTGAGCATGTCGTGCTGCGCCGCAGTTTCTCCGCTGCGGGCGCCGAGCAGCTCGGCGCGGATGTGGCCGCTGTCAAGGCTGTCGTTGCGAAGTACGCAGGCGCTGGCGTGGCGGAGAGTGGTGTTGCCCGCTTGGAGGAGGTGGTGGCGTTGCTGCGGGTGCCGGTGCGCGGGAGGAGAGGCGCTCCCGATGATGAGGAGGGCGAGAAGAAGCTCGGCTTGTGGGAGGTCGAGAAGATGTTGTTTCAGAGCGGTGGTGAAGATGCGAGGAGGTTTTTGGTAGATGAGATGGGTATTGAGAGACTCAGTGTTAGCGATGCTAGGAAAGTGCTTGCGAGAAAGCTTGATTTGGGGAGTTAGACATCTTAGAGTCAAAGACACGTTTTGTAGGGCAGGCATCGTCACGAGTTACGACATATAAAATACACGTTTCCACGCATGATGCCCGCAGCAACTCGTTCGGTGGCCAATTCTATCAATTCATCGAAAGGTGGCAACTCTTCGGGATAGATGGTTCGTGTCACGCCAGGTCAAGTACTCAAAGGAAGCAGTCACTATTTCCTAAAGTTTTGCCCTATTCACAGTGGTTATGTCGCTTAGCACTGATTGCGGTCATCATTGATCTATCTTAGTAACCATATTTGCCCAAGCAAAGCTCTCACCATCATTATTTGTTGCCACTGAATGATAATCTGGAAACATCGGGCTGAAAAGACAGACTCACAACAACGAGACCTGAATTGCGGCGAGGAACATGTTCTAACATGGCATTGGGTCGATGTCTTGGGTTGTCACGCTTTACTCCTTCGCAGACCAATCTGTCAGCGATTTGGTGGATTTGGCGCCATAACCAACTATGACTAGATTTAAGCAAGGATCAATCATCAGCACCACGTAGTCTGTAGTGGCACCCAGGGGTAATGAGGTTCAGCTACTCCGTAGTTTGGAAATGAGTCAAGTAGTGGTGCAATAGCACGCGACATGCTGGCGGAGCAAATGGGGACGGAGTGAAGTAGGGCAAGTGGAAAAGCGGTCTGATTTCGGAAATGCCATATCTGTGAATGGCCATGCTTTGAGCTCGGAGGATGTACTCCGTGATTAAATGGATTCGGTTGTGCGGCCGGCCGGAAGTCGGGTTAATGCATGTTGGGTTGCTGATGTCGCGTGGCCTCCATGTGATGGCCTTGTAATTCCAACAACAGCCCCTGCAGCCGCAGACACTGCTGAGCTTGAAGCATGCGAGCCCAATGAAACGGTACCCGCCGACAATCGCCGAACGACGCTGGGTGAAAATTCGTATTAGAGCATAAGCGTAGGTTCATCCTCGACGCACACGGAACCGCGTGTCAAAGTAGCAACCCTACGTGGATGGGACCCACCAATTACGCGGCTCTCAAAACTGATCAGCAACGGTCGAAGGACACTTTATTATCTAGTGTAGAATCATTCCATAGACTCTAATAGGAAGGTAGGCGGAAGTGTAACCCTAATAGTTATGACAATGTGTCGAGCATCGGAGAATGTTCGGCAGCGATAGAGACAAGAACGCCATCGTTGATCGTGCCTCTTCTTGAGCGGGAAAAGGTGGAGCTTTTGAGACACGCCGAGGCTGAGATAGTTTACTTGTACCTCGCAGCAAGGAGAAGGACGTCTGTCTCAACCTGCAGGAATTGAGCCTCGGTAGTTTCCATTGGTTCGTGTACAGTAACTTTAAACTCAGCCGTGGCGTCGTCTTCCATCCATCAAACCGGAGCACTTTCGAGGAGGATCACCAATCGGAACGATGTGCGACAGCCTGAAAAGCTGGAGGCCTGTTGCGGTCAAGGGGCCACTCGCGTCCGCAACCTAGGTTAATTGAGCGGTTGAAAGGACGAAATAATGCCAACGACTCGGCTGAAATGTCAACGGCACAATGGTACCTGAGAAAACTAGAAGTAATGGTTAGACATTGGATTGAAGCTGACTCCAGTGAGCGAGCATGGCGGCGGTTCGCGTGCACGGTGGGTGGTGTGCTTCAAGCTTTTACGTCTTTGGCCTTTATCGATTTGCTCCATGAAAACCCCCCTGGCTTCACATGGAACACCTATAATTCCCATGCAGGATGAGAGATTTAGGGCGTTAACAGGCTTTATTTCGGCCCTTGGTTTTTGGCTGTACAATGCTTATGGCCAGCCGACAAGTGGTGCGAGTATTAATTCTCGACAGTCGCCTCAATTGATCACCAGCTCGGCCGTCTTCGTCATTGACAGTGGTGTTTCGCTCTGAATACAAGGTACGGTAGCAATCCCGAATATTCCAAGCAGGCTGGAGGGCCAAGTGTGACATGCAGGTCGAGAAGACTGTTTTGCAGGACTAGTATTATACGGCTACCCAACCCGATTCTCTCCGCCAACACAGCGCAACTCTCTCTGATATCCATATAGTTCCACACCGCCATACACAATCCGTCTCGCCCTTCGCCACTTCTTCAACTCTCTCCATCCACCCGACTCTGTCTCTCTCTTCGCACCTCTACCGTGGCACAGCGCATGCAACTCTCGTCCCGCACCTCTGTTCCCTGTGTATTCACACTCACGCCACCAGCGGCACACGATCTCATCCACCGCCTTTTGCCAGTCGAGCATCTCACCGTCTTGTACCCGCCAGCTATGGAAGCAACTGTGCTGGTCGAGCTTTGAGATTTAGATTGATGGGAAACATGGACTTCATTGTACGTTCTGATCTTTCACGATCGCCATCACACACCAGAGCGATGCGCCTCAACCAGGCACACGGCTCAGCCTCCAGACCGGCAACCCGGGCGCGACACCACCTTTTTCCACCTCCCTGCACCTTACCTTACTGACAGCCTGCCTGCTCATACAGATCTCTCTCGCTCATTTCTGCGAGGTCCACGGCCCTACCTCCATCCTTTGTACTCAGCTGTCACCGGTATCGTGTACAACATGCTATCCGTGCGGCACTCCTCCATCCGACGACATTTCCAAGAACTCTTCCTTCTCGTCCGGCTACTTGGAGACTAAGTCAGTAGCCTTGAATACAACTCAACAGCCTCTTCTGCATTCACCCTTCGAGTCACCGCCGACGAGTCCGCGCACTCCGAACATTGCATTCAACCCATACTTCGGCAATTTCCCGACCGACAGACAATCCTTCAAGTACAGTGTCAGCTCGGAATCCGACTACGACTCTTGTGACAATTGCTCCTTCTTGGTACCAAAGGATCTCAGTGAGCGTCTTCCCGATGGCGCACCTGGCAGTCCAACAAACGATGGGAAAGGCCGTCACGGCTGTCCCGTCTTGCGATCCACACAAGCGGTGCTCGCGGTCGGACGACCTACATACTCTGACGATGAAGAAGAGACCGAAGCGACCGAAGCAAAAGGCACTCCAGTACCACGCAAGCAGCACAAGGACCAGCACACTTCTCTGAAACATAGTCCCGACAGCGCCGTCGACTCCGCCATCTCCTCTCCACTGGCCATCTCGAACAACACCCACACGCACTACCTCACCTACGTCACCACACGCCAGCCCTCCTCTCCCTCCGCCTACTCCCTCCTTCGGCGCTCCTGCATCCGTACACTCTCATGCGAAAACCTGCCGCGCGGCTCGCCCTCAGGGCCACTCTACTTCGGCGACCCGGTAGCAGGCTACACAATCGCGTACGTGTTCCGGCTGGCGGACCCGCGCGCGCGGGGCCGGCGCCGCACCTACGCACTGCTGGCGCTGGGCGGCCGCGACTCCTGGAAGGTCAGCAACGCGATGGTGGCCGTCACCAAGGCGTTCGAGGCCATCGCGGCGCGCATTGTCGCCCTCGCCGACGCCGTGCTCGACCGCGAGACTGCGCCCGCCACGCCCGCTAGCAGGCCCGGCACCGCCGTCGGCCCGGCTCCGCCGTCGCTGCACCCGCCGCTGCCGCTCAGCGCGAGCCTGCCCGCCGCCGAGACGCCTGCCGGAGCTGCTGGCGTGCCGCTCGCGCCGCCCCGCCTCGGCCTCTCCGACGTGTCGAGCTTCCTCAGCGCCAAGAAGGTCGATCCCGACGGGTACCCGCGCGTCAGCCGCGACGTCATGCGCGCGAAGGGCCTCGCTGAGATCGTGGGCCGCGACGCGTTCTTCGTCGAGCTGCACGCGCAGTTTTGCGTCATCCTGGCTGGACTCGCGCGCGAGTTTGGCCGCTAGGGCGGGAGCGGAGGACCTGGTGGAGATGCTGTTGTGCTGCTGGCACACGGCTTCCCTCTTTCTTTTTTCCGGTAATGATACCCCATTAGATTCGGAGTTCTATTGCACATGGTCTTAGGTGCGGATGACGGTACGACGGCGGATAAGGGGTTTGTATGTTATTGTCATGGCTGTGGGATGCCTTCATCGGTCATTGTGATGTGATGGATGACTAGGTGTTGATTCGGGATATGGGTCTCACGGTTTGTGGGATGGATGGACTGTCGGCACTGCTTTTGCAGGATGTGATTCACGAGTTATATACTATAGACAACGGCATTTCACTTTCAATCGACCGATAGATCGACTTGTAGAACTACGAATGGTATGCTTGATGTTTTATGGCAACATTTGGTCCCTCGATAGAAGTGAGTCGGCATTCTCGTTTATAAATTCACCGTGCAAGTGTGTAGGATAAAGTGCTTAAGAATATAGCATATGATCTAGTGATATTCCCATCATGGGTACCTAGGTAATCTAATCGATCTGGCGCAAACACCTTATCTATATCGTCGTAGTTAAAGGCATGAGGTGGGATCAGCTATAGAGCAATATCGAAACTGCCCTGTACCGTTAAAACCGCATTATGTTACTCAACATAGTCACAAAGAAATGCCATCAACGCGCTAAAACTCCACAAATGATGCTCTAGCTAAATGCTTTCCATAGATGATCGAGCAGCGAAGAGCCTTTCAAGTAGAAGATTCTGAATTTGCCAAAGTGATACGGATATTCCATTAGTAGGATCTCAGCGACTATATTGAGCCAACTGATTGAGCATCTCTTGCATATCCGGTTGTCCTGCTGCTGAACCACCTTGATTTGTCTGTTGAGATCCGGGTCGAGCTTGTGAGGTCGTAGGATTTGCTGAAGCAGGATTTGTAGCTCCGAAATTGAGTCCATTACTACCTGCCACATTGCCGTATTGATCGTTGGCAGGTTGCTGGGCCCAACCAGGAGCAGTTGAGGGATTTGCCGGATTAGGGACTCCGGCTTGTTGACTAAGTTGACCAAGCAAGGCGGCTAACTCCGGAGTCAAAGCAGGTTGTCCACCACCTTGTGATTGCTGTGCTGTATTGAGATAGTTTTGTATTGTAGCGTTGCCACTGCTTCCGAGGGAAGACAGAAGCCTGCTAAGATCTGGAGGTGGTGGAGCATGTGTTTGGGTTTGTGGAAGAGCAGGAGGTGCGGGTTGCGTAGCATAGCCGTACGCGGGCATGAGCGCTCCATATCCTGGAGGAGGTGGATTGTAGGTAGCTGGAGGTTGTGCCGAGTTCTTAGCCTGTGCTACCAGTTGTGCCGCGATGTTAGCTGGAAGGTCTTTGTATTCTGTAAAAGTTAGCTGCATGCGTCGCACTCATCTTCTTTGATTACGCTTACCATCAAATCGAACTGAGCCAGAATGAGGATCGCGTTGAAAAATCTTGAGTGAGATCTTTCCGTTGTGAATCAATCCCATTCCTCCTTTCGGAATCTTAGCAACAGCTCTGACTCCTTCCACAATTTGGCGTCTCTCAACAACATCTTCAGGCCAGCTAGGGTCGACCATAAGAGTGTGAGCACGGAGTCCAGCGATTCTGAAGTCGTTTTCGATCGAGCCAGCAAAGCTCCTATGAGCCGTTAGCTTGGATACCGATACCAACAAGACTATGAGGAGCATACCTGTCATTGTCAAAGCATAATATCTCCACATCCGGAACGTCTGGATAAGCACGCCTTGGTATTGGTAGAGTCGACTCATCGTAGGTATTGTAGTTGTTGGATGAACCTTGCCAGTCTCTAGGAGAAGGACTACGTCTACGCCGATCATGCCTGTCACGACCACGTCCATGACGATCAGGAGATGGAGAGCGGCCAGGTCGATAATCATCGCGTCCGCGCCTGAAGTGTTGGTCACGAGGAGATCCTGATCCTCCACCTGAGCTATACCGATCTGCTCCACGTTGTCCACCTCGATTGTAGTCAGGTGAGCGGGAACGTCTTCGGCCACTGTCACGATTGCTGCCTTTGTTAGTGTTTCTCTGAGGCTTCGAGATTTCAAGATGCATCTTCCTCCCTGCAACAGTCACTCCTTGTTCGCCATTCAATGCACGATGGCATGCATCGGCATCAAGAAACTGAACAAATCCGAAGGCTTGCTTAATCGAGATCTGAGCCAGCCTGCCATAGCGGTAAAAGCGATCAAATAGATCGCGCTTGGTGACTTTCTCAGTCGGTAAATTGCCAACGAACAAACGAGAACCTTGAGGAAACTTTTCCCACCGTCCTTCGGCCACGTTTGCGCTCTCATCACGCAAGAATTGTGCATATATCCGTTCAACTTCACCGGCCGATTGTTCTTGGCTACCAGCGGAGGTGGGACGAGGTTCGATACTGTCGCGTTGACGATAGGAAGAGGGTGTAATAGGGCTCTGGCCGGGAGGAAAGGCAGAATTCGGAGTTTGTTGGAATGGTGGCGCTGGAGGGCTCATACCAGGCGCAGTGGTATCCAGCGCTTGGGGAGAATTTTGCGCACGATACGAGGCAGCGAGATTCTGTTGGCTGTGCGGATGGTAGGAGCGGATATCATCGGTGGGATTGTAGTTTGGGTGTGTAGCGGGTATGTCTTGAGGTGGTGGTCGCGGAGGCAAACCGACATTGCCGAGGAACGCATTGGATTGAGCTGCAGCATATTGGGCATCGTTTAGAGGAGCATCTGGTGCTGGACCTCTACTAACATCCGCGGGAGGGAGATTTGAAGTTTGGGAGAGTTGGGCGAGTAATGACTGGAAGTCAACACTGCCAACATTCGTATCACTTGCTGGTGCAACAGCTTCAGGCGCTGGATTGGCTTGGATCGCTTCTGGGGGATCCTTGGGAGATGGGTCATCCCTTCGTTCGAAGGCATTGGCGTTCAGAGTGGGATGAAGGGATGGGTTGATCATGGAGGCTGCACCTCCTAAGGCGGACGCAGAGGTTGGAGCTTCACCTGGTAAATATTCGGAGGAGTGAATCGGCTGAGAAACGAGATTTGAGGATAGAGTGTGATCTTCGGTTGATGTAAGTTGGTTGGGTTCGCTATGTCCGTTGCTGGCCTCCGCTTTGGATCCATCCCGAACCGTTCCAGCATCTCCTTGCAAGGCTGCATCCGACCGCTCTTGGTGTGCGGGAGCGTTGATGTTGGAGTTGGCGGACATGGGAGCAAGACCAGCCGCGCTCATCAGCAGGCTAGATGCAGCGCTGGCTTCGAACGATGGCTCCATCTGCTTCTCTAGAATTGGCACGTTAGACGGAGAGGGATAGTGAACAGGCTTTGGTGAAACCGGCGTGAGCGTCTTGCCGCGAATCTCGTGTGGCTCCGGCGGCGGGCTGACGCTCATCGGTGCGAGGCGGAGACGCTCAATTTAGATGGGCATAAGGAAGTCACAGGCCAAGAACAGGAACTGCGAATGGAGAGAGGTGGAAGGTCCTTAAGTGGGAGATGCTCTAGTGGTAGATCCTCGAAGGTGATGTTGCAGATGAGAAGGTTGAAGGGGAGTGAGGCTGACCGTGAAGAAGTTGGGGAAAAAGCAGCCGAGAGCCGGACTGCTTATGTCATCAGCAAAAGATGCTCATCAAGATCGTTAAATCCAATCCACCAATTGCAGCTTCATCTGACGAGAATGCTACTGAGAGTTTACCGGACAACCCTTGGGAAATCCGTGGTGAAACTTCAATATGAATTACAACCAACCTACATTCGGCGCTGTTATAAGTCCCAACTCAACTTACCGTCGAAACACGATTTCTCTGAAGCGCGCGAATGGATGTCCAAATTTCAGCTAGACATCATTCCAAAGCGTATCTGTGAAGTTTCCTTCAGTAGATCATCGGGTCCAGGAGGCCAAAATGTCAACAAGTATGGTGTTACATCGATTTGTATAGCTTCTAAGGCTCTAACTCTTGTCCAGGGTAAACACGAAGGCTTCTCTGCGCGTTAGCCTTGATGATCTATGTCCTCTTGTACCCTCACTACTTCATCCCTATCTCCGTGACTCGCGATACTACGCAAGCAAGAGCAATTCACTCATCATACACGCTGATAACAGCAGAAAGCAGAATGAGAACATGGATAGCTGCTTTGCCAGGTTGCATGACTTGATAGTCGATGTCGGAGCTAAGGCAATCCCTGGAGAGACGTCTGTTGTACAGCAAGAGCGTGTCAAGGCCTTTCAAAGGGCCTATAATGAGAGACGGCTCCAGAACAAAAAGTTCTTAAGCAGCAAGAAAGCTAGTCGCAGGAGTAGTGGCCGAGGCGATGATTGAACCGTCGTGTGGGAGCTTTAAATCTCTTGTCCCAATCTCCAAAGCTCAGCCACCTTCTACGACTCTGTCCAGTTGCCTTATCACCGCGGTAATTGCAACGTTGATGTCCGGATCCACATCCTTTCTACTGGCCAGTTCTCTGAAGAAGGGCGTCACTCGCTCTGAGATTTGATTTTTGAGCTCTGGTACCTCTTCTAGGGACTCGCGCAGTTTCCGTAGACTCTCGCGCAAAGCCGTCACAAATTCAGGAGATGATGGCTTCGAACCAAAAAGTCCAAGTTTGAAGCGGCAAGTGTATGTCGAAGGAGATCGCGGGTTCGACGCAGTTAGTTCGTCTAGGATGTGGTGGAGGATCTTCCTAGAGCAGGCGACTTGATCGAACTCAGTAGCGACGTCGAAGAACTGCTCGCTGAGTTTGTATTCTTGGTTGAAATGATTCATGGCCGTATCAAATATTGCAATTGGTATCGCACCACTCATACCAGGTGTTAATGCCAGCTTCTCTGCTGCCGTCTGGTATGCCTCTTCATTCTTCAAGTTGGGATTGATGTCTTCGGCTGTGACCTCTGGTAACGCGATCTTGTCCGCATTCACACTCTCTGTTTCCTCAGCCTCTTCGTCCTTTTGTGTAGTCTGTTCCAAGCCCAGTATTCTTTTCCTAGCATCAATCTTCGCAATGTATATCATCTCCAACCTGAAATACTCCAGCCACAAGGTCTTGACGTTTTGAGAGAACCTCAACCCTCTTTGCATGTAACCTCTCGCAGCCGTCATGTCCGCTTGCTCCTCGAGCATATATTTCGCTGCCCATATCCATAACTCAGGCTTGGTAGGATGCAGGCGCAGCACCTTTGCAAGGATTTTTTCTAGGTGTTTGTGCGATTTCTCTTTCTTCGAAAACTCCATATATTGTGCCCATAACCTCAAATCTCCAGGGAATTTTCTCGTCCCTCTGTCCAGTATGAAGTATATCCGTCTCGAACCAGCGAATGAAGAAGTCTTAACTTGCAATCTCTTCTCACGCTTCTTACGCAGAGCATCGAGGTTCAATTCATAGGAAGCATAGCGGGCGTAGTCAGCAGCTGTGGCTTCACCGCGAGCGTTAAGGAGATGTTCGAAATCCGACCGGCGTTTGGCGATGCTGGAGATCTCCTCTTTTGTAAAGACATTCTTTCGCCCCCATTCACGCAGTTCCGGCACAGATTGTTCGAGGTAGAAGCGGGCTTTGTCTGCTGCCATGATGTGGAGTCGTGAGGCATGAGCCTAATAAGCAGGATCTTCTGGAACATTCAACGCGACATTGTCTCTAAAAGGCGTATGGAGATGGGTATGTTGGAGTGTCGGACATTTCTGCGTTCCTGCTTCTGGATTAAAAAATAGTTAGCAGAGGAAAATCGAAGGTACGGAGTTACTCCGATAGGCGCACAGGCGTGGCTTTCAGCTGCCATCAGCCAGTCCGAGGCTTCCCACACCTCTCTACTTGCTGTCCCTTTTGGCATACCTTCACGTTACTGTTCTTCCTTCAGGAGAAATCCAGCATTCCAACTCCACTTCCATCCGCACTCACCATTTCTCTTCTTGACATTCTTTTCTTCCTTTTTGTCCCTTCCTTCATGAACGGGTCGTGACGGGTCTTTATGCTTTAAGATGGCGCCAAAATATAAGGACGGAGAGGTGGTTGCGTCCGTAAGTGCTTACCAACTTCGTGAACTTTCAATCATCGACTTAACTAAGACACTGTAGTTCAATGCGAGATGGATCTCATATCTACACACCGTTTTCGCATATTGTGCCTTTGTTGGCGCTCTCATCGTTGGGTGCTGGCTACACTACCACAAGATTGTCCAGAATGAACACTGGGGATACCCCGAAGAATGGTTCCCTTCCGTTTCAGCAACAATTGGAGACCGCTATCCTGAACGATCCGTTTTCCAGATCTTCATCGCCATGACATCCGGACCGCGCTTCACACTGGTTGCTATGTGGTATCTCATGTCGGCGCGCAAAGGCGGCACCCTTCCAAAATGGATTGCTGGAGTTGGTGTATTCCGCACCCTTACCTGCGGTGGGTGGACATATGTTACTTCAACAGATGATCATGACTGGCACGACATATTCATGATTTCGTACTTGCTTGCTACTGTGCCATGGACAGTGGGATGTATCAGCCTGAGCCCGCCGAATCCAAAGGCCATCAAGTATCGAAAGATGTTTGCAACCGCCTTCTTTTCGACTTTAGTACCGTTGATCTACTTCTTCATCCAGCACAAAGTTCATCACATCGCTGGAGGTGAGTCAATTCTTCGAATCCGGATCAATGGCGAGGCTGACTGAAACCAGCGTACACCATCTACGCCTTCTTCGAATGGTCACTAGTCTTACTCGACGTTGCCTTCGATGCGTGCACACTTTGGGACTTTGAAAGTTTCGAGGTCGTTGTTAAGGACCTCACAGGAATTACGAGAGGGTACGTGCCATGGCTGCCAAAGTAGCTAGGACCTTCGTAGCCAAATTGAAAAGATTAAGAGCATATTCTGATATCCACTTGCAGACCCAATACCGTGTCGGATAAAGTTCTTGAGAAAGAGTACGTAGCATGCTCTTTTATAATCACAGCAGTCTGACATTTGGTAGGCGCAATCGTGATATCGCTGAGATCTTCTTACCCGGATTTTCGGCCACAGCTTTCGTTGATGCGCTAGCTGATGTGTATAATGGTGTAAGTCGAAAATTGATCTTGTTTGACAAGTAACTCATGAGCCGCAGTTCATCTTCTGGACCATTCTAACGTCCTTAGGCGTTACATTGTGGTGTAAGTCGCTAAATCATCTCTCTTTAAACTGCACTAACCTCCGCAGACTTTCCGCTATGGCACATGGGCATCTCCGGATTCGAGGCGATGATTTTCTGTGTACTGACGCCTTACCTCCTCGGTATTGACTCGGTTCGCTCGTTCGTAACTCAAAATCAGCGACTCTTGCACCTCGCTTCCCTTAGCGGCCTGGCGGCATGGCTGGTAACGGATCCTGTCGCAAGACTTTGCACTGTTGGGTTCGGCCTAGGCGTGTCCTGTCTCGTCTGGACTGCTACGTTCTACGGCGAGCGTTCGAACACACAACGCCTAGAAGCTCGCATTTCAGCTTTCACTTTGGGTCTGATCATGTCCAGTATTGCGAAGTTTGCATGCTGGACCAATAACCCTCTCTGGGCGATCATGCATGAAGCGAATGGCGGCATGAATAAAGTTGGGTTAGGTCTTGCAATTCTCGCTGTCTTAAGATCCACTAGGACTAAGGTCAGTGGGGGATCAACGCAAAGCTATTCGAAAGGAAAGTCAAGTGGATCGTCAACAATGGCAGCTTTCGGCCTTACAGGCTTATTATTCACCATGCATTCTTTGCTCTCGGATTCCAGCACCATGATTCTCTGGGTTTGGGAAGGATGGCCAGCTCGCGGACCGCTCGCCGTACCACACGGTGCTCTTACTCTGCTCGCGATGGGGCTTGGTGTGCTAATTGGCCTATTCTATCCATCATTTGCAAAGAGTTGGACATTCTACGGAATCGGTTCAATCGGCGCTGCCGTTCTCACCGCATATAGCCGTTGGTTTGGCTATTATGGCGCTCTTGTGGTAGCAGTGTATACCATGGCCATTGCACCCACTATGATTTCCTCTGCAGTCCAGCATCAACCTGGCCGAACTTTCGGATTTGCATTCTTCATGTACGACATTATGGTTCTTGCCCATGTATGGGTAGTCGCGTACGCCTTCGTCCCTGGAGGTCCACTCATGCGCGAGCACACAGATTGGGTCATGACAGCAACATTCCTCATGATCGGCTGTGGTATCTTCGCAGCTCAAGCACCGTCCTCGACTATCCCTTCGAAGGTCAAGTCAAGTGCCTCATCCCCGGCAGTACGCAAGCAGCGATCGTATTACTTGTACATCCTGGCCGGACTTGAACTCCTCGCTATTTCGGTAGCATACCTCAGATTCCCATCCTACAACTACCAGCCCTACCACCCAGAGCACAAAGCAATCACTGCAGGAATTTGGACCATCCATTTCAGCCTTGACAACGACATGTGGAGCAGTGAGCGCCGGATGCGCGACGTCATCCAAGAGTTGGAACTGGACGTTGTCGGGCTGCTGGAGTCCGACTTGCAACGTATCATCATGGGCAATCGCGACACAACTCAGTTCCTCGCCGAGAATTTGGGCATGTATGTCGATTACGGCCCAGGACCTAACAAGCACACCTGGGGCTCCGCACTGCTTTCAAAGTTCCCCATCATCAATAGCACCCATCACATGCTCCCCTCACCTGTTGGTGAGCTTGCGCCTGCGATTCATGCTACTATCGAGGCCTACGGCCAGTTGGTGGATGTGTTTGTTTTCCATTCGGGACAAGAAGAGGACCCAGAGGATCGGAGACTCCAAACTGAGTACCTCTCCACCCTCATGGGAACCGTGACAAATCGTCCAGCGATATTGTTGAGCTACCTCGTCACAAAACCACAGGAGGGCAATTACAATACATATGTTAGCGACCTGAGTGGCATGAAGGATATCGACCCTTCGGACTGGGATCGATGGTGCGAGTATATTCTATACAAGGGCCTCAGGAAGAGAGGTTATGCAAGAGTTAGTCGTTCTACGATCACAGATACCGAGATTCAGGTTGGAAAGTTTGTTGTCGGTGAGGAGGATAGCCAAGGATTCGTGGACGAAAGCATGATTCCCGAAGGATTGAGGTTCCCTGCACTATTTAGGGGAGATGGGGTACGAGGCCACAGATATCATGTCTTTGATGAGCCAAGGTAAGGAATATTGCCATCCTGACGCATTGACTCTACATTGATGCTAACGCGTTTCTCAGATACTTTGCTTAACCATCCCAACATCTCTGCATTGCCTGGTTGCATTCGGAAGCTGTCAATTGCTTTCAAAGGACTGTTAATTAGTAGCGAAGTTCAATATGTAATTCATCATCCAAAATTACCTTTTTATTCCCGATTCGGGTCAGCTTTCAGGATATAGAATGCCGATGGTGTGGAGTTGTGCGGGGCTAGGATTAGTCATCGTCCCACATCATTGGTACCTTATGAAGACATTTGTGATTCTGACGCACTGAGAGGTGCTGAACTTGTATGTGGATAAGGAGAAGCAGAATTCATTGAGGTGATCGATTTTCGATCACTTGTGTGTGTTGTGTGTGTTTTAGGAGGCTGGGCTCTAGTGCCCGTTTTATCAACTGGATCACGTGAAGAGCTGCTCTACAGCTAATCTACTTCGGCCTGCATCACATTCTGTACAGCTGCTCATCAGCTACATACCTAACTTCTCGAAACCCATCATATTTGAACATGTCGAATTCGTGGAACCCAGAAAAGAATGATTTTAGCGCCTTGAAAGGCAAAGTTGTCGTGATTACTGGTGAGATTTGGCTATCGACGGTTTCTGAATATATTCTGAGAACAAGATAGGCGCGGCAAACGGTATTGGTGCTGCTACCCTACAGCGTTTGCACGACAATGGTGCCAATGTGGTCTTTGGTAAGGTAGTTCGAGAGCACAGGAGTTGGCATCACGCTCACATTAAATTGTAGGAGATTAT
>Ga0335073_10003493_pt1 | contig 21911 bp, 24 predicted proteins | sample Lox_Sample_22_FD_207093 | JGI IMG/M metagenome (GOLD analysis project Ga0335073, IMG submission 207093) | Soil microbial communities from Loxahatchee National Wildlife Refuge, Florida, United States - Lox_Sample_2.2 | ecosystem: Environmental > Terrestrial > Soil > Wetlands | place: USA...
GCGGGCTCGATTCTGCCGGGAGTGGCCAAGCTCTCCGACGGCAGCGAGCGCGAGGTCACCATCATCGACGCGTTCGAGGCCGTCGGCGCCTGCGCGCGCGGATTGATGCCGCGCGAAGACGTCGACGCCATCGAGCGGGCGATCTGCCCCGGCGAAGGCGCCTGCGGCGGCATGTACACCGCCAACACCATGGCCAGCGCCGCCGAGGCACTGGGCATGTCGTTGCCGGGCAGCGCGGCGCCGCCGGCGACGGACCGCCGCCGCGACGGGTTCGCCCGCCGCAGCGGCCAAGCCGTCATCGAGCTGCTGCGCCGCGGCATCACCGCTCGCGACATCCTCACCAGGGAGGCGTTCGAGAACGCCATCGCGGTGGTGATGGCGTTCGGCGGCTCCACCAACGCGGTGCTGCACCTGCTGGCCATCGCGCACGAGGCCGACGTGGAACTGTCGCTCGACGACTTCAGCCGGATCGGGTCGAAGGTGCCGCACCTGGCCGACGTCAAGCCGTTCGGGCGGCACGTGATGTCGCACGTCGACCACGTCGGTGGCGTGCCGGTGGTGATGAAGGCACTGCTGGACGCGGGCCTTCTGCACGGCGAGTGCCTGACGGTGACCGGCAAGACGGTCGCCGAGAACCTGGCCGAGATAGCCCCACCAGACCCGGACGGCAAGGTGCTGCGCGCGCTGGACACACCGATCCACGCCACCGGCGGGATCACTATTTTGCGCGGATCGCTGGCACCAGAGGGCGCGGTGGTCAAGACGGCCGGTTTCGATTCCGACGTGTTCGAAGGCACCGCAAGGGTTTTCGACGGCGAACGGGCCGCGTTGGACGCCTTGGAGGACGGCACCATCACCAACGGCGACGCGGTGGTGATCCGCTACGAAGGTCCCAAGGGTGGGCCCGGGATGCGCGAAATGCTGGCGATCACCGGCGCCATCAAGGGCGCCGGGCTGGGCAAGGACGTGCTGCTCTTGACCGACGGCCGGTTCTCCGGCGGGACGACCGGCCTGTGCGTGGGCCACGTCGCGCCGGAGGCCGTCGACGCCGGGCCGATCGCCTTCCTGCGCGACGGCGACCGGATCCGTCTCGACGTCGCCGCCCGCACCCTGGACGTGCTGGCCGACCCTGACGAATTCGCCTCCAGGCAAAAGGATTTCAGTCCTCCCCCGCCGCGGTACAAGACCGGCGTACTGGCCAAGTACGTCAAGCTCGTCGGCTCAGCGGCGACCGGCGCGGTCTGCGGCTAGTCCGAGCGTCCTGTCATGCCTGTCGACCTCCTGGACCGACTCCGGCTCGACGTTCCGGTGGCTCAGGCCGGGATGGGCGGCGGCCTCGCCGGTCCACCGCTGGCCGGCGCGGTCGCCAAGGCGGGCGGTCTCGGAACACTGGGCCTGGCCACGCCGTGGCAACTGCGGGCGTCGATCGACCGGGTGCGGACCGAGGCGCCGGGCCGTGCGGTCGCGGTAAACCTGTTGGTGCGCTTCGTAGGTCGCCGCCACGTCGAGATGTGCGTCGACAGTCGCGTTGACGTCGTCGTGCTGGCCTTCGGCGAGACTCGAAAGCTGGTCGAGCACCTCCGCGACGCCGGCATCTTCGTGTTGGTGATGGTGGGTTCGCGTGCGCAGGCACGCCGCGCCATCGGCTGGGGCGCCGACGGTTTGATCGCTCAGGGTCGTGAAGCCGGCGGGCACCTGGTCGGAACCATGCCGGCCTTGGATTTCCTGCCGCTGGCTCTGGCTGCGGCACGAGACCGCCCGGTGTTCCTCGCCGGCGGAATCGCCGACGGCGCCGATACCCGCGCCGCCCTGGACGCGGGCGCCAGCGGCGTCGTCGCGGGAACGCGATTTCTGCTGACCCATGAGGCCAACGCCAACCGGGAGTATCAGCGGCGAATCATTAACGCGGACAGGACCATCGAAACCAATCTGTTCGGGTTCACCTGGCCGCTACGGCATCGCGTGGTACCCAATGCCGCCACCCGGCGCTGGTGCCGCGACGACGGGTGGGCCAAGATCATGCCGGCGACGCTCAACGCGGTGAGCCGTCCATTGGCGGCGCCGCTGTATCGCGAACTGGGCGACGTGCTGCGGCTGCAGTCTCCGCGCCGTCCGATGTTCTCGCCGGCGGCCCCGGAACGCCGGATGCCCGACTCGTGGGTCGACCGGGCGGCGCTGTACGCCGGCGAGACGGCTTTGCGGCTGGGCGAGGTCACCTCGGCCGAACAAGCAGTCAGGGACCTCAGCCCGGGCTAGTGGACCGACGCGATCGCGAAGCCGTCCCAGCCCTAGATCCCGACCGTCTGCAGCACCGCGGTGTCCAGGCGCGGGTGCTCGCCCATCGCCTGCAAGGTCTGACGGGTTGCAGTGATCCTGGGGTCGTCCGACTCCGTCAGTATCCGGCCGTCACGAATGACGTTGTCCACCACGATGACTGAGCCGGGGCGGGTCAGCCGGATCGCCCAGTCCAGGTACGCCAGGTTGTTCTCCTTGTCGGCGTCGATGAACACCAGATCGAAGGGGCCGCCGGTCACCGCCGGCAACGTGTCCAGCGCGGCACCGACCAGCACGTCCACCCGGTCGGCCACACCGGCCCGCTCCATATTGGCCCGTGCGACCTCGGCGTGCCTGGGCTCCTATTCCAGCGTCACCACCCGCCCCTGCGGGCCCGCGCCGCGAGCCAGCCAGATGGTGCTGAAACCACCCAGCGTGCCGAGCTCGAGGATGCGGCGGGCCTGCATCGCACCGGCCAGCAGGCACAGGAACTTGCCCTGCTGTGCCGACACCGCGATCGGCGGTAACCCGGCCGCGTTGCTGGCCTGCAGAGCCGCCGCTAACGCCGGATCGTCGTCAATCACGGTGCTGTCCAAGAATCCGTCGACTTCTTGCGGGGTCGGGTCTTGGGCCATAACGCCAACGCTATAACCACGGCAGGGCGCGGTGCGGTCGTCGCCCGGCCAGGACGCACCGTCGTCGTCAGATCATCGCGGCTTATAGATGTGTGCACGGTGCTCGACACGTCCGACGAGCAGGACTCGGTCGTCGTCGAGGATCCGGAAGGTAATCCGGTAATCGCCTCGGCGAGCGACCCGCCATCCCGAGAGTTCATACCGCAGCGGCTTGGAAAGCCGATGCGGATCCTCGGGCAGTGTCACAGTGCTGAATTCGACAATCGCCGCTGTGATCTTGTGCGGCAGCCGATTCAATCCTCGGACTGGAGTCGACGAAAACCGCACCGTCCAGGGCCGTTCATCATCGGTCACGACAGCCCGTAGCGCCGACGAAGCTCCTCGCCGCTGACGGTCTCGCCAGCGGCATATTCAGCGTCGGCCTGGGCGAGTTCATCGACGAGCCCGGGCGTCTGCAGCGCGTGCAGCGTCTCGTGCAGCGATTCAAGATCGTCGGCGGACATGAGAACCGCGGCCGCCCGACCGTGTTTGGTGATCTGAATGATCTCGTGCGTGGTATCCGCTTCCTCGACCAGCGACGAGAGCTTGTCCTTGGCTTCACTCAGAGGTACCGACTTCACGAGTCCCAATATAGCCAGAAATATAGCCTGCAGTTAGCCGTACCTGTGGCCACATCTTGCTGCACCCGAATCGGTCCTATCCGTTCACACGGCCACGGCGCAACGGGTGGCTTAACGCCGTAGGAGCTTCCCAAATACCCTTACCGGGTATAGGCTAGAGTTGTTCTGGGTTCCAAACGGAAGAAAACCCAGACGGAATCGACCACTGGGACTTCACCGAAGTCACCGCCACAGAAAAGGATGAAAACCAATGGCGAATTACGAAGCCGGAACCTTGCTGACCTGCGGCCACGAGGGCTGTGGATGCCGCGTTCGCGTCGAGGTCGAGTGCCACTGTTCCGGCTCGAGTGAGGCGTACCGGTGCACCTGCGGCGACGAGCTGGTGGCCGTCAAGTAGGGCCTTCGGGCATTGACTCTGCGTCCACGGCGCGAAAACAAGCCCGACTAAACCACACCCTCACTACAGTCTCGGTGAGCCGGCCCGCCCGCATGCCCAGGCCGCACGGCGCCGAGACTGAACTGACGCCGCCGAAACTGCACACAGATCGCGATTGGCGCCAAAACCACACCCTCACTGCAGTCTCGGTGAGCCGGCCGCCCGCATGCCCAGGCCGCACGGCGCCGAGACTGAACTGACGCCGCCGAAACTGCACACAGATCGCGATTGAAGCGAGAAGGCGGCGCCGCCAGGGCAGAGTCAACGCCCGAATACGCGACCGGCCAACTCGACCTCGGCTGCCAGCTTCAGGGCGACCGCCGACGCACCCACGGCCACGGCATACCCGCCCGGCACGATCCGCCAGCTTGAGACGCTGCCGTCGTACCGGGCGAGCAGGCGAGGATCAGCCTCGATGGTCACCCTCGAGTTCTCGCCCGGCTCCAGCTCGACCCGCTCAAATCCCAGCAACCGCAACCGTTGTCCGTCGGGACCATCCGTCAAATACAGTTGCGGGACGTCGGCGCCGGTGCGATCGCCCGTGTTGTGGACGGTGAAGCTGGCCGTCACGGTCTTACCACCGGCCACGATCAGATCGCGGTACTCAAACGTGGTGTAGGACAGGCCGTGCCCGAACGCGAACATCGGCTCTTGGCCTTGTCTGGCGAACCAGCGATAGCCGACCTCGGCTCCTTCGGAGTAGCGGATGGTGGTCGACGTGCCGAACGGCGCGCCCAGATCGGGCAGCTCGGGACGCGGCGTCTGGCCGAGGTCGGCAGGGAAGGTGATCGGCAGCCGTCCCGACGGATTCACCTGTCCGGCAATGACTTCCGCGATCGCCCGACCGCCGGCCTGACCCGGATACCAGGCCTGCACAACGGCATTCACCGAATCGCGCCACGGCATGGCGACGGGGTTGCCGGTCTCGAGCACCACAACGGTGTTCGGGTTGGCGGCGGCCACGGCTGCGATCACCGCGTCCTGGCCCCAGGGCAGCGACAGGTCGGCGCCGTCGATGCCCTCCCCTTCGACCCGGATCGCGAACACGATCACGACGTCTGCCCGCTGCGCCGCCAGCACCGCCTCGGCCGGGCTGATGCCCGGGTCGAATTCGATGTGCGCGCTGGGGAATTGCCTTCTCAGTTCGTCGAGCGGGCTGGACGGCAGCAGGTAGAGGTTGCGCAGTCCGCCCGTCAGGCCGGGCCCGCCGATGGGAATCACCTGCGCGTAGCCGCCCGGGGGTACGACAGCGCTGGACCCGCAACCGATCGGCACACCGGACTGCGCATGGCCACCGATCACAGCGATGCGCGCCGACGTCTCCTGCGCCACGGGCAGCACGCCGCGGTTGGTCAGCAACACGATTCCCTGCCGTGCGATCCGCAACGCAATCTCGTTGTGCGCGAGCATATCCGGCTGCGGCGCGGCATCCCAACGATCGACGCCGACCGCGAACATTGACCGCAGGATCCGCCGGACCATGTCCGACAGGCGCTCTTTGGGCAACCTCCCGTCGGCATAGGCGGCCCGCAGCGGGTCGGTGAAAGCCTCGGACTGCCAGAACACTGCGTCGATCTGGGCACCGCACTCCTGGTCCAGGCCGTGCAGCGCGCACTCCCAGCCCGGTGTCCCGCCCCAGTCCGACATGACCCAACCGCGGTATCCCCAGACACCTTTCAGCACCTCGTTGATCAAAACCTCGTTGGCCGCCGCGTATTCACCGTTGACCTTGTTGTACGCCGCCATGACCGCGCCGGGCTGGGATCGCTCGATGGCGATCTGAAAGGCCAGCAGGTCGGATTCGCGGTGCGCGCCGGGGTCGACGATCGCGTCCAGCCAATGCCGATTGGTCTCGTTGCAGTTTAGTGAGTAGTGCTTGACGGTCGAGATGACGCCGTGCTGCTGTATCCCGTTGACTTGCTCGGCGGCGATCGCGCCGCTCAAAAGCGGGTCCTCCGAGACGTATTCGAAGTTGCGGCCGTTGCGCGGGTCGCGCGCCAGGTTCATGGCACCGGCCAGTTGTACGTTGAACCCGCGGCTGCGGGCCTCCGAGCCGATCACCTCGCCCGCGGCACGGGCGAGGTGCGGGTTGAAACTGGCGGCCAGCGACAGACCGGCCGGCAGCGCCGTGGCGGTATCACCCGGGCGGTAGCCGGGGTTGGTGACGCCGAGACCCGCGTCGCTCATCAGCAGCGCCGGGACACCCAGGCGCGGAATCCCGGGCACGTAGCCGGCGCTCATCGGAATGCCCGGCGGGATACGCTCGTCGCGCAGCGGCCACAGCTCGCCTGCCCCCATCACACCGACCAGCAGCGAGAAGCGCTCGTCGTCGGTCAGCTGGGTTTCGATCTCACGCGCCCGGTCGTCGGGGTCTGCCTCGCTCACCGCACGCCCTCCTTGGCGTAGACGACGCGCAGCACGTGGCCGACTTCGGGTCCCATCACCAGCTCGGTCAGCGTGCAGATCGTCGCGACGAACTCCGGACCGTGCGGCGGCATGGAATTCCCAGCCTGGCACAGGTGGTGCGCCACTTCGTGCAGCACCACCAGCTCACGCATCGCCCAGTCCGCGGTGTCACGGTCGGGCACCGCGATAATGCCTGCACCGTCGCGGTTTTCGTAGTGTGCCGCGGTGGCCGCCCGACGCGCGCGCACTCGCAGCGGTGACACCGACGGCCAGTGCTCCCGTACCGCAGGTAGTGCCAACACGTCGTCGACGTAGCGCTGCACCGACGTAACCGATCCGAACCGCCCCTCCGGCGGCAGCGTCAACTGTGTGCCGAAGAAGTCAATCGCGGGTGAGCCGTGTTCGGCGGCGCGGTCGAACAACGTCCGGATGAATTCCTCGGCCGCATAAACCTTGGCGCGCTGGGAATCCCGTACCGAATCCGGCAATGTCAATGACCCAGCGCGGTCCGCGCCCCGGGCAGCTCGGGGCTGTTTCCGAGCCGCGCCCGCTTGCCGGCCCGATCACCCGCGCGTCGCGCCGCCGACGAATACCCGGCCGTAGCCCTGCTGGCCTGCCAGCTTCCCCGCGCCCGGGACGTACTGCGGTAGTGGTCGCGCAGCTCGACCTCCTTGTCTCGCAAGGCGATAGCGGTGCCCGGCGCGCGTCCACGGTCCTTGGAGACCTCTTGCCGGGCCTGGTCGCGGGCCTCGGCCAGCCGCAGCCCCACCCGGGTCCCGAAGGCCAGCTGAAAATTGAGGCGAGCGGTGATCGTCGGCGTGGGCCGGTGCGCGCCCGAAGCGAGATAGCTGTCCGACGCCCGCACCATCTGCACGACCAGGCTGGCATACAAAGCGTGCGTCGCGTCGATGTCCTCGGTAAACCCGTAGGCATAGACGAAGGTCGAATTCGACGCGATGTCGCAGCGCACATCGTTCGCGGACGCGATCAGCACGAACAGCTGCACATAGGTTCGCAGCCCGCGGGTGCCCGCCGTCCCGATAGTGATGGTCCGCTGGGTGGGCGCCTGCGCGGGCGAACGGCTGGCCGCGTGCGACCGGGCCACCGCCAAGTCGATGGAGGCCGCCGTCGCCAGGCGTTGCGCGGCGCTCATGAACGCATCGGCTTCGTGGGCGTTGTCGGTGCCTTCGGCCTGCCGCAGCAGCGCAGCGATGCGCGCCAGCATCTTGTCGTCGGTCATAACGCCAAACTACGGGAGGGGTCAGACATCTCTTTCAGAGTCGCTTGTTGATCCAGGCGACCACGTCGTCGAGCACCTGGTCTTGCTCCGGCTCGTTGAACACCTCGTGGTACAGCTCGGGGTAGACCTTCAACTCGACGTCGGTCGATCCGACGCATTCCACCAGGCGGCGGCTGCCATCGGCGGGAACCAGATGGTCCTCGGCGCCGTGCACCACCAGCAGCGGCGCCGTCAGCGCCGGAGCCCGCTGCGGCATGGTCTCGCCGACCTGCAGCAGCGCCCGGCCCAGACCGGCGGGGACCCGACCGTGGTAGACCAGCGGATCGTTCTCGTATGCCGCCACCACCTCCGGGTCGCGGGAAATGGCCTTGAAGTCGAGTTCCTGCACCGGCAGACCGGGCATGAGGACGCCGAGGCCCTTGGCCGCAAGCACCACCAGCGGGTGCACCATGTCCTGGGCCGCCACAGCGGGCCCCGAGAGCACCATCAGGTCGTAGTTGTCCGGGCGTTCGACCCCGTAAGCGAAGACGATCCCACCGCCCATGCTGTGTCCCAGCACGATGCACTTGAGGCCGGGGTGTTCGCGCTTGGCGATCCCCACCAGAGTGTCGAAGTCGGCGGTGAACTCGGAGACATCGCGCACCATGACCCGCTTGCCGCCGGAACGCCCGTGCCCGCGGTGGTCCAGCGCGTACGTGACCAGCCCGGCCTCGCCCAACCGCTGCGCGACGTGGTCGTAGCGGCGGGCATGCTCGGCGAAACCGTGCGCCAGCACGACCACCGCTTTCGGCGGGGTGTCGGGCATCCAGACGTCGTAGACGATGCGCACGCCGCCGACGCCGTCGAAATTCCGTTCATCGCGGTTGATAGTCATTACGGGCAGCGTAATGGCTCCCTGGGCGGGTGTGTCACACATTCTGCGTAGGCTCGATCGGGTGAGCCTGCTCGCAGAAAATTCCGAGGCCCCACGAGAGTTCTCCGGGGCAGACTTCTCCACCCACGCCGAGCCCTACCGTCGCGAACTGCTGGCGCACTGCTATCGGATGACGGGGTCGCTGCACGACGCCGAGGACCTGGTGCAGGAGACATTCCTGCGCGCCTGGAAGTCGTACGACCGTTTCGAAGGCAAATCGTCGCTGCGGACCTGGCTGCATCGCATCGCCACCAATACCTGCCTGACCGCGCTGGAGGGCCAGCAGCGCCGGCCGTTGCCGACCGGGCTGGGGACGTCCAGTTCGGACCCGACGGCCGAGCCGGTGGAACGCGCCGAGGTGCCCTGGCTCGAGCCGTTGCCAGATCTTGCGGATGACCCCTCGGCCATCGTGGGGTCACGGGAGTCGGTGCGGTTGGCGTTCGTCGCTGCGCTGCAGCATCTTTCACCCAGACAGCGGGCGGTATTGCTGCTGCGTGAGGTGCTGCAGTGGAAGTCCGCCGAGGTGGCCAGCGCGATCGGCACCACCACTGTCGCCGTCAACAGCCTGCTGCAACGGGCTCGGTCCCAGCTGGAGGCCGTCGGGCCCAGCGCCGATGACCCGCTGGTGGCGCCGGATTCCGCGGAGGCACAGGACCGGCTGGGGCGCTACATCGCAGCGTTCGAGTCCTACGACATCGACCGGTTGGTGGAGCTGTTCACCAGCGAGGCGATCTGGGAGATGCCGCCGTACACCGGCTGGTACCGGGGTGCGCGGGACATCATCACGCTGATTCACCAGCAGTGCCCCGCCGAGTCCGCCGGCGATATGCGCCTGCTCCCGTTGGTCGCCAACGGTCAGCCCGCCGCGGCCATGTACATGCGCCAGGGCGACGTGCATGTGCCCTTTCAGCTGCACGTGCTGGACATGAGGGCCGACGGCGTGTCACACGTGGTGGCGTTCCTGGACGACAGGCTGTTCGCGAAGTTCGGGTTGCCCAGTTCGCTCTGACGTGGGTCAGCCGGTCGACCTGATCGAGTCGAGGATTTTCTGCAGTCGGGGCGCGTCGCAATGATGGACGTATGCGCTGAGCCACTCGTCGAGTCTGGCTTCCAGAGCGGGAGATATCGCTACGTCCGCGCGGTCGATCGTCCTGAGGAGGGTGCCGATTGCGGTGTAGGAATAGCCGGCGCCGATGGCGGTGTACACCTCGATGCGGTCGCGCTCAGGCATCAGCAGGCAGGCTATTTCGGCGAGTTCCCATGCCAGGTCGGTTTCGGCCCAGTCGTCCACCTGATCCATTCTTACGTAACTCGGCACGTTGTGCCCGTCAGCGCGGCCGCGGGTCGCCGACGAGTTGCTTTGAGCGACCGGATATCTCGATGTCAGGGACGTTCGCGCGGCGACACGCCGGCGCACTCTGCTGCGTCACTCCAATCACCCCGCATCCGCCCCAAGAATCCTTCAAGCCCGATCACGCATGTTGCCGTCACCCCTTGACTTGATGCGGCTAAAACGATAGGAGCACAGATGCGTGGCAACTCAGCTGGGCTTTGTGGCTAGCGCACACCATGCCCGAGGGGGTGCCTGTGACCGACCAGCCATCAGCCGATGACGGGACGCCGTTCGGGCGCTACCGGCTGATCGAGTTACTGGGCCGCGGCGGGATGGGTGAGGTGTGGCGCGCGTTTGACACGCTCACCACCGGGTGGTCGCGCTGAAGTTGCTTCCGAAATACCTGTCCCAAGACGACGTGTTCCAGCAACGGTTCCGGCGCGAAGCCCATGCGGCGGCGAAGTTGGCCAACCCGCACGTGATTCCCATTCACTTCTACGGCGAGATCGACGGGCAGCTGTTCGTGGACATGCGGCTCATCGAGGGACGCGACCTGCAGGCAGTTCTGTCCGACGGCCCGATGGAACCCCGCCGGGCGGTACGAATCGTGGAGCAGGTGGCCAGGGCGCTGCACGCGGCACACAAGGCCGGGTTGGTGCACCGCGACGTCAAGCCGTCAAACATCTTGGTCGACGAGGACGACTATGCGTACCTGATCGATTTCGGGATCGCGCGCGCAGCCGGCGAGACGGGTTTGACCGGGACCAGCGGCGTCATCGGCTCCTGGCAGTACATGGCGCCCGAGCGCTTCACCACCAAAGACGCCGACGCGCGGGTCGACGTCTACGCATTGGCCTGCGTGCTGTACGAATGCCTGACCGGGGAGCTTCTCTACCCCGGCGACAGTCTCGAGCAGCTGTACGCGGGCCACGTCGCGACCCCGCCACCGCGGCCCTCGCTCACCAACCCGGGTCTTTCCGTCGGCTTCGACCGCGTCACCGAGAAGGGCCTGGCCAAAGACCCCAACCAGCGGTTCGCGACGACGATCGAGCTGGCCGATGCTGCCCGCGACGCAACCGCAGCGCCGACCCCGCGACCGGCGCCCACTGGCGCTGGGCCCACCGTGTACGCGACGCCGCCGACAATGCCCAGGCGGGTAGACACACCAACGCCGCGGGTATCCACGGCAGCGCCCACGTGGCAGCCGGTCGCTGCAGCCCCGCCTACGTGGCGGGGGGAGCCGCCACGACGCCCGGGCCGCCGCACGGTTGCGATCGACAAGCGTTCGGGCCAAGCCGTTGGTGCTGGGCGTCGTTTCGCAGCGGCGCTCATCGACGTCATTGCCGTCCCGATCGCGTTCTTCGCGATCGGTGAAGGAATTTGGTTCGCCGCGAGCAGAACAAGGTGCCAAGACTTCGGCGGCGTCAGTTATTGCTCTAGGCAAATGCCCCCGGGGTGGAATGGCGCGCCAGCGATCATTGCGTTGGTAGCGGTGATCGCGTATTGCCTTTGGAACTGGGGCTATCGGAAGGGCGGAAAAGGTTCGACCATCGCTAATTCCGTCCTCAGGTACAAGGTCGTTCGCGCTGATACCGGTGAGCCAATTGGCTTGAGCGGCAAGCGGATCGCGTTGGTTGTCGTGTGCACCTTAGTCGGGCCGGCACTCGGATACATCGTCTTGCGACTCTACAGGTGGTTGTTGACTTGAACTACCCGACCGGCCTCCAGAGTTGTTCAGTGGTCTCCGCACCGCCGGGCAATTCGATGAACTCGATCGGGGTCCCGTCGGGGTCGGCGATGAACAACATCCGCACCCCGGCGATATCCACCGGCGCAGCGCAACTTACGTCGCCGCGCGCGGCGAGCTGTGCGTATACGGCGTCGGCGTCAGCGACGGTGAACGACATATTGGTATAGCCACGATGCGGACCGGCTGGAACACTCGGCACGTCGCCGAGATCGAGCAGTTCGATCATGGTCCCGCCGATCAGCCCGCCGACCATTCGCCCCGCGGCACCGGTCATTCCGGTCACGCTGTCCAGGCCGGTGCCGTCGAGCTGAACATCGAACACCACGTCCATGCCGAGCACGCGGGTATAGAAGGCCAGCGAGGTGTCCATGTCGGAGACGCCGACGCACAGGTGCGAGAAGTGCTTGATCGGAACGGGTTCGGACATGCTCAGAACAGTCGGCTGTCCGGAGACGGACCCTCGATAGAGCGGACCAGGCCGGCCCCGGTGACCAACGGCAGGTCCAGTGCGGACAACAGCCCCGGCGGCGCGGCGCACACCGCCGGTATGGCGTTGACCATGCGCGACGCGCCGGCCATGCGCGCGCCCAGATCGTGGTCGTGATCGTCGGCCATCTCGAATTCGCACCGCATGCTCGGGGAGCCCTCGATCTCGACGCGGTAGAGACCCCGGCCGGTCGCCAACCCGTAGCCGAGGTCCTTCGGCTCGATGCAGATATGCGGTTGCGGCCAGTCCGGCGCAATATCGTCGCGCATCCGTGTCACATGGTCCAGCACGAAAGTCGCTCTGCCGTCGACATATCCGGTGAGCATGGAGCGCATGGCGGCGATCGTCCCGGCCTCGATGCGACCGGTGGGTGTGTCGAACGACTCCGGCGTCGGCACCCGTTCGTTCGTCTCCTCGATGTCGTCGATCTTGCAACCGAGTCCGGCGGCGAGCTGGTGCAGCACCGGGCCCCAGCCGAAGGTGAACACTCCGGGTGTGGCCGCGAACGCGGTGAACTCCGGCGGCTTGCCGAAGCCGAGGATCTCGTATACTGCGGCCTTGTCGGGATAGGTTGCGTAGTTGAACATCTCGGTCACCCGAACCGATTCGATGACCCGGGACACACCCGAAAGTACCAGCGGTAGAACGTCATTGGCGAATCCAGAGTCGATGCCGGTGGTAAAGAAAGACACACCGCCATCCAGCGCGGCCCGGCGCAATGGGTCGGTGAACGCCGCGTCGACCGCCTCGGGGAACACCAGCGGCACCACCGAACACGACACGACATTCTTCCCGGCCCGCAGGATCGACACCATGTCCTCGACGGCCTCCAACGGCCGCAAGTTGGCCCCGGCGGCGTACACCACCACGTCGGCCGCACCGGCGAGCATCGGCGCCGGGTCCTGCGTGGCCACCACACCCACCGGTACAACGCCGCACAACTCCCCCGCGTCGCGGCCGGCCTTGGCGTCGCTGTGCACGACCAGATCGACGAGTTCCAACTCTGGATGATCGATGACCCCACGCAGGGCGATCAGCCCCATGGAGCCGGGTCCCCAGACTCCAACCTTGAACACTTGGACTCCTAATATTAGGAAACTATGAGCTACATTTAGGACGAATGCTAAGGAGCCGTCCGTGAGCCCGTCAACCGCCAAGTCGCCCCCGACCGGTCGGGTGATGGAGGTACTGACGACGCTCGCCGCTTCACCGCAGGGACGGGCATCGGCCGACCTCGCCAAGATCTGCGGGATCAGCACGTCAACCTGCGCCCTGGTGCTGGCCGAGCTGGAACGGGGCGCTTGGGTGACGCGGCGCGAGGACCGCCGCTACGCCCTGGGCAGCGGGTTGTTCGGATTGGTGCACGGCCTGCGAATGCAGTTCCCCCTGCTGGACCGCGGGCGCGACGCGCTGCGCTTGCTGCACGAGAAGCTCGGCGCGGGCTGCTCGATGTCGAAGATCGGCGACCGGCACCTGACCACGATCGACGCGTTCGGCCACGGCACCGATGGCGAACATGCCGTCGGGCAGCGCTTCCCCATCGGTCCGCCGTTTGGCCTGGTCGCGATGGCCTGGCGCGATGAGGATTTCGTCCAGGCTTGGCTGCGACGGGTCACGCCCCGGCTGACGCCCGCCGAAATTGCCCAGCACCAGCGAGTCCTCGCCGATATCCGGGCCCGCGGCTACGGCGCGTGGCGGTTCGACAACACCCACCAGTCGCTGCACCACCGGCTGGCCAGCGTGCTGGCATCGCTGGAGCCCACCGCACAGGTGACCCGTCAGCTCACCACGCTGATGACCATGGTGACGCTGCAATCCGTTACGGGTGTCCTCGAAACAGAGCTTGCGGCAACGGAATTCGTCGTGCTGCCGATTTTCGGTCGCGACGGCCAGCCGGAGTACCAGATCGAGATCCACCTGGGCGGCGCGGTTGGCCTGACGCTGCCCGAACTCGACGCCGCCCTGCACCATGCGCAGGGCCTACTACTGTAGGAACCGTGCAGATCCGACGGGCGGCCGACCGCGCCGTCACCACCACACCCTGGCTGAAGTCCCGGCATTCGTTCTCGTTCGGCGACCACTACGACCCAGCCAACACCCACCACGGCCTGCTGCTGGTCAACAACGACGACATCGTCGAGCCCGCAACGGGATTCGACACCCACTCGCACCGGGACATGGAGATCGTGACCTGGGTGCTGCAGGGCGAACTGACCCACCAGGATTCCGCCGGCAATCACGGAGTGGTCTACCCGGGCCTGGCGCAACGGATGTCGGCGGGCAGCGGCATCCTGCATTCGGAGAAGAACGATTCCGCCTCGGAGCCGGTGCATTTCGTCCAGATGTGGGTGATCCCCGACGAGACCGGCATCTCCCCCGGCTACCAGCAGCACGAGATTGCCGAGGAGGTATTGACCGGCAACCTGGCGACGATCGCCTCGGGTATACCGGGACACCACGCGGCCATCACCCTGCACAACCGCGGCGCCGCGCTGCATGGCGCGCGGTTGCGGCCCGGCGACACGGTCGCCCTGCCCGCGGCCCCCTACCTGCACCTGTTCGTCCCGCGCGGCCGGATCGCCCTGGAAGGAGCCGGCGATCTCGCCGACGGCGACGCGGTCCGCTTCACCGACGACGACGGGCGGCGGGTCACCGCGATCGAGCCGTCCGAACTGCTGGTCTGGGAGATGCACGTCGGGCTGGGCGGCTAAGCGGGCGAGGCAGACATAGGCGCCCTAACGGCCGTGGCCGAGGACGGCCCGCACTACCGCACGGACCCGGTCTGCGACTGCGTCGCTGGATGAGCTGTCGAGCCTGCCGTCGAGGTGCAAGAAGGCCAGGCCATGGACGAGCCCCCACAAGGCTACTGCCATCGCGTCCGGGTCATCCGATGGAAGCGCTTGTCGCACAATGGAGTACAGGTACTCGGTGATGTTCTCGACTGCCGCGGCCCGTTCGGTGGCGGTCGGATCGCGCGGTTCGGCGAACATCGCCCGGAACAGTCCGGGCCGCGTCAGGGCGAACTGAACGTAGGCGACCGCGACGTCGGCCAGGTCGTCGACGCTGGTTGGCGCGGCGTGCGCCGCCGCCAACTGTGCGGCCAGGTCGCGATAGCCCACCGCAGCGACAGCGGACACCAAGGCCTCGCGGTCGGCGAAATGACGGTAGGGCGCACCGGTGGACACGCCGGCGCGCCGGGCGGCCGCTCGCAGCGACAGTTCGGTGACACCACCATCCTCGAGCAGTTCTATGCCGGCGCGCACCAGCGCCCCGGCCAGGTCGCCGTGATGGTATGACCTGTCTGATCCTGACATCCGTGACAGCCCTCACAAATGTTGACACCGCTTACATCGCTCTCCTACGTTAGCAGCAAGTAAGCGCCGTTTACATACTTTGGAACCCGCGGCATCCCACTACACGGCCGCATAGAGTGGCCACGACAGACAGGAGCCCGCATGTCTCAAACGCAGCCACGACACGCGGCGGCCAACCCACTCAAGGCGGTACGGACCGTGCGGTTCTGGGGAGTGCCGATCGTCATCACGCTGGCCCTCATGTCCGCTCTGTGCGCCCTCTACCTGGGCGGCATCCTGAACCCGACGACCAACCTGCGGCATTTCCCGATCGCCGTGGTGACCGTGGACGCCGGCCCGACAGGCGCACAAATCGTCGACGGTCTACTCACCAGCCCGAAGTTGGACAAGAATAAGTTCGACCTGCGGGTGGTGTCCCACGACGAGGCCAAGCGGCTGATGGACAGCGGCAAGGTATATGGCGAACTGTTCATTCCGGTGAACCTGTCGACCAACCTTCGCGAGTTCGGCGAGAGCGCGGTAGCGCCCACCCATGCGGACCGGCCCACCGTGATGATCTGGACGAATCAGCGGGCCGGCACGCTGGCGTCGAGTATCGCCGGCCAGACCCTGTCCACGGCCATGGCTGAGGCCAACAGCCAAGTCGGCAAGCGCCTTTCGGCCGAGGTCGCCGCGCAGCCGGGTGGCGCGCCGTTGACCGGAGCGTCGGCGTCAGTGCTGGCCAACCCCATCGATGTCAAGACCGAGGTCTACAACCGGCTTCCGAATGGCACCGGCAACGGCCTGTCGGCCTTCTACTACGCGCTGCTGCTCCTGCTGGCCGGCTTTACCGGCAGCATCGTGGTCAGCACGCTGGTGGACTCGATGCTCGGCTACGTGCCGGCCGAATGGGGCCCGGTGTATCGCTTCGCCGAGCAGATCAGCATCTCGCGCTTCCGCACGCTGCTGATCAAGTGGACGATGATGGCGTTGCTGGCGCTGCTGGTGTCGGCGGTCTATATGGCGATAGCGCACGGGCTGGGAATGCCCATCGACCACGGCTGGAAATTGTGGGCCTACGGGGTGTTCGCGATCACCGCGGTGGGTGTCACGTCCAGTTCGCTCATCGCGATCCTGGGCTCGATGGGCCTGCTGTTCAGCATGCTGGTCTTCGTGATCCTCGGGTTGCCGTCGGCGGGCGCCACCGTCCCGCTGGAAGCGGTGCCGACGTTCTTTCGCTGGCTGGCCGAATTCGAGCCGATGCACCAGGTGTTCCTGGGGGTGCGGTCGCTGCTGTACCTCGGCGGCCGCGGGGAGGCCGGCCTGACCCAGGCGCTGCTGATGACGTCGCTCGGCCTGGTCATTGGGCTGCTGCTGGGTGGCATCGTCACGCGCATGTACGACCGCAGCGGCTTCCACCGCCTTCCTGGGGCAGTCGCGCTGGCGATCGCCGAAGCCCACCAGGCGCAACACCAGGCGCGTGAAAGCAAGCGCGAATCCGAGCCGGAAGTTGAGCCGGAACGCGAGCCCGAAGTCAAGTCCGACACGGAGGCCGAAAGTCCAAGCGCGGAAACGTAATTCCAGCGCGGCCAGAGCGTCACGCGGCTGTTACTAAAGTTGACAGTGTGACGGATGTGACTGATCCTTGGTTCTTATCGCATCCGGGCCGAAAGGGCTATCGTGCTGACACCACCTGCCGGCTTGCGCCGTCTGACCGCTTGCTGCGCCGCTGTGGCGGTGTGCGCGACGCTGGCCACCACCACCGGGCAGCCGCTGGCACGCGCCGCCGACGGGCGGGAGATGCTCGAGAGCGCCATCGCGACTACCAAGGGCTCCTACCTGGTCTACAACTTCGGCCCCGGTCACCCCACGCCGATGCTCAACGGCGGCGGGGGCTGGTACGAGATGAACAACGGCGGCCATCTGATGGTCATCAAGAATGCGTCGCAACGGCTGCAGCCGCACCTGCTGGTCGACACGCACCAAGGCGACCAGGCCCGCTGCGAGAGCAACGCGGGGGCCCGCACCGGCGAGGGCCTGTGGCAGGCGTCGGAGATCTACCCGCCGTTGCAGGCGTGGCAGCGCATGGGGCAACCGACCATCGCGATCAACGCGAACTTCTTCGACGTGCGTCCGCAGAAGGGCGGCTCCTGGCGGTCGACCGGGTGCAGTTCGCCGCTGGGAGCGTTCGTCGACAACACCCACGGCCAGGGCCGCGCCAACCAGGCGGTGACGGGCACGGTCGCCTATCCCGGCAAGCAAGGCCTTTCCGGCGGGGGTGAGAGCTGGACGTCGTTGACGACGATGATCCTGCCCGCCGGCGGTGCGCCGTATGTGTTGCGGCCCAAGGGAACCCAAGACTATGACGAGGCCACTCCGGTAATCCAGGACCTGCTCAACAAGAACGAACGGTTCGTGGCGGTGGCCGGGATCGGACTATTGAGCCCTGGCAACACCGGCCAGCTCCACGACGGCGGTCCCAGCGCCGCGCGAACCGCGCTGGCCTACGTGAAGCAGCGTGACGAGATGTACATCTTCGAAGGGGGCAATTACACGCCGGACAACATCCAGGACCTGTTCCGCGGCCTGGGCAGCGACACGGCAATCCTGCTCGACGGCGGTGGATCGTCGGCCATCGTCGTGCGCCGCGACTCTGGAGGCATGTGGGCCGGCGCCGGATCGCCGAAGGGCTCGTGCGACACCCGGCAAGTTCTCTGCGATTCTCACGAGCGGGGTCTGCCCAGCTGGCTCGCCTTCAACTAGCGGCCGCGCGGCTCAGCCGAGCGTCAAGCCCGGCCGAAGCGGAAGATCAGCATGCTCGCCGCCACCACCGCCGCCGTCACCGCGAACACCGGAGCCACGACGAATCGTGACATCGTCGCGCCGACGAAAGCGCCGGCACACATCGTGAAAACGACGCTGAAGCGCAGTTTTTCGCGGGCGCCGGTGCCGCCGGCCAGATGGCTGTCCAGACCGAGGCTGACGATCGTGGACGTCAACACCGTGGTGGAGAGTTCTTGAATCCCGAACTGGCGGGCACTCGAGTGCTGCAGACCGAACGTCACCGCAAGAAGGCCGATCATGATGAGTTTGGTGTTGTCGTGATAGTGCAGCACACCCAAGCCGGCCAGGATCGACAACGCCACCAGCAACACGATCTCCATGGCCAGTACCGTGCTGATCCAGGCTCGCGCGCGCTCACCGAAATGCCGTGACAATCGGCCGCTCATGATGGTGGTGCCCACGAACGTCGGGAGTGCCACCGCGACGGCGGTCAGATCGATGTTGGTCTTCGGGGCAAGCCAGAAGCCCAGGAAGATCACGTTGCCGGTCATGTTGGCGACGAACACGTGCCCGAGCACCAGGATGCTGATCGAGTCGGCCAGCCCGGTGGCGAAGGTCAGCAGCAGCAGCGCGATGACGGTCAGCCGCTCGGATACCGGCGAGGTAACGGCCAATGGGGTGGCCCAGCCGCGCTAGATGCGGGGGGTGATGTCCAGCTGCGTGACCGTCGTCATCCGCGTCACCAGCCAGCGGCCGTGATCATGCTTCAAGTTCACCCGGTAGGACAGGTACTTCAGGGACGGGATGTTCTTCTTCAACGCACTGCTGGACGTCGTGTTGGTGTACACGATCGCGATGGCGTTCGGCCCATCCAATGTTTCGACAGCGGCGCCGGTGACCAGGGTGTTGCTGCTGATCTTGGCCTGCTTGTTAGGGGCCGTGATCGCGTCGACGAATTTTCGGTACTGCGCGGCGAAATCGCCGCTGAGGTAGTTTGCTGCCCGATCGGCGAGCGTGTCCATATTCTCCGGCGTATACGACCACAGCGTGGTGATCGCGTTGGCCGCAGTCCGCGCCACGTTGAGCTTGGTTGCGATGACGGCGCGTTCCGAGAGGTAACGCTGCGTGGCCGCACCCGCGAACCCGGCCGAACCGACGAACAGCAGGCTCGCCGCCACCACGATGCCGACGGCCGTGCGCTTACCGATCAGTGGTTTGGTACGGGGACGACGGGCTCTCTTGTTCCTCTTGTTCTTAGCGGTCTTGCTCTTGAGGGTCTTGCCGTTCTCAAGGGTCTCGGCCTCTTCGGTCACCTCGGCCTCTTCGGCTACGTCAGCCTCTTCGCCTTCGGCGGCCTGTTCGACTTCGGCGGCCTCGGTCACATCAGTAGCGACAGAGGTCTCCTCGGTGGCAGCCGCCTCCTCGTTACCCCCGTCAGTTTCCGCTGCCTCGGTCTCCTCCGAGCGGGCTTCGGACGTGGTGTCGACTTCGACGGCCTCGGTCACATCAGTAGTGACAGCCGGGGCCCGCTTACCGCCAAAACGCCTGTTCCGGAGCAGCCGACGGCCTTTCTTCTTGGTCGCGGTCTCCTCAGAGCCGGCGTCGGACTGCGTGGCCTCGACTTCGGCACCCTCGGTCACGTCGGTAGCGACAGCCCCCTCGATGGTCAGATCACCTGCAGCAGGTTGCTGATCTTCCACTGATTCCCTTCCTGCTTAGCGGTCGCCGTCCAGCGATTGGTGTTATGGAACACCTGTTTCTCATCCGCTGATTTCGAGGTGACGTCGGTGGCCACCAGGACATTGATGCTGCCATCGTCGTTGCACCGTTCCACACCCGCGCCGAGGACGGTGCCAGTGGCGGGCTCGGCTCGGGCGATCACCAGCAGGGTCTCGTTGGCCGTCTCCTGAAAGTGCTTTGCGAAATCGCCGGTTCCTTGAGCCAGTATCCGGTCGACATAGGCGTTCGCGTGATACGGATCGATGGTCGTGAAGTCCTGCATGAACCACGTCACGTAGTTCAGCGCCTCGCGGTTCTTCTGATCGTCGCGGTGATGGGACTGATGGGAGAACAACATCAGGGTGGATGCCGTGATTGCCGCGGCCGTCAGCACCGAAGCGACCGCGACAGCGAGCGGAAACTCCCACCGTCGCCGCGCCGGCGTGATCGTGTCCGCGACGAGCAGTGGCTCCTCGTCGGGTTGAAACTTACGGCGGGGACTCATTTTCCGTCACCCGATTTTGGTTTGGTCACGGGGGTGAGGTCGTCGATGCGCCAACGATCGTCTGCGCCTTTGACAAAGTTCACCCGGACGCTCGCGGTGATATACCGGATCTCGGGCCCATCGCCCCGCCGACCGTGCATGAACACCAACATCGTCGCCCGGTCCGGCGTCGCCGATTGAATCGCGCTGTCGGTCGGCCAGTACTCGTTGATTTCCGGTTGGCCCTTTTTCACTACCTCCTGCTGATCTTTCAGTTTGGGCCGATATTTGTCGGTCGCCAGCGACAGGGCGCGGGAAAAGTCGGCGTCCAGTGATTTCGGGTCGTACGTCAGCATTTGCACGACCAACTTGGGTCCCTCGATCTTGATCTCTTGCCTGGTCTGATCAGTGGCCCGTTCCTGGCTGTACACCACCCCGTAGCTCATGGCCGTACCCGCCACGCACAGCAGGGCAGCGGTCAGCACTGCCGTTGCGGTCCACCGCCGTATGTTCTGCAGCCGCTCGTCCCGTTCGACGCGCCGCACCTCGGTGCCCACCAACATGTCGGCGAAGGTCCGCCGGCTCGCATCCCACATTGGCCACAGCCATCCCACCAGCAATGAAGCGGTGTCAAGCAGGTGGGCCAGGTCCCTGAGCAGCAGAGTCCATGCGCCCGGGGCCGTGTCGTCACGATGGACAACCGCGATTCCACAGCAGGCACGTCCCAGGCTCCAGCCGGTGACCGCGGGCAGCAGCAACCGGTTGACCAGCATCAGCAAGCTGGCGATCGCCAGCACCGAAATGCACACCCACGACCACACGCCGCCCGGCGGCATGGTGTCCCACACCAGCAGCATCGTGACCACCACGGCGACGGCCGGCAGGATGTCGATCGCGAACGCGGCCGCGCGAACGTGCCATGGCGCCAGGCTGTGCCCTGTTGACTCTTTGATGGCCGCCGTGGTCTGAGTCTCCTCAACCAACAATGTCACTTCGTCACCGTGACGAGCTTGGCGATTTTGTACTGGCCGTCCACCGGCGACATTGTCACCCGCAGGCGGTAGCCAGTCTCCTGGTTCTGCTCGGCACTGTTGGACACTTTCACGCGCAACGCGACCAGGATGTCGACCGTACCGTCGTTATTGGTGCGCTCCACGGCTGCCCGCTCATCTGTCACCTGAACGTGGACGTTGGCCGCCTGGTAAGCCTGCACCAGCATGCTGGTGTAGAGCAGCGCCTGGGAACGGTACTCGTCGGTGCCGCAGTCGATGATCTTCTGTTCGCTTTGGGCCATCGCGTTGGTGTCCGGTGCCTGAGTCGCCGCGACACACGCCTTCGCGGCCGCGAGCGCGGCCTCGTTGTTGCGCGCTATCGATTGGCTCTCCTGGTGGGAGATCAGCGCGCGATAGCCCCCGAAGCCCAGGCCACCGGCCGCCAACAGCAGCGCCGCGGAAATGGCGGCCAGCCACCCGCGACCCAGACGCGACGGACCTCGCGCGGCCACTGGCTCCGGCTCCGGCGAATCGTCGGCCTTCAC
>Ga0335073_10003494_pt1 | contig 21908 bp, 23 predicted proteins | sample Lox_Sample_22_FD_207093 | JGI IMG/M metagenome (GOLD analysis project Ga0335073, IMG submission 207093) | Soil microbial communities from Loxahatchee National Wildlife Refuge, Florida, United States - Lox_Sample_2.2 | ecosystem: Environmental > Terrestrial > Soil > Wetlands | place: USA...
TTCACGCGTATATCCCACGCTGCTTAATCGTGAATGCCACCCGGTCGATCGCCAGCATGTACGCCGCGATCCGGTTGTTGACCGCGTGGGCCTCCGCGTAGCGCGTCACGTCGTCGAAGGCCTCCTCCAGAATGCTGGCCAGCCGCTCGTTCACTTCCGACTCTTTCCAGAAGTAACCCTGGCGGTCCTGCACCCATTCGAAGTAGGACGCCGTCACGCCGCCCGCATTCGCGAGGATGTCCGGGATGATGAAGATCTTCTTGTCGGCGAGGATCTCATCGGCCACCGCGGTCGTCGGCCCGTTCGCGCCCTCGCACACAATGCGCGCTCTGATGTTCTCCGCATTGCGGCTGGTGATCACGTTCTCGGTTGCCGCCGGAATCAGAATCTCGCACTCGGTCGTCAGCAGTTCCGCGGTTGGCATCGGCTCGGCTCCGCGGAAGCCCAGCACCGTGCCGTTGCGCAGCTTGTGCTCTTCCAGCGCGCCAATCTCGATGCCATTGGGGTTGTACAGCCCGCCGTCGTACTCCCCGATGCCGATAATTTTGTAGCCGCGATCCTGCATCAGCCGCGCCGCATTCGAGCCCACGTTCCCGAAGCCCTGAACGATCACCCGGCACCCGTCGCGCTGCAGGCCCAGATACTTCAAAGCCTCTTCGCAAACCACCATGATGCCGCGGCCCGTCGCCTCACGCCGACCGCGCGACCCGCCAATGTTCAGCGGCTTGCCGGTCACCACGGCCGTCACGGTCTGCCGCATGTGCATGGAGTAGGTGTCCATGATCCACGCCATGGTCTGCTCGTTGGTGTTCACGTCCGGCGCAGGCACGTCCTTCTCCGGCCCGAGGAATTCGATGATCTCTGCGGTGTAGCGGCGGGTCATCCGCTCCAGTTCGCCCTGCGACATCTTCTTCGGATCGCAGATCACTCCGCCCTTCGCTCCGCCGAAGGGAATATTCGCCACCGCGCACTTCCACGTCATCCAGCTGGCCAGCGCGCGGACCTCGTCCAGAGTCACATCCGGGGCGTAGCGGATCCCGCCCTTGCCCGGTCCCCGAGCCTGCGAGTGCTGTACGCGGTAGCCGGTGAACATCTCGATGCGCCCGTCATCCATGCCCACCGGGAAATGCACGATGACTTCCCGGGAGGGATAGCGGAGCACCCGCCACAGTCCTTCGTCCAGGTTAAGTTTGCGCGCTGCGAAATCGAATCGTGCCGCCTGGGCTTCCCAGGGGTTAATTTCCTGCTCCAGAGTTACCGTCGCCATCGAGAAATCTCCACCAAAATCCTGAACCGGCCCGGGCAAAAATCGTTCAATCCTGTTCACTTCGGATTGAACCCGAATCCGGGCCAAACGGTCCGAGTATAGGCTTCCGGATGGCGCCCCCGCAACCCTCTCGCGACCCAAAGACATTACCCTTGTGGGGCATAGGGGCCGACTCCATTGGAGTCAGGTGGCTGGTAGTCCCCAACTTTCTGCCGCAGACTGGCCGCCCGTCCCGCAGCGCCTCTAATATAAAGGAGGAGGGTTGTCGCCATGGCTCAGCTATAACGCGCCGCACGAAGGGGGCGGCAGCCATGGGTCATCCCGCCAATCGCGCCGAACGCCGGCACCAGCGCAGTCGCATCATCGCAAAGCGCCGCATCAGCGTTGAGCGTGTCCCGAATAATGCATGGAGCATTCAGCGACGCACCAACCCTCTCATCGAGGGGAGCAGGCTGTCTCCAAACCACTGGGGCAAATTCGCCAAGTGGAATCTCAGCTGCGGTTCGCTGATGTGCCACGCCGATAAACACTTCAGCGCTCGGCGTAAACGCCGCGAAGCCCTCAGGCGCGCCGGGGACGAAGAGCCTCGCGTCTGGCCGGACACTTAGCGTCCTCGATGAGACGCACACCTCTCCCCGCACACCATTTCCCGGCAGCGCCCACCGCCCCGATCCCGATCTGCGAAGCCGAACGACCCCGCAGACCGTCTCAGGTTCGTCTCAGGCCGGCTTAGGCTGCTCCAGCCGCGTGGCGCACCGAACCGGCAGCCGTCATCGCCACCGGCTCCTCCCGATACAGCGCAGCACCCGCAATGGTCCCCAGCACGATCTCCACCAGCGCACCCAGCGTCGTGTAAAGCGTGAGGTGGTTGTTGAAGATCCCCGGAGCCCACATGATCGACGCGTTCGGCAGCAGCGACGTGGCCACCCAGAGTGCGACGCCGGCCAGAACCGCCGTGCCCATCCCGGCGCCAAACCGGGGCCGGATCGCCGCATACATCCAAACCGCCAGCAGGCCCAGCACGAAGCCAAACACGTTAAACCATACGATCTGCGTTGTCCCGAATTCCGGCCGTCCCAGCCGGACCAGGTCCTGGTTCCATCTTGCGGCCAGCATCATGCCATCCACCAGGTATCCCAGAATATTGATGACGACTCCGCACACGAGACCGCCCACGACCCAACGGCCGATGTTGATCTTACCCATACATCCTCCTTGGGGGATGAGGCAGTGTACTCGCGCCCAGAGATGGCCTGTCAACGAAAATTTGCACCCCTTCCGGGGCAAAAATCGAGGCACAACGACCCGGGAACCTCCCCTTTCCCTCTCGGATCGGGCCACGGCTACCAGCCGGACCCTACTGCACCCCGCACATCCCCTTCGCCTTGTCCAGTTGCTCCGGCGTGTACTTTTTCGGGATCTTCACGAACTTCAGGTGGTTCTCCATCCCCAGCTGCGAGAGAGCGTCCAGCTCTTCCTTTGTCTCGGCGTACTTCTTCTTCGGCACCGTTGCCTTGATCTCCTGGAGCACTTCCAGCTGCTTCACGGTATGCGTCGTGAATCCGCCGCCACCCTGCGCCATCTCCGACGTTGTCTCGTCCGACTCCTTAAAGATGACGCACCCGTCGTTGCCCGACTGCATCCCCCACGCCACCGGCTCCTGGTTCGCCGTTTTATCCTTCGCAAAGCTCGCCGCGCCCGCCGCCGCCGCAACGAGCCCCATGACCACCGCCGCACGCATCACGCTCTTCAAGTCCATTTCCCCTTTGCACCTCTGAATTTGTCCCGAGTCTACCAACTCCCGACCCATGGCTCCCCTTTCCACCGATGGAACCTCGATAATGAGGGTTGCCCTCCATGACCAAACGCTCTGCCGGCATCCTTCTCTACCGCCGGTCCCTGTCAGGACCCGAGGTCTTTCTCATCCATCCCGGCGGCCCCTTCTGGGCTAGGAAAGACAAGTGGTCCATCCCCAAAGGCGAATACCACGACGGCGAGCCCCCGCTCGAGGCCGCCCGGCGCGAATTTCAGGAAGAGACGGGTTCGCCGCTCGCCCTCAACCGTCCCGCAACCGATTTCACTCCTCTCGGCGTCATCCGGCAGCCGGCCGGCAAAGAGGTCACTGCCTGGGCTGTCGAAGGCGACTTCGACCCCGCTACCCTGGTTTCCAACACCTGCATGGTCGAGTGGCCCCCGCGCACCGGCCGGCAGATCGAAATCCCCGAAGCGGATCGCGGCGCCTGGTTCGACCTCGCCACCGCCCGCAGCAAGATCTTCAGCGGCCAGGAGGCCTTCCTCGAGCGCCTGGTGGCTGCGGTAGGCTGACCGCATCTCTCCTGATCCCCTGGCTCTGAATCCCTGGCTCTGAATCCCAGGCCACGTTTCGGGAATCCATGAAGAGACCATGGGCCGCAGCTTCGCAGAACTCGCCTTCACTCCTGGTGTTAAGGAGCAGCAGAGGCTGCACGGCAGCCGCGCTCAATACCAGCGGGTCGAGACCGACGGCGGTCCGGGCGCCAGTCTCGGACCGGCCGAGCAGGATTTCATCCGCGAGCGCGATGGCTTTTACATGGCTTCAGTCAGCGAATCCGGATGGCCCTACATCCAGCATCGCGGGGGCCCCAAAGGCTTCCTGCAGGTAGTTGACGAGCACACCGTTGGTTTTGCCGACCTGCGCGGCAACATGCAGTTCATCAGCACAGGCAATCTGCTGCACGACGATCGCGTCGCGCTCTTCCTGATGGACTACCCGCACCAGGCGCGGCTCAAGATCCTGGGCCACGCGGAGATCCTTGAAAACACGCCCGAGGCGCAGAAGTGGGTCGAGCGCCTCTACGTGCCCGAGAAGAACGCGCGGCCCGAGCGCGCCGTTCTCATCCACATCGAGGCGTTCGACTGGAACTGCCAGCAGCACATCACGCCGCGTTTCACGCAGGATGAGCTGGAAGTAGCGCTCGCCCCCATTCGCCGTCGCATCGCGCTGCTCGAAGAAGAAAACGCGCGTCTCCGCGAAAAAGCCAGCAAGAGCGCGAGCGGGTAGCCTGAGCTGGCGGCCCGAGCCGGTACAGCTCCCGGCTCCTATACCCTTAAATCCATGCGCCCTTCGCTGCCCGATCGCGCCCACTTCCTCCGCCTCGCCCGGACACATTCGCTGGTCCCGCTTTACCGCACCCTCACCGCTGACCTTGAAACGCCTGTTTCCGCCTTCCTGCGCCTGGCGGCAAATGAGCCGGCATGCTTCCTTCTTGAATCTGTCGAGGGTGGCGAGCACCTTGGCCGCTACACCTACATCGGCATTCGCCCCAGCCGTCGCATCGTTTCCCATGGGGACCAGATCGAGGTCACCGAGCACGGCAAAACTCGGCGCATCACCGGCGATGTCTTTGCTCTGCTGCGCGACGCCCTGGACGGCCACAAACCTGCCCGCGTCGCGGGCCTGCCACCCTTCACTGCCGGTGCTGTGGGCTTCTTCGCTTACGATGTCGTCCGCCAGATCGAGCGCCTGCCGGTCTCAACCACCGACGATCTGGAACTCCCCGACGCCTGCCTCATGTTCTTCGACGAGGTGCTCGCCTTCGACCACGTCAGAAAGCAGATTCTGCTCATCGTTACGGCAGATCTCCGCCGCCACAGGCCCCAGGCGGCTTATGCCGACGCTCTTCGGCGCCTCGACCGTTTCGAAAAGCGCCTCGCCCAGCCACTGCCGAAGCTCAACGCGAAAAAAGCCGCAGGCAAGCTCCGCCTCGCCTCCGGCACGAAGAAGGCGGCGTTCATCCGTGGCGTCGAGCAGGCGAAGGAATACATCGCCGCGGGCGACATCTTCCAGGTTGTCCTGTCGCAGCGGCTCAATCTTGAGCCCGGTGTCGATCCTTTCTCGATCTACCGCGCCCTGCGCATCGTCAATCCGTCGCCTTATATGTATTTCCTGCGGTTTGGGCGCAGGACTCCCGGCTCAAGAGCGGGCAAGGAGGAGACTACCCACATCGTCGGCTCGTCCCCCGAACTCCTGGTCCGTGTGGAAGGCCGCCGCATCGAGTACCGGCCCATCGCCGGCACGCGCCCCCGCGGGGCTACCGAAGAGGCCGACCTGGCCGCCGAGCACGAAATGTCCAATGACGAGAAGGAGCGTGCCGAACACGTCATGCTCGTCGACCTTGGCCGCAACGATGTGGGCCGGGTGAGCGAATACGGCACAGTGTCCGTTACAAACCTGATGCACGTCGAGCGCTACTCGCATGTCATGCACCTGGTGAGCGACATCGAAGGCCGCCTCAGGACTGAACTCTCCGCTGTCGACGCGCTCCGCTCCTGCTTTCCCGCCGGGACGCTCTCCGGCGCGCCCAAAATCCGCGCCATGGAGATCATCGAGGAGCTCGAGCCGACGCGCCGCGGCATCTACGGCGGCACTGTCCTGTATGCCGACTACTCCGGCAACCTGACCTCATGCATCGCGATCCGGACGCTGCTGGTGGAAGGGAAGAAAGGCTACATCCAGGCCGGCGCCGGAATCGTGGCCGACTCCATCCCCGAGAACGAATACGAGGAAAGCCTCAACAAGGCCAGGGCGGTAGTGCGGGCCGTGGAGCGGGCCAGAGAAGGGTAGCTGGAGGGACCTGGCCCTACGCCAGTTTCGCTTTCGACTGGATCAGTTTGTTGAAGTTGTATTTGATGTTGTCCTTGAGCTTGTCGAGCATTCCCTTCTCGGCGAACGTGCCCTTGTTTTGTTTCAGACCTTCCAGCGTCAGGTGGGATGAGGTAATGGCTTTGTTCGCGTTTTTGATCAGGGGATCGAGCTGGTTTTTCTTCATCTTCTCGACCTTGTCCATCCAGCCCGGCAGTCCGATGTCAGAGACAAAGAAGTTCGCGACATTGCTGGTGTCCGAACAGGAGATCAGATAGCAGCCCAGCACAGGGCAGACGCGGAACAGGTTCAGGTCCAGCGTGGCCGAGTTCTTCAGCAGGGCGTTGCCGGCCTTCATCTCGGTGTAGTCCCGGCCCAGAATCGCCAGTTCCTGGATCAGCTTCGACAGAGCGCTCACCGCGCCAATCACGGCGGTGGTTGCGGTGCCCATGTCGGCGAAGAGGCCCGCGATCTTCGTCGAGGCCGAGGTGGTATTGCGAATGGCATCCGCAGTGTTCGCCGCCAGGAAGCGCTTGATGCACACAAGCACTGCGTCCGCCGCCGCCGAAGGATCGCCCGGCAGAACACCTTCGAGGTAGTAGTCCGCCTTATAGAGGTCGCGCGCGTTGATCACCACCGCGCGCCAGGACTTGACCGATTTGATCGAGCTGGTGATTACGCCGATAAAGGGCGTAATCTCCGATACCAGCGAATGCAGCGCCTCGCTTCCCACGGCATCCACCACATCGGAAATATCGTGCAGGTTGGTTGCAAGTCTTAAAAACTCCATCGCGTTGGTGTGGATGTCGCCGACCTGCGACAGCGCTGCTGCGCTGGACGAACCGGTCCGGATCCCCTGCACCATCGTTCTGCACGAGTTGCCCAGCGACAGCGCATCGGAGCCCGCATTCTTCAGAATTCTGGCCTTCGCGTACTTCCCGAAAGTGAGCTGGGTGTCTGCAAAAAGGTTCTTCAGATTGTCCTTGCGCGCTTTTGAGATCGCGCCGAGTGCGGCGAATTCCTGCTTGCTCAATGCCGGTGATGACATACGAGTCTCCTTGCCGTTTTGAGTGAGCGCCAGCTGTGCTGAGGATGGATGATGCGCAGGACCACCATTGAAAGCTAATCCTCGCCGATTCGCAAGCAGGTTTTGTGACAGGGAGTTGAAATCGAGAGAACGGAGGAAGCGCGCGTGCCGTGTCCGCTTAATTGCTACTTCGCCACGCGCTCCGCGCTGCCCTGCACATCGAGGCTGCAGCGGCTGCTCGGCCAGGCGCTCCAGACGTCTCCATTGGTGAACAGCACACGATCGAGGGACACTCGCGTCACCCCATACGCGTGCAGGTCCGCCGGTAAGCGCAACTCCCGCAGCTGCTCCGCCGCGTTGTCTGCCGCGTACGCTCCTGAGATCGTCAGCCGCAAATCGAACGCGTTCGCATCGAGCTGATAGAGGTTGTTCTTCACCAGAAGGCGCGCCTTGATCACGATGGAGCGAACCGGCTGAACACTCGATATCGCAAAGCCCAGAGCCAGATTCGGCTCGGTCACTTTTTCGGCGCTCGTCACTGGCAGATAGCTCGCCGGCCAGTTCAGGCGCGCGCTGGTCAGCACAACCGGACAGCCGGCCTGATTCCCACTACCGATGAGATTGCCCAGAGTTTGAATCACTGCTCCGTCTTTGGCGGGCGAAGGAACCGGCTGCGCCTGATTCTGTCCGAAGCCGGCTGTTGCGGCGAGCAGGAGAAAAGCGGAGACGAAGAGTCGCATACGCGCACCTCCGATGCCCCACAGCATAGCAGGACTGGCCGTCCAGGCGGACGCGCTTCGCGCCGTTCTCCCGAAATCCTCTACCCTGGCCGAGCGCTACACTAAGCAAACATGGTCTTTGTTCTCGACAACTACGACTCTTTCACCTTCAACCTGGTGCAGTACATGGGCGAGCTGGGAGCCGACGTCCAGGTGCGGCGCAACGACGAGCTGAAGCCCGACGAGATCGAAGCCCTGCATCCGGATCGCATCGTCCTGTCGCCAGGTCCCTGCACGCCTCAGGAGGCCGGCATCTCCATCGAGCTGATCCGCCATATGGCAGGCAAAGTTCCCATCCTTGGAGTGTGCCTCGGCCATCAGGCCATCGGCGCAGCCTTTGGCGGCAACGTGATCCGCGCGCCGAGGCTGATGCACGGCAAGACCAGTGACGTGGAGCACGACGGCAGGACCATCTTCACGGGCATCTCCACTCCGATGACCTGTACCCGCTATCACTCGCTCATCGTGGAAGAGAAGTCGCTGCCCGCTGATCTCGAGGTTTCCGCGCGCACTGCTGACGGCACCATCATGGGCCTGCGCCATCGCAGCCTCGCCGTCGAAGGCGTACAGTTCCATCCGGAATCCGTCCTTACCTCCGACGGCAAACGCCTCATCGAGAACTTCCTTAACCTCGGATGAAGCCTCTCGCCATCCTGCTGCTTATTGTGGCCTGCTTCACTGTCCCTGCGCAGCAGGCGATTCCGCCCCCACAAACCGCGCCGGCCGCACAGCCACCGGCCACTCTCGCTACTGTCCTTCCAGAGTCGGCTTCACCCCCGGCAGGAGCAGCCTCGCTCGCCACCGTCTCTGCAGAGGGTGCCTCGCTCGCCAGTTCTGCGTCGGTCGCCAGCGGCTACGCCTTCATCGGCAACAATGGAGCGGTCACGGCCGGCGACAAGACCGTGCGCCTGAAACTCACTCGCGGCGGCAGCATCAACGTCTGCTCGACGACACAGGTTCATCTCTCTGCTGACAGCGCGGTCTCCGGCGGCGGACTCATGATCGCGCTCAGCCGCGGCGCGCTCGAAGGCCGCTACATCCCTGGGGAATTTTCCGACGTCATCCTCACTCCCGAGCTGCGCATTCTCATCTCCGGCCCCGGCACGGCAGACTTCAGCATTCGCGTCAACAACCAGGGCGACACGTGCTTCGACAATCACGGCGACCACGCTCCGTACGTGCTGGCCACCAATCTGTTTGAAGGCGGCGCTTATCGCGTTCAGCCCAATCAGCGCGTCCTGTTCGAACGCGGCAGTGTGCAGCAGGTCGTCGACAAGGAGCCGGAGCTCTGTGGCTGCCCGCCTGCGGAACCTGCGCCCGCACCCACGATGACCGCGCGCCTGGGCGCACCGGGAACGACGCCGCACTCCGGCAATCCGTCGCAAACTCCGGCGAGGACCGCAGCCGAGAACCCCTTCCCGCTCGCGCAGAGCGAAGGACTGAAGCCGGCTCCCGCGCCGTCGTCGACGCCGGCCGTTCCTCCTGGACAGGCCGAGGCGCAGATCACGTCTCCCATCGTTTTCAACGGACAGACGTCGCCCCCGGCCGGCACAGCAACAAGAGCATCCGAGCCCGGCGCCCCACCCGGAACACCAGCGCCCGGGCCAGCCAAGCCGAAGCAGCACTCCGCTTTCGTCCGCTTCTTCCGCAGGCTGTTCGGCGGGCACTAACGCGGCCTCTCTTCATGCTGTGCGATAAAATCGAATCTGCCGGAGTATGCACCTGCGCGGACCTCTCAGGTTCCGCCTCCCGCGGCCTTTTTCAGCCCGCACATTCCGCACAATTTTCCGTAAGGAGCTTTTCCGTATGGCGATTCCCGCCACCCAGATGCGTCCGGGCATGATCATCAAGCACAACAACGACCTCCACCTCGTTTTCTCGGTCGAGCACCGCACGCCCGGCAACCTGCGCGCCTTCATCCAGGCCAAGCTGCGCAATATCCGGACCGGCGCCATGTTCGTGGAGCGCTTCCGCTCGCCGGACCCCATCGAGCGCGTCATCGTGGACGAAATCCCCATGGACTTTCTCTACAACGATGGGGACGACTACTACTTCATGAACACCGAGAACTACGAGCAGACGCACCTGAAGCGCGACACGCTCGGCGACGCGGTCGAGTACCTCACCGCCAACCTGCAGATCAAGGTTTCGTTCCACGACGGTGTTCCGGTCGGCATTGAGTTGCCGCAAACGGTGGAGCTCACCGTGATCGAAACCGAGCCGGGGCTGAAGTCGGCGACGGCCTCGTCGGTGACGAAGCCTGCGAAGACTGAGACGGGGCTGGTCGTCCAGGTTCCGCCGTTTATTAATGAAGGCGAGAAGATTCGGGTGGACACGGCGGAAGGGGCGTATCTGAGCCGGGCTTAGTTAGACGTCACAGTACATCGGTGATGCAGCGCAGCCCTCCAGCTGCGCTGTTTTCATTTACCGGCAACTAAACTCTCATCATGAACCGCAAAGATTTCCAGGCCCTGGCGAATCTAAGGCTGCGCGAGGCTCGAGTTCTTTTGCGTGCGAAGGAATTCAATGGAGCCTATTACCTGGTGGGATACGCGGTCGAATGCGGGCTGAAGGCATCCATCGCGAAGAAAGTGAAAAAGCACGACTTCTATCCAGACAGAGAGATCGTCAAAAATGCATACACGCACAATCTCAAAGGACTCCTTGGACTAACGGTTCTGGAACAGGAGTTACGACTGGCTGCTCAGTCGGATCCAGTTTTCGCAAGGAATTGGAATTTGACGATCATCTGGTCCGAGGCCTCTCGCTATACCGCCTCGAATGAGGCCGATTGTCGAGAACTAATGAATGCCATAATGGAGAAACACCACGGGGTCATGTCATGGCTGAAAAAGCGCTGGTAGAAGCCGATTTGGGCAAGAGCGAGAAGATCGTTGCCGCGCTTGAAGCCGCTGACATCCGCGTGGCCGTCGCCTTATGGGCTGTCCTTCCGGAATATGGAGACTGGCGCCTCGTTCTTGCCTCGAGGGATCTTGACGGTTTGAGTCTGGGAGACGCTTACCTGAAAGTGGACGGAGCTCTGCGAGACAGTGGCCTCACCGTCTGGGAGACACCAACGATCTTCATCATGAAAACGACTGATCCGTTCGTCAAAGCGCTGCGAAGGGTCTATGGGAAAGCAAGATCATTGATCGGCATGCGACTGGGCGGCCAGACGTGGGGTGACCGCTATGTCGAGGACGCCTTCGCCTACAAGATCGCCTGATCCGCGCGACTTGCCTCCACCGACGGCAAGGCCCATGCTGCGCCTTTTTCATTTCCAAAGCGCAATGATCGTGATTTGGCCGTCCACTGTCTTGTCCGCCGTCGCAAAATAGTGCACTCGCGCCTTCATCCCCTCCAGATCCTGGCAGGGATGAATCGCTTCCTTCGGCGTGAAGTTCAGCGCACGATAGTCGACCTTGTAGGCTTCGTTGCTGTAGACGTTCACCGCCCCCTTCGCGCTTTCCACCCGTAGTTCCAGGACCCCCGGTCCGCCGCAGCGCACTCCCCGAATCACCCCGGTCACAGAATGATCCGGCCCGTGCGGCGTCTCTGTCGGATGCTTCGGCAGCGCCGGCTCCTCCGCTTTGGCCGGCGCACTCGCCTGCGCAATCGCGATCGCGCGCGACTGCTCGTCCGCCGCTTCCTGCTGCTTCAGCTTCTCCATCCACGCCCGCTGATCGTCCACCTGCTTCAGCATCCGATCCACAACATCGACTTCCAGCGGATCCCTGGCCAGCGCTTTCGCCGCGCCAAGCACCTGCGTCGCCGCGTCGAGCTTCTGCTGCACGATCAGGATGTGCGCCGTGTCCAGCCGATAATGCAGATTGCTCGGATCCAGCGCAATCGCCTGCAACTCCATCATGTGTGCCTGCTCGAGTTTGCTGGCCTGACCCGACAACACCATCGCCAGCGCATCGTACGCCGGTGCAAACCGCGGATTCGCCTCGATCGCTGCCCGCAGGTGGCTCTCTGTCTCCTCATCACTCGCGCCCGCCATTGCCGCGAGCGCGCCGGAGTAGTACTGCGCCACGGAGTCCTCCGGATCGAGCGCTGCGGCTTCGGCATACCACTTCCTCGCCTCTGCATGATGCCCCGCCGCATACTCGATGCGCCCCATTGCCTCGTGCGCCTTCGCGTTGTTGGCATCGGTCTTCAGCGCCGCGTCGGCCAGGGCTCGCGCATCGTCGGCCCGGCTCATACCGGCAAGAAAATCGGCGCGAATCGCATCCGCATCGGCCACGGTCAGCGGCGTCACCGTAAAGGATGCATCGTTGATCTGCACGCCCGCCATCGACTTCTGAAAGTAGGTGTAGCGTCCTGCTCGCGTATAGGCGCCAAGCGCCGCTTCAAGCTGCATCAGGTCGCCGAAGGCCTGCTCGGCCGCCGTCACCGCATCCGTTCCCCGGCTCGTCAGGCTCATATATTTGCCGATGCGGTTCGCGTGATCGTGAAAATCCTGCACCTCCAGGTAGTGCGTCAGCGCCCACGACTCGGCATAGAAGACACCGCCCTTCTGCTCCTCGTGGTAGTAGGGCGACGCAGCATCCACTTTGAACAGCACCGGCAGCGGGATCAGCCGGTTCTGCTGCAGCAACATCAGCGAATTCAAGCTCGGCTGTCCCAGCATCACTTCTTTGTCGCGCACCTCGGTGTTCTCGAAGAACTCGGCCAGCCCCTCGTTCAGCCACAGAGGCGTCCACTCCGCCGCGCTGCCCTCCATCAGGTGTGTGTACTCGTGGTAGACGATCGACCAGGGATGCTCTCCCGCTTCATCGAGGCGCACGAGGATGTAGTTCTTGTCCGTCGCGTGCGAGAACAGGCCGCCGAGGTTCACCTGGCCCTTCGCCAGATACGCTGCCGGCTCCAGCGCCTCCATATCCTTCTTGTCGCGGACGGCAATCACGACGATCGAGTTCGCTGGATCGACACTGGCCGAGGGCGGCAGGCTGCTCTGGAAGACCCATCGCATGCGCTCGAACTGCCCGGCCACGTGCCGGCCGCGCCCTTCGCCGGCGTCAGTGATTACAGTGAAGTGCGGGCTGCGCACTTCAATCCAGCCGGACCCGTTGTCGCGTGCCCAGCAACTGAGCGAAACCAGCAACCCCAGCAAAAGAACTCTTCGCAGCATTGGTGTGCGTCGGCATCGTAACACCGTTCACGAATGCGGAACATAGCACCATCTCACCGGCGTGCGGCTTTCCGGTGGCGAGCCGGTGGTAGAGTGGCGCCATGGCCGCTGAAGAGGGACTCCGCCGTCTGCGTTTGGTCGGCAATGCCGTCCTTGGCCTCGGCCTGCTTCTCATTTTGGGTGCTCTCCTCGGCTGGCTTGCCGCCATCCTCTTTCACACGCCTCCGTGGGTGCTCGGCTTCGTGCCGTTCGGCATTGGGCTCTCGATGGCCGGCGCGGCGATTCTGCTGATCGCGTGGATTGTCGACGGGTTCGTGCATCCGCACCGGCCGCCGCATTCGTGAAGGGCGAAGCGAGCGCGGGGTCCGATAAACTAACAACAGAACTGTTCCTATGACTCTCCTCAAAGCCGTGCGCGGCACGCGCGATCTTCTGCCGCCTGAAACCGAACTCTGGGAATGCGTCGAGGCTGTGACGCGGCGCGTGTTTGCACGCTATAACTTCGGCGAAATTCGCACGCCGATCTTCGAGGACACTTCGCTGTTTGCCCGTGGCGTGGGCGAAGAGACGGACATTGTCTCGAAGGAGATGTACACGTGGGAGGACCGGGCTCGGGCGCAGTCGGAGAAGCCGCAGTCCCTCACCCTGCGGCCGGAGAACACGGCCGGCGTGGTTCGCGCGTACATCGAGCACAAGCTGGGCGAGACGGGACTGCTGCAAAAGCTCTACTACATCGGCCCGCAGTTCCGCCGCGAGCGCCCGCAGAAGGGGCGCTACCGGCAGTTCTGGCAGATCGGGGCTGAAGTCATCGGTCCGCCGAGCGCGGGGTCGGAGTCGCCGCTGCGCGATGCCGAGGTGCTGGAGATGCTGGCGAGCTTTCTGGATGAGCTGGGCATCACCGGTTGGACGCTGGTGCTGAACTCGGTTGGATCATCGACGGATCGGCCGCGGTACGTTGCGGCGCTGCGCGAGGCGCTGGCGCCCGTGAAGGAGCGCATGTCGCCCGATAATCAGAGGCGGGCGGAGACGAACCCGCTGCGCGTGCTCGACTCGAAGGAGCCGGCGGACGAAGCCATCATCGCCACGCTGCCGAAGATCGCGGACTACCTCGACGACGCCTCAAAGGCGCACTTCGCCCAGGTTTGCGCGGCGCTCGACGCGTGCGGCGTGAAGTACGAGATCAATCCCCGCCTGGTGCGCGGGCTCGACTACTACACGCGGACGACGTTTGAGTTTACGCACGGTGGGCTGGGCGCGCAGAACGCGCTGCTCGGCGGCGGCCGCTACGACGGACTATCGGAGATGCTGGGCGGCCCGAAGGCTCCGGGCATTGGCTTCGCCATGGGGCTGGACCGTCTGATTCTGACGCTGCAGGCGCAGGCCGAAGCGAGCCCCGAAAAATCAACCGCCGCGCGCGCCGACGCCTTCATCGCGCCGCTTGGTGAAGCTCTCAACCCGCCGGCGCTGGCTTTGGCCCGCGAACTTCGGCGTCAGGGCCTGCGCATCGAGCTCGGCGACGGGGGCTTTCGACTCAAGAAGTCCTTCGAGATGGCCGATAAGGTCGCGCGCAACATTATTCTGCTGGGCGAAGACGAGCAGGCGTCCGGTATTCTGACAGTGAAGAACTTCGCCACCGGCGAGCAAACAAAAATCCCGCGCGACCAACTCGCGTCCGCGCTTAAGACTCGTTAGGAACCTCTCTTGCTCGACTTTCTCGGCACACGCCAACGCTCCAATACCTGCGGCGAGCTGCGCGCCGCTGACGCCGGCAAGACTGTCACCCTGATGGGGTGGGTCAATCGGCGGCGCGATCATGGCAACCTCATCTTCCTCGACCTGCGCGATCGCTACGGCATTACGCAGATCGTCCTCGACAGGGAAATCTCGCCCGAGGGTCATCCCAAAGCCGAGCACGTTCGCCCCGAGTACGTGGTCGCCGCCATCGGCAAGGTGCGCCTGCGCGGAGCCGACGCGATCAACCCCAAAATGGAGACCGGCGAGATCGAGATTGCGGCCACGGAGCTGCTCGTCCTGAATGACTCGAAGGTTCCTCCCTTCTCACCTGCCGAGCCCGCTATCTCGAACGAAGAGGTGCGGCTCAAGTTCCGCTATCTCGACCTGCGCCGTCCTGAAATGGCTCACAACATCGAGATTCGCCACAAGATCGCTCTTGCTGTGCGTGAGCACCTCTCGGCCCAGGGCTTTTACGAGATCGAAACGCCGTTCCTCACCGGCTCCACGCCCGAAGGCGCGCGCGACTACCTCGTGCCCAGCCGCGTGAACCCGGGCACCTTCTACGCGCTGCCGCAGTCGCCACAGCTCTTCAAGCAGATTCTGATGATCTCGGGGCTCGACAAGTATTTTCAAATCGTCCGCTGCTTCCGCGACGAAGATCTGCGCGCCGATCGCCAGCCCGAGTTCACGCAGATCGACCTCGAGATGACTTTCCCGCAGCAGGACACTGTCTTTGCCGTGGTTGAAGGCTTCATGGCCGCTGCCTTCGCTGCTGTCGGTATCACACTGCCGATACCTTTTCCGCGTATCACCTACGACGAGGCGATGCGCCAGTTCGGCATCGACAAGCCCGACCTTCGTTTGCCTGGGCTGACCGATGTTCGATCGATCTTCAGCACCGAACAGTTGCAGACGCTCGCCATCGATCCTGCTCTGCCCGTCGTTGCGCTGCGCATCCCGAAGGTCGGCGAGCTCTCGCGCAAGGAGCGCGACGACAACAAGCCACTCTTCGAGACAAAGAAGGGCGCGAAGTACATCGATGACCTCAAGCGACTCGAGAAATCTTTTCCCGACGCGGTTACGAAGCTGCGCGAACTCACCAGCGCCGAGCCCGATGACCTGCTCGTCATTGTTGCCGGCGACGCGGCGACGCACATCTCGGCGAGTGACACGAAGTTTGAGGGCCGGCTCTCGGAGCGTGAGATCGCTGTGCTCTCGGCTGCGGGCAACTTCCGCGTCGAGCTGGCGAAGAAATACGCTGACCGCCATGGAGCCTTCGCGGTCACCGAGTGGGTCGTTCAGTCGGCCGGTGGCAAGGCCCAACTCCCCGCTCCTGTCGACCCGCCGTTGGTGAAAAACGAAGGCCTGCTCGACGGATCGCTGGCTTTTCGTCCGCTTTGGGTGACGGACTTCCCGATGTTCGAGCACGAGCCCGAAACAGGCTCGTGGCAACCTGCGCACCATCCTTTTACTTCGCCGCACGAAGAGGACATGGATCGTCTGGTGTCCGACCCCGCCTCGGTTCGCGCACGCTACTACGACCTTGCGATGAACGGACTCGAGCTGGGATCGGGCTCGATTCGTATTCATCGCCAGGACATTCAGCAGCAGATCTTTCGAGCTCTCGGCATGTCGGAAGAAGAGGCGAAGAAGCGCTTCGGGTTTTTCCTTGAGGCGCTGCAGTACGGCACTCCTCCGCACGGCGGCATCGCGCTGGGGCTCGATCGTCTGGTGATGATTCTCGCCGGCGCGTCGAGTCTGCGCGAAGTGATTGCATTCCCGAAGACCGCCAAAGCCATCGACCTGATGGTGGACGCGCCTTCTACGGTGCGCGACGAGCAACTGAAAGAGCTGCACATCCGGCCCGCAGCTCGGAGTTAGAACACAAAGGAAAATGCGAGCCTGGCTTTCGAGGCTTGCCCTTACTCCGTCTCTAACTCAACCCCATCGTATGAACCCAGCGTGAATAGCCACACGCGAGCCCGGCTGTAACTGCAGGCCCTGCCGCCGTGCGCTGATTTCGCTTATCGGGCGCATAAAAGTTAATCACCCTTAATCCACGCTTAGGGCTCATTTATGAATTTTCGCAGCGATCTAACTACCCGACTTACTGCGACTTACAAATTATCCTTGACAATCGTATCTAGCCGAGGTTAAGGTGAAGACGGTCACTATCGACCCAACGGAGGTTCCCCATGCACCGTATCCTCGTTGTCTGCCTGCTCTCTACCCTCACTGCAGCTGCAGCCACTCCGAAACCAGGCGATGCTTCTGGTGCGGCTCCCGCTTCTCTGGTCGTCTCCACCGGCGTTACCGAAGCTCAACTCCTCCGCTCCGCCAAAATCAACATCCCGACGGATGCGCTCGACACTCTCTCTAACCCCGCAGAACTGGTTCTGCGCGTCAACCTCGATGTAACCGGGACTCCAACCGCTGTGCACGTGGTTCATTCCATCAATCCCGAAGTCGACTCGCGCGTGATGAAGGCCGTCCGCAATTTCCGCTGGCGCCCGGCTGTCCTCGACAACCAGACCATCCCGGTCGACGTGAACCTCGTGGTCAGCGTTCAGCACTAAAGTCGAGCACTAAACCCAGGGACAACCAAGGCAATCTTTTGCGAGAGTATCGCTCGCCTCAGGTGTCGTGTCTTCAGCCTCCTGTTCGACGCCCCATCCTCCATTCCCCTGACTCGAGCGAGCGGGAATGGAGGAATCCTTTTTTTTTGCAGACGAAACGCCGCGACGCGCGGTCGAAGAAGCGAGGCCTGTTCGGGGTTCGGGGGTCTCCGCTGGTGCGGGCCCAGGTGATAACCTTGTTTCTTGCCGTCCAGTTCCTGCTATTCGTTACGTGCTGCCCGAGTCCTGTGCTCGATCCTTTCATCTGAGGTTTGATATCGCGTGAAAGCCGTGATGTTTCGTGGCCTGACCCTGATTGCCGCCGTGGCTGCCCTCGGGGCCTGTTTCGTTCCCTCGCCTTGCCTTCACGCGCAGGTGGTCGCCACGGCTCCTGAAGGGGAAGCCCCACAGAACGTTCAGCGCTGGGATTTCTATGGGGGCGCGGAGTACTCCCACTTCAACCCCAGCCCGGGGCGCGGCGTCCAGGCCATCAATCTTCTTGGGTGGAACGGCACCGCGACGGTGTGGGTCGGATCGGTGGTCGGCTTCGAGGGCTCGGCGCGCGGACTGTACGGCACCCTGGTCGTTCCGACCAACAACGAGGGGATTCCCGCCAACCCGCAGATGAGCGAGCACCTGTTCCTCTTTGGCCCGAACTTCCGCATCCTGCGCCACAACCACTACACGGTGGGGATGCACTCGCTGATCGGGGCCGCTTACGGCCAGTTCAGCCAGGGATTCCCGCACGGGACCATGCCGCAGGATGTGGGGATCTACAACGACAAGCTGGCGATGGGTTTTGGCATTGGTCCCTGGGTGGACTACAACCTCGGCCACCAGTTCTCGGTGCGCCTGATCTCGGACTGGCAGCCGACGCACTACGGGTTCACCTGGCAGAGTGAGTTTGCGGGGTCGGTGGGGATCGTCTACAAGTTCGGTGTGAGGAACGTGAAGTAAGGTCCTGGAAGCGGCTGGTGATGAGGCCAGTCCCGCTGGAAGGAACGTGGGAATGTTGTGCTTCCCTCCCGTGACTCAGACCAGCCGCGATGCGACACGGCGCAGGCCGGGCTCGTCCTCTCGTTGATTCTTGACAAGGTATTTGACCGAAACCTATAGTTTTCGCCGCAACACGGAGACTGGAGGAGAAACATGCGTCGAATCCCATGGATGGCGGTTGGTTTCGCATTGCTGTTATCCGGCGTCCAGTTGTACGCCCAGACGAATGCTGCGGTAGAGAAGGCTCTTGAAGCCAAAGAGAACGCCGGCTGGCAGAGCTGGAAGGACCACGACCCAAAGCCTGTCGAAGACATGACACCGGACAATGCCATCAACATCGCCGATGGGATTATCGGGAAAGGGAAGCAGCAAATCCTGCAAAACCTGACGACCCCGGGATGCGACGTCAAAAGCTTCTCGCTCTCCGACTTCTCCTATTTGTGGCTCGACAAGGACACGGTGCTGATGACCTACACGGCAACGCAGGACGCAACCTGCTCGGGGAAGAAGCAAACCGAAAAGGTGATCGCGAGCTCGCTGTGGCAGAAGAAGGGCGGCAAATGGATGTCGCCCTTCCACCAGGAAACCGACGCCGGAGGGATGTGATCCAGCCACGGTCTGCAAATTTTCGACGGCCGGCCAGGTCTGTCTAGGCGGCTCAGCTGCACTTTGTCGATGCGTGGTTCGACGAATCCCGCTTGAACAGGGCTCGGTTTATCGAAGTTCCGAGGGGTTCGCATCTCCCGGATCCGCTCCGCTGATTGCTTTCGGAGTTTCGCCCTCCTGCGCCTTCGCCTCAGCCTCCACATCTGCTTTGTGGGCCAGGCGGAGCGCGTGGCGTGTGGCTGAATACTGAGCCCCGGAGAGCAGGAGGAGGCCCGTGAGGAAGGCCCAGATCATCAGGCTGACGGAGACCTCGAAGGGTCCGTAGATCGAGTGGAGATCCAGGCGGGGGAGGACGAGGATGTAGAGGAGGCGGCCCACGTCCCAGAGCAGGCCGGTGATGACGGCGGTGGGGAGGACGGCCATGATGGGCAGGCGGCGGTGGGGCAGGATCCAGTAGACGACCAGGAACATAGCGATGCTGAGAAAGGCCACAGCAATCTGGAGAAAGGCCTGGTGGATGAAGTTGTAGGCGGCGTTCTGAGTATGTCCGAAGAAGAGGAAGGCGAGGATGCCGGACTGGGCGCTGGCGGCGGCCACTGCGAAGAGGGCGAACAAGCCGATAAGGGCGGCCAGACCGAGGGAGACGAGCTGGTTCATGACGTAGCTGCGGTTTTTGGCCACGCCCCAGACCTGGTTGAGCGCGACTTCCAGGGGAAGAAAGACGCCGGTGGAGGAGATGAGCAGCATGACCACAGAGGCGATCTGGACCGAGCCGCGGGGATGGACCAGGACGCTCATGTTGCGGACCACGAAGTCCTGGTTGGAGGGCAGGATGTCACGCAGGATCCCCCCGATCTCCCGAACCATGGCGGGGGAATGGAAGATCTCCTCGGCTACCGTGAAGAGCATGACGATGAAGGGGAAGATGGACAGGATGGTGTTGGCGGCGACGCTAAAGGCGTAAGTATGTACTTCAGTTTGTGAAAGATAGCGCGCCAGGGCGACGATCACCGGCCACCATCCCCCGGTGCGTGGACGGGCCGGAGGCTGCGGAGCGGGCGGAGGCAGGGCGTCCTTTATGCCAGTGGGCGCCGCGAGCTGCGTCTCCAAACCATCCCCCATTCGGATTCTCTTGGGGAAAATCGTAACAGGCCTCGACGGGCCTTGGCGGGCGGCAATTCAGGACGGAGGCTCAGGACGATGCCGGGGCGGGCACTTCCGTAACCTGGGCGACGGAGTGCGCGTCAAGCCGCATATTTTTCTTGATTTCAAAATCGTTTCCTGCCATAACAGGTACACGATTTTCCATCCCCAGGAAGGAACGTCGGATTCAGAAGGCCAGTTCCTGATGTACCCGCATTTCTGTCACTGTAACTGCCCGGTAATCCCCTGAGCTGCCCTCGCCGCCCATGCAGGGCGAGCATTGGCAGCTTTTGGTGTCTCTGGAATTCGTTACATCCGTCATGGACTTGGGGAAAAACGGGACGGAAGCAGCGACAGGAATGCAGACGCAAACGAAGAAGGAGTTCCCAGGTGAAAGAACATGGTGTAGTGAAGTGGTTTAACGGAGCCAAGGGTTACGGGTTTATCCAGCGGTCGAGCGGCGAAGACGTTTTCGTTCACTTCTCCGCAATCCAGGATTCAGGGTACAGAACGCTGAACGAAGGCGAAGCCGTCGAGTTCGAGTGCCAGCAGGGTCCCAAGGGACTGAGCGCCGCGAACGTCGTGCGCAACAGCGCTTAAATCCTGACTGCGGGGTCTTCATCCTCGGGAGGCCCCGTAGTGCATCCGCATCCCTGGCCGGGGTGAGCACAGCAGACGATCAGAGTCGTTCCCCCTCGCACTCCATCCGTCGCAGGTTATCGACCGCCCACGAGGCCGCTTCGGCCACGGAGGGGTCGGTGTCGCTGCACCACTCTGACAGTTGCGCCACGAAGCGCATTTGCCCGCTGTTGCCCATGGCGATGGCGAGGTTGCGCCGGAAGCCTGTCCACTTCGCGCGGCGCACGGGCGAGCCGTTGAAGGTGCGCTCGTATTCTGCCTCGTTCATGGCAGCGAGCCACTCAAGCGCGGGATTGACGAGCTCGTTGCGCGGCGTGAGGTCGGGGTCGGCGGCGATGGGGGCGCGGCGGTTCCAGGGGCACACGTCCTGGCAGATGTCGCAGCCGAAGACGTGGCGGCCGATGCCGGGGCGGAGTTCTTCGGGGATGGGTCCGCGCTTTTCGATGGTGAGGTAGGAAATGCAGCGGGTGGCGTCCATGGTGCGGTCGCCGGCGAGCGCCTGGGTAGGGCAGGCGTCGATGCAGCGAGTGCAGGATCCGCAGCGGTCGGGGGCGGGGATGGAGGCGATGAGGCGGGCCGGGCTGAGCTCGTGGCCCCCCACATCTGCCAAAGGCGGGCAGATATGGGGCACCCAGGCGATGTCGAGCGAGGTGACGATGACGCCGAGAAAGAGCCAGGAGCCGAGGTTCTGGTTCAGGATGCAGGTGTTTTTGCCGGTCCAGCCGATGCCGGCATAGCGCGCGTAGACGCGCTCGACGACCGGGCCGGTATCGACGAAGCAGCGGGACTCGAAGGGGCCGGTTTCCTGGGAGAGGCGGTCGCGAAGTTTTTCGAGGCGACGCAGCAGGACGCGATGATAGTCCGAGGGGCGCTGGGTGCCGTTGTCGGTGCGAGCGGACCAGGCGTAGCGGGCGATCCAGGCGGAGGCAGGCGGGGCTGGGTCGGTGGAGCGCGGGGCGTCGGGATTGTAGTTCGCGGCGCAGACGATGACGGAGCGGGCCCAGGGGAGTGCGAGCCGGACGGAGGAGCGGATCAGGTGGCCAGCCGCGTCGCGGCGCTTGAGGTAGTCCATGTCGCCGGCGCGGCCGTCGTCGATCCAGGCTGCAAAGCGGCTTTGCTCGTCCTGGTCCTCGGGGGAGCCGGGAGCGGGGACCGCGGCAATGCCGGCGGTAGTGAAGCCTGCCTGGCGGGCGAGGTCGTCGATGGGTAGGGACAAGGGCAAAGGGCACAGGTCACAGGTCACAGGTCTCAGATCACAGGTCGCAGGGCTCAGGTCGCAGGGCCCGAGCCCGAGCTCTGTGACCTGAGACCTGAGACCTGTGACCTGCATTGTCCAGAGTACCTTTG
>Ga0335073_10003495_pt1 | contig 21906 bp, 21 predicted proteins | sample Lox_Sample_22_FD_207093 | JGI IMG/M metagenome (GOLD analysis project Ga0335073, IMG submission 207093) | Soil microbial communities from Loxahatchee National Wildlife Refuge, Florida, United States - Lox_Sample_2.2 | ecosystem: Environmental > Terrestrial > Soil > Wetlands | place: USA...
TTGCGGCACGAGCGCCGGTACAAATCGGTCCCGCGCGTGGGGAGCGCGAGGACGGACGGGGGTCCGGACCCCGAGCAAGCGGCCCCCCTCCGTCCCTCGTTCATCCGCCGCTGCCCTTTGCAGCGCAGCTCGAGATCGCAGCGGGGGCCCCGGGGGCGGCAGCCCCCGGGAGAAAGACTCCCCCGTTACCGCTGACAGCGCGGGCAGTAGTACGTCGAGCGCTGCCCCTGCACCTCCTGCACGATCGGCGTCTTGCAACGCCGGCAGGGTTCCCCCTTGCGGCCGTACACGAGGAACGGGTTCTCGGCCCCGGGCTCCTCGACGTAGGTGATGTCGCGGGCGCCGGGCTTCTCCTCGTCGACCGCGTAGCGCAGCGCCTCCTGGATGGCCGCGGCGAGCCGCTTCCACTGGGCGGGGGATAGTTGCTGGGGCGTGAGGAAGGGAGACAGCTTCGCGCGCCAGAGGGCTTCGGCGGCCTGGATGTTGCCGAGCCCCGCGATCAGCGTCTGGTCCATGAGCGCGAGCTTGAGGGGACGGCGCGTGACGCCGAGGCGCTTCGCGAGCGCCGGCCCATCGAGCGGTTCGTCGAGCGCGTCCGGACCCAGGTCGGCCACCTCGGGCAGCGCGCGCAGCTTCGCGCTCGGGACGATCTCGAAGCGGCCGAAGCGGCGCGGATCGGCGAACGAGACCGCGCCCCCCGGGAGGTCGAAACGCACGCGCTCGTGGGGAGGTGGAGCCTCGCCGGCCTTCCGCCAGACGAGCTTGCCGGTCATGCCCAGGTGGAGGTGGATGCCCACGCCGCCGTCGAGCGTCCACAGCAGGTGCTTGCCGATCCGCTCGACCTTTTCGGTGCGCCGCCCGGCGAGCTTCGCGACCTCCGCCGGAGTCGTGCCGCGCAGCGGCTTGCCGGGCGTGGCCGAGGCGCCCGCGAGGCGCTTGCCCTTGGTCCAGCGCGCGAGGCTCGCCCGCGCGTACTCCACCTCGGGCAATTCCGGCATCTAGGAGACCAGCCCCCGCCGTCGCAGGCTCGCCACGATGTGCGCGACCACCTGGTCCAGATCGAGACGCGTCGAGTCCACGAGCTCGGCATCGGCGGCCTGCTTCAAAGGGGCGACCGCCCGGCTCGCGTCGTCGCGGTCGCGGCGCTCCTGCTCGGCGAGGACTTCGTCCACGGTGGTCTTCGTGCCCTTCGCGGCCAGCTCCTTGTAACGCCGCTCGGCGCGCACGCGGGGATCGGCCGTCAGGAAGAACTTGGCCTCGGCGTCGGGAAAGACCACCGTGCCGATGTCCCGGCCCTCGAGCACGGCGCCCTTCGGCGCGGCGCGGCCGAGGCGGCGCTGCAGGTCGAGCAGCCCGTCCCGAACCACCGGCCGCGCGCTCACGGCAGAGGCGCCGCGGCTGATCTCGGGGGTCCGGATCTCGCCGCTCACGTCCGCGCCCGACAGAAACACGCGAGGCTCCCCGGCCTGCCAGCCGAACGAGAGCTCCAGCGCCGGCAAGAGCTTGGCCAGCGCGGCGTCGTCGTCCCAGGCGAGGCCGCCCCGGCGCGCGGCCAGGGCCACGCAGCGGTAGAGCGCGCCGGTGTCCACGAGCGCGAGGCCGAGCTCCGCGGCGAGGCGGCGCGAGACCGTGCTCTTGCCCGCTCCGGCCGGGCCGTCGATGGCGATGATCACGAACGATCGCCCGCGGCTCGGCGCCGGGTGTCGACGACCTTCTCGAGCGCGCGCAGGAGCCGCTGGTTCTCGGCGGGAGTGCCGATGGAGATGCGCACGGCCTCCGGCATCCCGTAGGCGGTCATGGGGCGCACGATGACGCCGTGGCGCAGCAGCCCCTGGAAGAGCGCTTCTCCACTCTGTCCGGTGAGCGCGAGGACGAAGTTCGCGACCGAGGGCACGACCTGGAAGCCGAAGCGGGGGAGCTCGCGCATCAAGAGGTCCCGCCCCTCCCGCGTGACGACGCGCGTGGCCTCGACGTGGGCGTGATCGTCGAGCGCCGCGACCGCGGCCACCTGCGCCAGCGAGCTCACGTTGAAGGGATCGCGCACGCGGTCGAGGTAGTTGGCGACGTCGCGCTCGCAGAGGCCGTAGCCCACGCGCAGGCCGGCGAGCCCGTGGATCTTGGAGAACGTCCGCAGGACCACGAGGCGGGGGCGATGGCGGCGCAGGCGCACGCCGTCGGGATAATCGGCGGCGTCGACGAACTCGAAGTAGGCCTCGTCGAGCACCACCAGCACGCGCTCGGGCACGCGGTCGAGAAAGCGGGTGAGCTCCACCTCGGACACGTAGGTCCCGTTCGGGTTGTCGGGGTTCGCGATGAAGACCAGCTTCGTGCGCGGCCCGATGGCGGCGGCCATGGCGTCGAGGTCGTAGCGGTGGCCGCGCATGGGCACCGCCGCCGCGCGGCGGCCGCACGACTGCACCGCCAGCCGGTACACGAGGAAGGTGTTCTCGCTGAGCACGGCCTCCTCGCCCTCGGCGAGGAAGGTGCGCACGAGCAGCGTGAGGATCTCGTTCGTGCCGGCGCCCACGACGATCTCCTCGGGCGCGGCGCCGTGCAGCGCGGCCAGCTTGCGCTTGAGGGCGAAGCAGGAGCCGTCGGGGTACAGGTGCACGCGCTCGAGGGCGTCGCGGATGGCGGTGAGCGCGAGGGGGCTCGCGCCGAGCGGGTTCTCGTTGGAGGCGAGCTTGGCGCAGTCGGGCACGCCGTACTCACGCGCCACCTCCTCGATGGGCTTGCCCGGGACGTAGGGCGAGAGCGATTCGATGTAGGACGCGACGATCGGGCTCGGGGGGCTCTGACCCATGTGCCTGCTCCTCGAGGAGGGGTGGCGAGGGGCGGACACTCTACAGAGCGCGCCCGGCGGCGGGCAAGCGGCGCGGACGGACCGGCCGGGCTCCCTGGCGCGTTCGCTTCCTTGCCTCCACCCGCCGATTGCCCTACGATCGCCGCCATCTTCCGCCTGCTCACATGCTCGGCTCTCCTCGCGGTGGCGCCGCTGGCGCGGGCGGCCGACCTGCAAGTCAAGGCCGCGCGCCGGCCGCTGCGGGTCTCCGACGAGCCGGGCGTCCAGTATCACCTGCTGGGCATCGGCCGGCCGGTGCTGGCCACGGTGAAAGGGCCGGGCCAGCTCGGCCTCGGCTTCCGCGTGCAGGCGCCGGACGACGGGAGCGACGGTCACGCGCACGTGCACGTGCTGGTGGACGGCAGCGAGCTCCTGGCCCTCGATCTGCAGGGGCCCGGCGTCGCCAAGTTCTTCGGCCACCACGGGACGTTTCCGGGCCAGCGGGTGGACCGGAGCGTCCGCATCGGCGAGGGCAGCCACACGGTGAGCGTCTCGGCCGACGGGGGCGCCGCGGCCGTCACCTTCAAGTACCAGCGGGAAGCGGCCAACCCGCTGGCGGTGGCGTCGTTGACACCCGCGCCCCTCGCCGCCGCCCCACTCGCCCCCGCCCCGCTCACGGCGGCGCCGCTCGAGGCCGCCCCGCTCGCGCCCGCCCCGGCGCCCGCCCCCACGACCGTGACCGCCACCGAACCGGCCACCGCCAGCGCGCCGGCGCCGGCCCCCGCGACCGCGGTGGAGGCCGAGGCGAAGCCCGAGACCCCGAGCCGCCTCAAGACCACCCTCCCCTACTACCTCGGCGGGGGCGCCATCCTGGTGGGCGGCGGCGCCATCACCGCCTGGGCCCTCGGCAACGGCGCCTACGGGAGCTACAAGTCGACGCCCGAGGTGCAGAGCGGCAGCCCCACCAACCGCGCCCAGATCCTCTCCCAGGCCAACAACGACGCCGCCTGGGCGACCGGCCTCGGCATCGTCTCGATCGTGGCGCTCGCGGGCGCCGCGGTCGTCTGGGGTTTCTGGTGAGACACTGCCGCGCGCTGCTCGCCTGCGCCGCCCTCGCGGGTTGCTACTCCTACTCGGCCACGCCCGCCCCGTGCACGTCGAACGCCGACTGCGCCGCCGGGAACGCCTGCGTCTCCGGCCAGTGCGTCGCCGCGGCGAGCGCCGCGGCGAGCTGCGCCGCGGCCAACGGCACGCTCTGCGACGGCGGCTGCACCCAGCTGGCCTCCGACTCGCAGAACTGCGGTGTCTGCGGCAATGCCTGTCCGCCCCAAGAGCTCGGTGCGGCGGGCGCCTGCGCCTGCCCCGCGTCCACCTCGGCCTGCACCACCCGCGACGGCGGCATCGCCTGCGTGAACTTCCTCTCCGATCCGGCGAACTGCGGCGGTTGCGGGACGATCTGTGGGGCGGGAGAGGCTTGCAACGAGGGGCACTGCGCCATCAGCTGCCCCACCGGTGAGAAGCCGTGCAGCGGGACCTGCACGAACACCAACGGCGACCCGAACAACTGCGGCGCGTGCGGCAACGCCTGCCCCTCGGGGCAGGTCTGCGACGGCACCGGCCACTGCTCGACGACCTGCCTCGCCGGCGAGACGCTCTGCGGCTCGGACGCCGGCGCGGAGTGCACCGACACGTCGAACGACGCCGCCAACTGCGGCGGATGCGGGAAAGCCTGCCCGGCCGGCGAGAGCTGCGTGAGCAGCGCCTGCAAGGCCGTCTGCCTTTCGGGCGAACAGCTCTGCTCGGGGAGCTGCACCAACACCGCGACGGATCCCCAGAACTGCGGCGGCTGCGGCAACGCGTGCCCGGGCGGCCAGAACTGCGTCTCCAGCGGCTGCACCTGCCCGGCGTCGACGCCGAACCCGTGCGGGACCGGGGCGGGCGCCATCTGCACCGACGTGAATACGGACAACGCCAACTGCGGCAGCTGCGGCAACGCCTGCACGGCGCCGCTGAGCTGCCAGAACGGCAGCTGCGCCTGCCCCGCGAGCCAGCCCGATCAGTGCGGCAGCGTCTGCACCGACACCCAGACCGACAGCCAGAACTGCGGCGGCTGCGGACCCTCGTTCGCCTGCGGGACCGGCCAGGCCTGCAACAACGGGACTTGCGTCACGGCGGCGTGCCTGTCCGGAGAGACCCTGTGCAACGGCCTCTGCACGAACGAGAAGACCGATCCGCTCAACTGCGGCGCGTGCGGCACCGCCTGCGATCCCGGGGCGGCCTGCTCGGGCGGGAGCTGCACGTGCCCGTCGGGGCAGCAGGACTGCAACGGCGCCTCGTCTTGCGGCACCGGACACTGCGGGGGCGCGAGCGCCTGCACCGACATGCAGGACGATCCGAAGCATTGCGGGACCTGCGGCACGACCTGCGCCAGCCCGACTCCTTACTGTACCGCCGGCGCCTGCCAGGCGAACTGCGCCGGCTCGGGCAACGCGGTCTGCTCCGGGCTGTGCGTCGACAAGAACACCGACAACGCCAACTGCGGCGGCTGCGGCAACGTCTGCGACCCGGGCGCCACCTGCTCCAGCGGCACCTGCACCTGCCCGAGCGGACAGAGCGACTGCAACGGCAGCAGCTCGTGCGGGAGCGGCCACTGTGGCGGCAGCAGCGCCTGCGTCAACGAGCAGGACAACCCCAGCCACTGCGGCGCCTGCGGCACGGCCTGCGCCAGCCCGACGCCCTACTGCACGAGCGGCAGCTGCCAGGCGAACTGCGCCGGCGCCGGCAACGCAGTTTGTGGCGGCCTGTGCGTCGACAAGAACACCGACGACGCCAACTGCGGCGGCTGCGGCAACGTCTGCGACCCGGGCGCCACCTGCTCGAGCGGCACCTGCACGTGCCCCTCCGGGCAGACGGACTGCAACGGCAGCTCGTCGTGCGGCACCGGCCACTGCGGGGGTTCGAGCGCCTGCACCAACGAGCAGGACGACCCCGCGCACTGCGGCGCCTGCGGCACGGCTTGCGCGAGCCCGACGCCCTACTGCACGGGCGGCGGCTGCCAGGCGAACTGCGCGGGAAGCGGCAACGCCGTCTGCGGCACCCTCTGCGTCGACAAGAACACCGACACCTCCAACTGCGGCGGCTGCGGGAACGTCTGCGATCCGGGCGCCACCTGTTCGAGCGGCACCTGCACCTGCGCCTCGGGACAGACGGACTGCAACGGCAGCTCGACCTGCGGCAGCGGCCATTGCGGCGGCGGGAGCGCCTGCACCGACCTCCAGACGGACCCGAGCAACTGCGCCACCTGCGGCCATGCCTGCGGCACGGGACAGAGCTGCGCGACCGGAACCTGCACCGACGCGTGCGAAGCGAACGGCGGCAGCCTGTGCTCGGGCGCGTGCGTCGACGAGCAGACCGACGACCAGCACTGCGGCAGCTGCACCAACGCCTGCGTGGCCGGCGCCGCCTGCTCCACCGGCAGCTGCGCCTGCACCGCGGCGGCGCCGAACCCGTGTCCCGCGAGCGGGACGCCCACGCTCTGCACGAACTTCTCCACCGACAGCTCGAACTGCGGGGGTTGCGGCACGAGCTGCAGCGCGAACAAGGGCTGCATCGACGGCAACTGCGTCGCCTGCGGCGGCAAGACGGAGCCCTGCTGCCCGACGACCGGCTGCCCCCAGTCGGACTGCGGCGCCGGCAACACCAGCGCGTGCGCCTGCGGCACCAACGGCATCTGCAACTGACCCGCCTCGCGGCCCCACCGCCCCGCGTGCTACGCTCGGGCGTGGCCAAGATCTACCGGCTGGCCGTCTGCAAGGGCCCCAACTGCACGTTCAACGGGGCCAACGACGTCTTCAAGGCCGCCGTGCAAGCCGTCGCCGAACAGGGATTGCAGGGCCGCTGCCTGGTCGCCCGCGGCGGCTGCTACGGCATGTGCGCCTTCGGACCGAACGTCATCGTGCGCGTGCACGATCCCGCCGAACCGCCCGATCCGCTCTCGTCGCGGGACTTCATGCTCCTGGGCGTCGAGGGCGAGCAGCATTACTCGGGGATGGCACCCGGGCAGATGACCCGCCTCGTCGCCGAGCACGTGGGCGAGGACCACCCCGTCGCCGAGTGGCTCCATGCGAACCGGCCGCGCCGCTTCTAAACCGGGGCCGCTTCGCGGTATCGTGGGCGAGTCACGGCGCTAGGTGATGGCCCCTCACGACGATCGCACCGTTCCCCGACACGCGATGGTCCGCCGCGTGTCGCTGCGCTTCTCCGGAGCCGAGGAGTACCTCTCCGCCTTCAGCGGCAACATCGGCCGCGGCGGCATGTTCGTCCACACGGACGATCCGCCGCTGCCCGGCAGCAAGGTGGCGCTCACCCTGAGCGTCGAGGGGATGGACGGCGAGGTGACGCTGCCGGCGGTGGTGGCGCACACGCGGTCGGACGGCGTGGGCGTCCGCTTCGATCCCTTGAGCCAGGACCAGACGGAAGCGGTGGAGCGCCTCTGCCACGAGGCCGAGCAGCGGCTGCAGGCGCTGGGCGGCGTCAGCAAGGCGCCCGCGGTTCCGGACGGCCCGGAGGCCTCGAAGACCCCGGCGCCCGGCGGCCTCCTCCTGCAGCCCGGCACGCTCGTGGATGGCCGCTACCGCATCCTCTCGCACCTGGCCTCGGGCGGCATGGGCGAGGTCTACACCGCGGAGCACGTGTACATGCGCCGCACGCTGGCGCTCAAGGTCCTCCACCCGCAGTTCGGCAACGACCCCGAGATGGCCGTGCGCTTCCAGCGCGAGGCCCAGATCGCGAGCTCGCTCGATCACCCCAACATCGTGCGGGTCTTCGACTTCGGCAAGACCGGCGACGGCAAGCTCTTCCTGGCCATGGAGCTGGTGGCCGGCGAGCAGCTCGAGGACATGCTGGTGCGGGAAGGCCGGATGGCGCCGGCGCGGGCGGTCGCGCTGATGGGCGAGATCTGCGACGCGGTCCACGACGCCCACGCTCACGGGATCATCCACCGCGACCTCAAGCTCGCCAACGTCATCGTCACGAAGCGGAAGGACGAGGAGCAGCCCAAGGTCCTCGACTTCGGCATCGCACGCCTCACCGACGAGGCGCCCGCGGGCGACAAGGCGGTCACGCGCCGGGGCATCGTGGTGGGCACGCCCGAGTACCTGTCGCCCGAGCAGGCCCTCGGCCAGCCGCTCGACGCGCGCGCCGACGTCTACTCGCTGGGCATCATGGCCTACACGCTCCTCGCGGGGCGGCTGCCGTTCTTCTCGGAGAACCTGCGGCACGTGGTCACGATGCAGCTCACGCAGCCCCCGCCCCCGCTGACGGGCGTCTCGCCCGAGCTCGACGCTCACCCCGCGCTCTGTGCCGCGGTTTACCGGGCCCTCGAGAAGGAGCGCGACCGGCGCTTCCCCACCGCGGCGGCGCTGGGCCAGGCGCTGCGCGATGGCCTGGCCGGGAGGAGTGCCGAGGCGGTGCCTGCGGTGGAGCCCGCGGCCGCGCCCCCGCCGCCTCTGCCCTCGGCGGAGGCCCCGGCGGAAGAGGTCGAGCCCTGCGCGCGCTGCGGCCAGCGCGTGATGAAAGGTGAACGCTTCTGCGCCTCGTGCGGCGCGCCGGTGGCGCCGCCCTGCCCGCGTTGCCAGAGCCCGACGCTGCCGGGCGCGCGCTTCTGCCCGGCGTGCGGCCTCGAGTTCACGCCCAAGCCGATCACCGCGTCGCGCTCCGCGGCGCAGCTGCCGCCGACGACCGCCGCCGACCCTGCCTCGCAGACCCTCGCGCGCCTGCAGCAGGTCGCCCGCTTCCTGCCCCCGCGGATGTTCGACGCGATGGTCGATGCGCGCGCCCAGGTTCGCGGCGAGGAGCGCCGCTACGTCACCGCCCTGTGGGTGTCGCTGGGCCCGGCGCGCGCCGAGGTCCGCTCGCGCTCCCTCGCGAAGGCGCTGGAGGCCATCCACGAGAGCGGCGGGGTGATCAACCTGATCGGCGAGGGATCGGTCCTCGCCTTCTTCGGCGCGCTGAGCGCGCGCGAGGACGACGCCTACCGCGCCTTGACGGCCGGGCTCGAGATCCAGCGCCGCGTCCGGGCCGCCAGCGACGGCGACGCCGTGGAGGTGCGCGTCGGGCTCAACGCCGGCGTGGCGGTGCCCGGCGAGGTGACCCCCGAGACGGGCGGCAGCTCCGAGACGATAGAGCTCGCCCGCGCCCTCGCCGAGGCGGCGGCGCCGGGCAAGGTGCTCGCCTCGACCTCCCTGGGCGAGGCCGGCGGCCCCTACCTCGACACCATCCCGGGCCCGGTGCTGCAGCCGGAAGGCGCCGCGGAGACCCTGCTCTCGATCCAGGTCGACGGCTTTCGCACGCCCGCCCGGGTCAACCGGCCGGAGCTTTGCGGCCGCGACAAGGAGAAGGCGGCCTTCCAGCGGCTGGTGCTCGCGACCGAGGGAGGCAAGACCAAGCCGGTGCTCCTCGTGGGCGAGGCGGGCATCGGCAAGAGCCGGCTCGCCGAGGAGGTGGGGCGCGAGGCCGAGGGACGCGGCTGGACGGTCTCGACGGCCCGCCGGACCGCGGAAGGGCGCGAGCGGCCCTTCAGCGCCGTGGGCGAGCTGGTGCTCGAGATGCTGCGCGTGCCCCGGGCGGCGCGCCACCAGGGGCTGCGCGAAGCCCTCGCGGGGGCGCTCAAGTCCACCGGCGACCGAGCGATCCTGGAGCAGGTGGCCGGGGTGGCGCCGCAGATCGGAAAGCTCCGGGCCGGCGCCGTGGCCGCGGCCGTGAAATCGCTCGAGGGCGCCCTGACGCGCGAGCGGCCGGCGCTGCTCGTCTTCGAAGACCTCGATCGGCTGGACCCCGGCAGCCGCCAGGTATTCAAGCTGCTCGCCGACGTCCACAAGCCGGTGGGCAGCCTGCTGTTCGGCGTCTCCCGGGTCGACCTCGCGCCCGCCGATCATCCCGCTGCGGCGTCGATCTACCGGGTGCCCGCGTTGAGCAACGACGCGAGCCTCGCGCTCCTCCGCTCGGTGCTCGGCGACGCGGCGATCCCCGCGCAGCTCCACGTCCTGGCGACCCGGGCGGGCGGGAACCCGCGGCGGCTGGTCGACTACCTTCACCTGCTCCTCGATCGTCGCGCGCTGGTGGAGGGGCCGCAGGGCATCTTCCTCGTCCAGGAGCCGCGCGACCTGCCCGGCACGCCGCTCGAGCTGGCGCGGGAGCGGATCCTCAGCCTCTCGGCCGACGAGCGCTACCTCCTCCAGGTGGCCGCCCTCATCGGCTTCGCCTTCGATGGGCAGCTGCTCAAGCGCATCCTCACCGGCCTGGACGTGCCGGGGCTCGTCAAGGACGCGCAGGCGCGCGGCCTGCTCGTGCAGGGGCCCGGTCACGCGCAGTTTCAGTTCACGAACGAGGAGATGCGGCAGGCCTTCCTCGCCACCGTGCCGCCTCAGGAAGCCGCGAAGCTCGAGCGGCACCTCGCCGAGGCCTTGCGCCGGCAGGCCTCGAATGACGGCTCGCCCGTGCCCGAAGGCGCCATCGCCCACCACCTCTCGGCCGCCGGCGACCACCTGGGGGCGCTGCAAGCGCTGGTGCGGGCGGCGGGGCAAGACCTGGCGGCGCGCGACCTCGCCGGCGCCGCCCGCGAGCTGCTCGAGGCGGGGCAGGAAGCGCAGCGCCTCGCCACGCCCGTGGGCACCGCGCGCGCGGCCGAGTGCTACTCGCGCGCCGCCTCCCTCGCCGCCGGCGCCGACCAGCCGGACGTGGCCGAGCCCGCGCTCGCGAAGGCGCTTGAGCTGCTGCCGGTGCTCTCGGATCCCGCGATCAAGTCCGAGATTCACCTGGCGCAGGCGGCCGTCGCGCGGCTGCGCGGCGAGGCGGTCGAGGCGCGCGCGGCGGCCCGGCAGGCGTTCGCCGACTTCGACGGCGCGGTCCCCACGAAGCGACTCGCGATCCTCGCGGCGCAGGCCGGGGCCACGGCGCTGGACGTGGGGGACGCCGAGGAGGCCGTGCAGCTCCTCACCGAAGCGCTTCCCACCGCGGAGGCCGATCGCTTCGCCCCCTGGTTCGGCATCCAGGACCTGGAGGCCCAGCTCCTCGCGGACCTCGGCTCCGCATACGCATCCACCGGGCAGATCCCCATCGGGGCCGATTTCCTCGACAAGGCGCTGCGGCGCGTGCGCCCGCGGCGGGACTTCACGCAGGAGGCGCGCATCCTGAAGCGGCTGGCCTCCCTGGCCGAGAAGGCCGGCGAGGGCCCTTCGGCGTCGTCCCACCACCAGGCGGCCGCCGAGGCCGCGGAGGCAGCCGGGGACCTCGAGGCGGCGGCGCTCGAGTACTACGCGCTGGCCCGACTCAAGCACCGCGAGGGCGCCGCGGGCGACGCTCGGACCTTCGCCGCGCGCGCCACCGAGATCTGCCAGCAGATCGGCTGGCAGGAAGGGCTCGGCATGGCCCGCGGGCTGTTCGGCTGAGGGCCTCCGCCGGAGCCGGCCGGCGGCGTCTCGCGGACTCCTGCATCGCCGACCGCAGGCTGGTGCCGCGCAGTTGACAGCCCGTTGGGCAGGCGACTAGGTTGCCGCCGCCCGGGGAGGGACCCCGCGCTTCGCCGCTCAATGCTCGGAGGACAAACCATGCGCCGCTCCCTCTTCAGCAGCCTCGCCACCGCGTTTCTCACCCTGGCGGCCTGCGGCCCCGGCGCAGCGCCCACCGGGGACGGCGGCACGACGTCCGGCAACACCTCGGGCAACACCGGAGGCTGCGCCGGCGGCTCGAGCCTGTGCAACGGCGTCTGCACCAACACGAGCTCCGACAACCAGAACTGCGGCAGCTGCGGCAACCAGTGCAGCCAGGGCTCGAGCTGCGTCTCCGGGAGCTGCCAGCTCCAGTGCCCCACGGGTCAGACCGAATGCAGCGGCCTGCTCGGCGCGTCGCCCACCTGCGTCGACACGTCCACGGACTCGGCGAACTGCGGCAAGTGCGGGCAAGCCTGCCCGAGCGGCCAGTCCTGCGTGAATGCCGCCTGCGCGTCGAGCTGTCCCAGCGGGCAGACCCAGTGCACCTCCGGGACCACGTCGGTGTGCACCAACACCTCCAATGATCCGGCCAACTGCGGCAGCTGCGGCAAGAGCTGCGCCGACGGCGGCGCGTGTCTCAACGGGGCCTGCCAGTCCGGCGGCTGCCCGGGGGGCAGCACGCTCTGCGGCGGGACCTGCACGAACACGCAGTCGGACAACCTGAACTGCGGCGGCTGCAACAAGCCCTGCACGGGCAGCGAGGTCTGCAGCCACGGCAGCTGCGCTTGCCCCGGTGGCGGCACCTTCTGCGGCAGCGCGTGCACCAACACGGCCACCGATCCATCCAACTGCGGCGGCTGCGCGGGCGTGGACGGCGGCGTGGCCTGCGCTTCCGGCGAGGCGTGCGTCGCGGGCAAGTGCGGCTCGAACTGCCCCGTCGGCCAGAAGCTCTGCGGCACCACCTGCACGAACACCGGCATCGACCCCGCGAACTGCGGGACGTGCGGCGACGTCTGCCCCGGCGGCGAGGCCTGCGTGAACGGCGTCTGCCAGTCGAGCTGCCCCACCGGCCAGAGGCTCTGCGGCCCGGACGGCGGTGCCACGTCCTGCGTGGAAGTGTCGGTCGATCCCGCCAACTGCGGCGCCTGCGGCGTGGCCTGCAAGACCGGCCAGCTCTGCGTCAGCGGCAGCTGCTCCTGCCCGGCCAACCAGACCCTGTGCGGCACGGGCAGCTCGGCGGCCTGCACGAACACCTCGACCGACAACCTGAACTGCGGCCACTGCGGCATGTCGTGCACGGGCTCGACCGTGTGCAGCAGCGGCTCCTGCAACGCCGACTGCGGCACGCTCATGGATTGCAGCGGTGTCTGCGTGAACAGCAAGACGGATCCCACCAACTGCGGCGCCTGCGAGAACAAGTGCCCGTCGGGCACCGCCTGCTCGGGAGGGAACTGCGTCTCGGCCTGCGCGGCCGGCCAGCAGATCTGCAGCGGGGTCTGCGTCAGCATCAACTCGGACAACCTCAACTGCGGCGCCTGCGGCAACGCGTGCCCCGCCGGCCAGACCTGCATCTCCGGCGGCTGCACGCTGGTCTGCCCCGGAGGCGAGACCCTCTGCTCGTCCGCCTGCGTGAACGTGAACTCCGACCCCCAGAACTGCGGCGTCTGCGGCAAGGCGTGCCCGAGCGGGGAGGCCTGCGTCACCGGGAAGTGCACCGGAACGTGCCCGTCGGGCGAAGCGCTCTGCGGGAACGCCTGCGTCAGCGAGCAGACCGACCCCGGGAACTGCGGCGGCTGCGGCAACGTCTGCCCCCTGGGCGAAGCCTGCGTCTCGGGCGGCTGCACCGCGACCTGCCCCTCCGGCGAGACGCTCTGCAACGGCCTCTGCACCGACACCACGAGCGACAGCCTCAACTGCGGCTCGTGCAGCAACGCCTGCGGAGCGGGCAGCACGTGCGTGGGCGGCTTCTGCACCGTGAGCTGCACGGCGCCCCAGATCGCCTGTGCCGCCGGCTGCACCGATCCGACCTTCGACGATTCCAACTGCGGCAGCTGCGGCAACGCCTGTGACCCCGGAGCGGGCACGGTCTGCCAGTACGGGACCTGCACCGCCTGCCCGACGGGCACGACCTACTGCAGCGGGAGCTGCGTCGACACGACGAGCGACGTGAACGACTGCGGCGGTTGCGGCCTCGCCTGCGCCGCGCCGGCCGACAGCTGTTCGTCGAGCGCGTGCGGCACCGCCGGTGCGCTCGCCACCGCGCAGGGCGCTCCCTGGATGGTGATCGACGACGGCGTCAACATCTACTGGACCGACTACCTGAACGGCCAGGTCGTGAAGGCGCCGATCGCCGGGGGCGCCCCGGTGACGCTGGCCACGGGCCAGTCCGGACCGCTCGGCCTCACGGTGGATTCGGTCAACGTCTACTGGGCGAACGTCGGCACGAGCCTCAACGATTACACCGACGGCACGATCATGTCCGTGCCGATCGCCTCGACCGGCACGACCGCTCCCACGACCCTCGCCTCGGGCCTCACGGCTCCCGACTACGTGGCAGTGGATGCGACCAGCGTCTACTGGGTGGGCCAAGGCCTGGTCGGCACCGACGGCGTCCTGATGTCCCTCGCCCTGGGCGCCAGCGGCGCGACTCCGACGACGCTCGCGACCGGTCTGGACACGCCGGAGCAGCTCGTCGGCGCCGCCGACACGAACGGCAACTTCACCGACCTCTACTGGGCCGCCTACGGCACCCCGGCGAACGCCTACACCGACGGTTCGCTCCAGACGATGTCGCTCGCGGCCGGGACGGTCACGACGCTCGCCTCGGGCCAGGGCGGTCCCTTCGGCCTGACCGGCGGCACGCTCCTCAACTCCGACGGCTCGAGCAGCCTGTACCTGTTCTGGACGAACAACGTGGGCAACGCGGTGGAGGGCCTCCAGGTCGTGACCGGCGCGCAGCCGTTCGAGGTGGCGACGAACCAGTCGAGTCCCCTCGGCATCCTCCTGGGCGCCGACGGCCTCTACTGGACCAACTCTGGCGTCGGCACGGTGATGAAGATCGTGTACATCGGCACGACGCCGAGCACGCTGGCCAGCGGCCAGGCGAGCCCGGCCGGGATCACGGGCGATCTCGCCACGGGCCTCGACATCTACTGGGCGAACGAGGGGACCGCGGCCGGCGGCTACACCGACGGCAGCATCGGCGAAGCCGCGCCGTAGCCCCCTACGTCACCGCTCGAAGCGGTGGGCGATCGGAAATCGCCAGCCTTCCCCGAAGGCGCGGCTGGTGACGCGCAGCACGGGCGCCGCCTGCCGGCGCTTGTACTCGCTGCGCACGAGGAGGCGGAGCACCCGCTGCACGTCCGCCGCCGGGAGGCCTCGCGCGACGATCTCCGCCCCCGAGAGGCGCTCCTCCACCGAGAGGCGCGCGATCTCGTCGAGCAGCTCGTATGGCGGCAGCGAGTCGAGGTCCGTCTGGCCGGGCCGCAGCTCGGCCGTGGGCGGCCGCGTGATCGTGCGCGCGGGGATCACCTCGCGCTCGCGGTTCAGGTGCCGGGCCAGCCGGTAGACCAGCGTCTTGGGCAGGTCGCCGATCGCCGCGAGCCCACCCGCCATGTCGCCGTAGAGCGTGCAGTAGCCCACCGACAGCTCGCTCTTGTTGCCGGTCGACAGGAGCAGGTCACCGCGCTTGTTGGAGAGCGCCATGAGGATCGTGCCTCGGATGCGCGCCTGGAGGTTCTCCTCGGTCACGTCGGGCGGCCGGCCCGCGAAGGGTTCGCGCAGGGCGCCGAGAAAGCTCTCGAAGACGCCCTCGATGGGCACGACCTCGAAGGCCGTGCCGAGCGTGCGGGCGAGCACCCGGGCGTCCTCCGTGCTCATGTCGGCCGTGTAGCGCGAGGGCATCGCCACGCCGAGCACCGACGACGCGCCGAGGGCGCGCGCGGCGATGGCCGCCGTCAGGGCGGAGTCGATGCCCCCCGAGAGCCCGAGGACGGCGCTCGCGAAACCCGTCTTCGCGGCGTAGTCGCGCAGGCCCAGGTCGAGCGCATCGAGGATCTCCTGGTCCTCGCCGGCGCTGCCGGCCGCGGGCAGCGGCGGGACCGGCGCGGCTTCGACCCCCGCGACCAGGAGACTTGCCGCGAACGCCGGGGCGCGGGCGATCACCTCGCCGGCCGCGTCCAGCGCCACGCTGCGGCCGTCGAAGACGAGCGAGTCGTTGCCGCCCACGAGGTTGACGTACAGCATCGGCACGCGGTGGCGGCGGCACGCCGCGCCGAGCATGCGTTCCCGCAGGGCCGGCTTGCCCATCGCGTAGGGGCTGGCGCTCACGTTGAGCACCATGTCGATCCCGGTGCGCGACAGCTCCTCGAGCGGATCTTCCCGGTAGCGGGGCCTCGGCCAGAACGACTTGTCGTTCCAGACGTCCTCGCAGATCGTGACGCCGAGCCGCACGCCGTCGACCGTCGCCACCGTCGGCGCCTGCCCTGGATCGAAGTAGCGTCCCTCGTCGAAGACGTCGTACGTGGGCAGGAGCAGCTTGCGCGCCACCGTCACGCGGCCGTCCTGCAGCACCGCCGCGGCGTTGTGGACGCCGGCGCCCTCGCCGGCATGCCTCTCGGCGAAGCCCACGACGACCGCCAGGCCGCGCGACCACTCCGCGGGAGCGGCGAGCTCCCGCAGGGTCCGTTCGCTCCGGTCCACGAAGCTCGCGAGCTCGAGGAAATCCCGTGGCGGGTAACCGGTCAGGGTCAGCTCGGGAAAGGCGACCAGGCGCGCACCCTGGGCCCTGGCCCGCTCGGTGGCCTCGCGGACCAGCTTCGCGTTGCCCTCGAAATCCCCCACGACGGTGTCGACCTGGGCGGCGGCGGCGCGGAGCGGGAAGCTCAAGGCGGTTCCATGTTAACCGGCGCCCGCCGCCTGTGCTACGCTCCCCTTTTCCCGTGCGCTCCATCCCCTTCTCCGCCTGCCTGCTCCTCGCCGCGTGCGCCGGACCGCAGAAGATCTCGACCGCGGATCTCTCGAGCGACCTGCAGCTGCAGTCGATGCCGACCGGCGCGGTGGTCACCGAGAGCGGGCGCGCCATCGGCAAGACGCCGCTGTGGCTCACGCTGCAGGCGAACCGCGGCTACAGCCTGACGTTCTCGGCCCCGGGCTACGCGTCGCGGACCGTGGGCGGCACGCGCGAGGAGCTGCTGCACCTCGGCGGCGGCCAGCTGGGCGTGGTCCTCGTACCCCAGGGCTTGACCCTGCGCACCCCGCCCTCGTTCGACCGCCCCGACGCGCTCGCGAGCATCGCCATCGAGCTCGAGCACCGCCGCGCCTGGGCGCAGGCCATCCAGTTCTGGATCCGCGTGGTCCAGCTCCAGCCGCGCAACGCCCGCGCCCACCGCGGCCTGGGCAGCGCCTACGCGAAGATCGGCAAGGACGAGGACGCGATCCGCGAGTACGAGCAGTACCTGTTCCTCGCGCCCGACGCCGACGACGCCGAGCGCGTGCGGCACGCGGTGGACGCCTTCCGCGGCGGCATTGACATGCCGGTCCGCAACGAGGGCGAGGACCAGTGAGCCACGCCCCGCACGAGGAGCATCGCCGCCGCGCGCCGCCCTCGGTCGCGTGCTTCGTGGTGACCTCGTCCCGGAGCCGCACCGAGGCGAACGACGAGGGCGGCCGCATCCTGCGCGAAGGCCTCGAAGGCGCGGGGCACCGCGTGGTGGGGCGCCGCCTCGTGCCCGACGACGAGATGGAGCTGCGGCGCCTCGCGGCCGTGGACGCCCCGCGCGCGGGAGCACAGGCGCTCCTCTACACCGGGGGCACCGGTCTCTCGCCGCACGACCGCACCCTCGAGGCCCTCGAGCCGCTCTGGACCCGCCGGCTGCCCGGCTTCGGCGAGCTGTTCCGGCAGCTGTCGTTCGCCGAGGTCGGCCCCGCCGCGATGATGTCGCGCGCCGAGGCCGGCGCGATCGGTCCCCTGTTCGTGGTCGCGCTCCCGGGCAGCCCGGCCGCGGTGCGCCTCGCGCTCGAGAAGCTCATCCTGCCCGAGCTGGGCCACGCCGTGGGCCTGCTCCAGGGCGCCTAGGTGCTCTCCGCCCGGCGCGCGCCCCTCGTGAAGGAGCTCCTCGACGGGCTCCGCGCGGCGCACGACCCGGCCGAGCGCATCCCTCACGATCCGGTCGAGCTGGTGCACCTCTACCGGGCCCCGGAGGACGTGGAGGTGGCCGGCCTGCTCTGCGCGTCCCTCGCCTACGGCCGCGTCGACCTCTTCAAGCCAGTGCTGCGGCGGCTGCTCGCCGCCCTCGGCCCGTCCCCGGCGGCCTTCTGCCGCGAGATGCCCGAGCGGCCCCGCTGGTCTGCCTTCGAGGGGATCGTGTACCGCTTCAACAAGGGCGCCGACCTCGCCTGCCTGCTCTGGGCCTGCGGCGAGGCCCTGCGGCGGCAGGGCAGCCTGGGCGCGCTCTTCGCGCGATCCTTCCGGGAGGGCGGCGGCGTGCGCGGAGGCCTCGAGCGCTTCACGGGCTGGCTGCGCGCGGTCGACTTCGGGCCGGTCCGGCGCCGGCTCGGCGCGCCGCGGGCGCTCGAGCACCTGCTCCCCGCGCCCGGCACGGGCGGCGCCTGCAAGCGGCTCAACCTGTACCTGCGCTGGATGATCCGCGGCCCGGACGCCGTGGACTTCGGGGTCTGGCGGCTGCCGCCGTCGGCGCTCGTGATCCCGCTCGACACGCACATCGCGCGCATGTCGCGCAACCTCGGCCTCACCCGCCGGCGCGACCTGTCCTGGCGGACCGCGGAGGAGATCACCGCCTCGCTGCGGCTGCTCGATCCCGAGGATCCGGTGAAGTACGACTTCGCCCTGTGTCACTACGGCATGAGCGGCCTGTGCCCGCCCGCGCGGCGCCTCGCCCGCTGCCGGAGCTGCGAGCTGCGCCGCGGCTGCGGCCCGGGCACACGCCTCGTGCGCCTCCACCCGGCTTGCGCCGCCCCCCTCGATTCACTAGCATCCGCGCGCCTTGACGGCCCCGAAATCACCTGATCTGCGGGAGGTGGCGCGCGCCGTGAAGCGCACGCGCCGCCGCCGGCCCGAGACCCACGTGGCCATCCCGCTGCCGCCCGAGCGGTCGCGGGTCGCGCGCGCGCTGGAACCGGTGGTGCGGGGCGAGGGGCCCGACCGCGTCGTCGACGCGCTCACGATCACGCGCGTGTTCAACCTCGAGGATCTCGACGCCAAGGAAGATCGCGAGGAGCGCGCGCGCCCGCTGACGGGCGAGGCGCGCGAGTACGCCATCCGGCTGAGCAGCATCCCTCTCCTCTCGTCCCTGTCGAAGGCGGCCATCGCCGAGCTGGCGGCCTCGGTGCACCTGCGCACGCTCGCCGCGGGCGAGGTGCTCTTTCACGAGGGCCAGCCGGCGCGCAGCTTCTTCATCGTGGCCGAGGGCGACCTCGAGGTCATCCGCAGCCGCGCCCGCCGCCGCGGCGCCCTCGCCCGCCTGGGCCCCAACGAGGTGCTCGGCGTCTTCGGCCTCTTCGCGGGCCGCCGGCGCGCCGCCACCGTGCGCGCCCACCTGTCGTCGGTCGTGCTCGAGATTCCGGGCACCGCGCTCGCGCGGCTGGTCAGCCGCCACGCCTCGGCCCGGGTCGCGGTGCGCACCTTCTACCAGCAGCGCCTCCTCTCGGTGTTCCTCGCCAGCTCGCCCATCTTCGGCGAGCTCGCCCCCGACCTCCGCGCCGGCATCGTCCAGCGCTTCGAGTCCAAGGACCTCCCCGCGGGCGCCACGCTGCTCAAGGCGGGCGAGGTGACGAGCGGCCTCTGCCTCGTGATGAACGGCCAGGTCGTGCTGCGGCGCCAGCGCAAGGGCGAGAGCCGCGGCGAGGAGCTGCTCCGGCTCTCCCGCGGGCAGTACTTCGGCGTGATCTCGGCGCTGACGGGCACCCCCTGCGCCGTCTCGGCCAACGCCGTCGCCGCCTGCTCGGTCGTCGTGCTCTCGCACCGGCAGTTCAGCGCCATCCTCGCGGAGCAGCCGGCGCTCGCCAACCTGCCGAGACGCCTGAAGGCCGAGGGCCTCCTCGTGTCACGCGAGGTCTTCACCGGCGACGCCGGGGTCCCGGGCCTGGCCCGCTAGCGCGGCAACCCGCCGGATTCGCTCGCGTCCACGCCCGCTCGGTTGCCGGCACGCGGGCTTTTCCATACCATTCACGGTATGGGCAACGACCGGACGTTCCGGCCCAGCGCCGCCCTGATCGCCGTCCTCGCCGGCGCGGCCGTGTGCTGGCTCGGCGTCCTCGCGCTCCTGCTGAACCTGCGGGGCGTCGAGGGCAAGACCTACCTCACGGTGTTCTTCTTCATCGGCTTCTTCGGCGTCTTCCTCGTCTACTACTCGACGCAGGCGATCGTGGTGCACCCGGGCGGCCTGGTGGTCCGCCGCTTCCTCGCCCTCACGTCGTTCGACTTCCAGGACATCGTGAAGATCGAGGTCCACCCGGGCCCGGCGATGACCGTCTACGACGTCTTCACGCGCCAGGGCCCCATCCAGTTCAGCAGCTGGTTCCGCGGCCACAAGGAGCTGCTCGACCTGATCGTGCGCGGGGCGCGCCTGGAGCCGCGCCAGGCCTGAGGGCTCGCCGCGCCCGGCGCCGGATGCTAGGGTGCGGGGCCCATGAAGACCCTCGCCGCCGTCGCCGCGGCGCTCGCCGCCCTGGCGGCCTGCCGCGATTCCAGCGCCCCGAACCCCGAGGCCCAGGGGCCGGGCGCCCCTCCCTACGCGGGACCCTCCCAACCCCAGCGGCCGCAGCTCTCGCCGCAGGAGATCGCCGAGCACATCACGGCCGCGCAGCTCGTCGCGCCGCCGGCGACGATGCACGCCGTGGCCCCCGGGCCGGTGGGCGCCACCTTCGGCGGCGGCGCCGTCCGCTACCTCGGCTACGAGTTCGCCCCCGAGAAGCCCTACCCGGGCGGCGTCATGCGGATCACCCACTACTGGCAGGTGCTGAAGAAGCTGCCGGGCGACTGGACGATCTTCGTGCACCTCTCGCCGCCGGGACAGCCGGGCGTGATGCTCAACGCCGACCACGTGGCGCTGCAGGGGCTCTACCCCACCTCGGAGTGGCGCCCCGGCACGCTCTTCCGCGACGACGAGTTCCTGAGGCTGCCGCAGCAGCTCCCGGCGCAGCCGCTCGAGATGTACGTGGGCCTCTTCCAGGGCGACCAGCGCCTCACGCTCGACCAGATCGCCCTCGGCCAGGAGAACCGGCTGCACGTGGGGCAGATCCCCATCGGCGCAGGGCCGAGCGCCGCGCCGCTGCCGGTCTACAAGGTGCCCCGCGCCAAGGGACCCATCACGATCGACGGCAAGCTCGACGAGCCCGACTGGAAGCGCGCCCCCTCGACCGGCGCCTTCGTGCGCAGCCTCGACGGCGGCCCCACGAAGTACTTCACCGAGGCGAAGCTCCTGTGGGACGACCAGTACCTCTACGTGGCCTTCAAGTGCGAGGACGAGGACATCTGGACGAGCTACACGAAGCACGACGACCCGCTCTACAACCAGGAGGTCGTGGAGATCTTCATCGACGCCGACGGCGACGGGAAGACCTACAACGAGCTCGAGATCTCGCCCGCGAACGTGACCTTCGACGCGGACTTCAAGGAGCGCCGCAAGGACCTCGACAAGGCCGTGCAGTGGGAATCGGGCATGAAGACGGCGGTGGTCGTGAACGGCACGCTGAACCAGGCGAGCGACAAGGACCAGAGCTGGGTGGCCGAGGCGGCCATCCCCATCGCCAACCTCGATTCGGTGCCGCACGTCCCGCCGCACCCGGGCGACCGCTGGCGCGCGAACCTGTACCGGCTGGACTGGCACACGAACCGCAAGGTGAACGAGGGCAGCGCGTGGAGCCCTCTGTTCATGGGCGACTTCCACAACCTGCCAAGGTTCGGCTGGCTGGAGTTCGAGGGCTAGGCGTCCCCTCTCCCCGGTCAGGGAGAGGGCCAGGGTGAGGGGTCCCCGACGCACGCCCTCGAAGCTCCGCTAGAACACCCCCGCCACGATCTGCCAGGAGACCGTGGCCTGCGAGCGCCCTTCCGGGTCGCCCTGGAACCTCAGGTAGCCGCGCAGCTCGAGCGTGTCGACGAGCTCCTCGGCCCGGAGCTGCGAGCAGTCGAGCAGCGAGACGGCGAGGTCGCGGAAGTAGGCCTTGCCGCGCAGGTAGCCCACCGGGCTGCCGGCCGGCGTGCGCTCGCGCAGCCGCTCGGCCAGCTCGCGCAGATCGATCTCGGAGACGTCCTCGACGGCCACGCCGGAGAACGTAGTCACGCTGCCCGGTTACAGGCAGATGCCGCCGTCGCAGCTGCTGCCGGCGGGACAGCTGCCATCGGCCGCGCACAGCCCCGCGCAGCACAGCCCGAGGCTGCTCCCATGGCACGGGCCGGCGCCGCAGGTGAGGCAGCAGATCGACGTGGCGCAATCGGAGTCGACCTGGCACCCCGCGCCCTTCGAGCCGGCGCAGGCGCCGACGCCGAACGCGAGGCCCAGCACCAGGAGGAGCCGACGCATGCCGGCTAGCCCACCGACGCGGCCAGCTTGTAGCGGCGCGCCTTGCCGGGACCGCCGCCGTTGCCCACGAAGCGGGGCTTCTTGGCGCGCATCG
>Ga0335073_10003496_pt1 | contig 21905 bp, 16 predicted proteins | sample Lox_Sample_22_FD_207093 | JGI IMG/M metagenome (GOLD analysis project Ga0335073, IMG submission 207093) | Soil microbial communities from Loxahatchee National Wildlife Refuge, Florida, United States - Lox_Sample_2.2 | ecosystem: Environmental > Terrestrial > Soil > Wetlands | place: USA...
GAAATAGACCAGGTAGCCGGCCAGGCGGTCAGCGGTTCTTTGAACTGGAGCCCGCGAGCGCTCGGCCTGCTCCACCGCTTCGATGATTTTTCCGAATGCTGTATCGCGGCCGATCGTTTCCGTCTTGATTTCCAGGATGCCGGACTGATTCACCGTTCCCGCATAGACAGGCGCACCGGCAAGCTTTTCCACTGGCATAGATTCGCCGGTGATGGTGGCCTGATCGATGAACGAGTGGCCGCCCACAACGACACCATCGACCGGCACTCGACCGCCCGGCCGCACCAGGACCACGTCACCGGTACGCAACTCGCTCAGGCCGGCGGATCGTACGGCGTCCCCGCGGCGAAGTTCAACCTGCTGCGGCAGAAAATTCAGCAAATCCTGAATCGCGCGGCGTCCTCGACCCACCGTCAACTCCTCAAGTACTTCGGCGATCAGGACAAAGAACACAATTAGCAGGGCGGTAAACACTTCTCTGATAAACAGCGCGGAAATCAGCGCGATCGTCATCGAAAGTTCCATGGTCATGCGGCGCGACAAGAGGTCGGCAAACGCTTCCCGGAAGATGGGATAGCCGCCGATCAGGACGGCCGCAAAGCCGATTACATCGAAGTGCGGCAACGGCTGCCAGAGGCGAAGCCATGTCGCGATGATCGCCAAGCCGACGAACCCGATGCGGCCCAATTCAACCCAGTCCACGTGGTCGCCGCCGTGGGAGGCGGGTTCGTGGTCATGAGATTCCGACATAGCGTTCACCTCCAGATCATCATGCTTATTTCATGTACATCTTGATGACATCGATCAGCTCTTGCGCTGCTTTGGCCCGTTCCGATGTCGGGTGATGGTCGGGGTCGACGACGTGAAACCGGATGTGACCCTCAATGACCTCGGCCATCAGCCCATCGATCGCGCCGCGGCAGGCCGCGATCGTGTGTAGAATCTCCGAGCAATCGGCACCCTCTTCAAGGGACCTTTCGACGGCGTCAACCTGCCCCTTGATGCGGCGAATGCGATTCAGGAGCTTGTTCTTATCGCGAATGACGTGTGCCAACCGAGCCGTCTCCTTGGAAGCCGCGCTTCTGGCAGCTTAGTGATAACATACCCCCATAGGTATCGTTTGTCAAATATTGTGTTTGGAGCGCAATGTGATCGGAACGGCGATGCCCAGTACTCCTGACTATCCCGTTAAGACAAAGCACATGGTATCGGGCACGTCTCCGTGGCGAGCGCGGGCCGGCCGCCAAACCGCCGCACGCTGATCACCGAGTTGGCCGAGAATGGCGCCGACGACGAAACCATCATGGAGATTGCCGGCCACGTGTCCCCGCAGATGCTGTCGCGGTATATGCGCATATCCGTACCGAAGCCAAGCGAAAAGCGCTGGAAGAGGTGGAACGGAGAGGGCGGCGGCGCGGCGATCGGGTGGAGAAAGCCACTCAGAACGGCAGCGAATCGTTCGGTAATCCGCAGCTCAAGAATGCGTCATATTCGGTGCGCGACGCATACCTTCCGTTCCACACGGAATTCTCCGCTTCAGCCGGTAGCCGAATTTTGCAGCGTTCATATTAAGAAGCCGCTGTCGCGTAGCCATGAGGATCGAGAGTCTCTAAATTTCAACGGCCATGAATGCGGCTGCTCCCGATTACTGGCGCATCGTCGGCTCCGCGGGCGACAGAACCGCCAGACGATAATCCCGGCTCAGAATAGCGCGCACCGTCACGGTGAATTCCGGCTCTTCGAGATGGCGCAGAGCGGCGATCAACCGCTCGTGCTCCTCGACCAGAGCATCGAGCGGCTCGCCGCAGGACATAAATGCGAACGCGAAAAACGGAGCCGTCAAGCGGTGCAATGTGTGGCTGAGATACTTGTTCCCAGAAAGACGCCAGCAGTGCTGGCGGAAAGAATAAACGCACTCCAGAAATTCGCAGCGGTCCCGCGATTCGGCGGCCTTCGTCATCTTCGCGGTTGTCTTTTGGAGTCTCGCCAAATCGGTTTCGGCGACCTCGTTGCGGGCCCACTGTAGGGCCAGCAATTCCAGTTCGACGCGCACATGATTCAGCTGTCGCAGCTCTTCGGCGCTGAACTGGGTGACGAAGGTTCCGGTGTTGGCGACGCGGCGCACGAAGCCCTGCTCCCGCAGCGAGATAAGGGCTTCGCGCACCACCGCGGTTCCGACTCTCATCTGGCGCGCCGTTTCGCGTTCGCCAATGAAGTCGCCCGGCTTGAGGCGGCCGGTAAAGAACGCGTCCTTCAGTGCGTTGGCGGCGCGTTCAGGCAAGGTAACGGGATCGAGTTGATGAAAAAAACGTCTCGCCATGATCCCTCCCTCGAAGGCCTCGCACAATCGACCCAACCGAAAAGGGCCGAACTCCACTGCACGAACCCGGAAATGCACGCGCCGGAAGCCCCGAGCTGGCGTGGCCGTTCTGGAGCGGGAGAAGCGGCTTTCAGAACGTATACTTCGCGCCGAGCTGGATCTGGCGCATCGCGATTGCGGTGCTGGTGATGACGCCGAAGCCAGCGCGAGCCGCGCCGTTGGGCGCTCCCGGAATCGCAGCACCAGCCAGTATGTTGGGATTCGGTTCGCCCCACACCGGATGATTCAGAATGTTGAAAGCCTCAAAGCGAAGCTGGAGTTGATGATGCTCGTTGTACGGCATGGTGAAGTTCTTATGCAGAAACCCATCCAGGCCGAAAATCGCCGGAGCACTAACCGGGTTTCGCCCGACATCGCCAAAGTATCCTGTGGGTGCCTCAATGAACGCATTGCGGTTGTACCAACCACCCCCCGCGCCCGCAGCTTGATTGGATGCATAAAGCGCCTGACCGCTAATATAGTTTGGCCGGTCGTAGGCTTCATCGGTAAGCGAGTTGTCAACTCCGCCGATGGTCAGGTTGACGGGCACGCCAGCCTGCCAGGTCCAGGTTCCGCCGGTTTGCCAGCCGCCGATGATAGCGTCCAGGAAACCGTTGTTGATGTTCAACATCCTCCCTTTGCCGACCGGAATGTCATAGATGACCGAGGTCACAAAGCGCTGCGGCACGTTGAATGCGGACAAGCCGCGCTCGCACTCAAGACAATAGCTGTTCTGTGGGAACAGCGTATCGTAGCCCTGGACTCGAATGCCGCTCGAGTCGTCGATCGATTTCGACCAGGTGTAATTGCTGACCACGCTCAAGCCCTTGCTGAACCTCTTGGTGATTTTGAAAGACAACGCGTTGTAATCCGCGTTGATGCCATCGGCGACCATCTGAATCACGCCGAAATCGTTAGGCCAGGGAAGGTGCGAAATAGAACTGCCGACCGGGTTCCCGCCTGGACCCTGGTTTGTATTCTGGAAGCCATACAAGTGATGGCTTTCTGAACCGAGGTAGCCGACTTCAATCGCCCAGTTCGCGCTGAGCTGCCGCTGCAAGTTTACCAGATATTGCTCGGTGTAGGATGTGAGGTGATTGTATTGGTTAATATAGCCGTAGGGCGGCCCAAAAGAAGGCCCGGTGCCACTACCCGATGGCGTGACAGCGTTCGCCCAAGTGGCCGGCAGGCCGGTGAGTTCGCCCGAACCGGGACCCCAAGTGGTGCCCAAGGTTGTTTCGGTCAGCGTCGGGCGCACGCCGACGTTTCGCGCCATATCGAAGTACATCGAGTTGGCGTTGTCCTGCATGAAAAACGTTCCGTAAGCAACGCGGACCACGGTTTTCGAATCAGGCGAATATGCGATGCCGACACGCGGTGCGATATCGTTCCATCGCGTCTTATCAAATGCATTATTCTCCAGGCCATTGTTACAGACTGCGGGTGTCTCCGACCAAGTGAAAGTGATCGGAGGGTTGTTAGGAGGATTGCCCGCATAGGCATTTGTACAATTTCCCTGCCGGATGAAGTAAGGCTCGATATTCGTCGGCGCATTCGACATGTCCAGAATCGCGGGCTGCGCGATCGTGAACAAGTTGCCCAACAGGTCGGTGAACGGCGGAATCACTTCCCAGCGCACGCCGGCCGTCAATGTCAACTTACTCGTGATCTTCCAGGTGTCATCGGCATAGATCGCAAAGTCGTTGCGCTGATAGTTCGCCACGGCGTCCTGGTAAGCCACGGTCGACTGGTAGATATCACCGAGCAGAAACTCGGCGAACGCATCGCCGGTCCCGGCGGGCTTGGCCGGATTTTCCGTCGCGTTCGGCTGGAAAGTGAACTGGCCGCGCAGGAACTGGTTGCCCAACGAATCGTAGTTGTCACGTTCGTATTCGCCGCCGAACTTGAAGGTGTGCTTGCCTTTGATCCAGGACAAGTTATCCACGGCCTGCGTGGTGTTGTCCGCGATCTGGTAGGGATCGTCGCTACCGTCGCCGACTCCCGTAAATCCGTCTCCGGAGAATGTTGGTTCCGGAATTCCCCAAGTAACAGGCGCACCCGGATTCAGGTTGGGAATGCCGATCGCGGCCACGGCGTTATCGCTGAACGCATCCGCGGTGCTGATCGCGTTAAATATGCGGGTATGGCCGAAGCGCGCTTCGTTGACGATGTTGGGCGAGAGAATGCGGGTGTTCGAGCCCAGGTACTGCTCGCATCCGGTGGTCACTTTCGTTCCGGTAATACCAATGCTTCCGTTCTTCTGAACTTCGCTGCACCAGCTATAACGGCCGGCCCACTGCGATTTCGCCGATTCCACGTAATCCATGCGGATTACGAACATGTCTCGATTGAATGGGTCCGACACGTTCTGTGTGTAGTTGTTGGTGATAGCGTTGGGCGCCCCCGTATTCGGAAGGGCGTAAGCCCCCGGGTACGTCAACAACTTTTGCGAAATGGGATTGATCATGCTCGCCGGAATGATATTGTTTGGAAACGGCACACCACCGGAGTTTGGCTGATAGATCGTGACCGGATAGGCGCTGTAATTGCCCTGCTGCATTGCGGCGGTCGGCAGAGAGTAGGTGCCCACCGTAGTTTGCCGCTGGCTCAGCGTTTCGAAATTCGACATGAAAAACAATTTGTTCGTGCCGTTGAATAATTTCGGAATCATCACCGGTCCATCGAGCTCGTAACCGTAATCGTTCCAGTTGAACGCCGGCGCAATGGGTTTCGCGGCCGTGAACTGATAAGCGAGAGCGGCATAATCCTGATTGCGGTTGAACTCAAACAACGACGCATGATAAGTGTTGCCGCCTGACTTGGTAAGCACGTTGATCTGCGATGCCTCATGTCCGAATTCCGCCGGGTAAACACCGGTTTGCACCTTGAATTCCTGGATGGCATCGATCGACGGCAGTACTACGTAGGTGTTGAAGTCGAAATCGGTGTTGTTCACGCCGTCCAGCGTGTAATAGTCAAAAAAGATGCGGTTACCGCCGGTCGAGATCGCCTGCGCTGCCCGGTCACCACCCTGTCTCGACCCCGCCTGACCGGCCGCCGGTGACAACGTATTCACGTTGGAGCTTAGCGCCACCAGGTTCAGGTACTCGCGGCCGTTCAGGGGCAGCTCCGTGATGCTCTGATTGCTGATCACCGTCCCGACTGTCGCGTTTTCCGCCTGCAACAGCGTCGAAGAAGCGGAAACCTCGACCGTCTGGCTCACCTGTCCGACTTCGAGCGTCAGATCCAAACGCACCGACTGCTGCACCTGGACTTCAACGTTGTTGCTAGTAAGTACCTTGAATCCCTGATGCTCCGCCTTAACGTTGTAAATTCCCGGCGGCACCGACGGGAAGGTGTAAAATCCTTCACTGGTCGTTACTGTGGCGCGGGTCGCGTTGGTAGCGACGTTAGTGAGGGTCATTGTCGCGCCAGGAACTGACGCGCCGCTGGGGTCGGCGACTCTCCCCGTAACTTCGCCGAAGGTTTGACCGAGGGCGGTTACCGAAAATAAGGCCGACAGTACGAAACATGCAACACAGCACGTGAGGTGTGAAGCGACACCTCGCTTGGACTCCTTCATAGAGACCTCCCTACCCACACTTGTCAAACACAGTGACGAAGGTACCCAGGAGTCCGCTTCGCTCAGTAGTCAAACCTACACTTGTAAAGCTAACTTTCGCGTCCTCCCACCGGACAACTCGCCTAGCTCCGTAGTCTAACGGAGATTGGGTTCCTGAATCCTTAAGATTTCCTGACTTTTTTCTGACAGAAGAGCGTAAGGTTTTGAGGAGCGGCGCAGGGACGTGTACGCAAACCAAGTATTATGAGCTGAAGAAAACGAAAACTTTTCTTCATGTCGCCGGAACGACCATCATAGGTCGTCATCCGGGGCGGTCCGCAGATGAACCTGCGGATGATCCCGAATCGCTTAACCCGCTTTCACGCTGGCAACGGGCCGGCAAGCGTGCCCGTGCGTATTTGCGTGCTGCGCTTTAGCCGGTAGCGCAGGTAACTCCTAGTTCACCAGATACTAGCGTGCCCTGGCGAGAACCCATCGAAGTACGGGACGTGTCTTCAAATGACAGCCCCACCGCATCACACTTCTGAATGAGTTTTGATTTCAGATCGAACCAAGGAAAATCTTTACAGTACGCGTGAATGGAATCATCGTAATGTACGCCCGCGAACTTCCGGCGAACCGCGTAATTGACAATCAGCGAAGCGATTGTGTGACATGCAGTTGTCATGCGATTACGATATTTTCGCGCCGCTTCTGCACGTCTTTCGGCAAACGGGGGAACGGGTCTATTTTCGGCCTTAGTGTCTTCGGCCCAGCGCTGAACTTGTCGGCTGTGCTCTGCCTGCCAGCGACGTAACTGGTCGCCATTATAGGTCCAGAGTCTCTCGTCTTTGGTATTGAACGCGACGATCATCGTGTCACTCGATGTTCGAACGGTCAAGATGCCAGTGCGTTTGTCTTGAAACACCGGGCGCGGTAACCAGGCGACAAAACTGCACATCACATCGGCGTCGCGCCGCGAAAGACTCAATTCACCGCGCATGCCTTGCCCGCGAATGATCTTCCCGATCGCCTCAAGCTGTCGATGGTAACGAATGCCATTTTTCAGACGCAGACGAACACGTTGATCTCCAATCCGTACATTTATGACCGGGGCTCTCCCTTCTTCCGCGATGGTCCATGATTGATTATCAACCGGAAAAGGCACCGCGTATCGAAATGTGGGTAGGCTGGCGGCACACGTCCATATGGTTCTATAACGTGCCGCACGATAAGCCTTTGTGACCTTCTGCTCAATTGCGGCTACGGTCTTCGGGGGCAGATTCGGAAAGCGCTCGCGAGCCTCCGGGTACAAATACACCTTCGGCATCCGAGGCATCTTGGGTTGACCGTCGCGCCTTACATCTCGCGAATAAAGTTCCGTGAGCATCCAATTCGATGCCTGAGTTGTCGCGGCCCACATCTCAAACAGTAAACGGCGTAGTTCATCCCAAGTGCAATCAAGCGCACAGGAAACAGGTAAGGTCACGCTACGCAGCAGGTACAGGCGGCTCCAACACGATTTGCAACAGGCAACGCCCGCCTCGCGCTTCCAGCCATTTGGCAGCCGCTTTCCAAGGGCTCGCCGGCCCAGCTTGCAGAAATGACAGATTAAAGCATCCGGCTTTGTGCCCACGTCGGTGGCACTCATCTGAGATGCTGACACGGTGGTACTCTCCTCCGTGGTGAAGCGCGACGCTGATCTATTGCCCTGCCGAGTGAGCGCCGACGATAATGATTCGCGTCTTCGTGCCGCCGACGTGAATCTCGGTAATCGACTTGCCGGGACCCGTGCTATTGAAAGAAATCGTAGTGGTCGCGTATTTCCGCTCAGCGGTTTCAAGCTTGGCCGGGGCCTCGACTACATTTTTGCCGACTTTTAGCGTCGCTTTGTCGCCCGCGAGCTGGATCTTGTAATCGCCAGGCTGGAGCGATGTGCCGTTGAAGCTTGCCGGCTCCTGAAGGGTGAAGCGGTATGTACTCGCAGCGCTTGCAATGCCAAGCGCCAGAGTGACGGCCATCAATAAAAGCTTTTTCATGTCAATCATCTCCCTCACTGCGAATCGACTCGGGCAAGACCACCGCGAGTTCAATCGCGATAGCCTGATGCCACCCAGTCTAATGGAGGATCCGCGACGGGAATCCTTAAGAATTTCTGAATTTTTCGTGAAGCCGCGCTTCAGGAATTGCGACGCTTGCCGGATATAACCTGGTATTAAACCGGCTCTGGCAGGCTTATCTGAAAAATGGAGCCGCCGCGCGGCGCCGGAAACACTTCAATTTCGCCGCCGTGTTCGCGGACCGCCCACTGCGCGATCGCCAATCCCAGACCGGCGCCTCCGGTATCGCGCGATCGCGACTCTTCGATCCGATAGAAGCGATCAAAAACTCTTTTGGCGTGCTCCGGCGGGATGCCGGGACCGCTATCTGTCACTTCCATCCGGACCCGGCCCATAGGCTCCCGCCGGACCCGAACCGAAATCACCCCGCCGGCGGGCGAAAACTTCACGGCATTGTGCAAAATGTTAACCAGCGCCTGCCTCAGAAAGATTCGGTCGGCAGCTACGGTCACCCGTTCATCTCCATCAATCGTCATTCGCTGCTGCTTTTCCTCGATCAGAACCTCAAAGAGTCCAGCGGCTTCTCTTGCCAGCTCCATAGCCGAAAAGACTGTCGGATGCAGCTCGATGCGTCCGGCGTCGGCTCGCGAAATCGTCAGCAGGCTTTCGACCAGCACCGTCAGGCGATTCACCTCTTCAAGCATACTGCCGATCGTGTCGCGATACTCTTCGCGGCTGCCGCTTTTCTGCAACGCGACCTCACCGACGCTGCGAATGGAAGTAAGCGGCGTGCGCAACTCATGGGAAGCGTCGGAGGTGAAGCGCCGAAGCTGCTCGAAAGATTGCTCCAGCCTGCCCAGGAGGTTGTTGAAGACACGCGCCAAGTGCGTAAGCTCGTCGTCCGCGTCCGGCACCGGCAAACGATCTGACAGACGCTCGGACGTGATCTGTTCCGCCCGCCGCGACATTTCCTGAAGGGGCAGAAGGACGCGCCCCGCAAGCCAATAACCGGTGATCGCGGCAAGCAGCACAGCAATCGGAACGACCAGCAACGAGGCCGCGCCCAATTCCTCAACTCGCGACCAGATGGGCAGCTCGCTATAGGCAAGCCGGAGCAGCAACGGGTGACCATCGAGCGTGTGACGGCGGCTCACCAGGCGAACCGGCGTTCCATCGGCCAGCCGCGCGAATCGCGGCGAATATCCGTTCTGACCTTCGTTGAGAATCCGAGCGCCGCCCAGCGATTGGCCCCGCAAGCGCTCGTTGCGATAGAGCACGGTTCCGTCTGGGGACAGAACCTCCATTAGCCGTTCGAGAACCTGCTTGGACTGCGGATGGTTGTGATAATCCTCGTGCATCGCCAGGTGGCCGGTTGCGTCGAAATACAATAAACCCTCGACGGTTTCGATATCCTGAATCGCGTAATGATCCAGTTGCCCGCGCAATTGATAGAAGAGGAAAAGCGCAGTAAAGCTCCAGGACAGCGCCAAGATGGCCGCGAGCAGCCCCACGTACCACAAGGTCAAGCGCGTGCGGACGTTCTTCCATCCTTGCCTGCGTATCAGCTTCACTTCTTTTCTTATAACCTGCTGCAAGCGCTGGCGCAATGACGAACGTAAGACTTTCTGACCCCGGGATTCAGAAAAACGTCAGGAAATCTTCAGGCGCAAAACGAAGCTTTCGATGCTAAAAACGAGGCGTGCGATATTCATCCTTTTTTCTCGTGTTGCTGGGCGCCGCGATGCTGGCGCCGTTGAGTGCGAAAGATAAAAAAGCCAAAGCTGAACCGAAAGACGCAATCCAGGTGGTCGGCCACATTCCGCTCACCGGCGGACCGGTGAAGCGGTTTTTCACCACGCAGCACTACAGCAACACCTATCTCTACGCCGAGCATGAAAGCGGCGGGACCCTCACGTTAATCGACGTCTCCAACGCGTCGCGTCCCAAGCTGCTCGCGGAGGTCGCGTTTGCCGATTCGGCCGGGCAGGGCCTTTCGCTCGTCGCCGGAACGGCCGCGATGGTGACCAGTGAGGCCGCGCCCACGCCGGCAGCTCCGCAAGGCATCAAGATCATGGACTTTTCCGACCCGGCTCACCCTAAAATCGCGCGCGAGTTCACTGGCGTTACGGCGATGACCCGTGACGATCGCCGCGGACTGATTTTCCTAGCCAACGCAGACGGCATCTGGATCCTGCAACAGCATCTGGCGGAAGATCCGGAAGTGGAGAAAGCCTACGCTTACCAAGTCGTTTATGGCATGAGCATGTATCCGCCAAAATAACGGGGTCAATCTTCTTGCTCGCGCACCACAAAGCCGACACCGCGCATGGTATGAACGAGCTTCGCTTCAAACGGATCGTCCACCTTGCGCCGCAGCCGCGCCACATGTACGTCGATGACGTTATCGAGCGGCGTGTGGCGGCCGGCTTCCTTCCACACATCGCGCGTCAGCATCTCTCGCGACACCACCTGATCGCGATGACGCAATAAATATTCGAGCAGCTCGAACTCGCGCGCGGTCAGGTCGAGGGCCTGCCCGCCACGCGTGACGGAGCGACGGATCACGTCCAGCTCCAAATCGGCGATGCTGAGTTTTTCCGCGGCATCGTAAGTCGCGCGGCGCGAAAGCGCGCGCACGCGGGCCAACAATTCCGGAAACGCGAAGGGTTTCACCAGGTAATCATCGGCGCCGGCGTCCAGGCCGCGCACGCGATCTTCAATCGCATCGCGCGCCGTCAGCATCAGCACCGGGGTGTGGAATCCATGGCGCCGCATGGTCGAAAGAACTTCCAGGCCACTGCGGCGTGGAAGCATGACATCCAGAATAAGAAGATCGAACGATTCCGTCTGCGCGATGTAAAAGCCTTCCTCACCGGTGTGCGCAAGGCTGACTTCGTAATGCTCCGCTTCGAGGCCCTCGCGAAGCGCTTGAGCCAGCTTCAATTCGTCTTCGATGACCAGAATTCGCACGTCTAAATTCAATTTATATGCCCGCGCGACGGTTTGGCATCCTGAAGAGTTTCTGAAGAGTTTCTGAACGATGGCGTCAGGGACAATTCAGAGATTCTTCAGTGGTGTTTCGAGCCCTTCCCGGTTATATCTGGACATGGAACTACACGCGGACCCCAAGAAAGGAATCGAGTGCGTGCTCAGCCCCGGTTCGGCCAAGAAAGTTACCATCCATTTAAACGAAGACACCAGCGCGCGAAGCGATTTTCTGAGCCGCGAAATTCTCACCTTGCTGTTCAACCGCGGCGTCGCCGGGGCGACGGTTCTGCGTCCGGAAGCCGGCTTCGGTTCGCACCACCGGCTGCACTCGCAGGAAGGCGGTATCGATACGGCGCAGCACATGCCGCTGCGCATAGAATTTATCGACACACCGCAGAATGTGAACGAGCTCCTGCCGCTGTTAGAAGACATGCTGACCGATGGCATGATCGAGGCGCACGATACGGTGGTGCTGAAAGTCGCGGCTGGAACTCTCGGATGAACGGTCGTGCCTTGCTCGCCATCGGCGTTTTGGGCGCCTTGGCGCGGGCGCAAAATCCAGCGGCGATTTCGCTCGCCCAGGCGCAGGAGATCGCGCTCAAGAATCATCCGCGCATCGCGTCGGCCGCGCTGCTCGCGCAGGCGAGCCGGTCGGCGGTCAAGGAAGCGCGATCCGCGTACTATCCGACGCTTTCCGAAAACGTCACCGGCGTCGGTGCGGAACATGGGTCCACGCTTTCGTCCGGCGCCGTCACGACTTCAAGCATTTATAGCCGCGCCTCCAGCGGATTCGTCGCCAGCCAGCTCATCACCGATTTCGGCCGCACGCGTAGCCTGGAGCAGAGTGCTAAGCTGCGCAGCGAATCCGAAGAGCAAAACGTCACGAACACGCGGGCTTCGGTTCTGGTTGACGTGAAGCAGGCGTATTACCAGGCTCTGGCGGGCGAATCGGTGTTACGAGCGGTTCGCGCGGCGCTCGATTTGCGTCGGCTGACGTTACGCCAGGTGACCGCGTTGGCACAAAGTGCGCTGCGCTCGACGGTGGACGTCAGTTTCGCGCAGGTGAACCTTTCGCAAGCTGAACTCGATCTCTTGCATGCGCAGAACGACGCGAGAGCCAGCCACGCGCGATTGTCGGCCGCGATGGGATACGAGCGCGACCAGTCGTTTTTGCTCAGCGATGAGCCGTTGCCGCAGGCGCCCGAAACGGACGTGGACGCGTTGATCGCGGAAGCGCTGCGCGAACGCCCCGATCTGGCGACGCTCAAGTTGAACCAGGAGTCGCTGACGCGTTTCGCCGAAGCCGAAAAGGATCTGCGCCACCCGACAATAAGCGCCGCTGCCGCCGCGGGCATCGCGCCCGTTCGCGATCCGCGGATTCAGGAAACTTACAGCGGCGTCGGCGTGAACGTAAATATTCCGGTGCTGAACGGCGGATTATTCAAGGCGCGGCGAGAAGAGGCCGAATCGCGCGCGGCGGCAGCGGATAAAGACGTGGAAGCGCTCTCGGTTCAAATCGCCAGCGACGTGCGTGTGGCCTGGCTGGACGCGAATGATGCGTTCCAGCGTCTCGACGTAACCGCGCGGATGGTGGCGGAATCGAAGGAAGCGCTGCGGCTGGCGCAGGCGCGCTATGACAACGCCCTTGGGAGCATCGTGGAACTCAGCCAGGCGCAGTTAAATGAAACCAACGCGGAAATCGGCGCAGCGTCGGCGAAGTACGACTATCTCAGCCGCCGCGCTACGCTCGACTTCACCATCGGCCGGTTGCGTTGAATATGTCACGGATCAAGGTAGCTTCGCTGGTGCTCGCCGTTCTGTTGCTTTCGTCTTGCACACGAACCCAGGTGGAAGCTGCGCAACCCGCGGAGGAAACGCTGACGGTCGCAGTGGCCAAAGTCACGCGCGACGATCTTTCGAATGATTTGGTGCTCACGGCCGAGTTCGAACCGTTCCAGGAGATCGATGTAATGGCGAAGGTCTCCGGCTACGTGCGGCAGATCAATGTGGATATCGGCGACCGGGTACGCGAAGGCCAGGCGCTGGCGACTCTGGAGATTCCCGAGATGCAGGACGATCTTGCTCGCGCCGCGGCGTCGATCCAGGAAGCAACCGCCGATCTGGCGACGGCGCGCGACGATCTGGACCGCGCGCAATCCGTGCACGATGCCGCGCATCTTGACTATGCGCGAGTCCTGAAGGTTTCAAGCAGCGAACCTGGTCTGGTGCCGCAGCAGCAAGTGGACGAGGTTCATTCGCGCGATCTCGTCGCGGAAGCGCAGGTCTCGGCGGCCAAGTCGCACATCGCCGCCTGTGAGCAGCGGATTCGCGTAGCCCAGGCCGAACAGGCTCGCTTGAAAACGATGTACCAATACGCCACCATCACGGCGCCGTTTGCCGGCGTAGTCACCAAACGATACGCCAACCTGGGTTCGCTAATTCAGGCTGGAACCAGTTCGCAAGCGATGCCGGTGGTGCGGCTTTCGGAAAACGGACTATTGCGTTTGGCGCTGCCGGTACCCGAGTCGGCGGTGCCGCTGGTTCATCTGGGCGAGCCGGTAGACGTGAAAGTTTCCTCGCTGAATCGAACCTTCCCCGGCCGCGTGGCTCGTTTCTCCGATCAGCTCGACCCCTCGACGCGTACGATGAAGACCGAAGTCGACGTTCCCAATCCTGCGCTCACGCTGGTTCCGGGTATGTACGCCGAAGTGGACCTGATCACGGAACAGCGCAGCCGCGCGCTAGCGGTGCCGGTGGAAGCCGTGGACGGATCGGGCGGCGCGACTCGCGTGTTTGTGGTCCGGTCCGGCGTGATCGACGTCATTCCGATTCAGGCGGGTATCGAGACCGCCAGGCTCGTTGAGGTGCGCGCCGGCGATTTGCAGGAAGGTGAGGAAGTGGTGGTCGGATCGCGCGCTTCGCTGAAAAACGGGGTCAAAGTGCAGCCAAAAATCGTCGCGGTGGGAGACGCGCCGAAATCCTGAAATATGTCCCGTTTCGCTATCAACACGCCGTACTTTGTTGTCGTCGTCTGCCTGATTATTGCCATTCTGGGCGGCGTCGCCGTGGTGCAAATGCCGGTCGACATGTTCCCGGCGATGAACATTCCGGTTGTTGTGGTGGCGACGTTTTACTCCGGCATGCCTCCGGAACAGATTGAAGGCGACATCACTTATCACCTGGAACGCTTCTTCACTTTTGCCGCGGGAATCGATCACATTGAATCGCGGTCGCTGAACGGCGTGAGCATCATTCGCGTCTATTTCCAATCCAATACCAACGCCGATATCGACGCCGCGACCATCGCGAATCTCGCCGTTTCCGACATGAAGGATCTTCCGCCGGGCACACTGCCGCCGGTGGTGCTCAAATCCGACGCTTCGAGCCTCCCGGTTTGTTTAGTTACGATGAACGGCCCCGGCATGACGGATGGCGACCTGAAAGACATCGCGCAGAATTTCGTCCGCAACCAGTTGGCGAGCGTCCCCGGCGCGTCCATTCCGCAGCCGTTCGGCGGACCGTGGCGGCAGATTCAGTTTTATGTCGATCCGGAAAAGCTCGAAGCACGCGAGATCAGCCCGATGGACGTGGTGCGCAGCCTGAGCCAAGCGAACGTGATTCTTCCCGCCGGCGATGTTCAGATCGGAAATCTCGATTACAACATCTATTCGAACGCGCAGTTCAATTTGAAGGATGCCGATCAGTATCCCATCAAAATGAACGGCGAAAATCCGGTGCTGATGTCGGACGTGGGCCAGCTTAAGGACGCGCACGCGTTGCAATACAACGTGGTCCACGTGAACGGCCAGCGATCGGTTTATCTTCCGGTGATGAAACAGGGCGGCGATTCAAACACGATTGCCGTGGTCGATGGCGTTCGCCGCACCGTCCAGCATTTAGTCGATGTTCCCTCAGCGATGAAGACGGACGTCGTCTTCGATCAGTCGCGATTTGTCCGCACCGCGATCGAAACACTGCTGCACGAAGGCGCCATTGGACTGTTTCTCACCTGCCTGATGATCCTGATGTTTCTCGGCAGCCTGCGCGCGACAACCGCCGTATTTTTCTCGATTCCGCTCTCCGTCGCCGCGACGTTTTTTGTTTTGCAGCTTGGCGGATCCTCGGTGAACAGTATGATTCTCGGCGGATTGGCGCTGGCGCTTTCGCGATTGATCGATAATTCGGTCGTGGTGCTCGAAAATATCTATCGGCACCTCGAATTGGGCGAGCCGCCGCGTGTCGCCGCGGAAAACGGCGGGCGCGAAGTCGCGCTTCCCGTGCTCGCATCGACGCTTACGACGGCCGTCGTATTTTTCCCCGTGACGCTGCTCGCTGGCGTCAGCAAATTTCTTTTCTCGGCAATGGCCCTGGCCGTGGTGGTTTCCCTGTTCGCCTCCTTTTTCGTCGCGATGACCGTGGTGCCGCTGTTCTGCGCGCAATTCCTGAGACACGAAACTCAGGGCTTGCAGCGACGGCGTCGCAGCTTCAACGAAGTCTTTAACAGCGGGTTTCGCCGAATGCTGGATGGCTACGATTCGCTGGTCCAACGCACGCTCCGCGTACCGCGAACCGTGCTGGTATTGTTCTTCGCCGCGTTTGCGGTCAGCCTGCTGCTGTACAACCGGCTCGGATTTTCCTATTTCCCGCAAACCGACGCCGGACAATTTGTCATAACTTTCAAAGCGCCATCTGGAACCAAGCTCTCCGCCACGGCGCAGGAGGCCGCGAACCTCGAAGACATCGTCAAACAGACGGTCGCGCCGGACGATCTCGCGATCGTCGTCGACAACATCGGTGTCGATAACGGCTTCTCTGCCGTCTACACCACGAATGCTGCGATGCACACCGGGTTCGTCGAGGTCGGCTTGAAACCAGGCCATCGCATTGGCAGCTACGAATACATCGCGCGCATCAAGAACAAGCTCGCCCGGGAAATGCCGGAGATCACGCCGTTTTTCTCGTCCGGAAGCCTGGTGGACGCCGTGGTCAGCATGGGTGCGCCGGCGCCGATCGATATTCAGATCGCCGGTTCCAGCCTTGATGCGGATAATAAAGTCGCGCAGGATATCTCCGCGGAACTGCGTGCGTCGCCCGAAATCGCCGACGTTTTCATGCCGCAGGATCTAGATTATCCGTCGCTGCGGATTGATGTCGACCGGCTGCACGCGGCCAAGCTGGGCCTGACCGAACGCGAGGTGCTGACCAACGTGATCACTTCTCTGACCTCCAATCAGATGATCGCGCCCAATCTCTGGATCGACCCGCGCAACGGCAACAATTATTTTCTGACCGTTCAGTACCCGGAAAACCGCATCCGCTCCGTTCAGGACCTGCGCGCGATCCCGCTTCACGCTGGCAACTTCAGCGAACCTACTCGCCTGGACATGATCGCCAAAATCGAGCGCATTAACGCTCCCACCGAGGTCGATCATTACCAGATCCGCCGCAAACTTGACGTATACGTTCGTCCGGCCACGGAAAACCTCGGCGCGGCCGCGGATTTCGTTCGCAATGTCATCGCGCGCCAAAAAATTCCTTCGTCTCTCAGCGTCGCCGTCCGCGGCAGTGAGGAAGCCATGAATGCCTCGTTTCACAGTTTCGCCTTCGGTTTGACGCTCTCCGTCGTGTTGCTGTACTTGATCCTGGTCGCACAATTCCGGTCCGTGCTGGACCCGATCATCATTTTGCTGGCTCTTCCGCCGGGAATTTCCGGAGTGCTCGTAACTCTGGTTCTCACCGGAACCACGTTGAACGTCATGTCCCTGATGGGCGTGGTCATGCTTGCGGGCATCGCCATGTCGAACAGCATCCTGATCGTCGAATTCGCGCATCACCTGCGAGTGGATGGAAAAAGCGCGGGTGAGGCCGTGGTCGAGTCCTGCCGCGTGCGTCTGCGGCCGATCCTGATGACCTCGCTTGCAACCATCATCGGTCTGTTACCGATGGCGATGAAGCTCGGCGAAGGCAGCGAATCCTACGCGCCGTTGGCTCGAGCACTGATCGGCGGGCTGTCTCTTTCCGTCGTATTCACGGTCTTCCTGGTACCAGCCGGCTTCTGTCTGGTTTACGGCCGGCGCGCGTAAACGCTAAGCGCGCGCCGCTCGCGAAGCTCATGCGAGAGCGCTTCATTCCGCTTGATGTTGCGGTCAAACTCGCGATTTCGCTGGGCGTCGGACTGCTCGCCGGTCTCGAACGCGAGTGGTCACGAAAAGACATGGGCGCGCCCTGACGGCGCTGCTCGGAACGCTGAGTTCGCTCATCTCGCTCTAGTTTGCCTTGGCGGGCCTCGGTGCGATCGCACTCTTAATCCTTCTGGTGAATGGCCGCGCGCTTCTCATGCAGCATCATCCGGAGATCGCCGGATTCGGTGAGCGATGGCACCGTCACTCTGTTCGATTTTGTGACCCTGTTCGCGATGTTTCTTCGCAACCTTGCATTGCTGGCGATCTTCGCGCCGCACGCCGTTCCCTTCGCCGGCGCTCCAATGCTTGTTGATGAGCGGCAGCGCGGCGCTGTTTGTGTGGCGGAACAAAAACGCGTCTGCGGGCGTGACTGGGGATTCCCAACGGGCTTCGCCCGTCTCCATTCGCAAGGTTGTGTCGTTCGGCACCCTGTTTCTGATCATCGAAATCGCCGGCGCGATGGGCAAACGATATCCGGGGCACTATGGCGTCGTGCTCGTGAGCATCGCCGGTGGTCTCGTGAGGTTGCTGGGCTCGCCGCGGTCGTTACCTCCATCGCCAGCGCTTTTTCAAACCCGCCCGTTTTTTATCGCGTGAGCCGGAACGCGCAGATCACGCATCGATTAGCGATTCGAACCGCAGTCGTCTCAGCCGCCGGCGTGGTCGCGCTCGTTACGCAGCATTTCGCGCGTTATTATCGCTGAAAGCCGTCGGTCAGTGTCTTCAGAAATGCGATTATGTCATCGATTTCTTCGCCGGTCAGCGCTGGTTTCGCGCCACGCGCTCCTCCGAACGGCGGATCGCGATCGACATTCGCCCGATACTCGGCGGGAAGATCGTTGAAGATTGAAATTCGGCCAGCTGCCTCCTGTGGATACCACTTCTCCGGATTCGAATCGCGACTCGCGTAAAAATCAAGCACATCTTTCAAAGAGTGAAACACGCCATTGTGGAAGAAGGTCTGGCGCAAGGCCACATTGCGCAGCGTCGGAGTCATGAACCGGCCGCAGTACTCGCTCCGCCCGCGAAAATCGGTGCGATCCGGTCCGCACATTCCTAAGTCGTACCAGTTCGCATCCGAATTCGCGGGAATCGCCGGATTGCGAGGCACGCCGATCGCAACCAGGCCATAATCGGTGAACTGCGGAGGCGTCCCATTCACGCCGCGCGATGCGATATGGCAGCGCGCGCAGTTTCCTTTAGACGGGTCGGTGAAAAGCTTCAGACCGTATTGCTCCTGATCCGTCAGCGTAGCCTTTCCTTTCAAAAACGCATCATATTTACTGCTGTAAGGATAAAACTCCACCGGATCCTGTTCCCACGCCTCGATTGCTTCGAGAATCAGCGCGAAAGCCTGCTCTGCGTTCAGATCGCGAAATGCGGAAGCGTACTTCGCCTGGAGCGCGCGGGCGACCACAGCGGCCGGATTTTCATTCGCCATTTCGTAGGGTGAAAGCAACGGAATGCGCGCCTGATCGCGGCCGCGATCCACTCTGCCGTCCCAGGCGAGACCGCCCGTCGGACCGCTGTCGACGCTCTCGTCGCCGTTGGTTTCATCGAAGGAATGTTCGGTGAACGCAGGAACCACTTGCAGGTATCGAAGCGACGGCACGGCGCGAATGCCCCACTGCTTCAAGTCCTTTCCGGCCACCTGCACAGGCAGCGCATTCGCCGGTCCATAGGCAAAACGCGGATCGTGACAGCTTGCGCAAGAGATTTTTCCCGAGGCTGATAACGAAGTGTCGAAAAACAGCTTTCTTCCGAGCTCAGAAAGTTCGCGCGCCCGGCGAAACGCCTCCGGCCTCGACAATTGCTGCGCAAAAGCCACTGTGGCAAACAAGCTTCCGATCAGCGCCACTTTGCGAAAAGCAACCACACGTTCATCTTCCCAAAGCTCGCCCGTTCTCCGCTAAATTGGTAGATCTATGAACAGTCGCGTTGTGCTTCCGGCGATCGCGATCGGTCTGCTCTGCCGCGCACAAAGTTCGCCCGATCTCTCCAAAATCCGGAACATCGTCGTAATTTACGCCGAAAATCGCAGCTTCGACACGCTCTATGGATCGTTTCCCGGCGCGAATGGGTTGCAGCATGTCAAGCCCGCGAAGCAGGTCGATCGCGACGGATCGCGCCTCGCCGAGCTCCCGCCGATCTGGGGAGGTTTGACCGCGCCCGGCGTCACGCCTGCCATCATCGAAGCGCAAACGGCCCACCTTCCCAATCTTCCCTTCGCCATCGACGACCCGCACGGCTTCAACACGCCGCCGAGCACCGTCACCCGCGACTTGTGGCATCTTTTTTATGAAAACCAGATGCAGATCGACGCCGGCAAGAATGATAAATTCGTTGCATGGGCGAATTCGGGCGCGCTGGTCATGGGCCATTACGACGGCTCGAATTTGAAGATGTGGAAAATCGCTCGGCAATTCACGCTCGCCGACAACTTTTTTATGGGTGCGTTCGGGGGATCATACATGAATCACATCTGGCTGATCTGCGCTTGTGTCGCGACGGTCCCGAATGCCGATCAAGGCCCGGCGAAGGGCCTCATCTCCGAAGTGGAACCGGATGGCGTAACCCTGAAAATTGCGCCAAACTCGCCCAAATCGGCGATGGACGGCCCGCCCAAGTTCGTTCACGACGGCAACTTGACTCCCGACTTTTACGCCGTAAACACCATGCAGCCGCCCTATCAGCCGAGCGCCAACAAGCCTGCGCCGGGCGGCGATCCACGTTTTGCCGATCCCAACAAGCCGACCACACTTCCGCCGCAAAAGGCGAAAACCATCGGCGATCTGCTGTCGGCGAAGGGCATCAGTTGGGCGTGGTACGGCGGCGCGTGGCAGGCCGCGCTCGATGGACGCAACGCGCGCCCAGTTCCCAATTTCCAAACTCATCATCAACCCTTCAACTATTTCGCGACCATGGCTCCAGGAACCCCTGAGCGCGCCAAGCACCTGAAGGATGGCGGACTCGCCGGCGCCGAGTTTATCAAGACCATCGATGCCGGCGCGCTCGAACAAGTTGTTTTCTACAAACCGCAAGGCAATCTCAACGAACATGCCGGCTACGCCGACGTCGAATCCGGAGACGCGCACATCGCCGATGTCGTCGAGCATCTCGAGAAAAGCCCGCAGTGGAAGCAAATGGTCGTGATCGTCACCTACGACGAAAACGGCGGATTCTGGGATCACGCGGCGCCGCCGAAGGGCGACCGCTGGGGTCCCGGCTCGCGAATACCCGCAATTGTCATTTCGCCGTTTGCCAAAAAAGGATATGTGGATCACACTCCGCTCGACACGACGTCCATTCTTCGCCTGATCACGCGAAGATTCAATCTGCCGGTGCTTCCGGGAATCGAAGCGAGGGATCGCGCGGTCCAATCGAAAAGTGGTTTGACACTAGGCGACCTCATCAGCGCGCTCAATTTGAGCGGACGGTGAAGCGATGCGCTTGCGCCTCGGACGTATTGAGGACGAGCTATTCGATCTGCAGCGGCACTTCCCGGCAATCAATGCAGTTCTTAATTGCCAGCGCGATGATTTTACGGATATGGTCCGGCAGAACATGCTTGCAGCGTACGAATTTCTCGATGCGATTGTGGGGCAGGGCCTCGACTTATTCGGCCGCGATGGCCTCGAAGCGCTCTTGCAATTGAATCATCTCGTGCTGCTTGGTAAAGGGTACGACGCACGTGAATTTGGACGGCACATCAGCGTAACGCGAAGTCAATTTTTCGACAATTTCCGAGATTACGTCAAGCCGATTCGCCGCTGGTATCGAAAACACGAGACGGAGAACCCGTATAAGGTCGCGGCACAAGTCTATGTGGGAGTACTCAGTCAACCGCAGCTTTTTCAGGAAGGCAATCATCGCACGGGTTCTCTGATTGCGAGCGGCATCCTTCTGCAAAACGACCGTCCGCCTTTGGTGCTGACGCGCCAAAATGCGATCGCGTACTTCAATCCGTCGTCGGAAATCAAGTTCACAGACAAACGGACAATTCGCGGGAGGCTTCGCCTCCCCACGTACCAACGAGCGTTCCGCGAGTTCTTGAAACAAAATGTGAGCCAAGCCTATGTGCGTCGATAGAGCTTGGCACCCGACGATTCGATCTTCCCCATGCTTGATATATCGAAGGGAGAGTTGCGCGATCCAGTCAAAAAAAGCGATCTGAAAGCTCGGCGATCTCACCCGCGCGCTCTTCCAGCATCCGTTGTCGAAGTAGGGTCACAACGAAGCTCCTTTCGTTGTGACCACATCACAAATCGGTCCCCCAGCGGTGAAGATTCCGATGCTACCCGAGTTGCCCCAACACTTCGGGAGAACCGCAAATCTCGCGCACTTCCTGCCGAAAGGCTTTGTTCAATTGTTGACAACAGCCACTAGAGTTCACCCGCACCGAGACCGGCAACGGCGGAACTTCTTATCGGCTGTGGTCCAAGCTGGCGATGGCGGCTTCGAGCTTGCTCAGCCGTTCCAGCAGCATTTGATTCTGCTGGCGTTGCGCATCGAGTTCCCGCCGCGACGGTGTCTCGCCCGTAGTTGGAAGTTGAGGCGGCGGTTCCCCCTGATTCTGAATAGAATCGGGGTGACCAAACCTTGAAAAGGAGAACCGCCGTGAAACGAAACTAAACACGACGTCTTAAGTAATTGCAGCATAGTCTCCGAAGGGCGTCATTGGGTTTAGTCCATTCCGCGAATTGAGTTTCGACGGCCTCGACCACGCTATCGAGGAATGCGAAATAGCGGTTGTG